>Ga0134125_10001595_pt1 | contig 27702 bp, 23 predicted proteins | sample KB31751_FD_96464 | JGI IMG/M metagenome (GOLD analysis project Ga0134125, IMG submission 96464) | Terrestrial soil microbial communities with excess Nitrogen fertilizer from Kellogg Biological Station, Michigan, USA - KB3-175-1 | ecosystem: Environmental > Terrestrial > Soil > Unclassified ... | reverse complement strand
GACTCGGTTAAGGTGATTCGGAACCACGAGACGCAGGAATCCAAAGGATTCGCGTTTGTGGAAGCTCCGACACAGGACGAGATGCAGGCGATTATTCGCCGGTTCGATCGCGCACCACTGGAAGACAAGATTTTGCGCGCCAATCCCGCACAGCCCACGAAAGGTGGTCCGGCCAGTAAGGCTGGTAGCCCGGCGACTGCGAGATCGGATAGTGCGCGCGGCGGCCGCTCTGACCGGCGGTCCGGCAGCAACGGCGGGGCAACGCGCCGGCGCGAAGCCGAGCCGAAGAGCGCGTTCGCAACCGAACTGGCGAAGGCGCTGTAGTTACCGCCTTCGTCCCACCTCGTTCCCACCTCCCGATATTGTCAGGAAGCACACCTGTGCCCCCCGCGCCACAGGTGGCCAGCCTCCCCATATTCATTTTCTCGCGGTTTCAGACTGCTTCCTTCCGCGGTTGCCGGCGTGCCATAATGTCGCCGATGTTTGCAACCGCTCGACCCGGAAGGGCAGCTTCCTTTCGTGGCATCAGCCTCTTTCTGGCCGGAGGGTTATTCTTCAGCGGCCTGGCGCGGGCCGATCAGGCTCTGGTTCGCGCCATGGCCGAATCCAACGTCAACCAGCAATACCTTGTGGAGAGCGTTTCGCTCGCCGGAGTGGAAGTTGCGCATTACCGGGATTCGCGCCTCTCTCCGTCGCTGCGGCGGCGTCTTTCTGCACTTGTAGGAGTACCGTGCGATATGTCCGCCATCAGCGATCTGGCGGATAAGCTGCGAGCTACACTGCACCTGCAGGAGGTCACACAGCACCTGACGCGCGGCAGCTCGCCGGACCGGATTCGTGTGAATTTCGATTTCATACGCCGGGATGCGGCGTTCGATCTTTCCGTGCCGCGCTTCCTCTACGAATCGAACCAGGGTTGGACGGCCGAGGTGAATGCCCGGGTGCGTCTGCATGATCAGTCGCTTACAGCCGGATTCGGCAGCAACGGGGACGATTTGGTGGAGCGGTTCACGGGTTTTTCCACGCGCTATGAAGACGGGCATCTGTTTTCAGACCGGCTGAAGTTCGCGCTGGGTGTTGAGGGATACCACGATATCTGGAATTCAGCGTCGCGGCAGGCGGTTTTGGGAGAGGGCGCACAGACCGGGGTAAACGGTTTGGCGGCTGATGCGTCCAAGCAGTTTGCTCTTTATCGCTCGCGGCGGAACATCGCACCGGCGGTGACGTTCGAACTGACCAGGGAGCTCTCGGTGTCCGTGGGAGCCAGCTTTGAAAGCATGGAGATGGAAGCGCCGGCGGTGACAGGCGGCGATGCCTCAAAGAGCGCCAATGCCGCGACCGGAGAAGTGAATTTCGGCTATACGCGGGAAGGGACGGAGAGCGAACAACGCTGGGACGCGAAGTACTCTGTGCGGGCGGCGACGCGGGAATTGGGTTCGGATTATGTGTATCGGCGGCAGGAAGTTTCGCTTCGCTATAAATGGAGACACGGCAAGCACATGGTGGCAGACCGGATGACGGCGGGAACCATCAGAGGCAATGCGCCGCTGTTCGAGCGGTTTGTGCTGGGCAACAGCTCCACGCTGTTCGGATGGGACCGGTACGCGATCGATCCGCTGGGCGGGAGCCGCATGGCGCACAATTCGGTGAGCTACGGACGGCAGATGCAGCAGACCACAGCGGAAGTGTTCTACGATACCGGGGTGGTTGGCGAGGGCGACAGACTCGGGACGCTGCGGCACTCGGTGGGTTTCGGGGTGCGGCAGGGTATTTTTAACATAGCGATGGCTTTTCCGCTGTTTGAAGGGCGCATCGCCGCGGTTTTCATGGCAGGGATGAACTATTGATTTCACGCCGGGCGGCCATTCGCGCGATGATTGCGGCTCCCGCGGCCGCCGCGCTCCCGTCCGCCTTCGCGATTGAATACAACCCCTATCGGTTGATACCCCGCATTGAAGGCGAATACCTGCATGTGAGCGCGTCGAATTTCAGCTTTCTGACGGGCAAGCCATTGCAGCGGCTGAAGGACGGGGCGTCCGTGGCGTTCGTGGCGCAACTGATCGTTTCGGACACGCCGAATTTCCTGATTCCGAACGCGCGGGCAGTGGCGCGTTTTGCCGTGAGCTACGACATCTGGGAAGATCGGTTTTCCGTGACCAAGGTTGCGGAGGGTATTGAGCAGAAGCGGACCATTGCGCATCAGTTGGCGCCGGCGGCGGAAAACTGGTGTCTGGATAATCTGGCGATTCACCGGTCGGATCTTCCGGTGGACCGGCCGTTCTATCTGCGGCTGGATCTGCGGGTGGAAGATCCCCGGGATCAGCCTGGGGTGATTGGCGATTCAGGGATCAGCCTTTGGAATCTGGTGGAGATTTTCAGCCGGCCGATTCGGGACCATCAGGATCGCTATCCTTCCTGGACAGCGGGACCGCTCCGGCTGGAAGACATCCTTAAGGGAGCGCGCGGGTGAGCCTGCGAACGCGTCTGGCGCTGGTATTTATCGCGGCCACGCTCGTGCCGCTTGGCCCCACCATCTGGCTGACGACGAATCTCTTTGAGCAGAGCCTGACGCCGGCGGATCAGCTCTCGTCTGTCTCGCGCGCGCTCGAAACTACGGGACGCCAGTATTACAAACAGGCTTCAAATCAGTTGAAGGCGGACGCGGAGGCTGGGAGGATCCAGCCGAAGACTTATACCGGCGAGCAGGCACCCGATGCGATTCGCGACTTCCGGGACAGCGGCGAGCAGGAGCTGTTTTCGATTGTGGGCGATGGGAAGTCCGTGCTGCGCTACATGAAGCTGGGCACGGCGGATGATCCGGAAGCGGTCGAGGTGTGGGATCGTCCGCTGGGGATTCGCATGGCCGATCTGCAGCGCGAATACGGCGACGCGCGCAGGATGGCGTCGCTCGATCTGCGGCGCGGATATTACGTGGTGTGGGGGGCGCTGATCGCCGCGGTCTGGCTGATTGCGCTTGGCCTCGTGTGGATTGTGGCGACGCGCTTCAGCCGGCCGATTGCGAATCTGACGGAAGCGCTGCGGGCGCTGGCGGGCGGCGATTTCCGGGTGCGGGTTCCCACCGATCGAACGGATGAAATCGGGCTCGCGACGCAGGCGTTCAATCGGACTGCCACTGAACTGGAGCAGAGCCGCGACCGGCTGGTGCATCTGACGCAGCTTGCGAGCTGGCAGGTGCTGGCGCGCAAGATGGCGCATGAGGTGAAGAATTCGCTGACGCCAATCCGGCTCACGGTAGAAGAAATGGTGGCGCGCGAGAACGATGCATCGGGCGCGGGGCGGCGGGCGTTTCTGGAACAGGCGGCTTCGATTGTGGTGGACGAAATTGAGTCGCTCGAGCGGCGCATCCGGGCATTTTCGGAATATTCGTCCGAGCCGCCGGTTTGTCCGGAAACACTGGATCTGGCGGCTTTGGTGGAAGAGCGAATCGCGTTTTTGAAGGCGGCGCATCCGGAGGTGGGTTACGTGGTCGAGGCGGCGGCGAATACGCCGAGCGCGGTGGCGGATCAGGATCTGGTGAAGGGGATTTTGGTCAACCTGCTGGAGAATGCCGCTGAAGCGGCTGGCGAAGGCGGGCAGATTTTGGCGAAGGTGGCGCCAATGGATGACCGCGTCGCGATCGAAGTGCACGATTCCGGGCCCGGTCTGAGCGATCTGGCGCGCAAATCGCTGTTTCAACCCACCATTTCATTCAAGAAGCGCGGGATGGGGCTGGGGCTCTCGATTGCGCGCAAGAGCGCGCTGCTTTCGGGGGGCGACATTCTGCTGATTGCGGGAGAGCTGGGCGGCGCCGGCTTCCGCGTGCTTCTACCGACGGGGGCGAATCATGCCATTGCGGCGAATTCTGGTCGTTGACGACGAAGAGAATATCGGCCGCTCGCTGCGGATGATTCTGGAGCGCGAGGGGTATCAGGTAAACGCGGTGCGTTCGGGCGCGGAGATGCGTGCGTTTCCCGAGCGTACGCGGATGGATCTCTACTTGTTCGATGTGCGGCTGCCCGATGCGAGTGGGATCGATCTGCTGCGAGAGCTGCAGGCTGCGGAGATTACCGCGCCGGTCATTATGATCTCTGGACACGCGACGATTGCGGACGCGGTGGAGGCGACTCGCGCGGGCGCATTCGATTTTCTGGAAAAGCCGCTGGGGCGCGACCGGGTGCTGGTCGCCGTGAAGAACGCGCTCGATCAGGGCACGCTGAAGCAGGAGAATAAGCGGCTGAAAGAGGCTGCGGGGCCGGGGACGCGGATGATCGGGGAAAGCCCGGCGTTCGAGCGCGCGCTCGAACAGGCGACGATGGCGGCTCGCTCCGATGCGCGTGTGTTGCTGATTGGTGAATCAGGCACCGGCAAGGAACTGCTGGCCGCACATATTCACGCAGCAAGCCCATTTTCGGGCGGGCCATTCGTGAAAGTGAACTGCGCGGCGATTCCCGGGGAGCTGATTGAGAGCGAATTATTCGGACACGAAAAGGGTTCGTTCACCGGCGCGACGGCGATGCGGCGCGGCAAGTTTGAGCTGGCGGATGGGGGGACGCTGTTTCTCGATGAAATCGGCGATCTGCATTCGAACTCGCAGGCGAAGCTGCTGCGCGTGCTCCAGGAGGGTGAGTTCCATCGCGTAGGCGGCGAGCAGACGATTCGGGTTTCGGTGCGCGTGCTTTCGGCGACGAATCGCGATCTGACGGCGCTGGTGGCGCAGGGGAAATTCAGGGAAGACCTCTACTACCGGGTCAGCGTAGTGCCGATTCGCGTGCCGGCGCTGCGTGAACGGCCGCAGGATATCCGTCCGATGGCGGAGTATTTTCTGGAAGATTTCAGCGCGCGCAATGGATTCCGGCGGCGGGCGTTCGATCCCGAGGTGTGGGATGCCTTCCTCGAATACAAGTGGCCGGGCAACGCGCGTGAGCTGCGCAATGCGGTGGAGCGGATGGCTATTCTCTCGCCCGGCGATACGCTGACGGCGGCGGCGATTCCGCTGGAGCTGAAGCTGCCGCGCGACAACGGCAGCCGTTCGAGCGTACAGCAGGCGCGGGAATCGGCGGAGCGGGATCATGTGTTGCGGGCGCTCGAGGATTCGGGCTGGAATGTTTCGGGCGCGGCGCGGGCGCTTGGGATGGAGCGCACGAACCTGCATAAGCGGATTCGGGCGCTGGGCCTGGCGCGGGGCAAGTAGGGGCGGCCGGAGGTCGCCTGCGGGTCGGAGGCGCGCCCCCAGCTTTAGCGAATTCGCGCCAGTGGCACGGTTACCGAGCCCATCGCACCCGACGAGGCGTCGCGCACGACGATGCGAAGCACTTTCGCGGCGGCCGCGCGGGCGATGACGCGGTGGTAGCCGAGATCGTTGGCGACAAGTTTCTGGTAAGTCTCCGGCGTCAGATTGAGCTCGACGGTGTCGTCCATGCCTCCGTATTCCCTGCCTTGATCGTCGCGCTGGACAAAGAGCACGTCGAGGCGTCCCTGCCAGCGGGATTGGTCCTGTCGAAGGCCGATGGAGGAGTGATCGACCTTCATGGTGACGTCGAGCGATGAGGGATTGCCGGCGGCCGGCTTGACGATTGCCGTCACGCCCATGGCGGTGGCATCCATCGGGCTCCAGACAGCGTCACGCAGCTCGGCCTGGCGAGACTTCTCATCTTCCGGCTTCGTTGGGATATCGAAATAGCCTTTGCGGTAGCGCAGCTTCACGCCGGAATGATTCGGGAGATCGACGTCGATCTTGTGAAATTTGCCGTCAAAGTTATCGTCGGCCGGATAGAAGCCGATGGTATAGGTAACGCGCGAGTCTTCGGCCGCGGCGTCAATCGCATGGGCGATGTCGTTGGTGTTGTAAAAAGCGCGGCCACCGGTGCGGCTGGCGACTTCCTGCATTGTCTGGTGCTCTTTGACGCCGATGGCCGGCGCCATGGCGGGCCTTCGGGGAGCGGAGCGCATCTCGGCGGAAAAGCGCGGGTCCGTCATCAGGCCGCGGGCATCCACCGGATAGACCGCGATGTTCGCGTCATTCATGGCACGCAGGGTGCGATCGACCTCTTCGGTGAAGGTACGCTGATCGACGGCGGGATTGTGCCAGTCGGCGATGCTATCGAAACCGATATCGAGCGGGAAGCCGCCCGAGACCCAGATGAGATTCTTGCGGCCCGGAAGCTGCGCCATGTGCTCGGCAATGAATTCGAACGTGCGGAGGGTGGAAAGGATGCGGTCGGTTGTGTAGAAGGACCGTTCGGCGGGACTGGTGCCGCCGCCGGCACGGCTCAGGTCGTCAAACACGGCGCCTTCGGTTTGCAAAGCGCCGAGAGCATCTTCACGTGAGGTGTCGGGCAGGTTCCAGTGCTTATCCGAGTTGAGGCGCTCGAGCAGGGCCGCGGAATCCGACGTGTAATCGTGCAGCACTTTGAGCGATGCGCCGAAAGTGTAGAGGCCGACATGATCGGTGGGCTTGAGGGTGCGCAGATAGCGAATAATCTGGGCCTTCGCGTAGATCTGATCCACGGCGCGAGTGTTGCGGGTGTCGAAAAGAATGACCGTGACGCCGGAGGGCGTTGCGCCGTTCGAATAGCGGTTCGAAAAAGTGGTGGCGGGCGTGGCGTTCGGAATCGGTATGGCCGGAGTCGCCCGCGTGTTCACTGCCGAAGCGAGCGCACCGGCGGTTTCCACGGAGAAAATGCCGATTGCCTGCGGCTTGCCGTTGACGCGCACGCGAAAATCTTCTTTGTGAAGCGTCGCGTCCGGGCGGCCGTCATGACCCTGCGCGATGACGCTCAATAACACGAGGCGCGTGGTGGCCTTCAGCAGGAGCGGCTGATCCTGCTGCTGGGCTGCCAGCAGACCCGCGGAAACTGCTACTGCGAGAATCGTTTTCATTGGGCCTGAGGCCTCCGCTATATCTAACGCGGCGCCGGGTGCGGTAGTTGCGGTTTTCGAAGCACATGATAGGCTGGGCGCAGTGACGAAAGATACAGCAAAACACCGCCTCAATTCGCGGATGAGCCAGCTTCAGGTGGAGTCGGCCTTCGAAGTGCTCGTACGTGCCAGAGCCCTTGAAAAACAGGGGCGCAGCGTCATTCATCTCGAAATCGGCGAGCCCGATTTTCCCACTCCGCCACACATTATTGAGGCCGGCAAACGCGCCATGGACGAGGGCTACACGAAGTATGGCCCTACCGCGGGGCTGCCGGAACTTCGTGAATCGATCTCCCGATATATTGCACGCACGCGCGGCCTGACGGTCGATCCGGCGGGCGTTTGCGTGGTACCGGGCGCGAAACCGATCATGTTTTTCACGATGCTCGCGCTGATTGAGCCGGGCGACGAAGTGATTTATCCCGATCCGGGCTTCCCCATTTATGAATCCATGATTCGTTATACGGGGGCGGCGCCGGTACCGATTCCGCTGGTGGAGAGCCGCGGATTTTCGTTCGATCTGGATGTTTTCCGCAGCAAGCTTTCGAATAAGACGCGGATGGTCATTCTCAATTCGCCTGAAAATCCGACCGGCGGGACCATTCCGCCAGACGACATGGCGCAGATTGCGGCGATGCTGCGCGATCGCGATGCGATGGTGCTGAGCGACGAAATCTATACGCGGCTTTGTTATGACACGCAGCCGGTTTCGATCGCGACGTTCGAGGGGATGCAGGAGAAGACGATCATCCTGGACGGCTTTTCGAAGACCTATTCGATGACGGGATGGCGGCTGGGGTATGGGGTGATGCCGCTTTGGCTGGCTGAGGCGGTGAATACGTTGATGGTCAACTCGAATTCCTGCACGGCGACATTTACGCAGCGCGCGGGAATCGCGGCGCTCGAAGGTCCACAGGATTGCGTGGATCAGATGGCGGCGGAATTCCGCAGGCGGCGCGATGCATTCTGCGCGGGGCTGAACACGATTCCGGGCTTCCGGTGTCCGCTGCCGGGAGGCGCGTTCTATGCGTTTGTGAATGTGCAGGGGACGGGGATTGCTTCGAAGGAATTATCGGATTATCTGCTGAGCGAAGCAGGCGTGGCGTGTCTGAATGGCGGGGCGTTTGGCGCGCAGGGGGATGGCTACATCCGGTTCAGCTACGCGAACTCGCTGCCGAATTTGATGGAAGCGGTGGAGCGGATCAAAAAAGTTTCGGCGCGATGGGCTAAAAAGTGATGCGGAGATCTCTCCTGGGACGAGCGTGGCTGATTGCGCTGGTTTGTCTGGGTGCAACGGTGCTCGACGCGCGAGTCACCAGGATCGAGATCACATCGCGCGCTGTGGCATTCAACGGTCAATCGTTCGGCACGGTCGGGCAGTTCGAAAAGATCAAAGGCATCGCGACCGGGGAGATCGATCCGAAGGATCGGCGCAACGCGCTCATCACCGATATTGACCGGGTGCCGCGCAATGCGCGGGGGCATGTAGAGTATCGGACGAACTTCACGCTGCTGAAGCCGGTGGACATGCGGAAGTCTTCCGGTGTGCTCTTCTACAACATCGTCAACCGTGGCGGCCACGGCGGCCCGGCGGAATTTCATGTAGGCGGCGATCCCGGCGACGGCTTCCTTTATAAGCTCGGTCAGGCGATCCTCTGGAGCGGCTGGCAGGGAGATATTCCGCTTTTCACGGATGGCTCGGATCATGAGGGAATCGATGTGCCGGTGGCGCGGGGCGTCACGGGTCCTGTATGGGATCGGATCACGGGAGCGAGCGGCAATACGCAGGCGCTGCCGGGTTTCCATGGACGTGCGCCCGCGAGTCTCGATACGGCGAAAGCGAAGCTGATTTCCGCTGTTTCGGAATCGCCGGAAGGCGTGAAGCGCGGCGTGGTTAAGTTTCCTTCGTCGGATTGGGCTTTCGCCGACTGCCGCACGACGCCGTTTCCCGGCAAGCCCGATCCTTCGCGGCTGTGCCTGAAGAACGGCTTCGATCCCGCGCTGCTGTATGAGGTTGTCTACACCGCAAAGGATCCGTATGTTCTCGGCGTGGGAATGGCGGCGATGCGCGATGTGGTGTCGTTCTTCCGCTACCGCGAGAAGGACGACACAGGTACGGCGAATCCGATTGCGGGCGCGGTTCCACATGTGATCGCGATGGGGAATTCGCAGTCGGGCCGGTTTGCGAAGACGTTCCTCAATCTGGGATTCAATGAAGACGAGAATGGCCGGAGGGTGTGGGACGGATTGAATGCGCGGATCGCCGGAATGCTCGGTGGATTCAATGTGCGTTTTGCCAAGCCGGGCGATATGGCGGAGATGTACGATCCGAGCTCGGACGGTCCGCTGTGGTGGGGCGATTACGCGGATACGGTGCGCAGCCGGCCGGCGTGGGGGTTGCTGCATCGCTGCACCGCGACGAAGACGTGTCCGAAGATTACGGAGACCTATGGCGGTCCGGAATTCTGGTACAGCCGCGGCACGGTGGGGATTGCGGGCACGACCGGGAAAGAGGATCTGCCGCTGCCGGAGAATGTGCGGCGCTACTACCATCCGGGGACACCGCATGGCGGCGGACGCGGCGGTTTTGCGCTGGGTACCGCTTCAGCCGACCCGAGAGTGTTCGCGGCGAATCCGAATCCGCAGAAGGAAACCGATCGCGCGCTTTATGTGGCGCTGGTCGATTGGGTAGTGAATGGCATCGCACCGCCGCCGAGCGCTTATCCGCGGGTGAGTGATGGAACGCTCGTCCCGGATACGTCGGCGGCGATCGGGTGGCCGGCAATTCCGCATGCGCCGAAGCCGGATGGCGTGGTGAATCCGGTACTGGATTACGATTACGGCCCGGGTTTCCGGTACAACGATGAATCGGGCGTGATCAGCAATGTGCCGCCGGCGATCAGGCACGTGATTCCGACACTGGTGCCAAAGGTGGATGCGGATGGGAATGAGATGGGCGGGGTGCCGTCTCTGCTGCAGCGCGTGCCGCTCGGGACATACACGAGTTGGAGCCCGATTCCCGAAGGTCCGCTTGCCGGCCGCGAGAAATCTTTGGCCGCGGGATATGTGCCATTCGCGCGGACGAAGGCGGAGAGAGTGGCGAACGGCGACCCGCGGCGTTCGATTGAAGAACGGTATCCGAGCGCAGCGGTGTATTATGCGGCGGCGGTGAAGCAGGCGAATGCGATGGTGCGGCAGCGGCTGTTATTACCCGAAGACGCGGTGCGGTTGCTGAACCAGATGGTGACCGGTCTCGAATCGAGCCGCCTCTTCGCGCATTAGACGATCATTGTTCCGCGGGATGTTCGACGGCGTCGATGACGAGCATGTCGATCGGCGCTTTTGCCGGATCGAGACGCAGGCCCAGCTCTCGAATCGTACTGAGGAGACCCGGTCCGAACGGCGCCCACGGGCCATTTTTTCCATTGGGTGGCTCCCATGTCAGCGTGAAATCGTAGTTACCTGTGAGATTGGTACGATTGAGGACCGGCCGGTCCAGATTTGTGGTCAGAACATCGGCAAAATCGTCGAGAGTGCCGGAACGGGAGATGAGCATGCCCGATTCGATATTGATGCCGCGATGGCCTGGTTCCGGGTTTTCCTTCGCGACCGAGAATTTGAGGCCGTTCTTTCCCACCACCAGCGCGTAAACCGGTAACTGCCTGGTTTCGTGGTGCGCCTTGAGTCCGAAGCGCTCCTTCAGGAGTTGCTGGAGCATTAACCGATGCTCATCGGTGTTCGCGGGATGTCCGGGGGTCGCCTGAATTTCGAATCTATCCTCAGCGATCCACGCGGGCGCATTCAGAACCTGATAGTTCTTCACATTCCAGGCCCATGTGATCAACTGCGTCACGTTCGAGAGAGAACGATAGCGAGTTGCAGTTACCTGACGTATGGCCCAGGTTCTGGTGTCGTCGCGGACCGGGCGCACGGTTGCCGCATCGAATGCCACCTGCGAAAGAATGGGCGCAGCCGTCAGCAGTATAGCGGCGGCGAATTTCCCCCGGTGAGTCATCAGCCTTCGATTCTACTTCTTCGTACTCTTGCTGAACCACTGGTGGAATTTCGCTTTCGCCTTTTCGGTGAAGCTCTTTTCCTTGACGGGTTTGGGCGCGGGGGCTCTTACCGGCAGTGCGTCGAGATCATCGGTTTCGCTCACGGGCTTCACCTCGCAGGGGCGAATGCCGGCCGGACGGACCATGTTGCCGTTCATCGTGTAATCCCGGCGAATGCGCGCGCCGGTCTTGTCTTCCACACAGACGGAAAATGCGCCCTGCTTCGCGAGCACCGGAAGATAGCCGCGCTCGCGGCGCTGGATATACGCGGTCTCGTAACGATGATGCCGCAGGCTCCAGACAAACACGCGGTAGCTGTCGAAATCGTAATCCTCACCGAGCGATTCAATAGTCGTCCAGAGCCAGATGTCTTTCTGTTCGCCGTTATCATCCACCTTGCCGATGGAAAAATACGACACTATGCGATGCCCTTCGGCGTATTGCGCGACGTCATCAGGAATGAGCATGTAGACGCGGCTGGTGAGCACCCAGCCGGTCTGGCCGGTTCGAGTACGGATCAGGGTCCAGTCATCGTGCGCGACGGGCGGCGTGTCCTGATCCGCTTCTACGCCGCGTTCCTTCGAGAGCGCAATCCAATCGACGGGCACCGCCGGCGCGGCGGGCGGCGGAGGCGGGGGAACGACTTCCTTCCTCGGCTTTTTCGGAGGGGCGGTCGCCTTCTGGATGGGGTGCGTCAGTTCGCGCTTCGGCGGTTTGCTGTTGCGCACCGTGACGCGATGCGCGATCACTTCGAAGACTTCCTTCTCCTTCAACTGAACGAAGCTGGCGGAAGTGCGGCTGGGCTCGGTGTGGACGTTCAGCACATCATACGTGGTGGCCTTGCCTTGCGTGGGGAATCCAGCCGTTTGTTCGGCGAGCCTGCGCAGGCGCAGCATCTGGGCTTTATCGAGAAGCTGCCGGTCGTCGGTCCAGCCTTCGATTCCCTGCTCCGTCCGAATCCGGTACCAGAGCCGGCGTTTCCCGACGATCTCGACGTGATCGCCGTGATGCGCCACCGCGACAGTGGGCGATTTCGTATCGATTTCTTTGCGGATATTGAGCGTGGCGGGGCCGATGTAAGCATCGCCCATGGAAGGCGAGCGCTCGTCATCCGAGCCGCACGCGCTCAACAAAAGCGCGGCCGCGAGGATGCCGCAGCCGAGTACTGCCTTCAAGCCATTGCCTCTCGCAGCGCTGCCAGTTTCCGGAGCGCGGCTCCGGAATCGATAGACTCCGACGCCATCGCGACGCCTGTTTTCCAGTCCTCCGCTTTACCAGACGCGACAAGCGCGAGTGACGTATTCATCAAAACGATATCCCGCGGCGCGCCGGGATCGCCCGCGAAAATTGCTTCGGCGATCGCCTTGTTTCGCGCCGCATCGCCGCCCAGCAACGCATCGAATGGATGCCGCGGCAGACCGAAATCTTCGGGCGAGAGCGTCATGGATGTCACTTTGCCATTGCGCACGTCAAACACGCGGGCCGGTCCGGTGACGGTGAGTTCGCCGAGACCGTCGGAGCCGTGGACCACATAGCCGCGCTGGAGACCGAGCCGCGCCAGAGCTCCTGCAATCTTTTCCGCGGCCTCTTCCGACCACGTGCCGGTCACCTGCACCTCCGCGTCCGCGGGATTCGAGAGGGGCCCCAGATAGTTGAACGCGGTTCGCATTTTCAGTTCGAGCCGCACCGGCTGGACGTGTTTCATGGCGGTGTGAAACGCTGGGGCGAAAAGGAACGCAATTCCCGCGTCGCGTATGGCACGCGCGGCTATTTCCGGCGTGACCGTGGTCCGCACACCGAGAGATTCCAGAAGATCGGCGCTGCCGCACTGGCTCGAAATCGAGCGATTGCCGTGCTTGGCGACGCGCATGCCCGCGCCGGCGACCACGATCGCGGTGACGGTCGAAATATTGAAAGTGCCTTTGCCGCCGCCTCCGGTGCCACAGGTATCGAGCAAGGGCCGGAGAGACGGGTCCAGAGGCAACGGCGTGGAAGCGGCGCGCATCGCCCGCGCGAATCCCGTTAGCTCGTCCGTGGTTTCGCCTTTCATTCGCAGGGCGGTCAGGAAAGCGGAGGTCAAAATCGGCGTGGATTCGCCGGCGAGCAGGGCTCGCATGGCGATTTCCGCTTCCTGTTCCGTGAGCGAGCGGCCACCTGCAATTGCATGGAGCAAATCGAGCGTCATGTTAAAGTTGAAGCTTCGGGAAAGACGGCGCGAGCCGCATTTCCTCTAAGTTCCAGCATAGTCCAGATGAAAATTCACGAGTATCAGGCCAAATCAATTCTGGCCAAATACAACGTCCCCGTGCCACGCGGGGAGGCGGCGTCCAGCGTTGCCGAAGCGGGGGCGATTGCGAAGAAACTCGGCGGGAGCGTCGTGGTCAAAGCGCAAATTCATGCGGGCGGACGCGGGAAGGGCGGCGGCGTGAAGGTCGCGAAGGACGAAGCGGACGCGGTCCAGATCGCCGGCAAAATTCTGGGCATGACGCTGGTCACGCATCAGACCGGTCCGGAAGGCCGGCTGGTGCAGAAACTTCTGGTCGAAGAAACGCTGCCGATCGATAAGGAACTTTACCTCGGCATCGTGCTGGACCGCGGGACGGGCAAGCTGGTGTTCATGGCATCGGCGGCTGGCGGCATGGAGATTGAGGAAGTGGCGGCGAAGACGCCGGACGCGATCCTGAAGGAAGTGATCGATCCGGGCATCGGCCTGCAGCCTTATCAGGCGCGCAAGCTCGCGTTCGGCATCGGCATTCCCGTGCCCGCGATCAATGGCGCGGTGGCCGCGATGGTGGCGCTGGCGAAGGCGTGTATCGATACCGACGCATCGCTGGCAGAAATCAATCCTTTTATCACGACGAAAGACAACAAGGTCTACGCGCTTGACGCGAAGATCAATTTCGACGACAACGCGATGTTCCGGCACAAGGATTTCGCCGGGCTGCGGGATCTGAACGAAGAGGACCCGCTCGAAGTGGAAGCTTCGAAGTACGGCCTGAACTACATCAAGCTGGAAGGAACGATCGGCTGCATGGTGAATGGCGCGGGCCTGGCCATGGGAACGATGGACATCATCCAGTATGCGGGCGGCAGCGCGGCGAACTTTCTGGATGTGGGCGGCGGCGCGCAGCCGGAGCAAATCAAGAACGCGTTCCGCATCCTGCTTTCCGACGCCAGCGTGAAGGCCGTTCTCATTAATATTTTCGGGGGCATTCTACGCTGCGACACACTGGCGACGGGCGTTGTCGCCGCGGCGCGCGACCTCGGCATCAAGGTGCCGATCGTCATCCGAATGGAAGGCACCAACGTGGAGCAGGGCAAGAAGATTCTCCTCGATTCCGGCTTCAACTTCACAATCGCGGACGGCATCAAAGACGCCGCCGAAAAGGTTGTTGCACTCGCCGGAGGTAAGAAGTAATGAGCGTTCTGGTTAATAAAGAAACCCGGCTGCTGGTTCAGGGCTTCACCGGCAAAGAGGGCACATTCCACGCCGAGCAGGCAATCGCTTACGGGACGAACGTAGTGGGCGGCGTTACGCCCGGCAAGGGCGGACAGAAGCATCTGGATCGCCCCGTGTTCAACACCGTGAGTCAGGCTGTGCGCGAGACGGGCGCGAATGCGACCGTGATCTTCGTGCCGCCTCCGTTCGCGGCGGACGGCATCATGGAAGCGGCGGATGCGGGAATTCCACTGATCGTCTGCATCACCGAAGGCATTCCGGTGATCGACATGGTGAAGACGTGGGCGTTCCTGAAGACGAAGAATTCGCGGCTGATCGGACCGAATTGCCCCGGCGTGATTTCGCCCGGCAAGTGCAAGATCGGTATCATGCCCGGCCATATTCATCTGGAAGGCAATGTGGGTGTGGTTTCGCGCTCGGGCACGCTGACGTATGAAGCGGTGGGCCAGTTGACGAAGCTCGGGATCGGGCAATCGACCTGTATCGGCATTGGCGGCGATCCGATTATCGGCACCACGTTCCTCGATGCGATTCGGCTCTTCGAATCCGACCCCGATACGCACGCGATCGTGATGATCGGCGAAATCGGCGGCAATGCGGAAGAGACGGCGGCGGCTTATATCGGACAGCACGTGAAGAAGCCGGTGGTTGGCTTCATCGCGGGGCAGACGGCGCCTCCGGGACGCCGCATGGGTCACGCGGGAGCGATCATCTCCGGCGGATCGGGCGCGGCGTCAGACAAGATCAGAGCCATGGAAGCGGCGGGCATTACGGTGTGCTCTTCGCCCGCGCAGATTGGCGAAAATATTCAGAAACGGCTCAAAAAATAGACATGCAGAAGACATTTTCGATCATCAAACCCGATGCCGTGAAGGCCGGGAACGCGGGAAAGATTCTCGCTCATCTGGAAGCCGCGGGCTTCCGGGTGGCTGCGCTGAAGATGGTGAAGCTCAGCAAGTCACAGGCGGAAGGCTTTTACGCGGTGCACCGCGAGCGGCCGTTCTTCAACAGCCTGGTCACGTTCATGACGGAAGGTCCGGTCATCGTGATGGCGCTCGAGCGCGAGGACGCGGTGAAAAAGCTGCGGGAAGCGATGGGCGCGACGAATCCGGCCAATGCCGACGCGGGCACGATCCGCAAGCTGTATGCGGAGAGCATCGAGCGCAACTCGATTCACGGTTCGGATGCGCCGGAGACGGCGGCGGAAGAGCTGAAGTACTTCTTCACGACGCAGGAACTGAACCAGATTTAATTCAGTTCGCGTTCTATTTTTCCGAGGGCCGGTTTGCGTGGTCGATCACGACCACATAAGCCGGCCCTTATTGCATTTCGAGGCGCAGACCGAGTTGCATCTGCATGGCGCTCGAGAGCGCGCTGAAATCGAAGCCCGTGGATGGCATGGGATCCCACTCGAGACGGAACGTGTAACGGCCGGTCAGGCCGGTGCGGTCGAGCACCAACCGGTCGAGACTGAGGGTCAGCACGCGCGCGATGTTCGGCATCGATACTTTCTGCACAATTAATCTGCCTTTCGCGGCCGCGATGTTGTGCGGCGCGGCAGGATCGCTTTCCCGGAACTTCGGGCCGCCTTCCGAAATGATCAGGCTATAAGCAGGACGTTCGCTGATCTGGTGATGCATAATTACTCCAAACGGTCAGCAGGTTGGCCGCGCCGGGTCGAAGCCACATCGAACGCAGGAGACACAGGCGCTGGTTGTGGGGACAACAGCCTGGAATCAGAACTGTCAATCCGGCAAAGCTTTCGATCCGGCGCGTCATAGACAGGAAACCGGCGAGGGCTTCCTCGGTTACAGCAGTTGGTACGTCAGTTTTGGGAAGGGTGTTCGATCTTATCGATCACCCAGGTATCGACCGGTCCGCGCGCCGTTTCGAGCTTCAGGCCGAGTTGTTCCTGCACGGCGGTGAAGATCGTCGGGCCAGGCGCTTGCGACGATTGCTGCGTCGTTTCGGGTCCTGGGATGGCTGTTCCTGGGTCTGGCGCCCATTCGAGCTTCCAGTCATATTTCCCGGTGAGTCCGGTCATATCGATTACGGGGCGGCCGACGGTGTTCGCGAGATTGTCGGCAAGCATTTTCACCGGCGCGGCGAAGCCCTGGGCGCGGCCGGCGTTCATACTCATCCCCTGGCGCGGACCGGGCGTGGTGACTTCCGTCAGTTTCGGACCGCCCTTCGCGATGACCAGATGATAAATCTGTTCTTCCTTTATTTCTTTGTGGATCACGAGGCCGAAGCGGTCGGCGAGCAGATTCTGGAGACGCCCCTTCCATTGCTCATCGCGAACTTTGCGCTGATCATCTGTCAGATCGTGGGGATCGGGGGGCGGCGAAGCGCTTGCAATGGCTTCCGGCTTCGCCGCGATATCGTAGCGTTCGGTGCCCAGCCATCCGGGCGCGCCGGAAAGCTGGAAGTCGCGGATCCCGTATGCCATGGTCACTAAAGCGCGAATCGGCATGTTCTCGCCGCGGAGACCGCCAACCTTGTCCGTCATGATCGAGCTTCCCTTCGCGTTCGGATCAGAGGGCTTGATGGACGCCACTTCGAATTTCAGGGACTTCGCGGCAGGCTGCGCCGCGGCAGGGAACGTGAATGCCAGCATCGCCACGGCGCTGGCCCAGATTCGTAACATGGCTGTGAGACGAACACCGGCAGTCCTCGTTAGCAGGGACAGCTGAGTTCGGGGATTGTTACAGCAATGCAGATGCGCATCGAGCCGATGACCGCAACCGACTGGCTGGCGGTTCGGGCGATCTACGAAGAAGGGCTCGCAACTGGTATTGGCAGCTTTGAGGTTTTGTCAGCGGAGTGGGAGCAATGGAATGCGGCCCGATTGCCACACTCGTGATTTGTCGCGCGCGATGACGCCGGGGCGGTGGTCGGCTGGGCAGCGATCAGTCCGTTTTCGCAGCGGAAGTGTTATGCGGGTGCGGCGGAAGTGGGCGTCTATGTGGCGGCGGCTGCGCGGGGCCAGGTAGTGGGGGCGCGCTGCGGATTCCGGGTGGTGGGCCGCCGTGAACGTATCGCGCGGCGTGACGGCGTCTGGCGGGACACGATTCTGACTGAGCGGCGGAGCGGGAAAATCGGGTGCGATTAGTTACTGCTTCTTCAGCGGTGCGCCGAGATACCAGGTATTGCCGAAGGCGTCTTTGACGCCGGCGCCACGATCGCCGTAATCGTGATTGGTCGGCGGGTAGATGCTGGTTCCCCCTGCTTCGAGAGCCTGCCTGTATGAAGCATCGACGTCGGGCACGTAGAGATAGAGCGTGCCTGGCATCGGCGGATATTCGTTGGTGGCGTCGCAGAGCTCTATCGCGCCCCCGGCGATTTTGATGGTGGTGTGAAGGATGGCGCCATTTACTTCCGCACGGCCGGTTTCGGTGGCGTCGAAGGCTTTGACGATGAAATCGATCAGCGGGGCGGCTTTGGCGGGCTGAAGATAAGGCTGGATGGTGGGGGCGCCTTCAGAGTGATACGTGGCGCCTTTGAACGTAGCGATGTACCAGTTATTGCCGAAAGGATCTTTGACGTTGGCGGTGCGTTCGCCCCATTCCTGATCTTTCGGAGGCTGGAGCGATTTTGCGCGCGCCGCGATGGCTCGGGCGTAGGCGGCGTCAATGTCCGGCACGTAGATGTGAAACGCCATGGGCGCTGATTCGCCTTTCCACGGAAGGTTGGGAGCGCCGCCGCCCATCATCAGCAGCGTGTCGCCGATCTGGACCTCGCCATGGTAGCCGCCGGCCGAGCCGACCGCAAGTTCCTTGCTTTCGACTTTGTGCGAGGGCCCGAAGACGGATTTCAGGAAAGCGACGAAGCCAGGAACATCCTGAACGATGGGATAGGCGTGGAGTGGCACGCCTCAATTTTATGCGAATGCGTTTAGTTCGGAGTGGGGTCTTTGTCGATTCCATCGATCACCAGCACTTCGACGGGCGCTTTGGAGTTTTCGAGCTGCAGGCCGAGTTGTTGGCGGAGTGCCGTTGCGAGGTCCGGACCGGCGTCGCCGGCATCCGTGGAGACTCCATTCGTCCAGGAGAGCGTGAAGTCGTACCGTCCGGTCAAACCGGTGGCGTCGGTCACAGGCCGGCCGAGCTGACTGGAGAGGATCACAGCGAGATCAGCCGTCGATGCATTCAACTGGTGAGTGCGGGCGCGGCCGCTGCGTAATGCAACAAGCCAGGTTCCTTCGTTCGGCGGGACGATCGGATAGCCTTCACGGTCGGTTTCCAGTTGATTCGGGGGCCCTGTGGGAGGGGGATCGAAACCCTCGGCGACTTCGGGCCTGGGACTTTTCGATTCCTGGAGTTTGGGCCCGTCTTTCGCACGCGTCAGCGTGGATACCTGCATCACGCGTCGCTCGCGATGAAATACGAGATGGAAGCGGTCGCGCAGAAGCTGCTGGAGCATCTCGTGTAACTGGTGACCGGTGGCGCCGGACGGCAATTTCGCAGCAATTTCGAATTTTTGTGTGGCAAGCCATGGCGGCCCTGAAATCTGCGAGCTCCTGATGCCATAAGCGGTCATCACCAGGTATTGCAGGCTGGTGCGAAGGTCGATGCGGCCTGGGTCGGAGGTGCCAGGCCCACCATTCATGCGGATGATGCCGCCGGGAGGGAGTGGACGAATGGAGGCGGCTTCGAATTTCGGTTGCGACCAGACGAGCGCAACGGCGCACGCCGTAAGCGTGAGCGATCTAAACGTCATGTACGAAGACATTACTACGAATATCTCCGTATGTCAATGTCCGGACAGGAGTCCGATGGCACGGTGCTGCAATCAGGCCCAATATTCGCTAATTACTTGATCGGGTAGCCAGCCCAGACGTATTCCAGCGCTTCGGGCAGGGTCTGGCGCTTGGTTGGGCCGTCGACGTGACCGGCGTTCTCGGAGAAAACGAACTGGTAGTGGTAGCCTTTAGCCGCCAGCACCTTCGCCATGTTCTCGTTGGCGACCACCCAGTCGTGCATGTTGTCGCGCATCACGTTCGGATTGAAGAGATCGTGGTCGCCCACCTCCATCCAGAGGCGGATGGGCTTCACGGGGCTGTTCGGAATGAGGGTTTCGTGGAAGTTCCATGCCCCGTGCGGCGTTTGCGGATTAAACGGCCACTGCTGATTCACGTAGGTGCCGGAGTAAGTGAGCACGCGGTGATACAGATCATTGTGATACCAGGCCATCTCGAGCGCCGCAGAGCCACCTGAACTGCCGCCCATGGTGGCGCGGGCGTCCGGGTCTTTGGTCAGCTTGACGTTCGCTTCCTTTTCGACGCGAGGCAGCACTTCCTTTTCGACGAATTCGGCGTAGACACCGGACATGGTGTCATATTCCAGGCCGCGCTGGCTGCCCTGTGCGTCGCCGCCGCCGCTCGGGATCGCGATTGCCACCATCACGGGAAGGCGTTTTGCGGCAATCATACTATCGAGGACAGGGAAAAGCGACGCGTCGCCGTCAGCCGTGACGATGAATGGCGCGACGCTTCCCGCTACATACTGTTTCGGCACGTAAACGCGAATGCGGCGCGTCCAGGGGCCGGAGTGGCTGGTGGGAACGTCAAGTGTGTAGGGATTATTCGGATCGACCGAGCCGAACGTCCCCTGCTCGCGATAAATTCCGGGATAGATCTTGCTGTCTTTCGACTCCATGGTGAAGTCGAAAATCTGTCCGCGCGGCACGTCAGGACCCGGGGTAAATTCGGGCGCCGCGGGATGGGTGGGGCCGATGATGAAATTGCCGTCGGCTTTGGGGGACGGCACGGTGCCATCAGGCAGCTCGGTAGCTTTGACGTAGCCGGGGGTGTGGGGGTCGCGCGTGGGCGGCACGGGCCGCGAAGGGCGGCCGGAAGCTCCCGCGCGTGGCGCCGGAGTCTGTGCAAGCGCGAGGCCGGCAATGAGAAGAATGCTCGTAAAGCGAAACATAGAAAAAGCTCCTGACTCGGAGGAAATCATATCATTCGACCAGTTGTGAGGGGTGATATGTCAGGCGACAGCAGGCCGCTTTGCTGTGATACCATCGTGCGACGGAACCCCATCAGGAGCACCTCAAAGCATGAGCAGGATGAAAATTTTTGGCACTGGCCTCGCGATCACAGCGGCGGCGATTTTCGCGATGGCGCAACCGCCCGCCCCGGGCGCATTCGGTGGATCGGGCCGCGGCGGACGCGGGGGCAGCGGGCGTGGCGGTGGCGGGAACGTTCCGCCTCCCGCCGGGATGGCGCCGAATTCGCAATACCGGCTCGGTCCGGATTCAATGCCGCAGGACGGCGTTCCGAAGGGTGAGATTCAGGGGCCGTTCCACATTCAGAGCAACGTGTATCCGGGAACCCAGCATACGTATTGGGTTTACGTTCCGGCGCAGTACGATCCGAAAATTCCGACGGCGCTGATGGTTTTTCAGGATGGGCAGGCGTTCAAGGATCCGAACGGCGATCTCCGCGCCCAGAACGTGATGGACAACCTGATCTACCGGCGCGAGCTTCCGGTGATGATTGGGGTGTTCATCAATCCGGGCCGCACGCCGGAGCAGCCGGAGCCGCCGAGCGCGAATGGCGATTGGGGCGATCGAACGACGAACCGGCCGACCGAATACAACACGCCGGATGACAAGTATGCGCGCGTGGTGACGGAAGAACTGATGCCGGAGCTTTACAAGAGCTACAACATTTCGAAGGATCCGGAAATGCACGGTATCGGCGGTTCGAGCTCAGGCGCGATTGCGGCGTTTGCGGTGGCCTGGGAACGCCCGAACGATTTCCGCAAGGTGCTGAGCAGCGTGGGGAGCTTCGTGGATCTGCGGGGCGGGTATGTGTATCCCGAGCGCGTGCTCGCGAGCGAGAAAAAGCCGATTCGTGTGTTTCTCTGCGACGGCCGCAATGATAATCGCAGTGCGAATCCGAATCGCGACTGGTTTTATCAGAACGTGCGGCTGATGAAGGCGCTGACCCAGAAGGGCTATGACGTGAATTACGCGTTCGGGATGAATTTGCACGGCCAGAAATTCAGCGGCGCGATTTTGCCGGATATGATGCGGTGGCTGTGGCGGGACGCGCAGCCGATTTCGACCGATCCGCACGATATGGTGGAACGTTCGTTCCGCGAAGCGGTGAAGAAGTAGGCTAATAGCCGCCGATTGATTCGAGCTTTCCGCCTTCCGTGCAGCGGTAGCCGCCGAAGCGTACGTCCTTGAATTCCTGCTGGGCGCCGCTCGGCCATTCGATGACCACGCGGGACGCTTTCTCCTGCTTGCCGATTCCGAAGGTCAGGGCCAGCTCCGACTGCGAGAGGTAGCTGGAGCCCGTGTGCACCATGCGGGATTGCGTGCCTTCCGTGGTAGTGAGGCGCACCACGGCGCCGATCGCGTCACGATTCGATTTGACGCCGCGGAGCTGAAACCGGATCGCGCGGTTGCCGTTCGCGATTTCGTTTTTGTAGAGGTAGACCAGTCCCTGATTCGTCGTGATCAGGACATCGGGCGCACCATCGCGATTGAAATCGCCATACGCGAGACCGCGTCCGACTTTTGGCGTCGCGTATGTGCTGCCGGCAAGGGCGGCGACGTCGTGGAACCGGCCGTGACCGTCATTCAGGAAAAGATGCGGCGGCTGCGCGTACCCGTGGTTGCCCGCGATATTGCGAACGCTGGCGTCGATATGACCGTTGACGGCGAGCAGATCGAGATGGCCGTCCAGATCCATATCGACGAAGGCACAGCCGAATCCGAGCCGTGAGCGCGATGCCTGACCGATGCCTGCCGACATCGCGGCATCGGTGTAGATGCCATTGCGATCCGCCCGGTAGAGGGCGATCATCTCATCGTCGAAATTGGTGACGGCGATGCCGGCGACTCCGGAGTTATCGAAATCGGCGGCGTCCACGCCCATGCCGGCGCGCGCGCGGCCATCTTCGCTGAAGGCGACGCCGACCTGTACTCCCACATCCTGGAACGTGCCGTTGCGGCGGTTGCGGTAGAGCTTGTTGGGTTGCGTGTCATTGGCGACGAAGAGATCGGGCCAGCCATCGCGATTGTCATCCAGCATGGCGACACCGAGGGCTTTTGAATTCGCGTCGAAAATACCACTCGATGCCGTCACGTCTTCAAACGTGCCGTTGCCGCGATTGCGAAACAGCCAGCAGGTGGAACCGTGATACGCCTCCGGGGTGCAGTAGGATTTCTTCCTCCCATCGACGCTGCAGAATACGTCATGCTCGGGCGACCACCGGACATAGTTGCAGACAAACAGATCAAGCAGTCCATCGCGGTTGTAATCGAACCAAAGCGCCGAAGTGCTGAAGGCGGAGCGGCCGCCGAGACCGGCTTTATCGGTGACATCGACGAACGTTCCGCGGCCCGTATTGTGGAACAGCCGGCTTTGGCCGACCGCGGTGACATAGATATCCGAAAAACCGTCGTTATCGTAATCGGCGATGGTGACGCCGAGGCCGTACATTTCCACCGCAAGGCCCGCGCGCTGCGTCACGTCGGTAAATGTGCCGTTGCGATTATTGCGATAAAGCTGCATGGTGGTGCGCTGGCGGCGATGGCCGGGCCAGTCGGAGCCATTGACGATCAGGATGTCGAGCCAGCCGTCATTGTCGTAATCGAAAAACGCGCAGCCCGGCCCCATGGTTTCAGGCAGGAGCTTGCCGCCATAAGCACCGCTGTTGTGATGGAAGTTGAGGCCGGCCGCGCCGGTGACGTCAGTGAGCCGAAACCCGGGCGCCGTCCCAAGCGCGAATTCCGGGCGAACCAGCGAAGCCGCGCCGGCAGACAGAAACGCGCGCCGGCCGAGCACTCTCATGCGATGCTGACCAGTCCCGTTCGGATTGCGTAGACCACGAGCGCGGCGGTGTTGTGGATCTGGAGCGTCTGCATGATATTGGCGCGATGGACGGAAACGGTGTTGACGCTCAGCCCCAGCACCACCGCGATTTCCTTGTTCGATTTTCCATGCACGATGAGCTGTAAAACTTCGAGTTCGCGCGTGCTCAGGTCGGGCGCTGGCTCCGAACTACCGCCAAGCCGGCCGAGGCGCGAGTCGAGCACCTGATCGCCCGCTGCGATCTTCTTCACGGCGTCCACCAGTTCCAGGTCCATGGCGTTCTTGAGCAGATAGCCGCGCGCCCCCGCGTCAAGGCACGTGCGAACGTAATCGGGCTCCGCATGCATGCTGAGCATGAGAACCTTCGCTTCGGGCAGGCGCGCCAGGATGCGCCGCGTGGCCACGGCCCCGTTCATGCTGGGCAGAGCGAAATCCATGACGATGACGTCCGGCTTCAAGGCAAGGGCCGATTCCACGGCTTCGAATCCGTCGCTCGCTTCGCCGACCACGGTGATGCCGGGTTCGTCCTCCAGCATCCGCCGGAAGCCGTGGCGGACCAGGCTATGGTCGTCCACGAGTAATACGCTGATGTCAGTCCGCTGCATTCGTCTCCGTCTGGTAGTAAGGCGCGGTGGCCCGCACCAGGGCGCCACCGGCTTTGCCGCGCCCAAATTCAATTGTCCCTTTGACCAGGTCCACCCGCTCCCGCATCGAGACCAGGCCGAGCCCATGGCTGATCTCATCCGGATAGCCGATGCCTTCGTCTTCGATTTCCACAACCAGCGTGCGGATGTCGAACCGGAGGCGCACGGTCGCGCGGCTCGACTGCGAATGTCTCACGACATTGTTCAGCGCCTCCTGCACGACGCGGTACAGATGGATGGAAACTTCCTTGTCGGCTGCGTGATCGCCGCCTTCTTTTTCATAAGCGATATTCAGGCCGGTGCGCTGCTCGAAGCTCGGCAGGTAGGCCGCGAGCGCGCCGGGAAGACCGGCCTCATCGAGAACCGATGGATGGAGCGCCTGCGAGAGCGAGCGCACTTTTTCGAGGGTCGACTGCACGATTTCGTGGACTTCGCGGAGTTCGTCGGCGGGCGTGATGTTTTCGCGCGTGGCGCGGCGGCGGGCGCGCTGGAGCATGGCGCCGACGGCGGTCAGGATCTGGCCGAATTCGTCATGCAACTCGCGCGAGATGGAGCGGAACGTGCTTTCCTGGGACGTGATGAGCTGCTGGGCGAGATCGCGGCGCCGTTCGGCCAGCATGCGGCGCTGTTCGGAAAGATCGGCGACGCGATGGAACAGGCGGCGGTAATACTGCACCAGATAAAGGCTGGTCAGCACGATAACTACCAGCATGGCCGCCAGAAAAATGTAGACGTTCCGTTCGACGCCAGCATAAATCTGCTGCGTGCGCTGCGCGGCCGCTTCCTCGTTGGCGTTATTCGCGACGAGCAGGCGCGAGACGGCGCTGCTCAGCGCAGCCTGCCGGGGCTGGAGTGAGTTGCGAAGCTGGACGCGGGCTTCGTCGGGATGACCGGCGGCCGCCATGTGAAAGACATAGTCGAGCGAATTCCAGAATTGGCGAAAGGAGTCCGCAAGGTAGCGGCGCTGGCTGGAATTGGGGTCAACTCTGGAGACGGCGGCTTCGCGCGATAACGCATCTTCCAGATCGGTGCGGATGCCGCGGAACTGCGGCTGCCAGGCGCCGAGGCCGTAACGCTGCACGTCGACGGCGTCCGTATCGAGCATATCGCGCATCGCGAGGGCGCAGGAATTGAGGCTGTTCTGGATGCGCAGGAGGAGATGCGAGTCCAGCCGGTTGCGGTCTATGGTTCCGCTCTGCAGCTCGCGCAGCGTGCGCAACTGCCGGATCGTGTAAACGGAATACACGCCCACGGCCAGCAGCGTGACCAGAAGACCCGCAAGCAGACGGAAGATAGGGGAGCGGGACGTCATCGCCTTATCGCAGACTAGCAGTCAAATGGGCCGCACAGTTAACATTTTTCCACCACTGGCGTACCATGGACAGGGATGCGCCTCGGAATTGCTGTATTGCTGATGGGCGCCTGTGCGGTTCTTTTCGTCGCGCGGGCGGCGCCTGCGCCGGCAGATGTTCATTTCACGGATGTGACAGCCGCGGCGGGAATCCATTTCACCCATAACGCCGGCCGGACCGGTAAGAAGTGGCTGCCCGAGACGATGGGCTCGGGCGTGGCCTTTTTCGATGCGGATGGCGACGGCAAACTCGACATTCTGCTGCTGAACGGCAGCGACTGGATTGCGCACGGCCATCGCACGGTGGCGGCGCTTTATCGGAATAACGGCAAGGGCGCGTTCACCGATATCACGGCCGGGAGCGGTCTCGACATTGAGATGCATGCGATGGGCGTGGCGGTCGGCGATTACGACAACGACGGCCGCGACGATCTGTATGTGACGGCAGTGGGCGGCGATCATTTGTTTCGGAATCTGGGTGCGGGCCATTTTCGCGACGTGACGCGCGAGAGCGGCATCGCGAATGCACAGTTTTCATCGAGCGCGGCGTGGCTCGATTATGACAAGGATGGGAAGCTGGACCTTTTCGTTGGCAACTATGTGCAGTGGAGCGCGAAGGGCGATATTCGCTGTTCGCTCGATGGCACGAATAAGTCGTATTGCACGCCGGAGTTGTATAAGGGCGCGGCGTCGAAGCTCTATCGCAATCTGGGAAACGGCAAGTTTCAGGATGTGACCGCAAAGGCCGGGCTGGGGGATCTTTCGAGCAAAACGCTGGGCGTTACGGTCTTCGATTTCAACAATGACGGCTGGCCTGATTTGTTCCTGGCCAACGATACGCAGCCGAATAAGCTTTATCGCAATCTGGGGAATGGAACGTTCAAAGAAGGAGGACTGGCCGCGGGTGTGGCGTTTGGCGAAGACGGGGTGGCGCGCGGCGCGATGGGAACGGATGCGGCTGACTATGACCGTTCGGGCCGTCAGCATCTGGTAGTCGGCAACTTTTCGAATCAGATGCTGGCGCTGTATCACAACGATGGCAACGGGCTGTTTTCCGATGTCGCGACGCGAGCGGGCATCGGCCGTCCCAGCCAGCTCAGCCTGACGTTCGGGCTGTTCTTTTTCGATTTCGATCTGGATGGATTGCCTGACATCTTCGCGGCCAACGGACATCTGGAGGAAGACATCACGAAAGTACAGCCGAAGATTCAGTACGCACAGCTTCCGCTGCTGTTTCACAACGCTGGCGACGGCAGGTTCGATAACGTGACCGGCGCTTTCAAAACGCCCCTGGTGGCACGCGGCGCGGCGTATGGCGACTACGATGGCGATGGCGATCTCGACGTGCTGGTTTCAAGCAACAATGCGCAGGCGCATCTTTACCGCAACGACGGCGGCAATGCGCGGCACTGGCTGCAATTGCGGCTGGTGGGGACGAAGAGCAACAAAGACGGCATTGGGGCAGTGGTCCGGCTGACAAGCTCGCAGGGGAAGCAGGAGCAGACGGTTCACAGCGGTTCGAGCTACTGTTCCTCGAGCGATCTGGCGCTGACGTTCGGGCTGGGCGGCGATACATCGTCTTCGGTGGAAATCGACTGGCCGAGCGGGAAACACCAGAAGCTCGACAACGTGAAAAGCAACCAGCGGATGACCGTGACGGAAAATTGAGAGGTGCACGACGTCCTCTCGCTTTCCGGCACCCAACAGGCCCGACTGATTCGGGAGCGCGCCATTTCCTCGGTGGAACTGGTGAATGCGCATCTGGCGCGCATCGGCGAAATCAATCCGAAACTGAACGCAGCGATCGAAATTCTGGCGGAGCCTGCACTCGAGGCGGCGCGCGCTGTGGATGCGGGCAGGATTGCAGGACCACTGGCCGGGGTTCCGTTTTCGATCAAGGATTCCATTGAAGTTGCCGGGACTGTGTGTTCGGCGGGAACGGTTGGCTATCGCCGGCGTGAGCCTTCAGAGAAGGACGCCACACTGGTGGCGCGGCTGCGTGGGGCGGGCGCGATTCCGGTGGCGCGCACGAATCTTCCGGATCTGCTGTTCGCGTTTGAAAGCGACAACCTGCTGTTCGGGCGAACCAATAATCCGTATAGTGCGCAGCGGACCTCCGGCGGCTCGAGCGGCGGCGAATCGGCACTGATCGCGGCGTGCGGCTCTCCGTTCGGGCTGGGCAGCGATGCGGCGGGAAGTGTTCGGCTACCCGCGCATTACTGCGGCATCACGTCGATTAAGCCGACGTCGGGACGGCTTGCTCGAACCGGGCATGTGCCACCGGCCGGAGGCTGGATCGAGACGCTGTGGCAGATCGGTCCGATGGCGCGGCGGATCGAGGATCTATGGACAATGATGCCGATCCTGCTTGGCGCCGATGGCAGGGACCACACCGTGATTCCGATGCCGTTTGAGCGGCGGCCGGATACGCTGGCCGGGCTGCG
>Ga0134125_10001594_pt1 | contig 27705 bp, 23 predicted proteins | sample KB31751_FD_96464 | JGI IMG/M metagenome (GOLD analysis project Ga0134125, IMG submission 96464) | Terrestrial soil microbial communities with excess Nitrogen fertilizer from Kellogg Biological Station, Michigan, USA - KB3-175-1 | ecosystem: Environmental > Terrestrial > Soil > Unclassified ... | reverse complement strand
GTCTGCGCGCGGACGGTCATCCCGTCCAGCAAGCCCATGACAATCGGCGCGGCCATAGCGAACAATCGCGCAGCCTCCAGAAGCGCCTTCGTGCCGCCATTCAGGTTCTTCAGGGCTTTCTCATCCAGCATCGGGTCAAGCCTCAGCGTCAAGACTGATTTACTTGTAGAGACGGTTCCGATCGGAAATTCGTTGAGTCCGTAGTTTCGTACGCGCCGTACGCGGGCCCGCCCTACGGAGTCTTAGTGTCCAGGCTGCGCCAAAGATACCAGGAGGCGACTGAGGCCCACGGGCGCCAGCCGGCGGCGATTTTTTCGATTTCCGCCGGTTTGGGGAGTTCAGGAAGATTCCACGCCTTCTGAATTGCCGTTCGAATCCCGAGATCGCCGGTGGGAAGGACGTCCGGGCGGCGGAGGGCGAAGATCAGGAACATATGTGCGGTCCAGACGCCGATGCCTTTAACCTGAGTGAGATGTTCAATCACCTCGCTGTCGGCCATTTCCGGCAGGCGTTCGAAGACCACCGTTCCCTTTTTCGTGTGCTTCGCGAGTTCCCGGATGTAGGTCGTTTTCTGGCCGGAAAGACCGAGTTTCCGCATCCGTTCGGGGCGTAGTTTCAAAATGGCGTCCGGCGTGACGGACCCGCCGAGGGCGTCCCGGAAACGGCCGTAAATCACGCTGGCTACCCGGCCACTCAGTTGCTGATAGACAATGGATCGGACAAGGTACTCGAATTCCGGCTCGCCGTAGTTCATGGCGAACTTGCCGTGGCGGGTGATGATGGGGCCGAGAACCGGGTCCTTTTTGAGGTGCTTTATGGCTGCACGCATGAAACTGGGTCCAATTCGCACACGTCACCTTTTCAGATCTATGCGCACTTCCGATTGTATGAAGTTGAGCACCGTCGCGCTGGCCGCTCTGATGATTCTGCCCGGCGTGCCTTCGAAAATGACGGCGCAACAGCCGGCTGCTATCAAGGATGAGGAGATCGGGGCGAAGATCAAGGTCGATGTCAACGTTGTCACGCTGTACGCTACGGTACACGACAAGCACAACGGGTTGGTGGCGACCCTCACCAAAGACGATTTCGATCTGACAGAAGACGGCAAGCCGCAAACGATAAAATACTTCAGCCGGGAAACAGATATTCCGCTCACCATGGGGTTGATGATTGACGTCTCGGGCAGCCAGCAGAATCTGATTGAAGTGGAGCGGCAGGCCGGCGCGCAGTTCTTCAACAGCATGCTGAAGGCAAAGGACGAGGCGTTCCTCATCAGCTTCGGCGCGGATTCGGATCTGCTGCAGGATCTGACCGGCAGTCCGCGACTGCTGCAGCAGGGCTTGCAGAGGCTGAAGCTGAACATGGGCTATTCGGGTCCCACAGCGGGCCCGGTGCCGACCATGAACAAACAGCGCGGCACGGTGCTCTATGACGCGGTTTACCTGGGGTCGCACGACATGCTGGCGCAGGAGAGCGGACGCAAAGCGCTCATTCTGATCACCGACGGTCAGGACGAGGGCAGCAAGGTCAGCATCAAGGAAGCGATTGAAGCGGCGCAGAAAGCCGATGCCATCATCTACGGAATTCTTTATGTAGACCGGGCGTTCTATGGCGGGTTTACTGTCGGCTATTTCGGCGAAGGGTCATTGAAGCAGATGGCGGAAGAAACCGGCGGCCGCGTCTTCACCGTCAGCGGCAAGAACAATCTGCCCAAAATCTTCGATCAGATCCAGGAGGAGATGCGATCGCAGTATCTCATCGGATATTCGCCCACCAATGACAAGAAGGACGGCACCTATCGCAAGATCGACCTGCGCACGCATGACAAGGATCAGAAGGTCCAGGTGCGTAAAGGTTATTACGCGATGCCCGATAAGCCCTGAAGGTCCGACCAATAGTGTTCGCGAACTCCTTTATTTTAAAGGGGAAAACGCACTTCTTCGCTCGACAACAACGAAGCCTCTGCTATATGATTTCAGTGCGTGGCGGCGCGCGCGCAGAAATGAGGGTCGTGGTTCGAATGAAAAAAGCACTGCCGATTGCCATTGCCATTGCGGCCGGAATTGCGGGAGCTCTGTTCCTGAGCGCGGACTGGTCGAGTTCGAGTGGGAATCCTCAGCGCGACGGCTGGTCCAGAAGCGAAGATCAGCTTTCGCGGGAGAGCGCGGCCCACGGCGATATCAAACTGCTCTATTCCTATAAGGTCGACCCGAAACCGCAGCGCATGGGAACGCCGGTGATGCTGACGAACATCATCAGCTGGAAGGGATTCAAGTCGCTCGCGTTCGTGGCCGGGGCGTTGGATGTTTATTCGATCGATTACTCGATGGGCCGGCCTTATTTCAAAACTCATCTCGATTCGACCGAGAAGGCGGCGACGGCGCTGTGTCCGGCCGGGATTACGTCGGGCGTGACGATGTCGGGCGGGAGCACGAGCGTCGCTCGCGCGCCTGCTCCGCTGCCGCCTCCTGGGGCTGGGCGTGGCGCTGGTGGTGGACGCGCCGCTTCGGGCCGGGGGCGCGGCGGCGGCGGTGGCGGTGGCGCTCGGGGCGGTGGCGGACGGAACGCCGGTCCGCATGTCTGGGTGGTTGGGCCGGATGGTTCCCTCGAAACGCTGCGGCAGCAGGATGGCGACAACAAATCGACGCCTGCCATCAAATTTGTGCCGGCGAATTCGCGCGTCAGCGATCTGATGATGGATGACGGCGTGATCTACGCGGCGACGCAGAACGATTGCGGCGGCCCGAATGCCCTGTACGCGGTCGATGTGACGTCGCCCGATAAGAAAGTGATGTCGTTCCTGACAAACGGGAGCGGCTTCGCGGGATCGGCCGGTGTTGCCGCGGGCACGGACGGCAGCACGGTTTACGGGCTGATCGCGGATGGGCAGGGATCGGTTGCGGGAAAGTACAGCAACACGGTAGTGGCGCTGGGTTCGAAGGACCTGTCAGTGAAGGATTACTTCACGCCATCGGGCGCGGCCGCGGCGGTGAAGAAAGGCGCGGAAGTTCCGGGCGCAACACCGGCAGTATTCCAGTGGGATGGCAAGGATGTGATCGTTGCCGGCGGTACGAGCGGACGAATCTACCTGCTGGATTCGGCTTCGCTCGGCGGCTCGGACCACCACACTCCGCTGGCGGAAAGCGAAGTGTTTGCGGCTGCGGATGGCACGAACGGGATCTGGAACGGGTTCGCGACATGGGACGATCCGGCCGGGAATACGCGCTGGATCTACGCGTCGATCTCCGGCGCTTCGCCGTTGAAGTTCCCGGCCTCGAACGGCGCGGCGGCGGATGGTTCGATCGTCGCGTTCAAGGTGGAAGACAACGGCGGCAAGCCGAAGCTGACGCCGGCGTGGATCTCCCGCGACATGATTTCGCCCGCGGCTCCGGCGGTGACGAACGGTCTGGTCTTCGCGCTTTCGACCGGCCAGGGGAAGTCGCCGAAAAATGCGGTGCTCTACGCGCTCGATTCGTCGACTGGAAAAGACATCTGGTCCAGCGGGCAGACGGCCACCAGCTATGCGACCGGCGGCCTGGCGGTCAATACGTCGATTGTGCTGTTCGCGACGCATGACAGCCAGATTCATGCATACGGAATTCCGATCATTTTCTAGCGCGGCTGAGTAAAGAGGTTCGAGAAATGAAAAAGCTTATCTATATCGTGATTGCCGGCTGCATGATCAGCGGCGCGCTGGGCTGGGCGGCCGAGTGGACGACCGACGGCGGGGATGCGCAGCGCACGGGCTGGCAGAAGAACGAAAAGATCCTGAACAAGGACAACGTCAAAAATCTCAAGCTGCTGTGGAAGCTCAAGACGGACAACGTCACCCGCGCGCTGTTTTCGTTCACGCCGGCGCTGATTCTGGATAACGTGAAGTCCAACGGAACGGCGCGGGAGATGGTGTATTTCGTCGGGGCATCGGACAATCTCTACGCAGTGGACGCGAACACAGGCCAGATGGTGTGGCACAAGCACTTCTCGTATGAGACTGTGCCTGGACGCGGCGGCAACAATGCGAATACGGATCCCGCGCACCTCGGTTTTCTGGGACCGGGCGGCAGTACCGATACGCCGGTGATCGGACCGCCGGATGCACAGGGCCGGCGGCCGATTTATGTGATCGATGGCGGCGGCATGGTGCACTCCCTCGATACGGCGAACGGCGAAGATCTGAAGCCGCCGTTCCACTTCGGCAACAGCAAGTTCGCGCTGCAACTGGTCGACAATACGCTGTGGGCGCCGATTGGCGGCGGCATGGCGGCCACGAAGCTGGACGATCCCGAGCATCACGTTTACATGACCCAGGGGATGGGACGCAGCGGCGGCTTGTGGGGGCTGCGCGGCGCGGCGGTGGATTCAAGCGGAACCATCTGGTCAACTACCGGTGACGGCAATGTGGATACGCGCGATCCGAACAATCTGATCATTGCCAACAGCATGGTGGGCTTCCAGATTGAGGGCGATCACGTGAAGGTGAAGAATTATTTCACGCCGCCTAACTGGTACTGGCTGTGGAAGCGCGATCTGGACCCGAACAATACGGCGACGATTTTCAATTACAAGGGACGCGAGCTGCTGGTGGCTTCGGGCAAGGAATGCCGCGTGTTTCTGCTCGATCCGAAGAATCCGGGTGGGGCCGATCATCACACGCCGCTCTACAAGACGCCGTTGTTCTGCAACGAAGACGTGGATTTCCAGGACGAGGGAAGCTGGGGCGCGCTTTCGACATGGGAAGACGCGAATGGGACGCGCTGGGTGCTGGCTCCGTTCTGGGGCCCCGTGCATTCGCAGTTCAAATTCCCCACGGTGAATACGCCGGTGGCGAAGGAAGGCGGCATCGCGGCGTTCAAGGTGCAGGATACGAACGGCAAGCTCGAACTCGTGCCAGTGTGGGTTTCACGCGATATGCATCGGGGATATCCGCCGATCATTGCGAACGGCGTTGTCTACGCCTATGGCAGCGGTGAGGAGACGAAGCAGGCGTTTCCGGACATCGGGCTGAATTTCGATTCCACGATTCGGGCGAGCAAGTCCGGGCATGTGACGCTGTTTGCGCTCGACGCCGAGACGGGGAAGGAGTTATGGTCGAGCGGCGATACGATTACGTCGTTCAATCACTTCAATGGGCTGTCGCTCGCGAACGGAAAGTTGTATCTCGGGACGTACGACGGGACGTTCTGGGCTTTCGGGTTGGGTAAGTAACCCGGATAGCGGGCGGCCCCCCCGCCCCAGCCACCCCGGCCTACGCGTTGTCGTGCAGTTTGTGGTGGATGGCGTAAAGCGCCAGTTCCAGCCGGTCGGAAACGCCGAGCTTATCGAAAATATTGTGCAGATGATTCTTGACCGTCTGCTCGCTGATGAACAGACGCTCGGCCATGTCTTTGTTCTTGAAACCCTGCGCGATCAATCCCACAATTTCGCGCTCCCGCGCGCTCAGAGTGGCGCCATGCTCGCGGATCCCCTGCCTCGCCGCCACATTCGATGAACCCTTTTTGGCCAACCGGCGAATAACGTCGGCCGTGGACATGCGGTCCAGCCAAATCTCGCCGGCGTGCACTTTACGCACGCTTTTCAGCAGCAGTTCCGTCGATGTGCTCTTCGGCAGAATGCCGCTGCATCCCCCCCGTATGGCTTCAACAAAGTCTTCCTTTCCATCATCGGAAACCATGATGATGACCCGCGTCGGAAGCTTTCCTTCCTGAATCGCGGCGAAGATTCGCTGGCTGACAGGCGCAGCTGCGGACCAGCCCAAAAGTACTATGTCAGGGCGAATCTGACGAATCTGCTCGTTCGCGTTCGCAGCGCTGTCAATCGTTCCGGCGACGAACAGATCCTTCTGAGCCGCGACCAGATTCGACAGGCCGTCCCGAAACAGGCTTTTGTCATCCGCGATCAGAACGCGAATTGCCGGTACGCTACCATTGGAAAAGCCATTGGCGACCGGCGCTGATGTGGTGCTTAAAACTTTTGCCACTGCGTAGTGTGCTCCCGAACCCTTAGTCTAGGTTTATAGTACCAGCCAGTCAAGTTAAACCGGGGTTGATAAGTACCATCGTCCCGGTAGTACCATGACGACAAGTGACCGTCCGGAATCAGATAGAGTAGGGTTGCATGAAGACTCCAGGCGAGGTCGATTACCAGCAGTTCTGGATGGGTTTACAGCAACTTGGGTTGAATGCTTATGAAGCCCGAACCTACCTCGTGCTGCTCGGACATTCGCGTTTCAAAGCGCTCGAACTCGCTCCGCGCGCACGCGTCCCTCGTCAGAAGATCTATGAAGTACTGGACAGCCTGGTAGAGCGCGGATTCGCCCGCGTGGTACAGGACCGCACCAAACTCTTCTCAGCGGTCGAACCAAACCTGGCTATCCCGTCGTGGCTTGCGCGTAAGCGTCAGTTGATCGAGCACGATCTCGCCGGCAAATCCCGCGCGGCGAATAATCTGATGGAAGACCTGAACGGTCTCTACTCCGAAGGCAAAGGCGGACGTGGCACGCTCGACTTTCTTCGCATCGTGGCCGAACCCTCGCAGACCGCCGCCGAGTACCGCCGCATGCTCAACGAGGTGCGCAGCGAATATCTCGAATTCTCACGTCCTCCTTATGCCGTCGACCCGCTCGAAGAGAAACTGGTCCGCAAGGCGAGAACGCAGGGCGTTTCCTGCCGGCTGCTGATCGAAACCGGAACGCTCCACGCATCGCATCGCCAGCGTCTTGTGGAATACGCTCAGGCGGGAGTCGGAATTCGCCAGGCGCCGTCGCTTCCCATGAAGCTCGCGCTATTCGACGGCCACCAGGGACTCGTCGCGCTCCTGGATCCCGTGGTCAGCATCCCAGCCTGGACTTCCATCGTGTTCGCTCATGCCGGCTTCGCGGAAGCCATGCGGCATTTGTTTGAGGACCGCTGGCAGCGCGCCATCGAATTCGGAGATGAATCCTAGGGACCGCGCCTCGCTTCCACGCCCCGCCTGCTACAAACCCGGCGGAAAGCCGATCGGGACCTCCTGCCCCCGTAACTGCGTTCAGGCGACTGCCTGTAGACCGTTCTTGTCGACCAAAGAGAGAAGCTTGAGAGAAGGCCCCTGCGGGTGCTTTTCTCCGCGTTCCCATTGGCTCACGAGCCCTGCGGTGACATTGAGGTATCGGGCGAACACTGCCTGACTGGCGCCTTCGCGCGGGCGTATGGGGCGAAATGCAGCACTCAGTGCTATATGATCCCGGAAGCTACTTCAACGCCAGGGCGTCCTGGATGGCTTTCTCGGCCAGGGGAGCCATGACGGCGTACCCGGCGTCGTTCGGGTCGACGCAGTTGTCCGTCAGCTCCTTTTTCATCTGGCGGTTGCCGGCGGCGGTGTCGACGAGAACCGAATAATAGTTCAAATAAATCGAACCGGTCTCCTTTACAATGTCGCGGAGAGTGCCATTGATGGCCGCGATCTTTCCCACCGGCCGGATGCGGGTTTGCTGAATGCCATACGCGTCGCAGACGGGGTTGAGGGAAGCGACCACGACTTTGATGTTGTGCTGTTTCGCGATGTCAATCATCGAGTGGAGAGCGTCCGAGATGGTGCCTTCGCTGCCCGGGCCCATCACCATGCCGATATCATTCAGGCCGCCTTCGATGATGACGACTTTCGGCTGCAGCGAAACGACGTCCTGGCGGAAGCGCACGAGCATCTGGGGCGTCGTCTGGTCGATGATGCCTCGGTTGAAATAAGGTTTGCCGGGAAAGAAGGGCGTTTTGCCCTTGCCCCAGTTGGCCGTGAGCGTATCGCCGATGAAGACCACCCGGTTTTCGCCAGGCTTGGGCGCGGGAACTTCGGTGTCGTCACTGCCCCAGACGTTCAGGCCACCCCAGTCCATCAGCTTTTTGCGTGCCGCGTTCAGCTCGGTGTTGAGCGTATCGACATTCTGGGACGGCGCCTGCGCGTACGCAAATGTGCCCAGCAGCAGAAGAGCCGCGACGGTTTTCATAACGTCCATTGTATGCCCGGGGGGTGTAGTCCGATACGCGAAATGCTTGAAAATATTGACGGTTGGTCGAACCTTTGATAGCATCGGGCGCATGAAACGACGCCGATTCATGCAGGCGCTGGCGGCGGCCCCCGCGGTTCCCGCTCTTGCGCAACAGGTTCGTCCGGCTCCGCCATCGGGAGGGCGCAGTAGCCGCGGCGCCCTCGGTGTGGAGCAGGGCGTGAAAGAGTTCGAGTTGACGCAGCCGGATGCGGTGGCGGATCCGGCTGCGCGCTTTTTCACACCGGCGCAGTTCGGCGCCCTGAAGAAGCTGAGTGATGCGCTGATGCCGCCGATGAGCGGCAATCCGGGGGCGATCGAATGCGAGGCGCCGGAATTTCTCGATTTTCTGATCGGCGTTTCGCCGGTGGAGCAGCAGCAGCTTTACCGCGGAGGGCTCGACGCATTGAATGCGAAGGCAAAGGCGAAGTTTTCGAAATCGTTCGCGGAACTGGACCCGAAGCAGGTGGATGCGGTGCTTCGTCCGCTGCTGGCGGCAACACCGTGGGCGTGGGATTTGCCGAAGGATCCGGTGAGGCGATTTATCGCTTCGGTGCGGACAGATGTGGTGACGGCGACGCGGAACTCGCCTGTCTGGGCGGAAAAGACAGGTACGCGTGGCCGCGCGGGCCAACTGAAGTGGCTGCCGATCGATCCGGTTTATAAGGGCTGAGCATGACAGAGACGCACGATGTACTGATTGTCGGGTCCGGGCACTCCGGCGGCATGGCGGCGAAGGTTCTGACGAGCAAGGGCATCTCCTGCCTCATGCTGAACGCCGGGCCGGAAGCCGATTATGTGAAAGACCGTGTGGCGGTGGCGGCGCACGATCTGCCGTATCGCGGCTTCGGCAAGCCGGGGCGGCTGGCGCACGTCACGCAGGCCAACGAATACAACGCCGAGCAGTGGGTGGACGAAAAGGAAGTGCCATACACGTCGCCCACGGACGCTCCTTATAACTGGGTACGCGTGCGTTTGCTCGGCGGCCGCAGTCTGTTCTGGGCGCGGCAATCGTTCCGGCTGAGCGATTTCGAATTCAACGCGGCGGAGATTGACGGCGCGGGCGAGAGCTGGCCGATTCGCCTCGCCGATGTTGCCCCTTATTACTCACAGGTGGAACAGATTTTCCGGGTGGCCGGCCGCAGGGAGGGATGGCCGCAGTTCCCCGACGGCAACTTCGTGACCGAGACGAATCTCAATCTGAACAGCGGCGTGATGCGGAAAATTGTGGAGCTGGCGAAGCCGCGCGGGATTCCGCTTTCCACAATGCGTTCCTCGCAGGGGATCAACGGTCTGGCGAGCTCCATCAACCTGTTGCTGCCGGATGCGATGGCGACGGGGAAGTTGAAGATCGTATCGAACGCAATCGTCCGCGAGATTACGACCGACAAGAATACGGGACTGGCGAACGGCGCGCATTTCATCGATCGTCATTCGCGGCGCGAGATGCACGTGAAGGCGCGGGTAGTGGTGCTGGCGGCGGGGACGCTCGAGAGCACGCGCCTCCTGCTGAACTCGGGCATCGCGAATTCGAGCGGCGTGATGGGCCATTATCTGCACGATCAGATTTACGGCGTGCGGGTGCTGGCGTCGGTGCCGGAAGCGCGCGGCGGGAAGGCGCCGGCGGGGCTGATGGGCGGAAGCGCGTTTATCCCCCGATTCCGCAATCTGTCGAAGAATGACAAGCGGAATTTCATCAAGGGATACTGCATGATGATCGGCGGCGCGGCGAGTCCCGTAGCGGGGGATTTCGCGGATTACGGGGAGGAGTTGCAGAAGAAACTCGAGCACTACGCGGGATCGTGCGTTTCGGCGAGCATTTACGGGGAGCGCGTGCCGCGATTCGAGAACCACGTCAGCATCAACAAAACGGTCAACGATGAGTGGGGCATTCCGGTGCTGCACATCGATGTCCGCGATTCGCAGAACGAGGTGAATCAGGCCAGGGACGCGGCGGATACGGCGGAAGAGCTATTCCGGGCCGCGGGTTGGGACGTGATCGTGAAGACGGACAAATACCATCCGCCGGGATACAGCATTCACGAAGTGGGCACGTGCCGGATGGGCGACAATCCGAAGACCAGCGTGCTCAACAAGTGGAACCAGAGCCACGACGTTAAAAACCTGTTCGTGGTGGACGGCTCCTGCTTCGTGACATGCGGCTGGCAGAATCCGACGATGACGATCAGTGCGCTCTCGATGCGCGCCAGCGAGCGTCTGGCTGATCTGATGAAGGCCGGAGCGGTCTAAGAGACAGCCGCCGGCCCTTCCGGCTCTTTGCGAACCGGGGGTTTTCGGAATACCGAGATTGCCTGGGAGAGCGCAATGCCGAGGAGCGCGCCGGTCAGCAGCAGGCTCTCTACGGACACCATGGGGGTAACGGCCATGGCCGGCAGCCGCATGGTGCGGCGCAGAACGATCAGCGCAATGACGACAGGGATCATGACGCCGATGATCATTTTTCTTCGTAATGGTTTCATACGTTTCGTCTCCGCGGGATGGGCTCAAATCCTCCGCGCGGTTTCATTATGCAGGAACCGGGACGAAGGTTCCAGAACTTTTCACCTGGTATTAACTAAAGAGATTCGCAGTGGTAAACGGTCGCGGCCGGTCCGATCCGCCATGAGATACTGAACAATTCCGCCCTGGTATGCCGCAACAGAAACCCACCGAAATCGTAAGCGCCCATAGTCCGGACTCTGACGACGCCTTTATGTTCTATGGACTGGCGACGAAGAAAGTCCGTTCGCCCCTGGTCAACTTCCGGCACGTTTTGTCGGATATCGAAACCCTGAACCGCAAGGCACGGGAAGGGGTATATGAGTTAAGCGCTATTTCGTATCACGCCTACCCCTACGTTGCCGATAAGTACGTACTGATGGCCAGCGGTTCGAGCGTGGGAGACGGGTACGGACCGATGGTGGTAGCGACCCGCACGATGGAGCCCGAAGAAATCAAGGGGAAAAGAATCGCCATTCCCGGCGTGATGACCACGGCTTTTCTTTCGCTGAAGATTTTCGAGCCGGATTTCACGCCCGTTGTGGTGCCGTTCGATAAGATTCTGGACGCCGTGACGGATGGGTCCGCCGACGCGGGTCTCATCATTCATGAAGCGCAGCTCACCTATGCGAAAGCGGGATTCCACCGCGTGCTCGACATGGGCAAGTGGTGGAAGGAGACCTATGGTCTGCCGTTGCCCCTGGGCGGAAACGTCCTCTTGCGATCGCTGCCGGACAACATCAAGACGGAATGCTGCCGGATGATGCGCGAGAGCATTCAGTATGCGCTCGACAATCACGCCGAGGCGCTCGAATACGCGATGCAGTTCGCGCGTGATATGGAAGCGCGGCTGGCGGAGAAATTTGTCGGGATGTACGTGAATCACTATACGGTGGACGCCGGCGAGGAAATCCCGAAAGCGGTCAGGCTGCTGCTCGATAAGGGATTCGAGGCCGGCCTGATTCCGCATAAGGTGGACGTCGAGTTTATCCGCTAACCCCGCCAGGCAATCGAGCAGGCACGCGGAGCGATAATCGAGGTAATGCGGTTTTCGATCGGTGTCCTCTGCCTGCTGTTGCCGGTCTCTGCACTGGCGCAGAATCCGACTCCCAAAGATGTCCGGCTGGTTGCGAAAGACGGACAGTCCGCCATTCCGAAGCTGGCCCTTTATCTCAACAGTCCTTCCGTTGACACCCGGATTGAGGTCGTCAAGCAGCTGACGGAACTGGGCGGCAAGGATTCGCTCGACCCGCTCATCCAGGCCACGCGCGATGCCGATCCGGAGATGCAGATGCGGGCCATCGACGGGCTGGTGAATTTTTATCTGCCGGGCTATGTGAAGTCGGGGCCGGCGGCGTCGCTGGCGCGCATGGGCTCCTCGATCAAGGCAAAATTCAGCGATACGAACGACCAGGTGATCGACGGCTTTGTGACGGTGCGCCCGGAAGTGATCCAGGCGATCGGGAAACTGGCAAGCGGCGGCAACGGGATGGACGTGCGGGAGAGCGCGTGCCGGGCAATCGGAATTCTGCGCGGGCGAGCGGCGCTGCCGGATCTCTACGAAGCGCTGCGGACCAAAGACAGCGACGTGATGTACGAGGCCCTGGTGGCGATCCGGAAGATACGGGATCCTCAGGCGGGGCCCCGTATCGTTTACCTGCTGCGGGATTTCAATGATAAGGTCCAGTCGACGGCGATCGAGACGGCCGGCGTTCTGCAGGCGAAGGATGGCCTGCCGGCCTTGCGGAGCATTGTGGCGAGCCCCCGGGGCAGCAAGGACGAGCGGGCGGCGCTGACCGCCATCGCGATGATGCCGGAGACGGGCGACCGCGCGCTGCTGCAGCGGTATCTGACGTCGAAGGATGAGCGGCTGCGGGCGGCTGCGGTGGAAGGGCTGGCGCGCATCGGAGACCCCGGCGACAAGGCCGCTATCGAAAAAGTCTGGCGGGATGACGACAAAATGACGCCCCGGCTGGCATCGGCCTTTGCCCTGACAATGGAGGGCAATGTCAGCCTGGCGGAGACCTCGCCGTTCCGGTATCTGCTGAATACGCTGAATTCTTCCTCGTGGCGGGATACGGCGTCGGCCTACCTGGTGGAGGCAGCGCGTAAGCCGGAGGTGCTGGCGGCGCTGAAGGTTCCGCTGGCTACGGGAACGCGCGACGAGAAGATCCAGTTAGCGCGAATTCTGGCCGTGAGCGGGGATTCGAGCGCAATTCCGTGGCTGGAAGCGGCGAGCCGGGATTCAGACGTCAATGTAGCCCAGGAAGGGCTGCGGGCGCTCCGGACTTTGCGTGCCCGGCTTTAAGGTCTCATGGAAATGAAAAACGGGGCGAGAGAGTGCCTGGCTCTCTCGCCCCGTTTGGATTTTTAGATGGAGAAAGCTTACTTCGCCTTCTTCTGCTTCTGCTGACCGACGCGGACCTTGGTGTGGAGGGTCTTGGCGTCCTGGAACGCCTTGTGGTCGTGGCGGGCCACGACGTCGGCGAGATACGTATCGACGCTGGTCTCGCGCGGGATCACCGCCATCACGGTAAAGGTGTCGTTGCACGTCGGGCAGAACGGACGGAAACGCTTGACATTGGGAATTGCCATAACGAACCTAGTTTAGCAGAGCCGCTTATGCCAGTGCCGCTCGAATGGCTTTGCCCAGGGCGGCGAGACCGGCATCCACGTCCGCCGGGAGGTGGACGCGGAGAGCGCGGCGGCCCCGGGAGGTGAGGACTTCGAAATCGCCGCGCGCCTGAGCGGCTTTTACGATGCCGAAAGTGAAACCTTCGCCGGGAACTTCGAGGTCCGTCGCGTCATCGCAGGTGACCTGGAGGAAAACGCCGGAATTCGGTCCGCCTTTGTAGGCCTGGCCGGTCGAATGGAGGAAGCGGGGACCGAAACCGAGGCAGGTCGCGGCGTGCTTCGCCCCGCGGACCGCGAGGCGCATTTCGCTAAGGCGCTCCTCGTTTTCGGTAGTCATGTCGATGTAGGCGAGCAGCGCGAAATAGTCTCCCGCGCCGATGCGGCCCAGGTGCGCGCGGAGAAGACCGGCAGCGTCGGTCGCCTTGAGCGCCGCCGCGTTCTTTTCATCGGTGAAAAATTTCAGGCCGTTCGATTCGAGGATGGGAGTCTCGGCGGGCAGCTTGCGCGTGGTCTTATAAGCCTCGGTCAATTTCTTCGTTTCGATTTTGCTGGCTTCGACGTCGGGCTGATCGAAGGGGTTGATGCCGAGGACCGATCCGGCGACGGCGACGGCGACCTCCCAGCGCAGGAATTCTGCGCCAATGTCGTAGCGGTCGTGAATGGCCAGGCGGATCACGGGCTGGCCGGATTTTTCAAGCAGAGAAATGGCTTCGTCCTGCGCCGGATCGGGCATGGGAGAGAAGCGTATATAGACGAAAACGCGATCTTTACCGTAGACTTCGGCGACGCCAAGCGGTTCGCGGTCGACCGGGATCAGGGCGCGGCCGTTCTTGCCGGTGGATTCGGCGATGAGTTGTTCGAGCCAGGCGCCCAGATCGTAGATGGAGGGTGAGGCCAGGAGCGTGACCTTATCGTGGCCGCCACGGGCGAGCGTGCCGAGCGCGAGGCCGAGCGAAACACCGGGGTTGAGCCCGGCGTCCGATTCGCGGCAGGCAGTGGTCATTTCGACGGCGCGGGCGAGCAGGCGCGGGATATCGAGTCCCATGACGGCGCCGGGGACCATCCCGAAATCCGAAAGTGCGGAGAAGCGGCCGCCGATGGTGGGATCGCCGTAGCAGATGCGGCTGAAACGGTCGGATTCGGCGACGGTCTGCATCTTCGATCGGGGGTCGGTGATGGCGATGAACCGGGAGCCGTCGCGCCCGGACTTTTCGAAGAAGTATTCCTTGAAAATATTGGGCTCGAGCGTGGTGCCGGATTTGCTGGCGACGATAAAGAGCGTGGATTTGTCTGCGGGATTCGCGAGGCGCTCGATGGATTTGACCTGGGCGGGGTCTGTGGAATCGAGGATGTGGAGCGCGGGATAGCCGGCTTGGTGGCCGAAGGTAATGGAGAGAACTTCGGGGCAGAGGCTGGAGCCCCCCATGCCGAGCAGAACGGCGTTGCGATAGCCGGCGGTCTGGACCTGCGTGCCGATTTCGCGGAAGCGGCCGGATTCGGCGGCCTGGCGTTCGGCGATATCGAGCCAGCCCATCCATTTGTCTTCGGCGGTGCTGCCTTCGGCGGAGGTCCAGAGAGATTTATCGCGGCTCCAGAAGCGGACGACTTTGCCGGTGGAGGTCCAGTCATGCAGGGCGGATTCGAAGGCGGCGGTGGCGTCGGCGGGGAGGGAATGGTTCATGGTATTGGCTCAGATATTAGTTTCGCGCGGGCGCAGGGCCAGGCGGGGCAGCTGTGTTTTAAACGAAGTAGCCCTTTGTGGCCCGGTCGATTTCTTCGCGGGTGGCGACGGGTTTGCGGCCTTCGTAGAGAGCGATGGAGCGCATGGCGTTGCAGAGATCGCGCGGGTAGCAGGGGCGGAGATCGCCGCCGTCGCGGATACACACTTCGCGGCAGTAGGCGATGACGTCATACTCGCATTCAATGCCGGATGCGGCGGCGGCCATCCGGAAGATGGCGTCGAAGGTCGGGGCGTCCACGGCGGGAATCAGAACCTTGTTGGGAATGCGGCGGAGGAAGGCATCGTCGGCCAGTTCCGAGGGCTGCAGGTTGGTGGAGAAGACCACCATCACTTCGAAGGGGACGTCGAACTTGCGGCCGCTGCCGAGGGACAGAAAATCAATGCGCCGGTCAAGCGGTACGATCCACCGATTGAGCAGATCGCGCGGTGAGATCATCTGGCGGCCGAAATCGTCGATCAGAAGAATTCCGTTGTTCGCCTTCATCTGGAGCGGTGCCACATAAGTGCCGGGCCCCTCATCGCGCTGGAGATCGAGCATCGACGTCACAAGCTCACCGCCCACCGCGAGAAACGGACGGCGGCAGTGCATCCAGCGGCGGTCCAGTTCGGGAGCGTCCGGATTGTTGGCGGGGATTTCCTGATGCACGGCTGGGTCGCCGATGGTGATGATCTGGCCATCGACTTCGACGGCGTAAGGAATCAGAATGGCGTCCCTGTAGACGCGGCTGAGGCGCTCGGAGATGGTGGTTTTCCCCGTGCCGCTCGGGCCATAGAGGAACAGGGAACGCTGCGAGACGAGCGCGGGGCCGAGTGAGTCGAGAACGCCGTCATTCAGAATGATGTCGTGGAAAGAGTCGCGGAGCGATTCGCGATTGACGACCACTTCGGCGGTCTGCGCGCGCGCGGCCTTCGTGTAGGCGGCGAGCGAGACCGGGACTGGTCCGGAATATTGGAGAGTGGCGGAGCGCTCGATGGACATGGCGCGGCCGGGGGCGCTGAGCCCAAAGATGTAGTCGTCCCCCACCATGCGGCGCACTTCGATGAACTTCTGATCGGAGAGACGCCGGAAGATCGTTTCGGCGATTTCGATCGAGAGCTTCATCATGCCGGCCAGCATCTCGATGGAGCAGGTGCCGCGCAAATAGATGTGCCGCATCGCGATATCGAGGAGGAGGTGCTCGGAAACGTCGATATCTTCGAGGACGCGCGGGATGGCTGGCCAGAAGCGCTCAGCGGATGCCGCCAGGGTTGGACTCATAGGGTTGGACTCATAACGCAACTCCCGGTCCCGACTTTCGTCCCGGCGTATGGCGCGATTTCAGCGGACCGTAGTGCTTGAGCTTGCGTATCAACGTGCGGCGAGAGATGCCGAGGATGTCCGCGGCCTTTTGCTGGTGACCGCGGGTTTGTTCGAGTGCGCGAAAAATGGCCTGCTCTTCGAGCCGTTCGAGTGAATACCCGGATTCGGCCGCCCCGCTCTGCTGCATGGCGGCGGGCAGATCGGCGGGAGTGAGGACGGGGCTGTCCGCGAATACCACTGCCTTATTCAGGATGTTCCGCAGCTCGCGAACATTGCCGGGCCACGAATAGGCCGTCAGCAACTCGAGCGCGTCTTCCCGGAGTTGGCAGCCGGAAGCACTGAGGAAATATTCGCAGAGAGCAGGAATATCGTCAACGCGCTCCCGGAGAGGGGGAACGCGGATTTCGATGGCATCCAGACGATGGAAAAGATCGGCGCGGAACTCGCCGCGCTGTACGGATTCCCGGAGCTCGGTATTGGTGGCGGCGATAACGCGCGCCGCGTTCTGGATTTTGCGCGTTCCGCCCAGACGGAAATAGGGCTGGCCATCGAGCACGCGCAGCAGCTTCGATTGCATACGCGGTTCAATTTCGCCGATTTCATCCAGAAAAATAGTGCCGTTGGCAGCGGCTTCAAACATTCCGGGCTTTATGGCATCCGCGCCGCTGAAGGCCCCTTTTTCGTAGCCGAAAAGCTCGCTTTCGATGAGATTCTCGGGAAAGGCGGCACAATTGATATCGACGAACGGCCGTTCTTTGCGAGGTGAGAACTGGTGGATGGCGCGGGCGATCAGTTCCTTGCCGACGCCGCTTTCGCCTGCAATCAGAACGATGGAATCGGTGCGGGCGACCTTCTCCACCTTTTCGAGAGTGCGCTGCATGGCGCGCGAGGCCACGATGGCCGGCATGCCCAAGAAATCGAGCTGCTGGACACCGCGCCCGAAGGCAGGTTGCCGGGGACGAGCTCCATCCGCGGATGAAAGCGTCACTTCGTCACTTTTCTGTCGGGCGGGCGACATGGGCTCGGTTCAGTAACTTCTATTCTGGGCCAACTAATTGATTTGTCAATATTAACGTGAGGGAATACGCAATTTTTTCGGCGGTGGATGCGGGCAAGCCTGTGACATTTTGGCAGTATCCAAGGCAAGCAGGAAACCGCTATTCCTTGATTTAGACCGGTACTTCTACCTCTTTGGTTAGGGAAAAATACCCCTATCTTCAGATTCTGTAGGACTTACGTCAGGGGTACCAGGCGTGCTAAACTGAGGCAATCATTTGTTAAAGCGGCTATGCCACTGCGGGCCAAATTTTACATCGCCCTGGTTCTGACGTCCGGGCTGATCGGACTGGCTCAGCAACTCCTGAATTTCGCTCCGCCCGACCCGTATTTTTTCTGGCCCTTCTTTTTAATTACCGTTCTCACCTCAGGCGTGAAGGTTCGCTTACCGATGGTGACGGTCACGCTGTCGGTCAATTTCCTTTTTATTCTGGTCGGTATCGTCAAGTTTTCTTTGCCGGAAGCGCTGGCGATCGCGGCGGCTGGAACGATTGTGCAGTGCGTGTGGCAGGCGAAGGCCCGGCCACGCTTCATTCAGGTTGCATTCAGCACATGCTCGATTTGTCTGGCCGTGATCGCCGGTCACGAAGTCTTCCACGGACCGCTTTACGGCATTCTGGGCAAGGATAACTTCATCCTGCTGGCATTGACCGCCACCGTCTACTTCGTGGTCAATACGGTTCTGGTAGCGGCAGTGGTCGCGCTCACCGAAAACAAGTCGATCTACAAGACGTGGGTGGCCACGTTCTTCTGGGCGATGCAATATCACCTCGCGGCGGCCATGGTGGCGTGGCAAATTCTGGTGCTCGAGGAACTGACGAATCAGCGCGGCTGGCAGGCGCCCCTGGTTTTCCTGGTATTGGTCGGCTTCGTTTATTACAACTACAAGCTGCATCTGACACGGCTTGAAAATGACAAAGTGCACGTCGAGGAACTCGCCGGCCTGCACCTGCGGACGATCGAAGCTCTGGCGCTCGCGATTGAAGCGAAAGACGCCACGACGCATGACCACCTGCAGCGCGTGCGGATCTACGCAACCGAGATCGGGCGCGACATGAATATGGCTCCGGAAGAGCTGGACGCTCTGCAGGCGGCGGCGCTGCTGCATGACATCGGCAAGCTGGCCGTTCCAGAGCACATTATTTCGAAGCCCGGCAGGCTGACGCCGGAAGAATTCGAAAAGATGAAGATCCACCCCGTGGTGGGCGCGGAAATTCTGGAAGAGGTCAAATTCCCTTATCCGGTAGTGCCGATTGTGCGGGCTCATCACGAAAAGTGGGATGGCACGGGATATCCATACGGTCTCTCGCGCGAAGAGATTCCGGTGGGCGCGCGTATTCTTTCGGCGGTGGACTGCCTCGACGCGCTCGCTTCCGACCGCCAGTACCGGCGCGCTCTGCCGCTCGATGAGGCGATGAAGATCGTGGTGGAGGAATCGGGCAAGGCCTTCGATCCGATGGTGGTGGATATTCTGAAGCGCCGCTACGTGGAGCTCGAGCACATGGCCGTCAGCGCGCCAAGCGAGAAATCGGTAAAGCTTTCGATGGACATGAAGATCGAGCGTGGGCTCGCACCGGCGACGGGTTTCGCGATTTCCACCGAAAGCAAGACGCCCACCCTGAGCAGCGGCAGCGACAGCGATGCGATGTCCACCATCGCGGCCGCTACGCAGGAAGCGCAGATGCTTTACGAGCTGACGCAGGATCTGGGAAGCTCGCTGAGCTTACAGGAAGCCCTGGCGTTTGTTGGTGTGCGGCTGCGTCGTCTGATCCCGTATGAAACCGTGGTTGTCTACATCCGGCGCGATGACAAGCTGACGCCCGAGTATGTGTCCGGCGAAAATCTGCGGCTGTTCAATTCGCTCGAGATTCCGGTGGGGCAGGGCCTTTCGGGCTGGGTGGCGGAGAACAACAAGGCCATTCTGAACGGGAATCCATCGGTCGAAGCCGGGTATCTGAACGATCCCACCAAATACAGCACGCTGCGCGCGGCGCTGGCGGTGCCGCTCGATGGAGTAAACGGTGTGCTCGGCGTGCTGGCGCTCTACCGCGCCGAGCGCGATGCGTTCACCAGGGAAAACCTGCGCATCCTGCAGGCGATCAGTTCGAAGGTCGCGCTGGCGATTGAAAACGCGCTGAGCCAGCGGCAGATGGAAACCTCGATCACGACGGATTATCTGACCAACCTGCCCAACGCGCGATCGCTGTTCCTCTCGCTCGATCATGAAGTCTCGCGGGCGGCGCGCACGAATTCCCCGCTTGCAATCGTGGTGGCGGATCTCGATGGCTTCAAGCAGATAAACGATCGTTTCGGACATCTGGCCGGCAATCGTGTTCTGCGCATCGTGGCGAACGGACTTCGCGAACACTGCGGCCCCAACGATTATGTCGCCCGGCTCGGCGGCGATGAGTTCGTCGTGCTCATTCCCTACATGGCCGATGAGGATGTGGAAGCGAAGATCGAACACATGCGCAGCGTGGCGCGGAAGGCCGGCGAATCCACGCCCGAGCCGAGCTATCTCGCAATCAGCGTGGGCATCGCCCACTTTCCCGATGATGGGACGGATGCCGAACAGTTGCTGGCGGAAGCCGACCGCCGCATGTACAAGGGCAAGCAGCAGCGCAAGAAGGAGCGGGCGTCCATGGTTTCTCTGGCCGCGCTGCCGCCCGCGGATTTTGAACCCAGCAACGTTACTGCCGCCGTGTCATGAGCGATCAGGGGTCTGCCGCGCACCGAAAGAGAACCACTCTGGCGCGCCGGTTGACCCACAGTCTTGTGGCGCTGGTTTTCGCCGTTGTGGTGGGCGGATTTCTCGCCGCTGCGCTCGTTCGCTACAGTCCTGGTTTTGAAATCGATGACAATGCCTGGAATCCACAAATCAGTGCGGCCACGCGGGCTGTGATTCATGCGCGGCGGGAATACGAGAATGAGCTGCCGCGTTTCTATGTCCGTTATCTGGCGATGGCCGTGCGCGGGAACTTCGGCGAGTCGGATTCTTTCCATGTGCCGGTGAGCGATCTGCTGCGGCAGCGCGCCGGCGTGACGGTGGGGCTTCTGCTGTGGGGTGTGGGCGGCGGCATGTTGCTTGGCGGATGGCTGGCCTGGCTCGCCGTGTGGCCGCGGAATGGCGTGCTGGCGGTGACATCAGGCTCGGTGAGTGGGCTGCTGCTGGCGATTCCGCCGGCGGTGATGGCGCTGGCGTTCTTCCTGTGGGATGTGCCCGTGGCGCTGGCGGCGGTGCTGGCGATTCTGCCGCGTGTCTATGGCACAATGCGGTCGGTCTGGAGCGGCCTGTATGGGTCGGGATCTCTGCTGGCCGCGCGGGCGCGCGGCGTGGGGCGCGGCGCGCTGGCGTGGCGGTATGTGATTCTTCCGGCGGCGCCCCAACTGATAGCACTGACCGGTGTGGCGTTCGTGACCGCCTTCGGCGTGCTGATTCCGGTGGAAGCGATCTGCGATGTGCCGGGCATCGGGCAACTGACGTGGCATGCCGCGGTGGCGCGCGATCTGCCGCTCTTGTGCGGCCTCGCCCTGATCATTACGTTCATTGTGGCGGCCGTGGCTTCGTTCGGCGACTGGATAGAGGGAGTGGAGCCCGTATGATCTGGGTGCGCCGGGCCGCCATTGTCATTCTGATTCTGGTTGCGCTGGGGGCTCTGTTTGGGCCGGCGTTTGCGCCGTATTCGTACGGTGAGCAGTTTCGCGATGCGCCGTCAGCTCTGCCAGGCGGACGGTTTTTGCTGGGGACGGATCAGATCGGGCGCGATTATTTCTCGCGCCTGCTTTATGCCACGCGGATTTCGATTGTGCTCGCTCCCGCGGCGGCTGCGGTGTCGATCGTACTGGCGCTGCTGATTGCGCCGCTCGGCGCGGGCCGCGGATTGCTGCGTCCCGCGGTTTCGGTTTTCACCACAATCTGCCTCGCGCTGCCGTGGATTTTTCTGTTCATCATTCTGCGCGCGGAGTTGCCGTTGAACACCAGTCCCGTGCTTTCGGTGCTGGCGACATTCGCGCTGATGGGGGTTGCCGGCTGGGCCTGGCCTGCGCGGGTCTTCGCGGCCGAGATCGGGCGGATGGAAAATTCGGGCTGGCTGCTGCATGCGCGAGCCTGCGGGATTCCGGCGAAGCGCATCGCTATCGTACACGCGTGGCAGCATCTGCGGTCTGTCGCTCTGGCGCAGTTTCGCGTGCTGGTGCCGGCGTATATTCTGGCGGAGGCGAGCCTGGGACTGTTGGGGCTCGGTGTCCCCGAGCCGCTGCCTTCGTGGGGAAATTTGCTCGGAGATCTGCGGCACCCGGATCTGGTGCGGGCAAATCCCTGGATCATGGCGCCGCTAGTCCTGTTGATTCTGGTGATGATTTGTCTCGAAACGCTGGGCTCTGCGCCGATGGGGGAAATCGAATGATGCGTACACGGGTGGTGGCGGCGGTAGCGCTTTTATGCGCGGCGTGCGGCAGCGGCCGGAAAGCCGGCGAGGTTCGGAATCAGCTGCGGATCTCGATTGCAGGCGATCCGAAATCGTTCGATCCCCTGCAGGCGATCGAAGATTCATCGGACACGGTTCGGTATCTGACTTCGGGCGTGCTGCTGCGGGTGAATCGCGCGACCGACGCCCTGGAGCCCGAGCTGGCGGAATCCTGGAAGATGTCGGATGACGGGCGGACGATTTCGTTTCATCTGCGGCCGGGGCTGAAGTTTTCCGATAATTCGCCGCTCGATGCGAACGATGTGGCGCGCACGCTGCGGCGCGCGCTCGATCCGAAGACAGCCTCGCCTTTTGGCGATACGTTCGCGGGGAATCCAACGATCACCGTGTCTTCGCCGCTCGATATCACGATTGCGTACGCGGGGCCGAAGCCCGGACTGGATCGATTGTTCGACACACTCCCAATCGCGCCCGCGAAGCTTGCGACCCTGCCGGCTTCGGCGGGACCGTTTTATTACAGCGATTACCGGCCGGGCGAGTATGTCATGCTGTCGCGCAATCCGAATTACTGGAAGCACGATTCGTCCGGGAAGCAGTTGCCGTATCTGGATTCCGTGCGGGTGGCGATCCAGGGGAATCGCGACGTGGAGGTGGAGAAGTTTCTGCGGGGCGAGCAGGATATTGTCGCCAGGCTGGAGCCCGCGAGCTTCGATCGCATAGAGAAGGCGAAGCCGGGCTCGGCGCATTCCCTGGGACCGTCGATGGATTCCGAATCCATGTGGTTCAACGAATCGCCTGGCGGATCGCTCCCGGCGTGGAAACGGAAATGGTTCCAGTCGGCGGCGTTTCGCCATGCGGTGAGTCTGGCCATCAATCGCGAAGATATCGCGCGCGTGGTATTTGGCGGCCGCGCGCATCCCTCGGCGGGTCCGGTGTCTCCGGCGAATAAGTTCTGGTTCAATGCGTCATTGAAGCCGCTGCCGTACGACGAGATGGCGGCGATGAAGGCGCTGACCAGTGAGGGCTTCACCCAGCAAACCGGCGGACTGCGTGACGCGGCGGGGCATCCGGTGGAGTTCTCGCTGATCACCAACGGCGGCAACGCGGTGCGTGAACACATGGCGCCGCTGATTCAGGCCGATCTCGCGAAGCTCGGCATGAAGGTCAATGTGGTGACGCTCGATTTCAATTCGCTGGTGGACCGGATTGTGAAGTCGTTCAACTACGAGGCCGTGCTGCTTTCGATGAACATTGAGACTGATCCCATCGAAGTGATGAACGTCTGGATGAGTTCGGGCGATCATCATGCCTGGAATCTGCTGGAGAAGACGCCGGCGACGCCGTGGGAGGCGCGGATCGACGAGCTCGAAAAGATTCAGGCGACTTCCGGCTCGCGTGATGTGCGGAAGAAGGCATTCGACGAAGTGCAGAAGATCGCGGTGGACGAGGAGCCGATTATTTACCTGGTGAATCCGGATGCGCTCTGCGCCATCGCTCCCAATCTGAAAGGCACGCAGCCTTCCGTGGCGCCGCCTTCGGTGTGGTGGAATGTCGAATGGTTGCGCTTTGAGTGACGGCTTGAATCAAGGTAAGACGGACGTTCTCGAATTCCGGATATCGGCGCGTTATGGGACGCGCGAGGTACTGCATGATGTTGCGTGCAGAATCGCCGCGGGCGAGATTGTTTCGCTGGTCGGCCTGAGTGGATCGGGCAAGAGCACGCTGGCGCTCTCGCTCCTGCGGCTGCTGCATTATCGCGGGGGCGAGGTCACGGGGAGTATCCGGCTGGAGGGGCGGGAACTGGTCGGGCTTCCGGCGAGTGAGATGCGAGGGATTCTCGGACGGCGCGTTGGATATGTGCCGCAGAGTCCGGCGGCCGCCCTGAACGAGAAGCTTCGGGTGGAGACGCTGCTGGAAGAAGCCTGGCGCGCTCACGGTACGGGAGCGCCGCCCGCGGATTTTTTCGGGCGCCTGCTCGAGAGTGTGCAGTTGCCGGTGAGTGGAGAGTTTCTGCGTCAGCGTGCGGGACAGTTGAGTACCGGCCAGGGACAGCGGTTGCTGATCACGCTGGCGATTCTGCATAAGCCTGGGCTATTGATTGCGGATGAGCCGACGAGCGCGCTCGATGCGATTACCCAGGCGAGTGTGCTGAAACTGTTTCAGGAATTGAACCAGCGCGATGGAACCAGCGTGCTGTTTATTTCGCACGATCTGCTCTCGGTGGCGGCAATTAGTCATCGGGTGGAAATTCTGCATCAGGGGCGGATTGTGGAGTCGGGGCCACCGGGGGAATTGTTCCGGAATCCGAGGCATGAGTTTACGCGCCGCCTGGTGGCGGCGATGCCCGTGACGCCTCGTTAAAGGGACGAGGTCAGACCGTCGCGTACTCTACGCGGCAACCGGCCAGGGCTTCGACGCAATCGGAGTCCAGCGCCCTGGGAGCGTCTTTGCGGAGGATGTCGAAGACGGCTTCTTCGGGCATCGCATCGCGATAAGGTCGGCGAGCGGCAAGTGCGTCGTAGATGTCGGCGACTGCGAGAATGCGCGCTGGCATATTCATCTGCTCCGCTTTCCAGCCGCGGAAATATCCGGAGCCATCGAGCTTTTCATGATGTGCGGCGGCCACGTCGCTGAGCTCGCCGAAACCCGGAATGCGGCGAAGAATTTCCAGCGTGTAGCCAGGGTGCTGTTTCACCACGTCCCATTCGCCGGCCGTGAGCGGGCCGGGCTTTTCGAGAATCGTGTTCGGCACGCTGAGTTTGCCGATATCGTGCAGGAGCGCGGCGCGCCGGATAAAGGCGACTTCGCCCTCAGGCATGCCGAGATGGCGCGCGATTCCGACAGCGGCTTCCGCAACTCCGTTTGAGTGCCGGTAAGTGAACGGCGATTTCGCGTCGATCACTTCGGCGAATGCCAGGCAGATATTGTCGAGCATCGCTTCCGTCATCGTGATCTCGCGCTCGCGCGGTTCGAGCACCGCCGCCTGCTGCATGAGATCGGTGCGGTCGAGACCTGTCCAGAGCGCCTGCCGCTGGTGCAGCGAGATGGCGGCCTGGACCAGCGAGGGATCGAACCAGCGGCCGGAACGTTTCTTTGCGGCCGTGATCGCCGCTTCCGCGCCGTGACCGCCATAGAACACCGCCAGTGTCTGGGCAAGGCTCATGATGCGCGAAAGCATCGGAATTTCTTCACCACGCAAACCGTCCGGATAGCCGCCGCCGTCCCAGTGTTCGTCGAGATAGTAGATGGCGTTCGCCACCGGCTCTGGGAAGCCCATGCGGCGCGCGATGGACGAGCCGCGTTCGCAACGGATGTTCACCAGGATGCGCGAATTGATCTGGCGCCTGGCCGTGACGCTGACCAGGGTGCGGAGACGTTCGAGAAACGGCGCATTCGTCGCGACATGATCGATCGCGTAGCGCACGCTTTCCCACGCCACGCGGGTCCAGTCTTTGTCTTTGACATCGCGCTTGGCGCGAATTTCATCGGCGTTGATGATGTGGAAGAGCTTTGAGGCGTTGCTGCTGCAGCCGGCGTCCTTGAGGAGGAGCGCGTAGTAGAGATCGGAACGCGCGTCCGCCGGCAGGCCGATCTCGGCAGCCAGGCGCATACCGGCGATGCAGCTTCGCAGCGAATGCCCAGGCGCCTGCCCTTCGGTCAGGTCGAGCGCGAAGGAAAGCGCCGAGATGACCTCGGAGGTGCGGACGACGGGCGCAGTTTGGACGACAGTGTTCATGGGACAGGGACCCACTCGCAACCTTCCATATCGGCGGTAGTGGGGAATTTCGAGTGAGAATCGCTGTAGATTTTTCCCGGCACCGCGAGGGCTTACAATGCGGATCAAAATGGTCCGGGTTTGTCTGGTACAATCGTGTTGCAACTGATTTGCCGGTATGATCCCTACGTTTGTCATCACTCTTCGAGAGGGCGTTGAGGCGGCCCTGGTCATCGCGATTGCGGTGGCTTATGTGAAGCGGATCGGGCGGCTGGATCTGCTGCCGGCAGTCTACCGGGCGCTGCTAACTGCCGTAGCTGCAAGCTTTATCGGCGCGTGGGGACTGGCAAAGATCGGGTGGAACGCGGACGCCTATGAGGGCTGGGTACTGCTGGTCAGCGCCTTCTTCGTGGGCACCATGGTGGTCTGGATGAACCGCCACGGGAAACATATCAAGGCGGAAATTGAAACTGGGTTGCAAAAAGGCCGTGGAGCGTGGGGTGTCTTCTGGTTTGTCTTCCTGATGATTTTCCGGGAAGGCGTGGAGACCGTCACAATGCTGGCGGCGCTCCGGCTGGATACCTCGGGCGTGATGGCGGTGGTGGGAGCAGTGGCCGGGATTGTGCTGGCCGTGCTGTTCGGCGTCAGTTTCGTCCGCGGAACGATCCGGGTCAACCTGAAACAATTCTTCCGTGTCACCACCGTAATTCTGTTGGTGGTGGTCGCACAGCTCACGATCACCGGACTGCATGAACTTTCCGAGAGCCAGGTACTGCCGAGCAGCAGCCGCGAAATGGCGGTCATCGGGCCGGTGGTGAAGAATGACGTTTTCTTCTTTATTACCGTGCTGGCGCTGGTTGCCGCCATGGTGCTGTTCGAGTCGCGGGCGCGGCGCGCGCCGAAAACGAACGATCTCGAAGGCGCGGCAAAGCGTAAGGCGGAATGGACGGCCCGGCGCGAGCGTTTCTGGATGGTGACCTCCTGCGCGGCTTCCTGCGCGTTCATTATGTTGATTACGGCGGAGTTCGTTTATGCGCGCGCACAGACGGCGCTTTCGACGCCGAAGCAGGTGGTGTTTGAGAACGGCGCCGTGCGGATCCCCGCGGCGAATGTGAGCGACGGCAACCTGCATCGCTTTGTGGTGGCGGATCAGGGTTCCGAAGTTCGCTTCATCATCATCCAAAAGCCCGACAAGACCCTCGCGACGGCTTACGATGCCTGCGAGATTTGCGGCACACAGGGCTACTACCAGAAGGGCGACGAAGTGATTTGCCTCAACTGCGCGTCTGACATCGTGATTTCGAGCATCGGCTCGCATGGCGGATGCAATCCGATTCCGCTGGAGTCGCGGATGGAGGCCGGCATGGTCGTCATCAACGAGCCGGCGTTCAACCGCGGCATTAAAATGTTTCGTAACCAATAGGTTTCTATGATCGTTCGCTTTGTTCGCGATTCCATTCGTCGTTCGCCGAAGCGCAAGGCGCTTATTATTGCCGCTGTCGCACTGGGCACGTCAGTGGCAACGGCAATGCTGGGCGTGATGCTCTCTATCGGCGACAAGATGAATCGCGAGTTGCGGCAGGCGGGCGCGAATATTGTAGTGACCGCGAGCGCCGCTACGCTGACCGGCGGTGTGGGTGGTATTACGGCGGGCACGGCCGGCACCGCGAATGAAATTCAGGAATCGCTGATTCCGAAGATTCGCCAGATTTTTTGGGCGTTGAGCATTACGGGCGTTTCGCCTTCGCTTGCGGCTCAGGATGGCGCGCGTCCGGTCGTCGGTGTGCAGTTCGCCGATCTCCGGGCAATGAATCCTTCGTGGAAGGTGCAGGGACACTGGGCGGATGGTGGAGATTCCTGCATGGCGGGCGAAGGCGCCGCGCGGCGCAATAGCTGGAGCGCTGGGCAGACGATTCCGGTGTTCGGCGAAACCTGCAGGCTGGCGGGCGTGATTTCATCGGGCGATGAGACTGACGACCGGGTTCTGCTGCCGCTGGCGCGTCTGCAGTCATTGGTTCACAAGCCAGGCGTGGTGGACCGCGTGGATGTGGCTGCGCTGACGAAGCCCGAGGACGATTTCGCGCGCAAAGATCCGAAGACGATGAGCCCGAAGGAATTCGAGCGTTGGAACTGTACGAATTATGTGAGCTCGATTGCGCTTCAGATTCAGCAGGCAATGCCGGGGACCCAGGCGCGTCCCGTGCGGCGTGTGGCGGATTCCGAAGGCCGCGTGCTCGACCGGATCAGCGGATTGATGGGGCTGATCACGCTGGCGGCGCTGCTATCCGCGGCTCTGAGCGTGTGGAGTCTGACGGCGAC
>Ga0134125_10001592_pt1 | contig 27740 bp, 18 predicted proteins | sample KB31751_FD_96464 | JGI IMG/M metagenome (GOLD analysis project Ga0134125, IMG submission 96464) | Terrestrial soil microbial communities with excess Nitrogen fertilizer from Kellogg Biological Station, Michigan, USA - KB3-175-1 | ecosystem: Environmental > Terrestrial > Soil > Unclassified ... | reverse complement strand
GACCCAATTGACGGCGCAGGCGGGCAAGGGCAGCTTGAGCGGCAGCGGCAACATCGATCTGGAAGCGCCTGGCATGCCGGTGGAGATGGCCGTCCATGCCGAGAATGCGCGCCCCATCGTCAGTGATCTGGTCAGCGCCACGCTTTCGGGGGATATCAAGTTGAGCGGCCATCTCAAGGCGGCGTCCACCCTGGCGGGCAAGCTGCAAGTGATCGCGGGCGAGATCAATCTGCCGGAGAAATTCCCACCCGAAGTCGCCGTGCTGAATGTGCGGCGGCGTGGGGAAAAGCCGCCGCCACCGCCCGCATCCGCGGGCCGCATGGCGCTGGACATCGACTTGCGCACCACCGGTCCGGTCTATGTACGCGGCCATGGGCTGGATGCGGAGATGCGCGGCAACATTCAGGTGCGCGGCACCAGCACGGCGCCCGATATCGGTGGCGGCCTGCGCATGGAACGGGGCCGTTTCAGCGTCGCGGGCCAGACCCTCGATTTCACCACAGGCCGCATCCGCTTTGACGGCACCGGTGTGCGGGGGCGGCTGGATCCCACCCTGGATTTCGTGGCCGAGACGGTATCGGGCGGCGTTACTGCGACCCTGGCCGTCACCGGCTATGCCTCACAGCCGAAGATCGCGCTGTCGAGCACGCCCAGCCTGCCGCAGGACGAGATCGTGGCGCATCTGCTGTTCCAGCAGAGCACCAAGCAGTTGACACCGTTGCAGCTCGCTTCACTGGCGCAAGGCCTGGCATCCATGGGCGGGGTGGGTGGCGGTTTCAATCCGCTGGGCTCGGTGCGCAATACGCTGGGCCTGGACCGGCTATCGGTCGGCAGCACCCAGGGCGGCGCCAGCGGCACCGAAAGCCAGACGACGGTGGAGGCGGGCCGCTATGTCGCGCGCAATGTCTATGTCGGGGTCAAGCAGAACCTGTCCGGGGGGACGCAGACCCAGGTGCAGTTCGACATCACGCGGCGCCTGAAAGCACAGGCCACGATCAATACCGGGGCCACCACGACGCCGGCACAGGGCAATGCGCTGCAGGACAATGGCAACAGCGTGGGACTGAGCTACCAGTTCGACTATTGACCGCTAATAACGGAAGCGGAAACCGAAGGTGAAGCGCCGGCCGTAATCCACCACGTCCAGAAGCTGTTCGCTGAACCGGCCGCGCGTGCCATAGGTGGAGTCCGTGAGGTTTATGCCAGCAAAATAGACATTCATCTGCGGCGTGATGTCATAGCTGGTGGTGAAGTCGATCTGGGTGTTGCCGTTCACGAAAGTTGGCTCGGAGCCGAACATGGAATTGTTCTGCTGCTGGCTGAAATGATCCAGATAGACATCGCGCCAGTTGCCGGCGATGCGGGCCTGAAAGCCGCCTTTTTCATAGAACAAAACCAAATTGGCGGAATCCGCCAGGCCTGTCACGGCAAAGCCGCTGATGGAAAGGTTGTTGGGATCGTAGGGCTTGTTGGTGCCGACCAGAGTGGCATTGGCCTGGAAGCCGAAGCCGCTTTCGCCAAAGACATGCTGGATGGCGAATTCCACGCCATAGACGTTGGCGGTGGGGCCGTTGACGTTGGTGGAAACGGTGAAGATGGCAGGCGCGCCGGTCGTCGGGTCGATCACATTATTGATGGATTGTTGGGTCGAGCCGGCCACGACGAAATCGGTGACGGTCTTGTTGAAGGCATCCACCGACAGATACGAGTTGGGCTGATAATACCACTCTGCGCTGAGGTCGACATTGTCCGCGGTGTAGGGCATCAGGTTGGGATTACCGCCGGTCGCCACCAGCGAGCCCACGCGCTGGCCGGTATTGATGTTGAGCACCGGTGAGATCAGGGTCAGGGCGGGACGCGTCAGGGTGCGCGAGGCATCGAAACGAACCTGCAGTTCATCGGTGACCGCCAGGTTCAGATCCAGGTTGGGCAGCAGGGATTGGTAGTCGTTATGGCCGCTCACCATGGCAGTCGGGCTGAAGCCGACAAGAAAGGCGGTGTGATCGGATGGCTGCACCGTCAACGAGGTCGGCTCCTGCCCAAGTCCGATCGTGGTGACATCGGTATATTCGCCGCGCAGACCGGCATTGATCCGCAGCGCCATGCCTGCCAGCGGCAGGGTGGCAAAGACATTCACGAAGCCGGAATGGGTATTCTGGATCACCTGCGAATAGCCGCCAGGGACCTGGGTCAGGGTATAGGTGCCGATATAGGCCGGGCTGCAGCAGCCGACATTGAAGCCGGGGACATTCTGGACCGCGGGATTGCCCAGGCTCTGGAGATAATTCACCACGGAATGGGCATTGAACACGAGCACATTCGGCGGCAACAGACTCGAGCCGGAAAAGCCATTGATGAAGTTGCTCGTGCGGAAAGACTGGGTAAACAGGTTCTGTGGCAGCGCCGCTCCATGAATGTCGAAATTGTTTGAGGCCGGTCCATAACCGGCAAAAGCCTGCCACTGATTGTTGCTGAAATCGTCGCGCATGCTGGCATTGTCGTGGTCGCCCACATATTGATAGCCGGCCGTGATTTTAAGCTGATCGTTTTCGGTCCAACTCGCCTCGGCCTTGAACTGGCTGATGCGATCGAAGCGTTGCGGGCTGGTCAGGGGCAGGACATGGCTGCCGATCAGGCCGTTATTGATGAAGGCCGCGGCATTGCCATTGGGACCGAAGCCCGTGGGGTAGGGCAGCTGATGGCCACCGGGAACAGTGATCCCGAGATTGGTGCCATTGGTGGTGTTGCCGGGGGCGGAAGGGCCATAGCCTACATCCATGTCCAGGCTGGAAAGCTTGCCGCCCGGATTCAGCCATGCCTGGGAATGGTCATAGTCGAGATCCAGGGACAGCTTGCCTGAAATGTCCCATTTCAGGTTCAGGCCGGTGTCGTTGTTCTGCAGCACCGAACCGTTCACCTGGGACTGGAAGTCGGTGGGGGTGCCCGGCTGTACGAAGCTGGTGATGGTGCCGTTCGAATTCTGGCTGACATTGGTCAGGCTTCCGGCATTGAACCAGACGCTATAGCCATATTGCAGGGCGTGCAGTGCATCGCGTGCGTAATTGTCGTCCAGGGTGATCAGCAGATTGTCGGCCGGCCGCCACTGCAGTGCCAGCCGGCCATTGATGCGGCTGTCCTGGGTGGTTTCCTGATAAAGGCCATAGTCCTGGATGAACCAGGCGTTGATGCTGTTGACGGTCGAAGCGCTCGGCGCCGCACCGGCCAACTGTGCCGGATTTATCTTTGTGCCCTCCCACCCCTGGATATTCACGTGATTGGCGCGCGTGCGGCTGACCGCATAGGAGCCGTCCACCAGAATGCCGAATGTGTCATGGGCAAAGGTCTGGCTGAACAGGGCCGCCACATTGGGCGTGATATTGCCTTCTTCCGGCGAGAAGGTGCCGGACGCCGATGCCACCAATTGCTGTCCCGGATGGTCGAAAGGCCTCGGGAATTTAATATTCACGGTGGCACCGATCGCGCCTGACGACAGACTTGCATCCGGCGACTTCAGGACATCCACCTCGCTGACGAAATCCGCGCCGATCGAGCTGAAGTCGAAGGATGAGGCGCCACCGGGGCCTGTGACGACACCGCTGGAGATCTTGCGGCTGTTGAACAGGGTCTCGTTGAACTGGGGGCCGAAGCCGCGCACTGTGATCTGGGCGGCAACACCGGTGGACGTGGGCACCCCACCCAGACTGGAAAGCCCGCGGCTGACGGTGACGCCGGGGATGCGCTGCATGGCAGCGGCGATGTCGGCGTCGGGAAACTTGCCGATATCCTCCGATGAGATCGCGTCCACCAGGCCGGCGGCGTTGCGTTTGATGTCCAGATTGGTCCGCAGGGAATGGATCAGTCCGGTCACCGTCACATGTTCGGTCTGGTCGTCGTCCTGCGGCGGCGATAGCGTGTTTTCAGCGGGCTGTTCCTCGCCGGGCAGGCGGCGGCGGATCATCACCGCGCCTCTGGTATGCTCCACGAACAGGTCGGTGCCGGCCAGAAGCGCGCTGAGGGCATCGGCGGCGCTGAAACTGCCATGCAGGGGCCGGTTGACATAACCCCAGACCAGATCCTCGGTGAAAATGATCTGCTGGCCCGAGACCCGCGCATATTCCTTCAGCGAGACCGAGAGCGGCTGTTCCGGCAGATCAAATGTGAATTTCTGCTGGGCCGAGGCGGGGCCGGCGCAAAAAGCCAGCCAAAGGCCTGCCGCCGATACTGTGCGCAGCAACCAATAGCGTCTCCGCCCCCTGGGCATGCCATCCTTTCTTATTATCCGGACACTTGTCCCGTGTCCTGTCCTTGGGGAATAGGGTCGGCAGGAATACCTCCAAATCCCTCATATACCGTTCTTCTTGGCTGTGCTCTCCAGGGCGATGACGTGCTGGCCTTCGGACACCGCCTTCACCGGCAGATAGTGCGTGACGATTTCCACAAAACCAAGCGTGTCGCCGGCATTGAACACCCCGCTGATCTTCATGGCCCCAACGTCCGGGCTGGTAATGACCACCTGGGGCCCGCCATAGCGGTTGACGCGATCGACCACGGAAGACAGCGGTTCGTCGTCGAAAATGATCTGGCCGATGGTCCAGGCCGTGACCCGCTGGATATTGGCGGGAATGATCTGCGGCGGCGCGGCGGGGCCGGCGGCAAGCTGCTGGCCGGCCTTCAGCTCTACCGGACGGGTCCAGACGGCTGGGGCGGGCTTGGCGCCATCATTCTCGTCCAGCACCACGACATGGCCTTCGATCAGGGTCACCAGCACTTTCGCGCCGGCCATGTCGATGTTGAAGGCCGTGCCGGTCGCGATCACTTTCTGGTTGCCGGCGATAACCGAAAAGGGCCGGCTCTTGTCATGGGCGACATCGAAGCGTGCCTGGCCCTTCAGAAGATGCAGAGCGCGCTCATGCGCGCGGTAGCGCACGGTGACTTCGCTGTCCGCATCCAGCGACAGTTTGGAGCCGTCGGAAAGAGTGATGACCCGCCGCTCGCCCATTGCCGTGCGATAGTCATCCGGCTTGACCAGCCACCAGTAGCCGCCCCCGGCGATGAAGCTGAGCAGCAGGCAGGCGGCGATGGCCAGAAGCTGGCCGCGCCGGCGGCGGGCGCACACTGCCTTTGCATCGTCGAGGGCCGCCTGTCGCGCCGCCAGCATCTCGGGGGCTTGTGCGACCGCGTCCAGATCATCCCAGGGGCCGGCCAGTTGGTCCCAGGCTGCCTGGTTGACGGGGTCGGCGCACCATAGTTCGAACTCCGGCGATGTGCCTGATGATGATTCGGCCAGGCGCAGGCGCCAACGGATCGCCTCCTCGAGGGGCTGTTCGGCCCGGTCCTCAAAATCTTCGCCTGGACGCATCACTTATATCCAAATCGTTTGGCCAGGCGCAGAGCCGCCGCCATGACATGCTTTTCCACGGTGGAAAGTCCGATGCCGTAACAGGCAGCGATCTCTTTCTGCTTCATGCCCTCAAGCCGGAAAAGAATGAAGATATTCTTGGTCCGCTCGCCCAGCTCGTCCAGACAAGCCAGAACCTCGACCAGGTTCTCCTTGGCTATTAAGACGCGCTCGGGGTTTATATCCTCCACCAGCCGGGGTTCAAACTTTTCCCCGGCAGGGGCATCCAGCGGCACGGTGGCGAAGCGCCGCATCCGGTTCTGGGAGCGGCCGCGGTCACGCAACAGGTTGCTGGCCACCCGGAAGACGAAAGCCTGAGCCTCGTCCGCCATCTCGAAACTGTGCGAGCCGATCAGCCGGACGAAGGTCTCCTGGGTCAGGTCTTCGGCTTCCTGCGCGCTGCCGGTGCGGCGCATGAAATAAGCCAGGAGCGAAGCGCGAAAACGCGCATCCAGTTCCTCCTTTATTGCACCACGACTTGAAGCTGAACCGCTGAGTTGCACGAAAGACCCCTTCGCGACACTACGACAGTTCCAAGACCAAGAGTCTGAAATTTTTCCTGTTCGCCGCAAAAGGGCAGTGCCAACCAACTGTGACCTCAAAGCCGCGCCGCCGGCGGATGGCCAGCCCGGTTAAGAAAGTTTGGAGGGTTTTTCGATCGGCGTCGTCTTCACTCCTGGAAAGGCGCCAAAGGGCGTCCGGTCAGGGAGATAGGGAGGACCGCAAGTCCCGAGGCACCAGGATTAGCAATCCAGAATAGTCGGAATCGGTCTGCAAAAGCTGAATACAGCTTTTCGGAATCGGGGGCTTTTGGCCTGACGTCAGGACCGAAAGCAGTGGGGCTCATGCGCTCACAAACGTGAAACGTATTTTGCGTCGGCCAAGGCCGGCGCCCTAGCAGGGGGATAGTAATGTCGAATCTTAAAGTTGGCGCGGCGCGGCTCCGGGCAGCGCTTCTTTGCAGCGCGGGCCTGGTGGTTTTGGCCACGGTCCCGGCCGTTTCGCAGCCAGCACCATCCAATAATGAAGTCGAGAGCGTCACCGTCACCGGCCTGATCGGTTCGTTGCAGCGGAACCTGGACATCAAGCGGGATGCTGGCGGTCTGGTGGATGCCATTTCCGCAGAAGACATCGGCAAATTCCCCGACGTGGATATCGCTGCCGCGATGCAGCGCATTCCGGGTGTCACCGTCACCCGCGGCGCGTCCATGCTCGGCGGCACCGCGACTTCGACCGGTAACGCCACCCAGATCACGGTGCGCGGTCTCGGGCCTTCCTTCAACGAGACCCTGTTCAACGGGCGCAAGATCGCCAGCGCCATCACCACGGGTCGGGGTGGCGCTTCGTCCTTCGACTTCAGCACAATCCCCGCGGATTACATCAATCAGGTCGACATCCTGAAGTCCCCGGACGCGACCCTATCATCCGGCGCGATCGGCGCCACCATCAACCTCAAATTCCCCAATCCTTTCGACCATCCGGGCCTGGAATTCGTGGCCACCGGCGGCGGCAGCATTTCGCCGGAAGAAGGCAACATGACGCCCAATGTCGGCGCCCTGTTCAGCGACACCTTCGCCAACGACACCTTCGGCATTCTGCTCGATGCCTCTTATTCTCAACAGCGCACTCGGGGCAATCACGTCAACATCCAGGGCTGGGAAGGCACCCAGATCGCGCCGTCGCAACTGGCGGGTGCTGCGCCCGGCGCTTCGACTACCAACAGCGTCAATGCCTGGTTCATCCAGGACTATGGCCTTTACCAGGAAACGACGCAGGACACCCGCATGAACGGGCGGGCCTCGCTCCAGTGGCGCCCGGCGGAAAATCTTCTGATCACGCTGGACGACAATTATTCCCGCGACTCGCTGCACGCCCGTCAGTATGGCTACAGCGTCTGGTTCAATGCCGGCAGCCTCACCAATGTGACGCAGAGTTCGCACGGCACCATTACCAGCTTCGTCCAGCCTGCGACGCCGACCGACTTTCAGTCCCAGATCAACGGTTCGGTGGTGCAGAACAACGATACCGGCCTGAACGTGAAGTGGGACGCCACCGACAAGCTGTCCTTCAATTTCGACTATGACAATTCCCAGGCCTGGTTGAATCCGGATCGCAAGCTGTCGAGCATCGACTCGGACGTCGGTTATGGCCCCTCGGTCCCCGGCAACACTACCAACGCCACCAATGTGGGCATCGTCGTGCCCGGCAGTCACGCTCTGCCTTATCCGACCGGCCTTGGCCCCAACGGCAATGCCGCGGCCTTCATCAACAACGGTCTGATCGGCAGCCATGTCTTCCCCATGAGCAGCAACCAGCGCTTCGACCAGATAAGGCAGTTCAAGGCCGAGGCACAATGGGTCGAGAGCGACAAGCTCAAGGTCACCGCCGGCTATCAATATGTCGGCGATCATGACAATGCCCAAAGCCATGACGACTTCGCCAATAACCAGTGGCAGGCCTTTGCCGGTTACGGCCCGGCTTCGGGCAATATTGGCGTCCATGGCGCCGCCCTGCCGCAGAACCTGTTCACCGGCTCCTTCAGCACTTCGGACTTCATCAACGGCTTCTCAGGTTCGAACAACCTGCCGCCCAGGGTGCTGGTGTTCGATCCCTATTCGGTGCTGAATTATCTGCAGGGGCTGGGCAATCCAGCCACCCAGACGGTTCCGGGGTTCAATGTCGGCTGCTGCAACCCGGCCTATACCGGCATGTATCAGCTCGCCAATGTCGTCGGCTCCTATTCCCAGGTGATCGAGAATACCAACTCGGGCTATGTCAATATCCGTGGCGAACTCAGTCTCGGGGGTATGCCGTTCAAGTTCAATGTCGGTGTGCGCGACGATTATACCGACGTCACCACCATCGGTCTCGGCCAGCAGCCGACCTCGCTGACGGTGCAGCCTTCGGATCACACCGCGTTCCTGGTGGGTTTCGGGCCGACTTCGGTGGTCACGGGTCACAACAATTATCAGTATCTTCTGCCTAATCTGGACCTGGCGTTGGACGTTACCGACGAGCTGGAAATCCGCTTCGACGCGTCCCGCACCCTGACGCGGCCGCCGTTGAATCAGATCTCGCCGGTCCTCAATGTCGGAACAGGTCAGCGCGTGGGTTCGCTGGTGGCGACCGGCGGCAATCCCAATCTGATGCCCTTTGTCTCGGACAATGTGGATCTCAGCGTAAACTGGTATTACCAGCAGAACTCCTACATTTCGCTGGATGCCTACAACAAAAGCGTTACGAACTTCATCGTTGCCGGTTCGACCCAGCAGACGATCAATGGCGTGATCGATCCCACCACTGGCACGCCTGGCGTCTTCACGGTTTCTACCAATGTCAATGGCCCCAGCGCCAATGTCTATGGCGCCGAATTCGCCATCCAGCATGTCTTCGACGACAGCGGCTTCGGCATCCAGGCCAACGCCACCGTGGTGGGCACCAACAAGCCTTACGATCCGCTCAACCTGGCGATCAGCGGCTTTGCCGTGACAGGTCTGGCGGACTCCGCGAACGTGGTGGCCTTCTACGACAAGGATGGATTCCAGGCCCGTGTCGCTGCTACCTGGCAGGATGTATCCCTGTACCAGTTCGGCCAGGGCCAGAATAATTCGATGTTTGGATCGGAACCGACCTTCATCGATGGCAGCACCACGATCGACTTCAGCACCAGCTACGACGTCACGCCACAGCTGACGGTCAATTTCGCGGCGCTGAACCTCACCGATGCAACCTATAGCACCCGTGGCCGCTTCGCCGACCAGCCGCTGGATATCGTCGATTATGGCAGACGCTTTACCCTGGGCTTCCGCTTCAAATATTGATCGGAGGCAACCTTGAAATGGGGCCGCCTGCTTGGCGGCCCCATCCTTTTTGCTAATATCTCCCTATGCCTGACATGGTGCGCAATATCGTGGTGGTGGGTGGCGGCACGGCCGGATGGCTGACCGCCGGCACGATCGCTGCGCGCCATCAGGGCCGGATGAAGTCCGGCTTCAGCGTCACCTTGATCGAGTCGCCCGACATCAAGATCATCGGCGTGGGTGAGGGCACCTGGCCCACCTTGCGCACGACGCTGGAAAAGATGGGCGTGTCGGAAACCGATCTCTTCCGCCATTGCGACGCCGCTTTCAAGCAAGGCGCGCGCTTTGCCCGTTGGACCACCGGTGCGCAAGACGATGGCTATTATCATCCCCTGATGCTGCCCCAAGGATTTCATCAGGTGAACATGGTGCCGCATTGGCTGGCGCAGGACGGTGGACGCAGCTTCTGCGATTTTGTCAGTCCTCAAGGCGTGCTGTGCGATGACGGCCTCGCCCCCAAGACCATCACCACGCCGGAATACCAGGCCGTCGCCAACTATGCCTATCATCTGGATGCGGGTAAGTTCGCGCCCTTCCTGCAGAAGCATTGCACCGAGAAGCTGGGCGTGCGCCACGTGCTGGCCGACGTGGCCAAGGTCAACAGGGGCGAAAACGGCGACATTACCAGTCTCGCCCTCAAGCAGGGTGGGGAGTTGAAGGGCGATCTGTTCGTTGATTGCACCGGTTTTTCCTGCCTGCTTCTGGGAAAGACCCTGGGCGTTGCGTTCAAGGACTGCAGCGATGTGCTGTTCTGCGATAACGCGCTGGCGGTTCAGGTGCCTTACGCCACACCCGATGATGCTATGGCATCTCATACCATCTCCACGGGCCATTCCGCGGGTTGGACCTGGGACATCGGCCTGCCGGCTCGCCGCGGCGTGGGCTATTGCTATTCCAGCCGCCACATCTCCGAGGAGGAAGCGGCCGAGGAGTTGCTCCGCTATATCGGGCCGCAAGCCAAGGGCCTGACACCGCGCAAGATTCCGATCCGTGGCGGGTATCGCGAGATCGGCTGGAAGAATAATTGCGTCGCGGTGGGGCTTGCCGCGGGGTTCCTGGAGCCACTGGAATCCTCCGCCATCGTATTGGTGGAACTCTCGGCCAAGCTGATTGCCGAACAGATGCCCGCCAACCGCGAAGTGATGGACATCGTCGCGCGCCGCTTCAATGAGGTGAGCCTGTATCGCTGGGGCCGCATCATCGATTTTCTGAAACTGCATTATGTATTGAGCAAGCGCCCGGAAAAATTCTGGCGCGACAACACCGACCCCGCCACGGTGCCGGATCGCCTCCAGGACCTGCTGAAGCTCTGGAAACACCAGCCGCCCTGGTTCCTGGATGAATTCGACCGGCTGGAGGAAGTGTTCCCGGCCGCCAGCTATCAGTATGTGCTTTACGGCATGGGGTTCCGGACCGCGGTCGATGCCAACGACAATGAACCGACACAGGAACTCGCCCAGCAACAGGCCGGGGAAAATGCGGCCATGACCCGCAAGCTGCGCGCGCAGCTTCCCCGCAATCGCGATCTGTTGCGCAAGATTCAGGAGTATGGGCTGCAGCCCATCTGACCTTTGGCCAATATCGTCGCCCTCAACACCCAGGATCACCGCGCCCTGCGCGTCGATACGACTGCTTCCATGCGCTATGGCGACGGCCAACGCTTCGTGGCTGTCGTGGTCGGCGAATTTTCCAATCTCGTGACGCACTACCCGATCTTTTTTTCCAAGGACGCGCAGACCGGCAGCTTCTATTGCGGGGCGATGCTGGGAATAGACGAAGGCGAGAATCTGTTCCTGACGGAAGGCAGGGCCTCCGAAGCCTATCGCCCGCTGAACCTGCAGCGCGGGCCCTTCTATACCGCCGGCAGCGACATCGCGATCGACCTGGATCATCCGCGGGTGGGCGAAAGCGGGCAGGCGTTGTTTGAGGATGACGGCCGGCCTTCGCCTTATCTGAGCAGCGTGCTCAATCTTTTCCGCGACTTGAGGCCGGGGCTCGACCAGACAAAGGTCTTTATCGAGACCCTGCTGGCAATGAAGCTGATCGAGCCGGTGGATATCAGCCTTGCCTTTGACGACGGCAGCAAACGCCAGCTTGATGGCCTCTACACCATCAATCGCGACCGTCTGAAAAAGTTGCCCGACGACAAGATTGTCGAGCTGTTTCACCGCGGCTATCTGCAGGCCATCTATCTGATGATCGCCTCGCTGAAGCAGGTGCCGGTGCTGGCGCAGAAGAAGAACAACCGTCTGGCGCGATGATGCAGCCCGTTGCCGAAATCACGGGCGTGGAACTCACACCGGGACGGTTCGGCGATGTTGTGCAGGGCTGCCGGCCTGTGGTGCTCCGTCAATTGGTGGGTCATTGGCCGGCGGTCGGGGCAGGGCGCCGCTCACCGGCCGCCTTTCGCGACTATCTCGCCCGCTTCGACGCGGGCGGCGAGATGGAGGCTTTTATCGGATCGCCCGAGATCGCCGGCCGATATTTCTATGGCGCGGATTTGGAGGGTTTCAACTTCCGGCGCCGTCAGATGCGTTTCGGCGCCGCGCTTGAAGTCATCATCGCCCAACTGGGTCAGCCGGAGGCGGATAGTCTCTATGTCGGCTCGGTTCCGGTGCCTGAATATCTTCCGGGCTTTCAGGTGGAAAACGCCATGCCTTTGGTGCCGGCTTCGCCTCGCATCTGGCTGGGCCATGCCAGCGATGTCTCCACCCATTATGATACAGTGGACAATCTGGCTTGCGTGGTGGCTGGCACGCGCCGCTTCACGCTTTATGCCCCGGAACTGGTGCGCATGCTCTATCCGGGACCCATCGACCACACCATGGCGGGCCAGCCGGTCAGCCTGGCGGCCTCAAGCGAAGATGAAGCACGCTTCCCGTTGTTTGCCGATGCACACGCAGAGGCACTGACGGCCGAGCTTGAACCGGGGGACGCGCTCTATCTTCCCAAGCTGTGGTGGCACCGCGTCCAGTCTCTTGCGCCATTCAACGGGCTGGTCAATTACTGGTGGGACGCCTTTGTCAGCGGCCCTGATGCGCCTCACACCGCCATGCTGCTCTCCATGATCACCATCGCCGAGCGCCCGCTGGCCGAGCGCCGCGCCTGGAAAGCGCTGTTCGACCATTACGTCTTTCGCGAAAATGGCCATCCGTTGGCGCATCTGCCGGAAGACCGGCACGGCATTCTCGGGCCATTGAAGCAGAATTACGGCCGCATCCGCGCCCGCGTCATGCAGTTGATGCGGGGCTAGCGTGCGAAAAATCTCCAACAATCTTTTCATGTTTGACGACAGGCGAAGCGGCGCGGCTTTCCTGTTTGGCTCGATCATCGTGATGATCGGCGTCGGTTTGCATTTGCCCATGTTCATGATGGCGCGTGATATGGGCTACATGCTGGCCGGAATGCCGATGGACACCGGCATGTTGGCGGGAATGGCTCTGATCGTGTCGGGTACTGCCATTGCCGGTTTCGGCCTGCTGCCCAAGGCGGCAACGCTGCATCACGCCGGGGCGATCGCCACCATCGCGCCGCCGGAAAATGCAAGGCTGACGGGCGCGCATTGGCGGCTGATGATCGTGCTCAGCGCCGCGCTGGTCATCGATATCATGAAGCCGGCCAGCCTTGGCTTTGTCACGCCGGGCATGGCGATGGAATATCAGATCGACCATGCCACGGTTGCACTGCTGCCTTTCTCGGCGCTGTGCGGCACGGTTGTGGGCTCCTTCCTCTGGGGCCTGCTGGCGGATATTTACGGCCGCCGCGCTTCCATCCTGCTCTCATCGGTGATGTTCGTCGGCACCTCGATCTGCGGGGCCATGCCGTCTTTCTGGTGGAATGTCTTCATGTGTTTCATGATGGGCGCTGCCGCCGGCGGGTTGCTGCCGGTTGCCAACGCGCTTCTGGCGGAAACCATGCCGACCAGGCACCGCGGCTGGAGCCTGGTTCTGGTGGGAGGCATCGGCGCCACCGGCGGCTATTTCGCTGCCAGCGCACTATCGGCGCTGCTACAGCCGATCTTCGGCTGGCGGATCATGTGGTTTCTCAATCTTCCCACGGGCATGATTTTGATCGCGCTCAGTCCGTTCTTGCCGGAATCTGCCCGCTTCCTGCAGCATATCGGCCGCCTCGTGGAAGCGCGCGCCGTGCTGGCGAAATTCGGCGCGGTCTCCTTAGCCGCCGGGGATGTCGACGAAGATGCAGGGGGCCACGCGCCACTGCCGCCGACCGGCTTTGCCGGCACCACTGTGGCACTCACTTTGCTGGCCTTGAGCTGGGGCTTGGTGAATTTTGGGCTACTTTTGTGGCTGCCCGGCGAACTGGTGGCGGAGGGGAACAGCGTCGCGCTGTCCAGCGCTATTATCGCGAGATCGACTTTGCTCGCGGCACCCATGGTCCTTGTCGCTGCCTGGCTTTACAGCGCCTGGAGCACAAAGGGGGCCTTGCTGACGATGGCGGGTCTCACTGGATTGGGGCTTGGCGCCCTGATGTTGCGGAGCACAGGAGCTTTGCCTTTTCTTGCGAGCCCGGTACTGCCGATTGTGTTGCTCATTCTTGGCGCATCCGGCGTGATCTCCATGTTGCTTCCCTACACATCCGAAAATTATCCGGTGCGGGTACGGGGTCGCGCGACCGGCTGGGTTGCCGGATGCAGCAAGATCGGAGGCTTGGCCGCGCAGGCGCTCAGTGCCCTGGCACTTGTTCCTGCTATCGGCTTCGCCGCAGCCCTGATCGCTGTTCCGACGATCCTGGCCATGCTTCTGATCCTGAAATTCGGGCGGGAGACCCGCGGCCGCGACCTGCGCGAGCTGGAATTGAAGGCGTCGAGAACGGGGTAGCGCCGCGGGTGCGGAAAGACGGGCTATGCGAGTCAGGCACCCGAAATCGGGTCGGCCCATGCACAATACGGGTAGTTCCTTATATTTCTGACGTAGGATTGCATGACGGCCGCCAGGCCGCCTGGATGCTGATCGGTGCATGAACATGGCACCGCTGGATCGGGCTGATCCGATGCAATAGGCTCTGTCACATTCATCTCGACGGGGGCGGTGACAGAGGACACAAATGACGTCGTTGACCGGCCAGCTTCTTATCTCGATGCCCCAGATGGAAGATCCTTTTTTTGCCCGTTCGGTCGTCTATCTGTGCGCCCATAGCGAGGAAACCGGCGCCATGGGCCTCATCGTCAACAGGACGATCGAGGCTCTCACCACTGATGAACTTTACGAACAGCTCAAGATCGAGCCGGTGACGGATGCCAGCCAGCCGCAGCCGGTGCATTTTGGCGGCCCGGTGGCGACCGGCCAGGGTTTTGTGCTGCACAGCGCCGATTACCGCGACGAGGGGACGCTGGGCATTGGCGAGGACTTCGCCCTGACCGCGACGCTGGACATCCTGCGCGCCATGGCTGCCGGCGGTGGGCCGCGCCAGGGCCTGGTGGCGCTTGGCTATGCCGGCTGGGGACCGGGCCAACTCGACGCCGAGATCCAGGCCAATGGCTGGCTGGTGGTTGCCGCCGACGCCGGCCTGGTGTTCGGCACCGAGGTGGACAGCAAGTGGCAGCGCGCGCTCGCCAAGCTCGGGGTCAGCCCGGAAATGCTCTCGGGCGAGAGCGGGCGCGCTTGACCGCACCGCTTCGGAGTGCGGCGACATGATTAACATAACGTCCTGTGGTTCGGACAACGGCTTTGAATTCGAGGTGGTCGTTCGGGAACCGGGCGGTGAAAGCCGCCATCATGTGACAATGGATCGGTCCACCTATGAACGGTTGACCGGCGGACGCCACACGGCCCAACACTGTCTCGAAGCCGCGTTCCGCTTTCTGCTTGACCGCGAACCCAGGGAGTCGATCATGGGCCGGTTCGATGTCACGGTCATTTCGCGATACTTTCCGGAATTCGAGCAGGAATTGCCTCGCTACCTCTCGCAATCATGATCCGCCGCGTGGTCATTTGTTAATCCAGCGCCCCTGAGAATCGGCTAATATTGGGACATGAAGGCGGCGAGTAAACCGCAGACGGTCACGACATTACGGGTTTACGGAATCCCGCACGGCCTCTTTGAGGTGCGTGATGGCCTGGTGGTGTTGGGCACGTCTCAGAACGAAATGATGGCTGTCTGGAGTGCCGTCACCGCCGCCGAACTGATGGCAAAATCGGGCCAGACCGTGCGGGTGGTCCGATTCCAGGATGAAATTGAAATCGAGGAATTCGTGGCCACGCCCCCGGGCACGCATTAGCGATTGCCACGATTGCCGGCCAGCCTGCTGGGCTCTTTATTCCTTCCTTGAAGGTTCCCGGCCGGGCAGGCTCTAATCCCTGCCTTCGGGTAGGGGCCTGTGATGAAGCGCAAATACAGCCATCTTTCGCACTGCTCGCGCCGGTGTATCCTTGGCGCAATAGGCGGGGCGGCCTTGGCCCCTCGCTCTGTCCTGGCCGAGACCATGGATGGCGTCTCGGTGAATGGCCGCCGTTATCGCAAACCGGCGCGGCCCGTGGTGGTCATTTGCGTCGACGGATTCGATCCGGCCTATCTTCAGCAGGGACTGAAAGACAAAATCCTGCCCAATCTGGCCAGCTTCGGCGCACAGGGCTTTACGGCCACGTCTCGCTGCGTGATGCCAAGCTTCACCAATCCCAACAACACCTCGATCCTGACCGGCACGGTGCCGGCGGTGCACGGCATTTCGGGAAATTACTATCTCGACCGGCGCACCGGCAAAGAGGTCATGATCACCGATGCCAGCGCGCTACGCTGTGACACCATCCTGGGAACCCTGTCGCACGCCGGCGTTCGCGTCGCCGGCGTGACCGCAAAAGACAAGCTGCGCGAGATCATCGGCTACCGCCTGAAGAATGGGATCGTCTTCTCCTCCCAGAAGGCGAACGAGGCCACCATGGCAAATGCCGGCATTGAGAAGGTCGAGACTTTTGTCGGCCGCAAGACTCCGGATCAGTACGATCCTGATCTTTCCTATTTCGTCCTGGATGCGGGGATCAAACTTCTGGAGCGCCGTGCCGCGGACCTCTTCTATCTCTCCCTGTCGGATGTCATTCAGCACACCCATGCACCGGGCGAACCGGAAGCCAATGCCTTCATGACACAGATCGACAGGCGGATCGGGCGGCTGGTCCAGCTCGGCGCCGTCGTCGGGGTCACCGGCGATCATGGGATGAACGATAAATCGAACCCGGATGGTTCGCCCAACGTCATCTGGCTGGAAGACGTGCTCAACCGGCGCTTTGGCGCCGGCGCGGTGCGGGTGATCTGCCCGATCACCGATCCGTTTGTCCGCCACCATGGCGCCTTGGGTTCGTTCGTCCGTGTCTATCTGAAGGGCGATCAGAAGAACCTTCCCGCGATGATGGATGCCACGCAGGCGCTTCCCGGTGTCCAGGAGGTGCTGTCCGGTACCGAGGCCGCGAAGCGATTCCAGACGCCCATCGAATATGAAGGCGATTTCGCGGTAATCGCCACGCGGCATGCGGTGATCGGGTCGGCCGCGGCTCTCCATGACCTTTCCGGGCTGAAGGGGCATCGGCTGCGTTCTCATGGCGGACTGTCGGAGCAGCATGTGCCGTTTCTGATCTCGGCGCCGCTGACTGGCGCGTACCAGGCCAAGGCAAAGCGCGGGGACATCCGAAATTTCGACATGTACGACTATGTGCTGAACGGGGTCGATGCCTGAGATCGGCCGGCATGAACGGGAAGGACGAGTTCAGTTTTTACATGGAACGTTGGGGCCTTGTCCCGGACGGTGAGCCCATCGCGACCCGTTCCGGCCGCCTGCTTCCGGTGCGGCGGGGAGGCGGGCCCGCCATGCTCAAGATCGCCACCGAACCGGAGGAAAGAGGGGGCGCCGCCCTCATGCTGTGGTGGGATGGCATCGGTGCCGCGCGTGTGCTCGTGCAGGACGGTGATGCCGTGCTGCTGGAACGCGCCACAGGCTCTGGCTCTCTCACTGACATGGTCAGGCAAGGGAAGGATGACGCGGCGAGCCGCATCATCTGCGATGTGGTTGCCCGATTGCATACGCCGCGTACTCTGCCGCCGCCGAGCCTGATCCCGCTGACGGATTGGTTTGGGGCCCTGGACCGCGCTGCCTCGCGCGATGGCAGCACCTTCGCCCGTTCGGCCGCAACTGCGCGCATGCTGCTGGCCGATCCGCGCGAGGTTGTCCCGCTTCATGGCGATATTCATCACGGCAATGTTCTGGACTTCGGAAAACGAGGCTGGCTCGCCATCGATCCGAAGCGGCTGCAGGGTGAACGCGGCTTCGATTATGCCAATCTGTTCTGCAACCCCGACCAATCCATTGCCCTGGCGCCTGGCCGCCTTGCCCGCCAGGCTGGCGTTGTGGCGCGGGCCGCGCGGCTGGAGCACAAGCGGCTGTTGCAATGGGTCCTGGCCTGGGCGGGACTTTCGGCCGCCTTCCTGATCGAGGATGGCCAGAGCGCGCATGTGGAACCCGCCCTTCAGATCGCGGAAATCGCCGCGGACGAGCTCGATAAAGGCTGACGGGCACGGCATTCCCGTAGATGGATTGTGGACTATCGCCTGTTCCGATGCTGGCGCGCGGGCAACGCCTCCGGATTAATTCCAGGCGACTGTCAAAAAACTGTAGGGGATGCGTTCCGGCCGCCCGTCTTCCGTGTTGCGACGCGCTATCCCGTTGTTTCCACCTCCGTGTGAAGCAGCGGCGGTTGCGTGTGTCACACAGCGTCAACATCCCCGGGGGAAGTATGAAAATTTCGACATCACTGCGGCTCTGCACGTCCGCCGCCGCGCTTCTGACCGCGTCGGCCGCTTTCGGCGTCGGTGCTTATGCACAGCAGGCCGCATCCACGGAAACCGTGGAGGTGACCGGCACCCGCATCGTCAATGGCGCGGCCTCACCGACGCCGGTGACGGCGGTGGGTGTGGAAGATCTGCAGAACCAGTCGCCGCTGAGCATTCCGGACGGTCTGTTGAAGCTGCCTCAATTTTCCGCCACGACCGGCTTCAAGACGCAGGTCCAGGCCAATGGCCGCGGCTTCGGCACACCCACGCCCGGCTTCAATCTTTATGATCTCGGAACGATCCGCACCCTGGTGCTGATGGATGGCAAGCGCGTTCCCGGTACCTTCTACGACACGACCGTCAACGTCGACATGCTGCCGCAAATGCTGGTGAAGCGCGTTGACGTGGTCACGGGCGGCGCCTCCGCCGTTTACGGGTCCGATGCCGTCGGTGGCGTCGTGAACTATATTCTCGATCACAATTTTAACGGCTTCAAAGGTGTGGCTTCGGGCGGCATCTCGGACTATGGCGACGCCAAGACCTTCCGCATCGGCGCCGCGGCCGGGTTCAACCTTACCGACCGCGTCCATTTCGAGATGAGCGCGGAATATTTCAACAGCGACTCGATCCCGGACGCATCGACCCGTCCGTTCGGCGCTGCCAGCTGCTCCAATGTCGGCAACGGCACCCGCGCCACGCCCTATACGATGACGTGCGGAATCCGTCAGTCGAACGTCTCGCCCAATGGCCTGTTCGCGAATGGTCCGCTCAAGGGTATGCAGTTCTCGCCTGACGGCAAGAGCATCATTGCCTTCAACCCCGGCACGCCCACAACCAGCGGCAATGCCAATGTCGGTGGTGACGGCGGCGTGACGCACAATGAAGGCCTGACACCGACCGATCACACCTTCCAGGGCTATGCCCGGCTGGACTATGACGTCACCAACGACCTGAAAGCCTATGTGGAGGGCCGTTACGGCACCGACTTCACCGTCGGCCGCAGCCAGATCTACACCAACACCGACGGCCAGTATCCGCTCCAGATCTACAGCGACAATGCATTTCTGACCGCGGCTGAACGTTCAGCCCTGTTTCCCGGCGGCTCGACCACGCCGGTCAGCGTCGCGCGCATGGACAACGATCTGATGCGGCAGCTTGGGGTTCGTCAATATACGAACACCAATGCGCTGTCCTTTGGCCTGGAAGGTGCGACCTACGGTGATTTCACCTGGGACGCGCATTACACCCACGGCTCGAACCATGTGACGCTGTTCACCTACAACAACGTCAATTCCGCGAACTTCTATGCGGCCTTGGACGCCGTCGTGGATCCCGCGACCGGCAACACGGTCTGCCGTTCGTCGATCACCTCGCCGGGCGCGTTCCCGGGGTGCGCGCCAATCAATCTGTTCGGCCAGGGCAATGCTTCGCAGGCAGCGCAGAAGTATGTCTTCCAGAACACCTATTGGGTGGCCGCCAACAGCATGGACGATGCCGCCGTCAACCTGACGGGCACGCTGTTCGATGGCTGGGCCGGCCCGGTCAAGACCGCGGTAGGCCTGGAGTATCGTTCCCAGGGCCTGAATGTTGCCACCAGCACGCCGAATGTCGCGTTCAATTCCCAGGGCCTGCGGCTGGCGCCGTTCGGGACCTACAACAGCGGTAATGGCGGCACCGCAGCTACCAATCCGTTCGGCAGCTATCCGTCCAGCAACCTTGCCTATTTCAAGGAAGTCCAGGCCCCGGCCCAGGGCAGCGAGAGCATTTCTGAAGCTGACTTCGAGCTTGATGCGCCGTTGCTCAAGGATTTGCCCTTTGCGCAGCTGGTTTCGGTAAACTCGGCCTATCGCTACACCCAGTATGCCGCCTCGGGTGAGGGGTCTCACTCGTCCTTCTCGGCCAACACCTGGAAGGTCGGTCTGGAATGGAGTGTCAACGACGATGTCCGCTTCCGCATGTCGGAATCGCGCGACATGCGGGCGCCCACCTTGTGGGACCTTTATCAGCAGCAGGTGATCTCCACCTCGGGCATTACCGATCCGCTGACCAATGCCGCCGGCTCGGTCAATACCGTCGGCGGCGGCAACCCCAATCTGAAGCCGGAAAAGTCGTATAACTACACGGCCGGCGTCGTGCTCACGCCCACATGGATACCGAACCTGACCGCGTCGGTGGATTACTTCCATATCAAGATCAACAACGCGATCGGCTCGGTGAACGGCACGAACACCACGATCTACCAGCTCTGCCAAAGCACGGGCTCGCCGCAATATTGCGGCTTGGTCGTGCGTCCGGGCGCCTACAACGACCCGAGCCCGGCCAACTTCCCGACACTGGTCTACAATGTGAGCCAGAACGTCGCCCTTCAGGAAGTCGAAGGCATCAATGCGGAAGTTGGTTACACCAGCGATTTGAGCAGCTGGAGCAGCCTGCCTGGCCAGGTCAGTCTGCGCGCCTTCTGGACGCATCAGGACCTGGATCGCAAGGGCAGCCTCCCGGGGACGCTGATCTCCAACTACGCCGGCACGACCACGGCGCCGCGCGACAAGGTCAACCTGACGGTCGGTTACACGATCGACACGCTCAATGTGAACGTTGTCGAACATCTGATCTCGTCGGTGAACTGGCAGCCGAGCCCGGCGCAGAACGTCTATGCCATGCCCAAGATCCCGGGCTATGCCACCACGGACCTCAACCTGTCGTACGGCTTCACGGCCGACGATGTGGCCGCGGAGGCGTTCCTGAATGTTTCCAACCTGTGGAACGCCAATGGCCCGCTGACGGGCGGCTGGACGGGTAGCCCCGGCCTGCTGTATCCCGTGCCGAACTATGCGGATGTCGTCGGCCGGTACTTCACGGTTGGCGTGCGCGCCAATATGTAACGGATGAAGCGGTCACTCTGCGCCCTTCTCGAGAGGGTGTCAGGGTGGCCGAGCATCCAGCGGCTTCAGCCATGATGAATCGATCCATCCATGCAGGCTGACCAGATACGGTCCATTGTCATCGCCGGCGGCGGCACCGCCGGCTGGGTTGCCGCGGCGACTTTGGCAAGGGTTTTCCGGAACACTGGGCCCAGCATCACGCTGGTGGAATCGTCGGAGATCGGCACCATCGGTGTGGGGGAATCGACCATTCCCCCCATCGTGCCCTTCAATCGCTGGCTCGGCCTGGACGAAAACCAGTTCGTCCGCGAGACCAATGCCACCATCAAGCTGGGCATCGAGTTTCCGGATTGGCTCCGCCCCGGTCACAATTACTTCCACCCGTTCGGGCCGGTCGGCGCGCCCCTGGACATGGTGGCGTTCCACCACTTCTGGCTGCGCCGCCGGCAGGAAGGCGACGACACCGCCTTTACCGACTATTCTCTCAATGCGATCGCCGCGCGCATGGGCCGCTCCGCCCAGCCGGCGCGAGACCCGCACAATCCGAACGCGCGCCTGGCGCATGCCTATCATTTCGATGCCTCGCTCTATGCCGCCTATCTGCGCCGGCAGGCGGAGAAGGGTGGCGTCAAGCGCATCGATGGCAAGATCTCCGAGGTCAAGCTGCGCGGCGAGGACGGCTTCATCCAGAGCCTGACCCTGGCGGATGGCAACAGCCTGGAGGCCGACTTTTTCATCGACTGCACCGGTTTTCGCGGCCTTCTGATCGAAGGCGCGCTCAAGGCCGGCTATGAGGATTGGCGCCATTGGCTTCCCTGCGACCGGGCAGTTGCCGTGCCCTGCACGGGCGACGGCCAGTTCCAGCCTTACACGCGCGCCACGGCTCGCGAAGCGGGCTGGCAATGGCGTATCCCGCTGCAGCACCGCACCGGCAACGGCTATGTCTATTGCAGCCGCCATATCTCCGACGACCAGGCCAGCGCGGACCTGATGAGCCGCCTGGAAGGTCCGGCGCAGGGCGAACCGCGCGTGCTGCGCTTCACCACCGGGCGGCGGCGCAAATTCTTCCACAAGAACTGCCTGGCGCTGGGGCTGGCGGCGGGCTTCATCGAGCCGCTGGAATCCACCAGCATTCATTTCATCCAGAGCGGCATCAGCCGGTTGATGGGCTGCTTTCCGCATCGGGGCTTCGATCCGCGCGGCGCGGCGGAATATGACCGCCTGACCATCCAGGAATATGAGCAGACACGCGATTTCATCGTGCTGCACTACAAGGCCACCACCCGCCAGGATACGCCGCTGTGGCGTGAATGTGGCGCGATGGCGATCCCCGACAGCCTGGCCTACAGATTGGAGCAATTCCGCTCGGCCGGGCGGCTGGTGGTCAACAGCGATGAATTGTTCACGCCGGCGAGCTGGGTTGCGGTGGCACTGGGGCAGGGGATCGTCCCGGAACGCTATGATCCCCTGGCCGATCTGTCCGAAAGCAAGGTGGTCGCCGACCAGTTGGCGAATTTGCGCCAGATGGCCGATCGCGTCGCGCAAAGCCTGACCACGCACCGTGATTTCCTGGCAGCGGCGAACAGGCAGCAGGCGAGCGCGCGCACCGCATGATTGCGCGCGCTGTCCAGGGATCGGGCCCCCCCGGTCCCGTTCGGTCCTCAGCGCTTGGTCACTTGTTGAACGCCGTCCAGCAGCACCCGCTTCATGAAATCCCGCTGGCCTTCCGTCATCGGTCCCAGCGCACCCTGCGCATGCGGCGGTACATGCGCCATCGGCTCGCCCGCGGTCTTGAACACGAAATAGTCGAACACCGCGCGCCAGGCCATGCGCTGGCTTTCCGGCAGGTCGCGGATCGCCAGCACATTGTGCAGCAGGCAATTGTAAAGCGAGCCCATATTGCCCGGCGTGTCGTTCCACCAATAGCTCACCAGGGCGTTGAACCGCTCCAGCGAGCGGACATGGTGCCACCAGAAATACGGCACGAAGATCGCGTCCCCCGGTTCAAGTTCGGCGACCTGCGCCGCCGCCAGCGCCTTCTCGAAGCGGGGGAAGCGCTGGAAGTCCGGTTGCTCCACCGACGCCATGCTGACCGGCGTCCCCGACAGGGTGTATTCGAACGGCCCCATGTAGAGATTTTCGATCTGGTCCGGCGGGAAGAGGGTGAAGCGCCGGCGCCCCGCCACGACACAGGCGACATTGTCGTAGAGGTCGTAATGGGTCTGGGTGCGAAGCTTGTTGCCGATCCAGATGCGCGCCACCGCCGCGGGTGGAATGAACCCAAGCGCATTCTCGCGCGGGAAATCGGGCACGCAATCAGCGATCAGCGCGGATTCGATATGGGTGCCCGGCGGGTTTTCTTCGCCAACCTGCGCCAGAAGCGCGCCAATCGCCGTGCCGAAAGGCTCCTGGCGGCGCGCGAAATTGAAGCTGCGCATATCGTCACTGTAGAAAAAGCGCCCATCCAGGGCAGGAGCGGCCGTCATCACATTGACCGGCCGACCGCTGTCGAAACGCCTGACATAGTCGCAAAAAGCCTGTGCCGATTTCACGCCTTCCTTCACCGCAGGCCAGTCCCTGGCCAGCCCGCGCATGACCGCCGGCCTCTGCTGCGGAAAAATCTCGTTGCGGAAGGTTTCGGCGGTGACGTCCCGCCATTCCGCGATGGTCTGAAATTCTCGCCCCATGATGGCGCCTATATACGCCGCCGCGCGCGCAGGGTCCAAGCAACCGCCCGACGTCTGCCAACCACACCAATTACTGGGCAGGCGGTCCGGTGCCCACAGCTGCGCAACGGATCGCCGACCTCGCTGGGCGATCCTAACGGCAATGCCCGCCGGGATCGGCTCCACAAAGGCCGGCTAGCGCATGCCGCCGGATTTCCCCGCCATTGTGGGTGGGACAAAAAAGCCATAGGGGTTTTTTGCCTTTCGTGCGTCTTTGGGATTTAACCGCCCGGATAGGGTAGGAAAGACCGGAAGACCGTAAAACCGGCACTGGGTCCATGGGAGGACCGCGAAGAGGGGCATGGCCGAGCGAAATATAGACGACTGGTTCATGCAGAACGTTCTGCCGCTGGAACCGATGCTGACCGGCTTCCTGCAGCGCTATTGGCGCAACGAGGCCGAGATCGCCGACCTGCGGCAGGAGGCTTATGCGCGCGTCTATGAGGCAGCCTGCCGTGAGCTGCCGCTTCAGCCCAAGCCCTTCCTGTTCCAGACCGCGCGTAACCTGATCATCGACCGGCTGCGCCGCCAGAGCGTGGTCTCGCTGGAGACCATGGCGGATTTCGACTGGCTGAATATTTCGGACGACAAGCCTTCGTCCGAAGCCAATGTCGCCGCACGCCAGGAACTGCGGTTGCTGCAGGCGGCGCTGGACGAACTTCCGCCGCGCTGTCGCCGGATCGTGGTCATGCGCAAGGTCGATGGCCTGTCGCAAAAGGAAGTCGCCAGCCGGCTGGGCGTCGCCGTCGCCACGGTGGAGAACCAGCTGGCCAAGGGCATGCGCCTTCTCACCCAGGCGATGAGTGGGCGCCGCGGCGCCGCGACCGCCGAAGCCAAACGCTACAATCTTTTCCGGAAGCCAAGCGATGTCCGCTGACCAGACCGAAGAGACCGCCGCCGCTTGGCTGGCGCGCGAGGACCGCGGACTTGCCGCCGACGAAGCGGCGGCCCTGGAGCGGTGGCTTGCTGCCGACACACGCAACCGGGTCGCTTATCTGCGCCTGAAAGAAGCCTGGCGGCGCGCCGACCGGCTGTCGGCGCTCAAAAGTCCCGCCATGATGCCCAGGCCCGCGCCCCGTTCGCGGCTTCCGGCCGTGCTGGCGGCTCTGGCGGCCATGCTTGTGCTGGCCGTGGGCGGGGCAGGATGGTGGCTCTGGCAAGCTCAACCCGAACAGGTCTATGCCACAGGGATCGGCAAGCTGCAGACGGTGCGGCTGGCGGACGGCACCCGCATGGAACTCAATACCAATACGCGCGTGCGCACCGACGTCACGGCCAAGCGCCGGGTGGTGACCCTGGATTCAGGCGAGGCCTATTTCGACGTGGTGCATGACGCCAACCGGCCCTTTACGGTTTATGCCGGCAGCCGCCGCATCACCGATCTGGGCACCAAATTTTCGGTGTTCCGTGATGGCGATGATGTCCGGGTGACGGTGCGCGAAGGTCGCGTCAAGGTCGATGTGCTCGATCCCTCCGCGGTCAATGCGCCGGTTGAGGCGCAGGCCGGTCACATGGTGATAACCAAAGGCAATGAATCTCTGGTGATGACCCGTCCCAGCGAGGACATCGCCAACGAACTTTCCTGGAGAAACGGCATGCTGGTGTTCAACCAGCAGACGCTGGCGGACGCCGCCGACCAGTTCAATCGCTACAATACCAGGAAGATCGTCGTGGAAGGCGCGGCCCGTCACATTCGCATCGGCGGCAGCTTCAAGGCGCAAAATGTGGATGTGTTCGTCCTGTTGCTGCATCGCGGGTTTGGGCTTTCCGTCGACGACCAGGGCGAGAGGATCGTCGTCTCACGCTAGTGCCGTGGTTTCGAAGTTCGCAATATTATTGATATCAAACGCGGGACGAACTTCGAAAACCAAACGGCACCAGGAATCAATAGCCAGCCTCCGCGTTCCGATTTGCCGGCCCAGAACATAAAAAGACGAGGGAATAGTGCCGCGCATGCGAACTCCGAAAAGCCTGTTTTTCGGCGCCGCGAGCATTATTGCCATGACGGCGGGGGCGTTCGCGCAAAGTCCGGGCCGGACCGTCACCATTCCGGCCGAGGATCTGGGCGCGGCACTGGACACCTATATCCGCCAGTCCGGCGTGCAGCTCATCTACAATGCGGACGAGGTCAAGGGCGTGACCAGCCACGCGGTCAGTGGCGCGCCTGCCGCCAGCGCCCTCTCGCAGATGCTGGACGGTACCGGGCTGGCGGCCAACCGCGATGTATCGGGCGCGGTGGTGATCGCCCGTATCGCGCCACAAGTCCCCTGGCCTGAATCGCCGATCGCCGAGTCCGTAGTGGTCACGGGCTCGCGCATCAGAAGCGCCAACGAGCCCTCCACGCCGGTGCTCTCGCTTCCGGCCGATCTGCTCCGGGCCACAACCGCGGGCGGTGTGGCCGAGGCGCTCAACAAGATGCCGATCTTCGCCGCCGGCTCGACGCCCAACAATGCGACCACCGGCGCCAACGGCCGCGGCAACAATGCCCCCGGCTATTTCCTGAACCTGCGCAATCTCGGCGCCATCCGCACCCTGATTTTGGAAGACGGCCATCGCGTAGCCGGCACTTTCTACGATGCCACGGTCGATGTGGATATGCTGCCGCAAATGCTGGTGCAGCGCGTGGAGGTCGTGACGGGCGGCGCCTCGGCTGTTTATGGCTCCGACGCCGTGACTGGCGTGGTCAATTTCATCCTCGACAAGAATTTCACCGGCCTGAAAGTGGAAATGCAGGGCGGCATTTCCGGCTATGGCGATGCCCGGAATTTCCGGCTGGGCGCGGCGGGGGGCCAGGATCTGTTCGGCGGCCATCTGATCTGGAGCCTGGAATATCGCGATCGCGACGCGCTGCCGGACGCAGCGGCACGGCCGCTGGGCAATCTGGGTACCTCGATTGTGGGCGCCGGCACCGCGGCCAGCCCCTATTCGCTGGTCACCAACATCCGCCAGAGCAACACCGCGCCAGGAGGCCTGATCGTGTCGGGCCCTGGCGCGGGGATGCAATTTCGCAACGACGGGAATCTGGCTCCATTCGATCACGGCGCGCCGACCGCAACCCGGAATTTCTCCATCGGCGGGGATGGCGGTATCGAGCACAATGAATATCTGCTGCCGGTTTTCGATACAGGCCAAGCCTTTGCCTATTATAGCCATGCCTTCGGCGATGTGACGACGCATGTGGAGGCGCGCTATGCCCAGGCGCGCAGCCAGGAAGCTGGCCAGATATTCACCAACATCAACGGCTCGGGCATCTCGACCAACGGTTCGGGCGCGCAGTATCCCATCACCATCTATAGCGGCAACGCCTTCCTGACACCGGTCGAACAGTCCTTCCTGTTTCCGGCCGGTGGGCCGGCAAGCTTTCAGATGAACCGGATGGACAATGACCTTATGAGCCGGTTGAACCTGGACCAGCACACCGGCGCGCTGGCGGTCGGCTTCGGCATGAATGGCAATCTGGGCGGCGACCGCAGCTGGGACTTCAATTACACCCATGGCGAGACGCGAACCCAGTTGACCACCAGGGGCAATATCGACACCGCGCGCTTCTATGCGGCGCTCGATGCCGTGCGCGATCCCGCCACCGGCAATACCATCTGTAACGTGACCTTGACGGCGCCGGGCGCTTTTCCAGGCTGCGTGCCGCTTAATCTGTTTGGCCAGAGCGGCACCGTCGTGAACGGCTCCAACGCCAGCCCGGCGGCACTGGCCTATGTGTCCAGCACGACCTGGTGGATAGCGCATAACGGGCTGGATGACTTCAGCGTCAATGTCACCGGCAGCCTGGCGCAAGGCTGGGCCGGCCCCATCAAGGCGGCCATGGGCGTGGAGTATCGGCTTGCCAGCCTGAATGTCGCCACCTCCACCCCGGACAATGCGTTCAACCCGCAAAATCTGCGGCTGGCGCCGCCAGGCACCTTCGTGCCCACTGCGGCTTCCCCGCAAGGCACCTTTCCACCGACGGATCTGGCCAACTTCAAGGAGGTGCTGTCCGGCACGCAAGGCTCGGAGAATGTTTCTGAAGCCAATGTCGAGTTGGAGATTCCGTTACTGCGCGATCTGCCGGGAGCGACCTTCCTGTCGGTGAACGGCGCGG
>Ga0134125_10001591_pt1 | contig 27754 bp, 23 predicted proteins | sample KB31751_FD_96464 | JGI IMG/M metagenome (GOLD analysis project Ga0134125, IMG submission 96464) | Terrestrial soil microbial communities with excess Nitrogen fertilizer from Kellogg Biological Station, Michigan, USA - KB3-175-1 | ecosystem: Environmental > Terrestrial > Soil > Unclassified ... | reverse complement strand
TTCTGAACGACGATCGCTATAATTTAACGCTGCCGCAATTTACCGCTGACGGGAAACACATTCTGGCGCTCGCGACGCAAAGCGACGAGCCGTTGTACCGCCAATCGGCGCTGATGATCTGCGATCGCGACGGCGCCGAGCCGCGCTGGCTCACGCCCGCCAGCGAGCCGTCGGTGCAGCAGCCGAAAACGCTCGACGGCAAAGCCTATTACACCGTGAACTTTCAAGGCGGCCAGCATCTGCGCGCGATAGATCTGAAATCCGGGCAGGTGACGGAGTTGATCGGCGGCCCTGTTGGGGTGAACGTATTCGCCGTGGCTCCGGAAAAGCTCGTGTATGGATTGATCAGCGCCTCCAACCCGAGCGAATTGTATTTGTCTTCGGGTTCGCAGCGGCAGGCCATCTCGCACGATCGCGCGTCCGCGAAAAGAGCCGCGCCTCGCCGCCATCCGCTTCCCATCTTCGATCGCGAACCGGTTACGCGCCGCCTCACCGACTTGAACGCAAGCTGGCTGGAGACCAAGGAACTGTCGGAGCCGGAGGAGCATTGGATCCGCCGCCCGGATGGAACGCGTGTTCAGTATTGGATCATGAAGCCCACGCATTTCGACCCCGCGAAGAAGTATCCGTGGGTGGTCGAGATGCACGGAGGTCCTGCCGTGATGTGGGGTCCCGGCGAGTTTTCGATGTGGCACGAATTTCAGACTTTGTGCGCGTTCGGGTTCGGGGTGATTTACGCGAATCCCAGAGGATCGTCGGGGTACGGGTATGCGTTCCAGCGCGCCAATTATAAAAATTGGGGCGATGGTCCGATGGGCGATGTGCTCGCCGCACTCGACGACGCAACGATGAGCTCCCCTGCAATCGACCGCCACCGGCTTTTTCTAACCGGTGGTTCCTATGCGGGCTACCTGACCGTGTGGATCATCGCGCACGATCATCGTTTTAAAGCTGCCGCGGCCCAGCGTGGCGTCTACGATCTGGCCACGTTCTTTGGCGAAGGAAATGCTTATCGTTTGATCCCCGAAGAATTTGGCGGCTATCCCTGGGAGCCGGACACTCGCCGGCTATTGCAGCAGCAGTCGCCGCTTACCTACGTCAATCAAATTGAAACGCCATTGCTCCTGTTGCACGGCAGCGACGATCGCCGCACAGGCGTCGTGCAAGGACAGATGTTATTTCGCGCGTTAAAAGAATTAGGCCGTCCGGTGGAGTATGTTCGTTATCCCGGCGCCGGACATGAGTTAACAAGAAGCGGTGCGCCCGAGCAGCGCGTCGATCACATGCTGCGCATCATTGAGTTTTTTGAGCGCTATGCCGATAACCCCCGCCCTGCGCCGGAAGTGACAGCGGCGGAGTAACCCGGTGGCGCACGATTTATCGTGGCGTCGTGGGAATTATAGGGAGGAGCGTGCCCGGCCTTGCGCCCCGCCACAACTAATTTTTTCGTCCATTGAGAAAACCAGCACATTTGTTGCTCATATTACTTAGCGGAACGCCGATAAGTCTCTCTTAGCAGCCATCACAATTGCGACCGGCTTGTTTCTATGCCTTCGGAGGTCGAATTGAGTAAGTGTGTCTGTTTTCAGAGTGAAAGGCCGCATCGTCTATCTACGGCAATAAAATCTGCCTTTAATGTTTCTCTTCTTTAATTGATTGGATGTTCAGTCTTCGCTCTTCCCGCACGAGCCACGACTCCGCGGAAATGGCTCGATTATGACGGCGACGGGAAGACCGATTACACCGTGTGGAGTCCATCCGATGGGAATTGGTACCTCGCGGAAAGCACCGGAGCGAGCAGCACGTTAAGCTATGGCGCGAGCGGCGATGTTATTCCCGGCCGAATCGAAGCAGCAGCGGCGGCACGAACCCACAGACTGTTTTCGCCCCAGATAGCTCCAATACGTTGTACACCTATTGCGAAAATCCAAGTACGGGACAGGCGGTCGCATGTAACATAAGCCTTTCCACAATTGCCTATCAGTACACGAACGGCCACTTTCACAGCAATCCTGCGCCTCCAGTGTCAAGCGTCACTCCTAGTTCGGGATATACCGGGAATTACGCTAACTTCGCAATGCCGGTGACCGTCGCCACCACGCGGGTTGGCCAGATAGAATCGCTACATGCCATGAATGACGACGGCGGCACGACGACATCTTACGACTACGGCGTCGGTTATCTAGGATTGGTATACATAGACAATTCGGACATCTTTTATCAGACAGGTGGTAGCACGACCAATCACGGTGATAACACGTGGAACCATTACATGACGGTAAATGCAGCCACTGGATTGCAAGCGGCTGCTACCGCCTATCTGAACGAGTACAACCCAGGCCAGAAAGTTTGCATCAACGATATGGCCCTTCCAATTGGTGGAAAGTTTGACATAAATGACAACTGGCAGTCGCCTCATATCTCGCACGACCAGGGTACTGCCGCCGATGTTGCGGCGGTAGCGGGGCAATGCCCAGGCAGCTACATCGTAAATCTCAACCTTTTTAAATCGGCTTGTATCAACATCGGAGGCGCCAACGCCACGAGATCGATCACGGAAGGCAATCACGTTCACTGTAACTGGGTGCAATAAGGGAAACTTCAGATGCTTCGAAAGACCGCTTTACTTATATTTGCATTCTTATCTGTACTTGGAGCTCAGGTGCCGGCGCGGATAGCTGTGGCACGTTTTAGCCCAGTTCCACTCTGGCCGCAGAACGGCGATACAACCCAATTGCCGAAAGGGCAATACGTCTTCTACGATCCGCCGGCCGGCGAATATGTCATTTATTACACCGCAAGCACTGGTACTTCTCAGGCAGAGCAGCCAACGCTACTTCGTTTCGGAACCCACTCGCTCGTTAGCCCGCAAATGAACGTCACCGTTGCTTCTACAGGTAGTGGAACCTTCCAATATATCTACGATATCTCGAACAGGAGCGACGCCAAACAGCCCATACAAAAAATAAGCATGCTCGTCTATTCCGACAGCTCGCCACATGCTGCGCAGACAAGTTGGAGCAGTACGGTGGGCTCTTCGGGTGTGCGCGACCTTGCCGCTCCGGCGGCGACTGCGAGCGCAATCGATTGGACGCCCAATATAGCTTCCCAATCGATCTCTCCCGGAAGCACAGTCACAGGTTTCACTGTCGATTCGACTTCGCGGCCTGGTTTTATAAGAGTAATTTTCAGGGGTGCAAGTACAAGCCACGAATACAACTCGACTGCAGTCGCCTCCCTACCGAAGGAAGTGCGGGATCAGGTCGCAAGCGTGTTTACTCTCGCCTGGGATGCAAAAACCATTTTGGCTATAGGGCCACGGTTCTCAAAAGGAGCCTCGCAATCCCAGATAGCACAGAATTTTTTCTTTGGAATACAATCGCTCATGCGCGATGGGAAATTAGATCCGAATTCGCCTTTCATCCAAAGTACGATGAGATTGCTATCCGGGCAACTGGAATCGAACGATACGGTTACCCTAAACGTGAACAGCTTGGCACTCTCAGAAGCCAAAGCCGGCCTTGAGGCGACAATCGCCAATGCTCTTCAAGCTGTACTGGCCCAATAGTAAAGATGCGTATCTCACTAGCGCAAACGCTCTTTGCAACCGTGGTTCTGGCACAAGCCGCGTCTCTGCCTCCTGTTCCGATTTGGTCAGGCGAAGGCCAAATTCCGCAACGGTACGGCAACCGAAGAGTGTTTTTGACTCCCGATGAGCACAGCGTCATCCTGATGTGGCCCAATCCGGATGGGGACGGATCAAAACCGCGGCGCCTGCCGCTTCACAATGTCATCGATCCGGAATTACGCGTTCGGATCGAGAGTCATTCCAATGCTTTTGTGTATACGTACGATCTCGAAAACACGAAGCAATCCGAAGATTCGATAAATACATTCTCCATCGTCGTCTACCCAGATTCCAATCTTCACGCCGGGGGCCAACTGTGGAGAGCCATGAAATCTACCGCAATTGTAGGGAAAAGGATCGGAATCCCGAACGCGCCCGACGGCGGGCTTGTGCTCTGGAATTCGCCTGAAACGCAGCCGTTAGCGCCCGGCGATACAACTAGATTCAAACTGATATCGTCAGCCAGACCAGGATTTACCACGGCCGCCACGGAACACTATCCTCATCTAGATCTGACGGACGAATGGCCAGCCCAGATTTTGGATGAGCTGGAGCCAGTCCTGACCCCTCATTGGATTGATCAGCACATCATCACTCTGGGCCCACGCTATGGTCCGGAGGCAACGGATTCACAAACTGCCTCCGATTACCTCGTTGGCATCCATGAACTAATCCGTCAACATCGAATGGAACAGACGTCTCCTTTTGTACAGCACGTGATGGCATATTTGGAAAAGGTGGCACACGGCGCTTCTTCTGTACCGTTTGCTGTCAATACAAAACCGCAGTCCGAGATCGAAATTGAAATTCTTACTGCGCTGCAGTTAGCCCTGCATTCTTCTGGTGTGATCCCAGTTTCTTCCACTAAGTTATACGATAATTCGGCAAGACATCAGCGTCACCGTTATGCTTGGGTCGCAGGCTACTGGCGATAACACGCGAAAGATAGTGCGCGACGATTTTGTATCGAGACGCTACTCCATCTTGCCACCCGCCTATTCATACCTCAACGCCGTCATCGGGTCGGCTTGTGCCGCGCTCAGAGCGGGAATGAAACTGGCAAGCGCAGCAACCGCAGCCAGAATCGCTCCGGCTACTATTAGCGATAAAGGATCGCCCGGCTTCACGTCGAACAACAAGCTTGCAAGCAGCCGGCCAACTGCCAGAGTTCCCAGAATGCCGATTACCAAGCCCACGCCGGTAAGTGCCAGGCCGCCTCGCATCATCAGCCGTAAAAGATCGAACCGGCTCGCACCCAATGCCGAGCGTAAGCCCAACTCATGCGTTCTTTGCGCAGCCGTGTAAGAGATCACGCCGTACAGTCCGACCGCGGCCAGCAGCAGCGCCAAGCCGGCGAAGCTCATCAGCAGGTACGTACGCAGCTTGTTGCCTCCAAGCGATTCTGTCTTGATCTGTTCCAGGGTTTTAATATCCGAGATCGCTTGATTCTTATTTACACCCCAAATTGCCGCTTGTACCGCTTTAATCAACTTGTCAGGGTCCATTGCCGCGCGCACCACCAAGCCGCCGGAATCCGTTGTGGGGCTTTGCGCGATGGTGACATACATGCCGGCGCTCGAATCGTCCAAATCGCCAACCTTCTCATCGGCAACAACACCAACTACCTGCCAGGGAATCTCCGGGCCCAGCGCGTGCTTTGCCGGAATAATCTGTTCGACAAGTATCCGCTTCCCGATGGGGTCTTCGTTCTTGAAATATTTCTTCACCATCGTCTGGTTGATCACAGCTACCGGGGCGCTGCCGGCGCTATCCGATTCCGTAAGCCCCCGGCCCTTGCGCAGGCGCATATCCAGAGTCTGAAAATACGACGGGCTCACCATTTTGAAGAAGCATCCCGGCCGGTTCGCCACATCCTTCACCGGCTGTCCGGCAATTTGAAACGGCATGCCGTAGCCCCAACCCTGTAGCGGCAGTGCTGTCGTGTTCGCCGCGTTCAGAACGCCCGGCACTGCGCGGATTTGCTCCAGCATTTCGCGATGGTAATTGATGATTTTTGTCGGATCGACAAATTGCTTGGCATCCATCGGAAGATACATCGTGACCACGTTCGTCGAGTTGAAGCCGGTATCCACCTGTTCGAGGGCATAGAAGCTGCGGATCAACAGGCCCGCGCACGAAACAAGGACAAAGGCGAGGCTCACTTCTACTACGATCAATGCGCTTCGCAATTTCATTCCGGATGCGCTTGTGGTCGCGCTACGCCCGCAATCGCGCAGCGAATCCACGGGCTTTGTCCGGCTTGCCTGTAGCGCGGGGGCAAGCCCGAATAAAATGCCGGTCAATACAATCAGCGCCGCCGTGAATAGGAGCACGCGAAAATCCACCGTGACACTCGCTTCGGCCGGCAGAAAATGTTGCGGCAAGACATTCTTCAGGAGTCGCGTCAGGCCGTAGCCTAACAAGATTCCCGCGCAACCGCCAAGCACCGACAGCAGAATACTCTCGGTAAGGAACTGACGCAGTACCTGCCAGCGGCTCGCGCCCACCGAAACGCGTATACCAACCTCACGCTCTCGCGAAGCTCCTCGTACCAGCAATAAATTCGCGAGATTCACGCAAGCAATCAGCATTACGGCTCCCACAGCCGCCAGCAGAACCCAAAGCGAACGGCGCAGATGATCGTTTACAAAGCGATCCTCATAGCGGTCGACTGTCGCGCTCCAGCCCTTATTCGATTTCGGATACGCCTGCGCGATTCTTGCCGCGATGGTCTTCATCTGGTCGCGCGCTTGTTCGAGCGTTACTCCCGGCTTCAATCGCGCCCACGACATCATCCAATGGAAATCGCGTGTCATGTCCTGCGCCTGAAACGCGAGCGGAGTCCAAAGGTCGTTGTACTGCCGGTCGAACGCCGTGTTCGCAGGCATAACACCGATCACCGTATACGGCAGGTTATTCAGAAGAATGGTTTTGCCGATCAAGCGAGGGTCGGATCCGAACCGGCTTTCCCACAAACGATGACTGAGCACGACCACCTGGTCCTTCCCCGGCTGATCCTCGCCCTTTGCGAATGTGCGTCCCATCGCCGGCCTTATTCCGAGAATGTCGAAGTACGGCGCCGAAACGCGCGACCCGCGCAGTTGCACGGGTTCCTTGGTCCCGGTCAGCGTATAGGACCCCCCAGTCATGGCGGCCATCGCCGTAAATACGGAATTCTCGCGCTGCCAGTCAAGAAAATTCAGCGTTGAAATGCTGTTGCGGTCATATCCGGGCGGCTTCTCCCAGACGTTGACGATGCGCTCGGGATGCGGATACGGCAGCGATTTCAGCAAGACGCAATCCACGAAACTGAAGATCGCGGTGTTTGCTCCAATGCCCAGCGCCAGCGTGATAATCGCAACCGCCGCGAAGCCTGGCGATTTTCGAATCATCCGAAAACCGAAGCGAAGGTCGTTCCGGAGGGTTTCCATAATTGCGCCAACTTAGACGGCGGCCGGCCCGGCTCCGTTTTGGCGAAAGCGCAATTAAAGAGAATTTTACCGGTATGTAGCAGAGGAAATTCAATGGGGAAATACCGGAATCGTATTGCACTATGCCGGAGCCGACCTCGCTGCTCAAGGGCGTGCGATACAGATAGCGGCAGTTGTGGCTCCCGCACTTTAGGGCGGACCACCCGGTCCGCGTGGCGACCGCCTGGCCGCCACTTTCAGACCATTGTTTTTTCCGCTTACTACTGGTTCTGCGCGCCGTGCGATTGCATTCTGTGCTGCATGCGCTCCTGCATCTTTTGCTGCATATCGGCATATTTCTGCTTCTGTTCGTCGTTCAGAATGGCGTTGACTTTGTTGTTCGTATCATCGTGAATGGATTTCATTTTTGTCATCCGGTCTTCCCGGGATAGCGAATTGTCCTGCCAAATCGATTTCATCTGCTGCTGTTGATCGGTGAAGATTGGAAGCAGTTTTTGCTGTTGATCGCTCGACAAATTCAGCCGCTTCGATAACCGCGTCACCATCTGCTGCGGGTCTGCTCTGCGCATGCCGCGGCGCCGGTGATGCTGTTGTTGATCGTTCTGCTGTTGGTCGTTCGGCTGGTCTTGAGTCTGCGCCCAGAGAGCGGTAGAACCGATCCCCATGCAGGCCGAAATAAAAAGTGCAAGTACGGGTTTTTTCATGTGTCTTCTCCTTCCCGAATCTTGTTGCGTACACCCTTAACGACGGCCACTTTGCTTTGAAGTTTAGGCGCCAACTGTTAAATTTTGTAGGCTTGTGAAGTGGCTCGCACTGGACTGATTTTCGACCCCGCCGTTTCCGGTCACGAAACCGGACCGGGCCATCCGGAACAACCGGCTCGTGTTTCGGCCATCTTTAATCAGTTGCGTGAGCGGGAAACTCTTCAGCAGCTGCAACAGATTACAGCGCGGATGGCGACCGAAGACGAACTTGCCCTGGCGCACGATCGCGGCTATATCGAACTTGTGCGGCGCGAGGTGGCCTCAGAACGAGAAGAACTGTCCACCGGCGATACCGTTATTTCACCGCATTCTTTCGAAGCCGCAAAACTCGCTGCGGGCTCTATCTGCGCGGCGGTAGATGCCGTTTTCGCAGGCGAAATCGATAATGCATTTTGTCTCGCGCGGCCTCCCGGCCACCACGCCGAGCACAATCGTGGGATGGGCTTTTGCTTGTTTAATAACGTTGCTGTCGGTGCGCGCTACGCGCAAAAACGTTATGGAGCCGAGCGCGTTCTCATAGCCGATTGGGATGTTCACCACGGCAACGGTACCCAGGAAATCTTTTATCGCGATCCGTCCGTCTTCTTCTTCAGCACACATCAATCGCCCTGGTATCCGGGAACCGGAGCAGCCAATGAAACCGGCAACGGGCCGGGAGCCGGCTTGACCTCAAATTGCCCACTGCCGGCAGGATCCGGGCGCAAAGAGATCGTCGGCGCATTCCGCGAACTGCTCCTGCCTGCGCTCCATAAATTCCAACCGGATCTGGTTCTTATTTCCGCGGGATTCGATTCACGCATCGGCGACCCGCTTGGCGGCTTCACCCTCGAAGATGAGGATTTTGCCGATCTTACACGCCTGATGGTCGACGCGGCGGCAACCAGCGCTCACGACCGCGTGATTTCGGTTTTGGAAGGGGGTTACAATCTCAAAGGCCTTGCCTCCGCCGCTAACGCCCATGTGGAGGCGCTACTGGGGTAGCTTAGCGAACGATAGCGCTACCCGGAAGGGAATTGCCAGCCACTTTTAGCGGCGCGCCCCCTCCCTAATGCTGCTGTCCCTGCTGCGGCCCCTGATGCTGGCTCGAATCGCTTCCCGGACCGTAAACGCTGTATTGCTTCTGCGGCGGTTTCAATGTCACTTCCACCTTCGTTTGCGGCTGGTCCATATCAATATCCTTGCCGTAGGTCTGGAAGTTTTTCGCAATCACCTGCACTCGCACCTTGCCTTGCGGAATTGCCGGAAAACGGGCCACGCCTTCGAGATTTGTCCGCACTTCCCAATGCTTGGCTTCGCGGCGCCCTAGCTTAAACATCTGGTGATGCGCGCTCAAAAAATCGAGGATCACCGCTGCCTGATGTACCGGCTGTCCGTCGTTGTCCTTCACTTCCACGCGAATTTCCGTGGTGGGCCGCGCGGCGAATGCGACGGAAATGCAGGATGCAAACAGCAGTACAAACGCCCCAAGCTTTGACATATTCGGATTATCTCGTATCCGCTCCGCGGCATCGACGTGCGGCTATGCCGCTCTCCCGATCTTCCGAAACACCCACCGGCCCAGCGTCTCTAACCATTTGGACGTTTGGCGCGTCCGCGCGCGACTGTATGGCAGACACTCTTGTAGGGGAAGATGGCCGGCCGCTTGACGGCGAACTCGCCACACCGGAACTTAGCGAAGAAGAGCGGCAGGAGGCCCGCGAACGCACCTCCGTCAGCGCGCCGGTAGTTCACGAGGCGATCCGCCGCGACGGCGAAGAAGAGTTACATCGCCCTCCGTCGGCGCTTGCCTGGTCTGGCCTTGCCGCCGGTCTTTCCATGGGATTTTCATTCGTGGGTGAAGCGCTGCTGCGACAGCATTTACCCGATGCGCCCTGGCGCCCGATTGTCGTCAGCCTCGGCTATCCTTTCGGGTTCTTGCTCATCATCATCGGACGCCAGCAACTATTTACCGAAAACACGCTGACTGCGATCATTCCCCTTCTCGCACGCCGCAATCTCACAACGCTAGTCGCGGTGCTCCGGCTTTGGGCCATTGTCCTCGCGGCCAACCTCGTCGGCGCCCATATATTTTCCTGGGTGCTGGCCAACACACCTATGTTTCGTCCCGAACTGCGCGGCTCATTTCATGCTTTAGCTGTCGAGGCCGCGAGCGTCACCTTCGGAACTGCCGTCCTCCGCGGAATATTCGCCGGTTGGCTGATTGCGATGGTCGTTTGGATGTTGGCGGCAGTCGATACAGGCAGAATTGCCGTCATTGTGATTCTCACGTATATGGTTGGGCTCGCCGGGCTTACGCACATCATCGCCGGATCGGTTGAAGTCTTGTACCTGGTGATGGCTGGAGACCTGAACTGGTTTGCTTACGCCGGAGGCTACATGGTTCCCACTCTCATTGGGAACATCATCGGCGGTGTCGCTTTGGTTTCTGCTTTAAATCATGCACAAGTTGTGGCCGGAATGAAGCGGCGCGGCAAATTTCAGAAGCCACCGAAGAGCGCTTCGGTGGCTTGATAAAATCACCCTTCATTCTGGATGGACAACTTCCGGTGGCGCTGGCGCGCCAGCTTCCATCCGCACAACAGCAGCCCCGTCATCGTGATTATTATCCGCGTCGAAGCGGGTTCCGGAGCCGGAATTTCCGGCGATGCTTCTGCCGCCGGCTTCCGATTCTTTGTCCCACCACCCTGCTCGGCAAGAGGAGCCCTTTGCAGTTCCAGGACATTCAACCCGGTCTCGCTCATGCGGAACCACGATTCGGCTGTCTCATCCACTATCAGGTTCGATTTAAAGTTCTCGCTGCTCAATACCCAATCGGGATACGGACGCTGGAGAAGTTGGTTGGGCTCGGTTGTTCCAGCCATCAAAGGTGAAGATGTAACCACGGTCATCAGCAAGCAAGCGTAAGTTCCGAGGCATAAAAAAGCAAAACGAATCCGGTTCCATGCGGAGCGGCAACAAACCTGCCATTCCGCAGAACGACCCTTGTTCATCAGGTTGTAATTACGTAGTCGGCCGAGATGGCCGACTATCTCCGACAATTTGCGGTATATCTACTTCTGTGATTTTGATTTCTTATTAACGGAAGCGGCTGTAATCTATGTCTCACAACCGGGACGATCTGAGCGAAGAAGATGAATTTGCATTAGCCGACCTGTTGCCGCAATATTTCGCGCTTTGCCGCCGCGACCTGGAGCATATTCGGAAAGCTCTCAAAGATGAAAACCTCAATGACATTCGGCTCATCGGCCACAACCTGAAAGGCTCTGGCGGCGCTTACGGATTTCCTGAGCTAACCGGCATAGGCTTGGCGATCGAAACCGCGGCTAAGACCGGCGATCGAGAGACTCTGGAGCGGCAAATTGAAGAATTCGCAAATTTCCTGCGGGCTCACGGTTAATCGAAGATATTGCCTCGTCCCAGCAGCCAATCCGGATCCAGCTTGCTTTTAACCTGCTTCATCGCTCCGATCTCATCCGCCGAATACATCAGCCTCAGCAGGTCCCGCTTGTTCTTTCCGATTCCGTGCTCGGCCGCCACAGTTCCGCCCAGGCTCACCGCGTATTGCGCGAAATGAAGCAACATCTCCTCGCCCTGCTTTGCCTCTTGCGGCGTACTGGGAAGGATATTTAAATGAACGTTGGCATCGCCAATATGCCCGAAAATCAAGTATTTTCGTGGGAAAATTGCATCGCAATGCCGCCGGTAATCCGCCAGCAAATCGCGGCTGCGCTCTAACGGCACAGCGAAATCGGTCCCGATTTTCGGAAGCCCCGTGTGCCGCACGCGCTCTACTACGGTCGCCGCCAGCGTGTGCCGGAACGCGCGAAATGTCTCTCGATCCTGCGCGGAAAATCCAAACCACGATTCCTCCGCAAAGGCGTGATGCGTCGCCAACCGGTCGACCCAAAAGTCGACTTCTTCGTCACCCTCGGAGCGAAGATCCTGCTCCACCAGCAACGCCGCGCGCGCTCCGGCGGGAATATTCGCTTGTAGCGGCCGCATAAATTCTAGCGACGCATAGTCCAGATATTCTAATAGCCGCAATCCCGGAACCGGCCGCCACTCATCAACCGCATTCAAAGCGTCTTCATCGGAACGGAAAAAAACCACGCCGCTCAGAATGGCCGGAGCAATCGGAAACAATCCGACTTCCGCTTCAGTAATAACCCCGAGCGTCCCTTCGCTACCCGAAAGCAGATTCACCCAATCCACATTGGGCGGAAGAAAGTAGCCGGCGGAATTCTTGGTCGTCGCGGGCTGCATCACGGGTGTGTAGTCAAAGTTAACCAACTCCTCACGTTTCAGCCAACGTGTTTCGCCGCTCATAAACGTGACTTCCAAGCCCAGCACATGATGCCGGACGGAACGAAATCGAAAACTTCGAGCCCCGCCCGCGTTGGTGCTGATGATACCGCCGATAGAGGCTAAATACTCGGTCGGGTTCGGTCCGAAGAACTGGCCGCTTTTTGCAGCTTCGTCCTCTAGATCTCGGAGCGACACCCCCACGCCACATCGCGCCAACCCTTGCTTCACTTCCACCTTGCGGAACCGGCTAAGCGAAACCGCCCAACCGCTTTGCGCAACAGCCGCTCCGGTAAGCCCGGTTGCCGCCCCCATAACTGTGAGCGGGATCTTTTCCGCGGCAGCAGTCGCGACAATCTCGCGCAATTCCTCTACGTTCGAAGGGGCAAACGCCTTCTCGGCGTGACCTCTCATACCGGAAGCGTCTTCAAGAAAGCTCGAAACAGATACCGCGCATTGGATCACGGTTCTAGTTATACGATATTGGCCCGCGCCGTGCCGACCCGCGCGCTCAACATTCTGCCCGCGGCGCTTGCAATACGCAATCCGTCTTCGCGGTCCCGAAAATACAGTGCGTTGATTTCCGGCTGCCCAAGATCTTCGATATCAATGAATCCCAATTCGCCAAGTAGCTGAGACACTTCCCGCGGGTCCAGAAATAACCGGAACGGCTCGCCAATTCTAGCCACTCGCGCAGATAACATCTCCAGCGCCACCTGTTCCCATGGATTGAGCGAAGATGCGGGAACCGCATAGTCAAAGGCAATACCACTGCCTGCGGGCATTCCCGCGGCTATTTGCAGTGTAGTCACCCACGCTTCCTTTGTCAGGTACGGCGTTACTCCAAGCAGCGAAAAGAAACTGGGGCGGGTAACGTCGAATTCCGGCGTATTTCTCAATGCGGTGTCCAAACGTTCGTCCTCAAAGTTCACAGGAACAAAAGTGAGCGAATCCGGGAGTGCAATGGCCGCTGCTCTTAGCCGCTCCCGTTTCCACGCCTGCGTGTTGGGATGATCTACCTCGAAGACCTTCAACGCCGGTTCGTATGGATTCCGGTAGCCGAACGTATCGAGCCCAGCGCCCAATACGACGTACTGTGTCACGCCTCGACGGAAGAATGCTGCCGCCTGATCTTCGGCATACCGGCTGCGAGCGGCCACGAAGGCGCGTAGCGCTCTCGATCCGCTCGAATTGACGTCCGCCGAAATAGCGGGACTCGTTGGGTCCAAGATGATTCGCTCCGCCAGCGGATCTCGAAAAACAAGCGGCTGGTCCAATATCTGATGCGCCGCCCTGCGCCTCGCCACCCCCCACGCTGTCCTGCTCGCGCTGTCAGCGGTCATTCAGATGAATGCTCCTCATTCCCCAGCGCGCGCCCTGCTCTCATCCACCAATTTTCTTAATAACCGGCGCGCCTCTTCCGGCCTCCCTTGGCGAATTAGTGCTAGTGCTTCGGAATCCACCAGGCGATACCATAGCTCGCGGCGCTTTCCGAAATCCGGAATTGTCGCCGCAATCTCTGCGCGCAGCTCGCCGAGCATTTCAGTGAACAAGCCATATTCCGCGCCAATATCTTTTTCGAGTTTCTCCCGCAAGCGCACCGCCAGCGCCGGAGCCGCGCCGTTGGTCGATACCGCGATCCTCAAATTGCCGCGCTCCACCACCGAGCCAAAGCTAAACCGGCAGTAATCGGGATCATCGGCGGCATTGCAGAGCACATTGCACCGCTCAGCAAGCTTAAAAATTTTTGAATTATACGGCCCCGCGCTGATGACGAGAAAACAGCCGTCGAGGTCGCCTGCCTGAAACTCGCGCGCATACCACGTGATGCGGCCTTCTCGCGCCAGCCGTTCGATTGCGGAGTCAGCCGTAGGATGAACGTAGACAACCTCCGCGCCACGCTCCACAAGCATGCGCACTTTCACGGGAATCTCCGGCCCTTCACCAGTCACCAAACAGCGCTTTTCAGCGACATCGAGAAAAACCGGATAGCGGAAGTTCATGGGCCTGTCAGGCTATGCCGAGGCAAACAACGGTTCGGAAACCTTCTTCAGCTCTTCTATTCCTACGCGATGGCAGAAATCGCCGAAGCCTTCCGATGGGTTATGCTCTTCGCGGAAGTATTGAAACAGGGGCCGCAGCTTGCCGGCAATCTGCTCGCGTTTTACATTCTGGGCAAAGAGTTGCGCCAAGCGCATCCCCAGTGGTGTTCCGCCCAGGTAAATCGAGTACATGTTCAGGCTCGCGCCCACAATGCCGATCTCCGCCGTGTAAGGCCGTGCACAGCCATTGGGACATCCGGTAGTTCGCAGATGGACCACCTCGTCAGGTAAACCCAGCTCATTCAACTCCGCCTGCACATCCGCCACTACTTCCGGCATAATGCGCTCCGACTCGGTGATCGCTTGCGCGCAAGTGGGCAGTGCAGGGCACGACATTGCGTGACGCAATACCGGCGGCAGTTCCTGGTGATCGACAATGCCGTGCTCGCGCAGCATCGCGGAAACTTTAGATTTGTCTTCTTCCCTGATGTCCTTCAGATAAAGGTTTTGCAGCGATGTTAATTGCACGCGCGGCCCGAACGTTTCAACTACACGTCGCAACCCAGTCCGCACTTGCCGCTGCTCGTCAAAATCTCTAATGCGGCCGGCAATCACGCGTACACCCAGGAACCAGCGCGGCGTCCCGTCTGCCGCTGGCCCTTGCCGGTGCCACCCGAGTCGATCGAGCCCCGATTGCCAGGTCAACTCTCTCGGCGGCGCTAGCTTCCGGCCCACCCGCTCTTCCAGCACTTCTTTGAATTTCGCCGGACCCCAATCGTCCAGCACATACTTCAACCGCGCCAGCCTGCGGTTCGTGCGGTTTCCATAATCGCGATGGATTGTGACGACCGCCGCCGCGATTTCCAATACCTCTTCTTTGCTCGGCCCGATGAAGCAGATGGGGTCGGCCAACCGCGGATGCGATTGCTTCACGCCGGCGCTCTGCCCCATGCCGCCGCCGGCCAATACCGTGAATCCTACGATTTTGCCGTTTTCAGAATGCGAAGCGAACCCAACATCATTGGAATAGACATCGGTGGCATTGTCGCCTTCATAGGTGAACCCAACCTTGAATTTGCGTGGTAGATAGGTGCGGCCGTACATCGGCTCCACTTCCCACGGGTCTACGTCATCAGGTGGCGGTTCCACGCTGGCTGCTTTTTCGCCCGCAACCCAAATTTCGTAATAGGCCTTTGTCTTCGGTTTCAGACTCTTGCCGATGAACCGGACGTACGGCTCAAGATCTTCTCCTTCGGCTCGCTCAACGGGCGGCGCCGAGCACACGGTATTTCGTGCCACGTCTCCGCAAGCAGCCAGCGTCGTCAACAAGCTTCGGTTGATCTCGTGAATGACGCTGTGTAGATTTGCTTTTAAAACGTAGTGAAACTGGATGTCCTGCCGTGTTGTGATCCGCAGACTTTTATCACCTTTTTCGGCAAGGGCATCCAGCGCCAGATATTGTTCTGGAGACAAAAATCCGCCCGGCACTCCCACCCGCACCATCGCACCAAACTGCTTTACTCCGGTCTTGCGAATGTCGCGATCGTCCTGTTGATAAACCCCATGGAATTTCAAAATTGCGGTAGCGGCCTTCGAAAACTCGAGGCTGTCGGTTGTAAGCTCATCCGCAATCGCTCCGTGCAGAAATCGGCTATCAGCTTTGGAGGTTTCCGCAGGAGACAGGGGTTTGTCCATCTGTTTACTAGACTAGCACTGATACGACGTCAGTTCAGGCACAGAAAAGGCGAATAATTGAGTTCGTTTGTTCGGCTTCGGCGTGCGAGGCGTGCCCCGTTGGAAGCTATGCTACCCTAGTGCTTGCGAATTTGCCACCCGGTAAATTCCACCCCGCCGATTCCGGGCGCGTAGCTCAACTGGCAGAGCAACTGACTCTTAATCAGTAGGTTGTAGGTTCGATTCCTACCGCGCTCACCAACCTATCCTCACTCCCCGGCCTCGTTATTGCGGCGTACCATAACTTGCCCCGAAAAATGCTGCTTAGATCTAGTACCGCGGGCGCGTTCAGCTACTCGAAAAAATGCTGGACTCCCCGCTATACTGCTCTGCAAGCTCTCGGCTGTATATCTTTTGCATTCAATACGGGTATGGGTGCGAATGCGTCTGGGCAAATTAGCTCTTCTGGTGTTGGCGGGGTGGGTCGTTGCAGATCTGGCGCTGCGCTTTGCGCCTCCCGCGGTACTCCAGATTGATCCCTGGCTCTATGTCAGCCGTTTCCCCGCCCGGTACGCGCCGTTCAGCCCCAACCAGCACTTTCATCTGAATCGGTATGTGGGTGGAAATGCCCTTATGGCAAACCTAACGCCGACGGAAATTGGGGGCCCGGTTGATTTTTCTACAGATGCGCTCGGGTTTCGTATGAACCCCTACCTCGCTCCGAAAACCCGCCCGCAACTACTGCTCTTTAAAGGGGATTCATTTACCTATGGTGTCGGCCTGTCCGACGGGCAGACGCTCGCTAGCGTTCTCACAAGAGAGAAGAGCATCCCAACCTACAATGGCGGACGATTCCACGACGACCCGGAAGGGTTGCCCGAATTGGACTGGTTGTCTTCGCATTTGCCAGGTCCGCCGAAAACGGTCGTCTATGTTTACCTCGAACATCTGATGCCCGTACCTCCGGCCGAAACCGGCGGGTGGAAAGGACGGTTGGAGCAGCGCTCTCCGCGGCTCGAAGGCGACCTTTACTACGGACGCATGTTGAACACGTTCTTCTGGCAATTGGCGCCGACGAAAGTGGTCAGCACGCGCATGTTTAAACACCTATCGAACGGTGTCATTCTCCCCAACATCTATCGCGACTCGGTTAAGGAGTTGAAAACGCCGGATGGCGGCAGAATGCTCTTTCGCGATTACGAGTACGAGCTGGCAAACCAGATCCGCGGACCGGAAGTAGTCGCGCGAACCGGCCGCTATTTTAAATGGTTTCAAGCCCAATTGGCCCGCCGGAACATGAACCTGGTGGTTCTGATGGTGCCTGCCCGGTACACGGTGTACGCGCCGCTGCTCGGAGCCGCCAACGGTGAATGGGCCGAATACCTGAATGAGGTTGAGCACGAATTGCGGCGGCAGAATATCACGGCGGTGAATTGCTTGACGTTCTTTCGCGAACATGCGCCTGAAGAATTGCGCGAGGGCCGCTATTCGTTTTGCCGCGAAGACACTCATTGGAATCCGTCGGGTGTGCGGTTGGTGGCGGATCATCTTAGCGCGGCGCTGGAAGAGATGGGGCGCCCCATTTTGAGGACGAGCAATGCTGTTCAATAGTCCCGTCTTCCTTTTCATCTTTCTTCCGATCACTTATGTGATCTTTTGGGCGCTGCGAAAAAAAGAGCATCGCTATATCTGGCTGACTCTGACCGGCTATGTGTTCTACGGCTTTTGGAATCCGAAGTTTTGCTTCCTGATGCTGTTTTCAACACTGGTCAGCTATACGGCAGGGCTAGGTTTTCTGCGTTTCGGCGGCGATCCGCGCTGGAGAAAAGCGCTACTAATCGCTCCGATTGCGGTGGATCTCTCCTTGCTTGGCTATTTCAAGTACGCCGATTTCGCCATATCCACCTGGAATTGGATGGCCGTCTGGAATGGCCGTCCGCCCCTTGAGCCGCTGAACATTCTTCTGCCGATAGGAATCTCGTTTTACACATTCCACACCATCACGTACATCGTCGATTCTTATCGCGGCGTCATCGTTCCTACCCGCAATTTCTGGGAGTTCGCTTGTTACGTTTCGCTGTTCTCGCAGCTTGTCGCTGGGCCGATTGTGCGGTTTAGCGAATTGCAGGACGATTTGGAAGGCATCAATAAAGTGGACAGGCGCGCCTACTTCAACCGCGGCTGGTCATTCTTTTTGATTGGCATGACACAGAAAGTGCTGCTGGCCGATACCATTGCCGCCGTAATCGATCCGGCGCTCAAGAATGCATCGGTGTTGTCGAGCGGCGCGGCCTGGCTGTGCATGCTGGGCTATACTTATCAGCTTTATTTCGATTTTGCGGGTTATAGCAACATGGCCGTGGGACTTGGCTTCTTGTTCGGGATGCACATCCCCAAGAACTTCGATTCTCCCTACAAAGCCCTGAATCCGTCCGATTTCTGGAAGCGCTGGCATATTTCCCTCTCGCGCTGCCTTCGCGACTATCTCTACATTCCAATGGGAGGCAATCGGAAGGGTGCGGCTCGCACTTATATCAACTTGATGGTCACCATGCTGCTGGGCGGCCTGTGGCACGGCGCTGCATGGACGTTCGTGGTCTGGGGCGGCTATCACGGCGCGCTGCTCGGAATTTATCGCATGTTTGGACGGACCTGGGATCGGCTGCCGCACCTATTCCAGCGGGTGCTTACGTTCTTCCTGGTGATACTGGGATGGACATTGTTCCGCGCCGAGAATTGGTCCGCCGCGCTGCTCGTGTTCCATAGGATGTTTGTGCCAACTCCCGGCATGATGATGACGGGTGCAGCTGCACTGGTAGTAATGCTCGCTATTTGCGCCGTCATCGCGCATACGGGGCCGAACACATTTGAGATGGATCACGAATGGAGTCCTGTTCCCGCGTTTGCCATGGCGGGGCTTTTCGTCGTTTGCATTGCGCGTATCGTGGGCGGCGAACCGTCGAAGTTTCTCTACTTTCAATTCTGAGAATGGGTGGTGGAAATTCACCAGCGCCGCTTCAAAGTAGCCACGCCCGGCAAGCTGAAGCGATTGCAAATAAGAGGCTTAGGGCGCATCGAGAGTGGTTGTCCAAATGCTCTGCCTTAAATGGCACGTTTTATGAGACGCTCAACTGGCTTGGCATTCACCTCCGGGAAATGGATTCGCTTTGGCGCGGCGGCATTGTTGTCCGCGGGCTTGGCGCTGGCGCAAGCGCCTTCGAACGGCTGGCCTCGTGCCGGCGAGTCTTCGCAGGCAAATACTAACGAACAAGCTCCTCCGCCCAATGAGCCGCCGGATTATCCGAGCGCCCAAAATGCCCCTTACTCGCCAAACGGCGGATATCAACAGAGTGCGCCGTATAATCAGCCGCCTTCTTATCAGCCTCCGCCGGAGCCGAGCGGTCCCGTGCCGGCTACCGTGACGATTACGCCCGGCACGTTTTTAACTGTGCGGCTGAATCAAACCTTATCGTCCGACCACAACCACGCGGGTGACGCATTCTCCGCAAGCCTGGTCGCTCCGGTGATAGCCGACGGCGTTGTTGTCGCGCAGCGCGGCCAGATGCTGGGCGGCCGCATTATCGAAGCCGAGAAGGCGGGCCGTGTTGAGGGTACATCGAAGCTTCGAATTCAGCTAACGGACATGACTCTCGTCGATGGCCATCAATTGCCGGTGCAAGGGCAGTTCATTAACTGGAAAGGCGGTACATCAAAAGGCCGCGATACAGCGGCTGTTGCGGGAACCACCGGTCTAGGAGCGATCATCGGCGCGGCCGCCGGCTCGGGGAGTGGAGCCGCCATCGGAGCAGGCGCGGGAGCCGCTGCCGGCATCATCGGCGTATTGCTGACACGAGGACGGCCAACCGTTATTCCGGCTGAAGCCGTAGTCACATTCCGGACGCAAGCGTCAATCACTGTAGCGACCGATCGCGCTCCGCAAGCATTCCACTATGCAGGGCCGGATGACTACGGCCAACCCGCCGCCCCGCCGCAGCCCGCCTACGCATCCGCTCCTCCAGTTCCCCCGGCTCCCTGCGCCGGATATGGCTGCGCCGCGCCTCCGCCACCGTATTACTACGGTCCCGCCGGCTATTACCCTTACTGGGGTACGAGCGTTGTCGTGTTCGGGCGACCGGGTTACTATTACCGGCCTCATTATTACTACGGCTACCGCGGCGGCCATTATTATCGCGGCGGATCCTACCGGCATCACCGTTAAGCATTACGGGTTGGTTGTCGTCTCCACGGGTTTGCGTAGCGCGAACATGCAGACGAAGGTTGCGATAAGGCAAACTGCGAAGAAAAGAATATCGAGAATACCGATCTTCGGCGATGCGAAAAATAATCCAATCACGCTTCGCAGCGCGCCTGCGATGAGTTCCACTGCAAAGAGCCGCCGCAGCCACAGCGAGTTCCTATCCACCGGTGAATCCATCTGGCGGCTCCTGCGGATCACGTAAGAGATTACAAAAAGCGTGACCAGCGTGTCGGCGATAAATGCCAGCGCAGACGCCGATTGAAATGTGTCACGATCGGGCCCGCTGACAAGAAAAAGAATGATGCCGATTCCCGCGATCAAAGTGAAAATGAGCGGCGTAAGCTGTCTTGTGGCGTTGCCCTCAAATGTTCCCGGGGGCCCATAAAACTCAGCAGCGATGGACGGCGTCAAAAAAACGTCCATCGTGTCGCCAAGCAAACCCAAGGCTCCAGCCGCCGCTGACGCGATCCCGATCTTTAAAATCGCAATGCCGAATACCAGATCGATGCCGCATGAAACAGCGAAGAGCAAATGAGATCGGTGCAACCCGAGAAACAACATGCGGACCAGCAGCAAGCCCAACGCTGCCATCCAGCAAATCAAAAGCACCTGGGCAATTCCGTCTGGACTCATAAAAAAGAAGAGCTGATTGCGGCAACGGCTCCGGCCGCGAGAAAGAAAATTCCTTATACACCAGAGTACTAAGAGCCGGGATTTCTTCCTTCACCAGCGGACAGACAAAAACGCCGGCTATTTCAGCCGGCGTCTTCTCCTCCACTTAATTTTTAAAATGTTTTTTGAAAAATCTTTTGAATCAGAATTGGGCTCAGGGAATTTGGTTGGGTGGGCTTTTTGTGGGCTTTTGAAATGAAAACTACTGGAGTGTTTTGTATTGAGGCAGTTTTTGGTGCGGAGCAACCTTCAGTTCCCTGAGCTCTCAATCCTTTCTCACGCCACTTAACGAAGCATCTGAGATGCCAAACCAGTGGAGTTCAAAAAATCAAGGACTTAGGCGCCATCAAGACTTGCCTACGGGAAATTCTTACCGGGAACGAGCTATTAGCACGTATCAACGTTGCATTTTGGCGCAAGCAGACTGGAATTTGTTCTTATCTGAAACTGCGTGGTCGCCGTGCGGCTCGATCCGGTCTTTACCGGATCTTCGGGGTCGGCGGAAGATTGCTGGGCAATGAGGATTGCCGGGTAATTCTTCCCTGCTGCGCATCCGAAATCGACACGTGAGCTGCTTCGAGAGTAGTACCCAATGTTTGGTTAAGGGATATACGGGCGTTGCTGTAAGCAGCGAGATCCGCGATCTCGGTCGCTTGCGCCGTCGACAGATCGCGCTGCTGCTGAACGACTAAGAATGTCGTGGAAGCCCCCAGGCTAAACTTCTTTTGCTCTGCGATAAGAAGCTGCTGCTGCAACTCGCGATTCTTGACTGCGGCCTGATAGCGCACGCGCGCCTGCTGCAACGCGACAACCTGGTTCGATACATCCACCCCAACCTGATTCACGTGGCGCACGTTTTGCAGCTCCTGCTGCCGCAGCGAGAGTTGGTCGATCGCATAATCGGCCTGCGCCTGTCGATTGCGAAGCGTGGGCGCAACATAGCCGCCGACGCTCTGCGATGGGAAATTCCTGCGGATCATCTGCCCCATCGCATTGCCCAAGCCACCAACAAAATAGGGATTAGGAACTTCGCAAATGGCCGATGGCCCGCCTTTCGACGGAGGGCACGGCTCAAAGCCCGCCGGAATGGGCCCGTTGAGGCTGAACGGTATTTCATCCGGCGGCACCGGCACGTATTGCTTCGTTCCAGCTTGGCCTTGCGCCGACGCGTCCACAATCACAGCCAATTGCGGTAACACTCCATTTTTCGTGCCGAGCGCGGAGGTTTTCGAATTCTCGATGTTCATCTTTTCCGCGGCCAAATCAGCACGTTTCGAATATGCAGTTTTAATTAGTTGCTGCAACGGCGGTAAATCGTCATGCTCCGGCACGGTGATCGTATCGAGCGGAATAATTTGAGCATCGCGAACGAGAGGATCCGCCAGTCCATTGCGGATTAAGAGATTCTTCAACGAAACCTGCTGTTGTTCCAAGGTCGCTTGCGAGGTGCTTACATCCTGCTGGCTTGTGGCGACTTGAGCTTCCGCCTGAGTCACATCGAGCGGCGTCATGGTGCCGATCTGCACCTGCTTTTTGTTGTCTGACGCCAACTTCTGCGCCACTTCGAGCGCGCCGCGCTTGGCGCTCAAGTCCTGATAATCGGCCACCAGGCTGTAATACTGATCCAGAACATTCACCACAACGCCGATTACTTGCGTCTGGAAGTTCAAATCGTTTACCTGGACGTTCCGTTTTGCGATTGTAATGTTCCGGCTATTCACCGTTACGCCAAACCCTTGCAATAAGTTGTGCTGCAGCGAGAAGCTGAGAACGTCCGCATTCGTGGGATTTAGCACGTCGTTGGGCGAATTCTCAGATAGATAAGAATTCAACTGGCTGAGAGAGATCTGTCCCCCGGTGATCAAGCCTTGGTTGATGGCGGTGTTGTACTTTCTCGAATCCTGAATGTAGTTTCTGATACCGGTATTGCTGGTAATCGCCTGGGGCTGCGAGGAGTGTGAGAAAGAATCGGTTTCCTGGAAAACGGGGTCGAGCGTCGGGGTTGTGGGGCCGATTTGTGAGATGGTAGCTCCAACCGTATTGTTCGAGAGCCCCGATCCTCCGCCTCCGCCGCGAATTCCGGCGGCTTGCTGGCTACCGGCCGCGCCTTGCCCGCTGACGTTGGAACTCGCCTGCGAGGAACCGCTGGGAACACCCGGAAGCGGGCCTCCTGCTTCATTACGCTGTACTAGCCACTGATCGGTGAGCGCGTTATAGCGAGCGGATTCCAAGTCGATGTTGTTTTCGAGCGCCAGCGCGATGGCATCTTGCACGGTGAGGTAAAGATTGCCTCCGCGCATGAGCTGCTGCAATCGGAGCGAGTTGCCCATCCGGACGTTTGGCACTTCAGGGGTTTTGTAGGGCCGCGTGAGAAGAAAGCCGTTTGGCTTGATCGGCGCGATCGCGTCCTGCTGCGCGAGAGCGGACGAGGCTGCGAAAGCGCAGCAGACGCCGAAAGAGAGAATTTTTTTAACCGCTCCCGTGCTAAAAGGAGCCCGGAGCGTGAGCGACGGGTTGGTCTTTTCACTACTCACTACTCAACCCCCGGATTGGGCAGCTTCGCCGGTAAAACGGATTTATAAGAAACATTACCGGACAAAGCTTCCTCAATAGACACCTGATTCACATCGAGAGTTCTTCCCAACGAAACGTCGAAGGCAATCTGCGCGTGGCTATAGTTCGCGAGCGCCTGCGTTTCCGCTGCTGTGGCCGTCGCCAAATTCTGCTGGTCGGTGACGATTTGAAATACAGTCGCGGCGCCAAGCGTATATTTCTTCCTATCGGCATCTAGCGTTTGCTGCTGCAAGATACGCGCTTTCACCGAGGCGTCATAACGAGACCGCGCCTGCCGCAATCCGATCACGGCATTCTGCACATCGACGCGAACCTGGTTGACGGCTTTCTGCAGCGTGAGTTGATCCTGCCGCATTTGCAACGCGCTGGTTACATAATCCGATTGTGCGGCGCGGTTTCTCAACGGGATGTTCAACGAAAGGCCAGCCGAATAGCTGGGGTAGTTGCGATGAAATATTTGGGAGAGAAATGTTCCGTAGCCGCCAATCAGAAAGGGATCGGTGCCCTGCCCCCCCGGGTTGAACGATCCGGCCAGTCCGTTGTTCGTTAATTGCGCAAATACCTGTAGGGTCGGCTTCAGCCCATTCTTTACACCGGCAAGCAGTAACTGATCGCTGTTAATATTCAGCTTTTGTTGTGCAACTTCGACGCGGTTGGTAAGTGCTTCTTTCACCAGTTCGTCAATTGGCTTCAATTCGTCTTGTTTCGGAATGGTGAAGGTATCGAGAGGAATCAGGTGTACGTTGGCAAGCGTAGGGCTGGCCACGCCGTTTTTGCTCAGCGCATTCTTTAGCACTGTTTCCTGCTGGGAAAGATTGGTCTGCGAAATCAGTAGATCCTGCTGGCTCGAATAGACTTGTGCCTCGGCGCGCGTCACTTCAATGGGTGCCAATGTGCCAATAGCCACTTGTTTCTTGTTGTCGTTATATAGCGCCTCTGCCGTAGCGAGTTCATCCTTACGCGCTTTCAGGTCATCGTAAAAACTCACCAAATCCCAATAAAGATTCAAGACTGCGGCAACGGTCGTAATCACCTGCTGCTTGAACTGAAGGTCGGACAGTTTTTCATTGTTTTTCGAAACGCGAATATAGCGGTCTAAAACGGGCCTCCCGAAACCTTGCAGCAGGTTTTGCGAGATATTAAAGCTCAGACTGCCGTTTGTATAGGGATTGGGGTTATAGAAGGCGCTATTAAATCGGTTCCAGCCGCTATAGTATTGGAACTGCCACGAAGTGCCAAAGTGGCTGTTCTGCGAATACGTCGCCTGGAACTGGCGCTGAGATTGGACAAGCGAAGTGGTTCCCGTCAACCGTGTATTGCTTAGCGGCGTCGTGGAATGTCCCATACTGCCATAGAAACTCAGTTGCGGATCGAGCGAGGGCTCCGCCGGTCCGAGTGAAGTTACGATGCCTCCGCTTGTACTCGCCCCAGAAATGGAAGTAGTTCCGCCGCTGGCGCTCGTGCTAACGCCCGCTAGGCTTACGCTCTGTGGGCCTTGCGCAACGCCAACCCCGACGCTGCGGAGAATACCACCGCCTTCGGCGCGTTTTGTTACTTCTTTGGTCATCAGCGGCCCGTAACGCTGGATCTCGATGTCCAGGTTGTTTTCGAGCGCGAGCGCAATCACGTCCTTCGCGCTTAAGTAGAGATTGCCCGCCCGCACCAGCGACTCCAGACGGCTCGAGTTCTCCAGATTGATAGGAGGCACTTCCCACTGCCGGTAGTCCTTTGTCAACCAGCCAAACACCCCGCCATGCGGGGGCGTCACTCGGATTGCGTTCTCCGCCGATGCCGTGCTTGCGAATGTCATCGCCAACGTCATGACCGAGCAGAGCCAGCAAAGCGTCTTCTTCACCGACGGTGTGAAAGCCCTAAATGGCGATAGCGTGACAGGGAGTCGTCTCATCGAAATTCAAATAAATCCTCACTAGGCGCGCTATCCGCGCATACCTGAATCGAAAACATTGTCGGCAGTTGGCGACTGCCTGGGCCGCCGCGCACACGCACCCTCACATCCCGCAAGACTTTGCCGGGCGCTCACTCGCGAGCCCCTGCATCCAAGCGGCTCAGCCACGCGGTATTGTTGCTAACGAGACCAGGCCATCGCAGTAGTAAACGAGAAGACCCAAGCCTTGGTTCCGGTTTTCTCATCGTATCTCAGCTTGGATTCAACGCCGCCATAGCCGATTGAGGTAGGAAGCAAGACAAAGTCCAATCACCCTCCCGCCTCAAGTAGCAGATTTAAAACAGTCTGGCTGCTGCGGGGTTCTGTTTGCGGCAGTACAGTGTCCGATTTTGGGACGAGACTGGTCCGCACCGGGCGAATTGCTGGTTACTGCGTTAGTGTCTGCCCACCCAAAATCTGCGTGAGTTTTTCCGCAAAGTTTTGACCCGATTCGGTTTCAAGCACGCGTTTTTCCACGGGAAGCGCTTCCTCTACCTGCCGCACCAAGTGCAGCAGACTCTTTATATTCGATTCGATCAACTTGCCGCTGCCGGTCAGATCGGGATCGGGCAGGAAGGCAGTGTCCACGCCGAAATCGATGCGGAGGTCTTCCTGTGCGGCCATCTCCAAGGTGCCGCCATTATCGAATTTCGGCCCGAAGGCGGAGATAGCGATGCGAGCGGGTGCGATCTGCCAGTCCTCGCCGCTGTACACCCATAAATCCCACCAGCTCTCCAGCTTGTAGGCAACATCGTCCCCCTCGTAATCGCGCAGCAGCGCAACTACATCAGAAAGCTGAAACGGCCCGTTCATCGGCCTTTCGAGCAGCGGCGGTTCCGTGACGTCGATCGCCTGCACAGTCAACGTGGATTGTCCCTGCTCGCGCTGCGAAAAAGGAATCAACGAGAGTATTTTTTCGAAATAGCGGGTTCGCCAGCTTCCCAGCGCCTCGGGCAGCCAGATGGAGAGGTAGAGTTGGTCGGTCACTCTCTTTCATTATCGCGGGGAACTGGTTAAAGTCTTCGGTAAATGGTTCAATAAAAACAATGGATGTAGAGTTCACCGCTGACCAAAAGGCCTTTATCAGGCGGGCTATTGAAAGCGGGCGCCTTCACCGTGAGGAAGATGCCGTTCAGGAGGGATTGGCCCTATGGGAAGAGCGCGAACGTCGCCGGGCAGAAATCCTTGCTGCCATCGATAGCGCCGAAGCTTCGCTTGGACGCGGCGAGGGCCGCGTCATTACCCGCGAGTCCATGCAGCAACTCGCAGAAGAAATAAAGCAGCGGGGTCGCGCTCGCCTAAATAACGCACTCGCACAGCTTTAAATGGCGCGGCAGCCGCGATCTTCCTACTCTGGTCGACCGTTTCGAGCATCCGAGCTAAGCCGACGTTAGTAGTTACGGCATCCGCAACATTATTCCCTCAACTTGTTTTATTGCGATAATAGAAAACATGCTCACCGATCTTGTGCAGATTCAGCGCACAGGAGAAAAGCAGCGGGAAGAGAACTCCCGGTTCCGCGCTTGGCTGAAGCGGCATAACTTCGTCGAACGGCGGCTCAAGGCGATCGCGCAAGAAATAGAGGATGAGATCGACTGCACGGTCTGCGCGAACTGCTGCCGCGTCGCTACCACCCAAATCAACCAGCGCGATGTGGAGCGGTTGGCGCGGTTTCTCGGTGTAAAGCCGAAGCAGTTTTTGGCCGATTACACGGTGGAATCGGATGAAGAAGGCCTGATTCTGAAGCGCACCGAACAGGGCTGCGTTTTCCTGAATGGAAACTTATGCTCGGTATACGAGGCTCGTCCGGACACCTGCCAGCATTTTCCCCACTTGGTGAAGGGCAGCGGATCGTTTCTCAGCCGGATGTGGCAAATGCCCGACCGCGCGGTGTATTGCCCGATTGTTTTTAACTCTCTCGAAGCATTCAAAAAGGAAACGGGGTTTAAGCAGTGACTTCTCTCGCCATCATTTGTCTCCTCGGGTTTGCCGGCGCGCTTGCCGCAGCCTTTTGGCAATGGCAGCAGGCGGAACATTGGCGGCGCGCCGCACAGGCGGCTGACATTAAAGTTGCGCAGGCTGAAGCGACCGTCGCCGTCGAGCGGAAGTCGGCACAAGAGCAGGTACAGCTACTCGAAAACACGCAGCGCAAGCTGGAGCAGAGTTTTCGCGCGCTGGCGGGCGAGGCGCTTCAGGCCAACAGCCAGATGTTTCTCGACCGTTCGCGCGAACAGGTACAGGGTGTGGTCGGGCCGGTGCAGGAATCGTTAAAGCGCTTCGACCTCAACGTGCAGCAGATGGAGAAAGCGCGTGCCGAGGCTTATGGCGGCCTTACCGCGCAACTCAAGAACCTCATCAGCTCCGAGCGCGAGCTGCGGCAAGCTGCCGACCAGTTGAAGAACGCGTTGAAAGCTCCGCAGCAGCGCGGCCGCTGGGGAGAAATTCAGTTGCGGCGCGCGATTGA
>Ga0134125_10001590_pt1 | contig 27758 bp, 30 predicted proteins | sample KB31751_FD_96464 | JGI IMG/M metagenome (GOLD analysis project Ga0134125, IMG submission 96464) | Terrestrial soil microbial communities with excess Nitrogen fertilizer from Kellogg Biological Station, Michigan, USA - KB3-175-1 | ecosystem: Environmental > Terrestrial > Soil > Unclassified ... | reverse complement strand
GTACGTGAGCCTGCAGAACAATAACACCGGTAATAGCCCGGACGCGAGTCCGACTTTTTGGAGTCTGGTTTCGGAGGCAGGAGCGACCGGAGCGACGGGCGCCACTGGAGCAACCGGGCCACAAGGGCCGATAGGTCCCATTGGCCCTGCGGGACCAACGGGAGCGACAGGCGCAACCGGCGCTACTGGAGCAACCGGAGCGCAGGGGCCGATCGGCATCAGTTTCAATTGGCGGCAAGCCTATGCTGCGGGAACCACCTACGCGACGAACGACGCGGTGCAGTTTAACGGCTCGGCCTACGTGAGCCTGCAGGACAACAACATCGGTAATAGTCCCGACGTGAGTCCGGCCTTCTGGAGTCTGGTTTCGGCAGCAGGAGCGACCGGCGCAACGGGCGCCACTGGAGCAACCGGGCCACAGGGTGCAACCGGTGCGACAGGTGCAACGGGCGCAGCAGGGCCCCAGGGTCCAACCGGCCCGCAAGGCCCGGCCGGCGGCACCGCCTTCACCATGGCTCACACGCCTCTTTCGACGACGGTGAGCCTGAGCGTAAGCACCGCCAGTCTTGGCACGATCACGGATACCGCAAGCGTTTTGACGTATTTCCCGAACGCCTGCACCATTTCGACCGCTAAGCTCTACTCGACCGCGACCGGACCGGTACTGACTCTGCGATCGGGTACGCCTGGCAGCATGTCCAATACCAGTGTTACCTGCACCGGCTCGGCGAATTCCCAGACAAGCTGCACGAACCTGCCATTGTCCGTTTCGGCTGGAACCTTCCTCGATTTTGGTTATACGGGAGGGGCCCAGCCCAACGGTCTCTGGACTTACGTGAGTTGCCAGTAAACAAAGATTTTCGGCGTGCCTGTGCCCCACCTGGCGAGCGCCTGAGAGACAGAAGAATCCTGAAGAAAGAAAAGAGGAAAAAAGAAGATGGATCCAATTCTTGGACAAATCATGATGTTCGCGGGCAATTTCGCACCGACGGGGTGGGCCCTCTGTAATGGCCAATTAATGTCGATCGCGCAAAACGCAGCGCTGTTTTCGCTTCTTGGAACAGTCTATGGTGGAGACGGTGTGACGACATTCGCTCTGCCGAACCTGCAAGGCCGCGTTCCGCTCCACTGGGGCCAGGGACTGGGCCTGACTCCTTATGTGCTCGGCGAGCAGACGGGATCGGAAAACGTTACGCTCCTGATCACGCAGATCCCTGCCCATACTCATACCGCCACTGCGTCGAATACGGCAGCGGCGCAGGCAGATCCGTCCGGTAACGTCTGGGCTGTGCCAGTCGATTCGACAGGAGCTCCCGGCGCCGGATTCAATGCCCCTCCGCCCAACGCCGCTCTTGCGCCCACGGCAATTGGACTGGCCGGTGGCAGCCAGCCCCACACCAACATTCAGCCGATTCTGGCGGTCACATTCATCATTGCGCTGCAGGGTATCTACCCCAGCCGGCCCTGACGCGTTCAGCACGAGCGCCGCACGCCGGTTTTCAGGAGAAAAGGGAAAAGGACATGGCAGATCAATATTTAGGTGAGATCAGAATATGGGCGGGCAATTTTGCTCCGCAGGGCTGGCAGTTTTGCAACGGACAGTTATTGTCCATCCAGCAGTACACAGCCTTGTTTTCGATACTGGGTACAACATATGGCGGCGACGGTATCCGGACATTCGCGCTGCCCAACTTTCAGGGCCGTATTCCGCTGAATTGGGGTAACGGACCGGGCCTGACACCGTATGTAATCGGCGAACAGACGGGAAGCGAGAATGTCACGGTGCTGACGACGCAGATGCCTGCTCACACGCACCCAGCCATGGCTTCGAATGCCCCGGCCGCGCAGGCGGGGCCAGATAACAATGTCTGGGCTGTCCCGGTCGATTCGACCGGGACAGCAGGCGCCGGCTTTAATCCGCCTCCAGCCAACGCGACGCTCGCCCCGGCGGCTGTCGGCGTAACCGGCGGAAGCCAGCCGCACAGCAATATTCAGCCTGTTCTGGCGCTGACTTTCATCATCGCCCTCACGGGAGATTTTCCCACTCGAGGCTAAACCGGCTGTCGTAGCCTGGCGGAGACAATGATCCAGGATTGGTCTTTTTGCGCCATCGGCGCGGTTGGGCAAAATGCCCCCGCGCCGCTTTCCCTCCCCGATCTCCCTTGACAATACTGAACGGTTCAGTTTAGTATTGCCTAATGATCCGCGTCGAACATCTGACCAAGACTTTTGGCGAGATCCAGGCCGTCCGCGATGTGACTTTCGAGGTCGGCATGGGCGAAATTTTCGCGTTCCTTGGCCCGAATGGGGCCGGGAAAACCACTACCATCAAAATGCTGACGACTTTGCTCCGGCCGACCGCGGGCAAGATCGAAATCGACGGGCTCGATCCATCGAGTCAGCAGAACGAAGTCCGCAAGCGCTTCGGGATCGTGTTTCAGGATCCGAGTCTCGATGACGAGCTCACCGCGCTGGAAAACCTGGAACTGCACGGCGCGCTCTACGAAGTGCCGCGCAAGATCCGCATTGAGCGCAGTGAAAGCCTGCTGAAGCTGTTCGAACTCTGGGAGCGTCGCAACTCCCCGGTCAAGCAGTTCTCGGGCGGCATGCGGAGGCGGCTCGAAATCGCTCGCAGCCTGCTGCACGTTCCGAAGATCATCTTCCTCGACGAGCCGACCCTCGGTCTCGATCCGCAGACCCGCAATCAGCTCTGGGCGCAGGTGAAGAAGCTCAATGAGGAAGAGCGCGTCACGGTGTTTCTCACGACTCACTACATGGACGAAGCCGACCGCACCGCGCATCGCATTGCGATTATCGACCACGGCACGATTGTGGCGATGGGAACGCCGGCCGAGCTCAAGCAGCAGACCAATTCGGACTCGCTCGAAGGCGCGTTCCTCGCGCTGACCGGCAACACCATCCGTTCGGAGAGCGCCGATTCCGCTCAGAGTCTTAGAAATATGGCCCAGATGTGGAGGAAGAAACGATGACAACCATCTACGTGCTCTGGCTCCGGCAGTTGAAGCGGTACGTGCGTTCCAGGCCGCGAATCATTGCGTCGCTCGGCCAGCCGCTGCTCTATCTGCTGAGCTTCGGATTCGGTTTCGGCGCCATCTTTGCGAAGGCTGGGCAGGGAAATTACATTCAGTTCCTCGCGCCCGGCATGATCGGGATGACGATTCTGTTCACCTCCATTTTCTCCGGCATCGAGCTGATGTTCGACCGCCAGTTCGGGTTCCTGAAAGAGATGCTGGTGGCCCCGCAGCCGCGATTGCTGCTGATGATTGGCCGTACGCTTGGAGGCGCAACAACCGCGATTCTCCAGGGCATTATCGTAGTCGTGATCTGTATGCTCTGCGGCTTCCGGCCAACCTCCCTCCTGGGAATTCCGGTGGCGCTCGGCTACATGATTCTGATCTCGGTGATGTTCACCGCGCTCGGGACCGCCATTGCCTGCTCGCTTTCGGACATGCAGGGTTTCCAGATGGTGATGAACTTTCTGGTGATGCCGATTTATTTCCTCTCGGGCGCGCTGTTTCCGCTCACCAACATACCGGCGGTGATGAAGTTCTTCGCAGCGATCGATCCGCTTTCCTATGGGGTGGACGGCATGCGAAGCGCTCTCATTCATCAGGGCGTGTTCGGCGAACTGGTTGACGTCGCGGTACTTGGCGGCCTCACGCTGGCGTTTCTGGCGATTGGCGCCAGGCAGTTCTCGAGGATCGAGGCATAGCAGCAAGTGGCGCGTACCCCCAGCGCCACGGCGCATAAGAAGGTGCTCGATGCCGCGATTCAACTCATCGAGGAACGCGGCATCGACGGCACCAGTATGGACGCCATTGCTCAACTGTCGGGGGTCAGCAAGGCGACGGTCTACAAGCACTGGAAAGACAAGGAAACGCTCTTCATCGACGTGATCGTGAGTCTGGCGGATAAGCCGCCGAAGTTCGACACGGGCAACGTCCGCCAGGACCTGATCGAGTACCTGCGATACCTCTTCCGCGTGGAGAAATCGGAGCGGCTGATGAAAATCTGGCCTCGGATCATCGGACATGCGGCGGCGAACCCGAATTTTGGGATCGCCCTCCAGCAGCACGCTTTCCAGCCACGGCGAGCCCAGGTTGCGGAGATTCTGGCCCGGGGGGCCGGCCGGGGCGAATTCCCGCCGGAAGTGGACCCCAACTTCGCGATGGATCTGCTGATCGGACCGGTTATGCACCGGCGGTTCGCGGGAAACGCCTTGTCCGAGGATTTCCCCGAACAGGTGGTAGACGTTGTCCTGCGGGGCCTGATCCCCTGACAACAGGTCCGCGCGGCCTACAATAGAAAAAGCGCCCCCTTTATTCCTGACGCCTTATGGCGTCTGCACGTTTGGCGGGCTCGAGCGTCATCATTGTTGTGGAAGTGGCTGCGTTTTCGCGAGTTGCCGGAATGACGGATCAAAACCGATCGGCAATGCAGGAAGGTCCGGGCGTCGGAGACGCCGCGGGCCTGCGCGAAGGGTTCGTCACGGAACACCTGCGGCGCGTTTTCCTGTTGATCTACCGAATGGTCGGGAGCGTCCATGACGCCCAGGACCTGACCCAGGAAGCCTTTATCAAGGCGCTCCAGCGGCAGGATCAGCTCAAAGACGAACAAAAAGCGGCGCACTGGCTCTCGCGGATTGCGACCAATACGGCTCTTGACTTTCTGCGGCGCGGCAAGCGCGTGGCGTTCGTGGAACTGGGGGAAGCCCCGGAAAGACACCTGGAATCGGCCGAAGATTCGCTTCTGCGGGGTGAACAGCGGGACTGGCTGGCGTCGGCGCTGGAGCGCCTGACCCCCCGGGAACGCGCGGCTCTCGTGCTGCGCGATGTGGAAGATCTGCCGGCGGAAGAAGTAGCGCGGCGGCTGGGCTGTTCGCGCGCCACGGTGCGTTCACACATCGCCAATGCGCGGATCAAGATCCGGAAATACGGCGAAAGCCGGAAGGCGGGGAAGCGATGAACGGCCATCCAGTGGAAGCCGAACTCGCGCTGCTGGCCGGCGGCGATTGCGGCTGGCTGCAGCGCCGGCGCCTCAATAATCACGTTTCCCGCTGCGGGGATTGCCGGGACGCGATGGCTTCGTTTGCGGAGATTCGTACTTCGCTCCGCGAGAGTTCGCTGCCCGCGGCGGTGGATGAAGCTGACTGGGGGCGGCTGGCGGGCGAGATGCGCGCCAATATCCGGCTCGGGCTGGCTGCGGGGGAATGTGTGGCGGCGGCTCCGGCCGAACTGGCCCCGAAGCCCTGGCTTCCGCGATTCGCGTACGGCGCCGCGGGGGTTATTGTGCTTCTGGGCGCCGGCATGTTTCTGCGCGGCTTGCTGCCGCATCCGGATCTTCCGCTATCGCGCGCCGCGGTGGTGGAATCGACGGCTAAAGGAATTCAGCTGCGGACCAGCGCCGGCACGATGACGCTGCTCAATCAGAGCGATGCGGAACCGGACCAGACCATCACATCGCAGGGTGCGGTTCGCGCGCGCTACGTGGATGGAGATACCGGCACGGTGACGATCACGAGCGTGTATGCGGAATAGTGGCTACATCACCGCTCTCATAGCGCTGATGCTGCCGGCGGCTCTTGCGCCGGGGCTGTTTGCGCAGGCACCTGCATTGCGCGCGGGCAGCGATGCTTCAAGCTCGGTCAAAATCGATCTGCCGGCCGATTCGCCGGTGACGCTGATTTCGGCGAGCACGGGCCAATCTCAGGTGACGCCGCGCGGCGGCATGCTGGTGCTTGACCTGCACATGTCGCTGACGCTGCGGAACTCGGGATCCCGCGCGGTGCGCGGTGTGGTGCTGCTGATTACCGCGCAGGAGTTCACGCCGGGCGGCAAAGGCGCGGTCGCGCGTCCCTGCATCGATATTCCGCCGGGGCAGAATTTCACGCTGCCGGTGGATCTCAAGCTTGCAAAGCCGGTGCAACAGGCGGGTGGTCCGCTGGTGCACGTGCAGCTCGATGGCGTGGTTTTCGACGATCTGAGTTTTTACGGACCGAATCGTCTCAAGTCTTCGCAGCGCGATCTGACACTGTGGGAAGTGGAAGCACAGCGCGACCGCGCCTATTACAAACAGGTGCTGCAGGCAAAGGGTGAAGAAGGATTGCGCCGCGAGGTGCTGGCGGGGCTGGCGAAGGCAGGCGGGCGTCCGCAACTCGACGTGGCGCTTTCGCACGGGCGCGCAGTGGGTTCGGTGGTCGCTTCCGGCGCGGCCGGCGATTCGCAGGCGCATTTCGCGTTTTTGCGAATGCCGGATGAGCCGGTGCTGCCCGTGCAGGGGCAGGCTTCCATTGTGGGCAACGAAGTGAGTGCGCCGTGGATTGAATTGCAGAATCTTTCGAAGAAGCCCGTACGCTATGTCGAAATCGGCTGGGTGGTGCGGGATAAGAGCGGCAACGAGTACCTGGCTGGATCGGTGCCCGGTTCCGGAGTGACGGCGATGAGCGCGTCGGGAGACACACCGGGTTCGGTCGTGGAGCCGGGACAGCGGGGGCGGCTGGAGCCGGATGCCACGATGCGGTTTTCGCACGCGGGCCGGCCGATCGGCATCGACAGCATGACGGGATTTGTTCGTCAGGTGGAATTCGCGGATGGCAAGATGTGGGTGCCGTCGCGCAAAGACCTCAATTCTTCGACGCTGCTGCGCACCGTGGCTCCCTCCACGGAAGAACAAAGACTGCTCGATATCTACGCCCGGCAGGGCATCGGCGCCCTTGTCGCCGATCTGAACCGCTACTGACCCGTCATTGACCGGCTGCGTCCGCTAAATTGGTAGTAGCCATGGCGTTCTCTGACTCTTTCTTCGCCAGTAAATTCGGGCTCACGCGGCACGATCTCGAAAATTACCTCTCCGAAGCACTATCGCGCGGCGGCGACTACGCCGATCTCTATTTTGAGTATCTTGCGACCAGTTCGATCAGTATCGACGAATCGATCGTGAAGAGCGCCACGCAGGGCGTTTCACTCGGAGTCGGAGTCCGGGTCATTTCCGGCGAGAGGACGGGCTACGCGTACTCCGACGATCTGAGTCCGGAGAAGATCCGGCATGCGGCGCAGGTGGCGGCGATGATCGCGGCGGGTCCGGCGAAGGTGGAGAAGACTCCGCTGGAAGAAGGGCCGCGGCGCAACCTCTATCCGGTAATTACATCGCCGAACGAAACGGAATTCCACAAGCGGGTGGCGCTGGCGCAGCGGGCGGACATCGCGGCGCGCGCTTACGATCCGCGCATTTTCCAGGTCCAGGTGGTTTACGCGGATAACCTGCGGCACGTGCTTGTCGCGACGAGCGACGGCATGCTGAATTACGACCGGCAGCCGATGACGCGTATGAGCGTGTTCGCGCTGGCGCGGGACAAGAACGGTCCGCCCCAGCAGGGACATGCGGGAGGCGGCGGGCGCTACGAGCTGGACTGGTTCGAGAACGTGCGGACGCCCGAATACTTCGCACAAGAGGCCGGACGGCAGGCGATTGTGCAGCTCGATGCCGTGGAAGCTCCGGCGGGTGAGCAGGTGGTGGTGCTGGGACCGGGTTGGCCCGGTGTGCTGCTGCACGAAGCCGTTGGGCACGGACTGGAGGCGGATTTCAATCGCAAAGGCGTTTCAGCGTTTTCGGGACGTATCGGTCAGCAGGTGGCGAGTCCTCTGTGTACCGTGATTGACGATGGCACAATCGGCGGCGATCAGCCAGGCGCGACCGGCGGGCGCCGGGGATCGCTCAACGTAGATGACGAAGGTAACCAGACGCAGCGCAATGTGTTGATCGAAAACGGCATTCTGCGCGGCTACCTGCAGGACAAGCTTTCGAGCCGTGTTACGGGCGCGCATGCCACCGGCAGCGGGCGGCGCGAAAGCTATGAGCACATCCCGATGCCGCGCATGACGAACACGTTCATGCTGCCCGGTGACAACGAACCCGGGGACGTGATCAAATCCGTGCCGAAAGGTCTTTACTGCGTCAACTTCGCCGGTGGACAGGTAGATATTACGAATGGCAACTTTGTATTCTCCGCGTCGGAAAGCTATCTGATCGAAAACGGCAAGGTGACGCGGCCGGTACGAAACGCCACGCTGATCGGCAACGGTCCGGAGGCGATGAAGTACGTGAGCATGGTGGGGAACGATCTGAAGCTGGATGAGGGTATCGGCATTTGCGGCAAGGAAGGGCAGAGCGTGCCGGTCGGGGTCGGAATTCCAACGGTGCGGATTGACCGCATGACGGTTGGAGGAACTGCTTGAGGCCAGGGCTGCGGTTCGAAGATCTTCCGGAAATTGCACAGCAGGCTGTGCGCCAGGCGCTGGAGCGCGGGGCGGCGGACGCGGAGTGCACGATTTCCGAAGGGCAGGAATTTTCCGCCAACGTGCGCATGGGCGAAGTGGAAACGCTGAAGGAAGCCGGCTCGCGCGGCGCGGGATTGCGCGTGCTGATTGGGCGGCGAATGGGGTCTTCGTACACGTCCGATCTTTCACCTGAGGGAATTCAGAAGATGGTGTCATCCGCCGTGGATCTTGCCGGGCTGACGACGGAAGATCCGCACGCGGGTTTACCGGAGGCTTCGGAGCTGGGTTCCCTTTCGGTCGACCTGAAGTTGTTCAGCGATACGGTGGCGCGGCTGCCGGCGGATCAGAAGATCGACGCGGCGAAGCGGGCGGAAGCGGCGGCGCTTGGGTTCGATTCGCGGATCACGAATTCGGAAGGCGGGTCGTTCGATTCGAATGTGGGCGGGCGCGTTTTTGCGAATTCCCGCGGATTTCTGGGATCGTATCAATCGACCTATTGCTCGCTCTCCACCGTGCCGGTGGCTGCGCTCGATGGGCAGATGGAGCGTGACTACTGGTTCACGGTGGCGCGCGATTTTAATGGTCTGGAATCGCCCGAGCTGGTGGGGCGCAAGGCCGCGGAGCGGGTGCTGCGCCGGTTGGGCGCGGTGAAGGTCGAGACGCAGCGCGTGCCGATCGTGTTCGAGCCGCGAATGTCGCGAACGCTGCTGGGGAATCTGTTCGAGGCTGTGCAGGGGACGGCGATCTATCGGCATGCGTCGTTCCTGGCCGGCAAGATTGGGGAGAAGGTCGCGTCGGAGAAGTTCACCCTGATTGATGACGGAACAATCCCCGGGCTGTTCGGGAGCCAGCCCTTTGATGACGAAGGTGTGCCCTCGCGCCGAACGCCAGTGATTGAGAATGGGGTTCTGAAAAATTACCTGCTCAATACGTATACGGCGCGCAAGCTGGGGATGAAGACGACCGGTAACGCCTCGCGCGGGATTACGGGCAATGCCGGGATCGGGCACGGGAACTTCTTTCTGGAAGCCGGGGAGAAGACGCCGGACGAGATGATTGCCGGAATAAAGAACGGGTTTTATGTGACCGAACTGATCGGCACCGGCGTCAATACAGTCACTGGCGATTATTCGCGGGGCGCGGTAGGATTATGGATTCGCGACGGTGAACTGGCGTTTCCGGTCTCCGAGGTGACGATCGCCGGGACGTTGCAGGAGATGCTGGCGGGCGTGGAAATCGCTGATGACCTGGAATTCCGCGGCTCGGTTTCGGCTCCGACGCTGCTGATTGGAGAGATGACAGTTGCCGGCAGATAAGACGGAAAAGAGCGGGATCAGGATATCGCCGATCATGATGGTGTTCGGGATCGGTGCGGTGCTGATTCTGGGGATCGCGGCATATCTGACGTTCGGGCCGCAGCCTGCGCCACCGCCTCCGCCGGTGATGACGGACGAGGCGAAAGCCTATCTGCCGAATCTCGATCTATCGAACGTACACATGCAGGCGGCTGAAAGCTTTTCGGACCAGCGGGTGATCGAGATCCTGGGGAACATCACGAACAAGGGCAATCGTGAGGTGAAACAGGCGCTCGTGACATGCGTATTCAGGGACTGGGGTGGGCAGGTGGTGGCGCAGGAGGACGATTACATCGTGGGGGGAGTGGGCGGTCCGCTGCCGGCCGGAGCGACGAAGCCATTCCGGCTGGCGTTCGACACGATTCCGCAATCCTGGACGCAGCAGCTGCCGACGCTCGTGATCCGCGAAATCAAATTCCAATGAAGTTGCTGGTGCTGTTATTGTTTGCCGCGCTCCCACTTGCGGCTGAGTGGAGCGACGTGATGCATCTGGCCGCGGGAGATCAGGTCGAGTTGCGGACGAAGGACGGTGCGAAGCTGCGATCGGAGTTCGTCTCCGCCACGGCGGATTCGATCGCTGTGCGGGATAAGACCGTGCAGCGATCGCAGATTCAGGAGATCCGGGTTTACGATTCAGGCCGCCGGATTCGCCGCGGAGTGCTGTGGACGATCATCGGCGCCGCCGCAGGCGCCGGCGCTGGTTTTGCCGCATGTCCGGGATGCGCGGGCGAGGGACACGGGGCAAAGTATATGGGGCCGGGTGTTGCGGTGGGAGCGGGGATCGGCGCGCTGGGTTTTCTGACTTCGCCGTGGAAGAGGATCTACAGGTAAGACCCGTGCGATTTGAATCAAGCCCATCTGGATCGGGAAAACCGTATTGCCTGAAACGGTGTGGGCGCTTCGTAGTGCCTTCGATCTCGACGAGAAATCGATTGCAGGGGTGATCTGCTGGTTAGTAACGATTCGGGGAGTCACTGTTGAAGTCGCGCAGGGCCTGGAGTTCGCTGATGCGTTACACGTCGCCAGCCGACCCGCCGGAGCAGGTTTCCGATCGTTTGATCAAAAGTTCGTGGAGCGCGCCACCCTGGCGGACGTTCGAAATATTTCGACGGTTTCAGGGACGTAACCCCTCTACCAATCGCGGTCCTGTGATTGTGGTTGCGTGTTTGGCTGTTTTGCTGCCATGCGGGTCTTGAACGCGATATCCGCGGCGGACGTGTCATCCACTTCAGTTGCCGTGGTCTCGGCCCCGGGCGCTTCGCGGCGGACGGACGGGAGTTTCAGTTTCACGACTTCCACGTTGTAGCGCGCGACCCCGTTTAGACGCGAGCCAGGGGCTTCTGCTGATGCCTCCCGATACAGATGCAGTGCCCGCTCGAGACCCTGCACGCGCCGCTCAGGTGACTGCTGCATCGCGAGGCGGTATTCCACATCGCCGTGCAGCAGCAGACAGCGCAGGCGCAGCTCGCCGGTCGCGGACGGCTGCACACGATCCAGATACCGCACGGCCATCTCGTACAGCTTGTCGCGATAGTACGCCAAAGCGAGATCGTAAAGTGGTTCGAGCGCTTTCGGCGCCGCGTCAGTGGCGAGTTCATATTGAGCCGCGGCCGAAAGAAATTCGCCCTGCCGCCATGATGAGTCGGCAGACCGGATCATTGCCGCGGCAGAGGGCTTGTGTTCATGGCCGCATGCGCCGCAGATAGCCGCAATCGCCAGGATGACGCAGGTTTTCATTGCGTGAGTAGCCTCCGGACGTATTCACCAGCCAGCAGCAGCGCGCTGGCCAGCGTCAGGAGCGACGAGACCGTCATGGCTTCTCCGTTCCCCGCGCCGGCGAAGAGGGCTGTTCGATCTTCCACCAGATGCGCGAGATTGCCAGACGCCAGATCGGTATAGGCACAATGCCTTGCCGCACGGCAGAGGTCGTTGAGCGCCCTGGCATCGAGGGGCGCCACCACCGGATGGCCCTGATAGAAAACGGGCAGCGAATCTCCCTCGCCGGCTGGCACAAACGCTCTCGTTGCCGGATCGCCAACGCCGGCCACGACGAGCCGAACCCCACGCTTCTCCAGTTCCGACGCGGCTTTGACGGGCGTCCCTGCCTCATCGCCGCCATCGCTGATCAGAACTAATTCGCGGGCGTTATGGCTGGCATCGTCGAAGGCGGTGCGCGCGGCGAATCGAAGCGCGTCTCCCATGCGTGTGCCGCCCACGGTGACCGAGTTTCTGGAGACGGCGCGCAGTTGTGCGCGCAGGAACGACAAGTCATTGGTCAGTGGACACTCCAGACTCGCATTGCCGGAAAACACGACGAGTCCGAACCGCTGGTCCGCCGCGCGATTGATAATTGCGGTGATGGCGGATCGCGCGAGATCGAGACGGCTTTGTTCGTGATCGCGCGTATTCATGCTGCGGGAAACATCGAGCAGGAAAACGACGTCCGGTGCTCCGCGAGCCTGATCTCGTTCGCCGTTCCGAACCGGTTCCGCAATGGCAAGAGCCAGCAGCAAAAGCGCGGCGGTGATCAGATGGCGCCATCGCCGATCCGACCAGCGATCAGCGCGCGGGGTCGCCGCTCCAGGGAATTGCTTCATGGCTTTTGCACGTTGGGCATCCGCAAAACGAAGCAGCCAATACCACCCCGGCAGGGCCAGCAGCAACAACAATCCCGATGGATTGACGAAGAGGCTTGTCATGGAATGACCCGCATCCATGTTTGCCGCAGAAGCATTTCTGAGCCAATGGCGGCAAAGGCGAGGAGAAGCGCAGGGACGGTGGCGTCGAATCCGCCGCTCAGTCCTGTGGATGGGATCGTGTTCGGCTCCAGCCGGTCGATGGTGGCGAAGAACTTTCGCAAACCGGCCGTGTCCGTGGCGATCACGGACATGCCGTTGGTTGCCGCGGCCAGGGTGTCGAGGCTGTAGGCCGCCGTTTCGTCGTGCTCTTTGTCGGGCATCGGGCGAATACCGATGGCGTACACGCGGATATTCCAGCGGGCGGCCAGTTGCGCCGCCTCGGGCAGACGGCGCGTACCGCCGTTTTCCTGGCCGTCAGTCAGCAGCACGATCACTTTGCTGCGGAATGACGTGGACCGCGTCTGCTCCGCCAGGCGGATTCGGGAAGCCGCGAGCGAAATCGCATCGCCGATGGCGGTTCCATCTTCGCTGCCTTGCGCGATTTCGATGTGATCGATATCCCGCGACAGCACACCTTCGTTGTGGCTCACCATCGGGCTTAGATTTTGCGGGTGCGCCGAAAATGCGATGAGTCCCACGGCATCACCGGAGCGGCCACGCAGATCCACCCCGTTGCCGTTCAGGAATTCTTTGGCGATTCGCTTCACTGCATCGAGGCGTGACATCGCACGCCCCGGAGTGGTGGCGTCCTCAGGCATGTCGTCCAGCGACATGCTGCTCGATCGGTCCACGAGCAATTCAATCGCGATGCCCCGCGTCTCGTCGGTTGTCTGAACCGCACCCCAGTGCGGTCCTGCGGCGGCGAACCCGAGCAGGAGAAGCGCGAGTGAGCGCAACGCATCGGGCGTCCAGATGAGCTTCTGCCGAAGAGTATGCGGCAGGACCAATCCCGCCGGCAGCGGGAAGGCGACTGCTGCTCCCCGACGGCGGCGAAACGCGGCAAGTGGCATGAGTGCCAGCAGGATCGCCGCGAGTGCCAACGGATGTTCAAATTCCGGCACGTTCTCTCCTGCCGATGTCGACATCCAGGCACTCGATCAGCGTGTCGCAATCTTCGAGAGCGTCTCTGTACGTGCCGGGCAAAACGTTGCGGCCAAAGCGGCTGCGATCGCACGTGTTCAGGAAATCGCGCAGAACCTGTTCCGTGGAACCGAGGCTGAGCGATCGGGTTTCGAGAGCCGTCAACAGTTCCGGCGATGAACAGAAATGAGCGCCCAGGCCAATTCGCTCGTCGAGGTACTCACGCAGGACCTGCACGAGCTCGGAAAAGCCTGCTTCGTTGCGGCCCAATCGCCGCAGACGGCGCCGGGCGCGGACAACTGGTTGATCGCGCCACGCGCGCCAGCGCATGAATGCGAGGCCAGCGATGACGATCGCCGCCGCGAGGGCGAGCCATATTGCGAGAAACGGCAGTTTCTTCGCATCTTCCGGGGGAACCAGCGGTGCTTCCTCCGTGTCGCGAATCTCCGCGTGCTCCGGATCGGCTACGATGGTGCGGATCGGAATCACGGTGGCCGCCGAACGCACGTCGCAGGTGTCCGTCCTTCCACGCAGGCATCGCAGGCGGAAGGGAGGAATCGTGCAGAGGCCCGGCTTCAGCGGGTCGAGGGTGACCACCTGATGCAGCCCCTGATCGCTGGCGCTTTGAACCCGAACGCAGTCCGACGGGATATCCACCGCGTCGATGGTCAGATCGGAGCCATCCGTGCCCGTGAGCCGGATATCGACGCGAATGGTATCGGAGAGTGACGGCGCCGCCGGTGTTACTTGCACCTGAAACTGCGCGGCGCCCGCACACAGCGGAGTGACGAGCCAAACTGTCAGGATCGAACGCCACGATGTCATGCGCTACGCTGCCGCAGAAAATTGCTCAGGCTCGGGATGTATTCCGTGCCTGCTTCGAGTTCCAGATAGTCGATGCCGGCATCGCGGAATGTGGAGATATGCTGCTGGCGCTGTGCGGCGAAGAAATGGCGGACCGCGGCGCGGGCTTCCGGGCTGGCAGTATCGATCTGCAGGATCCGGCCTGTCTCCGGATCGCGCACATTGACCAGACCGCAATCGGGAATTTCTCCCCGCGAAATTCCGTCGATCCCGATCGCGACGACTTCATGGCGACTTGCGCAGCGCCGAAGGGCATCCGCAAAACCGTCATAGAGGAAATCCGAAAGCAGGAAGATCAGGCTACGCCGCTGCTTCGTTCGCTGTAGAAAGTCGAATGCCGCGGCGGCGTCGGTCAACCCCGTGCCGACGGGTCTTGTGCCCTCGAGCGCCTGAACAATGCGCGTCAATTGACCAGCCCCCGATGCGGGGGACACGTATTGACGAACGGTGTCGGCGAACAGCAGCAACGCAGTCTCGCAACCGTTCCAGACCCCCGCGCTTGCCAGGCGTGCCGCGAGATCCACAATCATCTCGTGAGGCGTTGCTTCGGCGTGCGAGCAGCGGGTGGATGCGGAGATGTCCGCCATGACGATGACCGGAAATCCGCGAGCTTCCAGATAAGTCCGGACCCATGGCTTGCGCAGCCTTGCGGTCGCACTCCAGTCGATGCGGCCCACTTCATCGCCAACTTCATACTCGCGGAGGCCGGCGAACTCGATGCCATCCGCGCCCCGCGCGCGCGTCTTTGCCTCGCCGCTGACGAAACTTCCCAGCGGACGCCGCGTCCGGATCGGAAGCGACCGAACTTCTTCACGCGAATACACCCTCGTCATGGCGTTGGTACGGATTTCAGAATTCGTTCCACGAGCGAGGCGGCGGTTACGTTTCGCACCGCCGCGTCGTACGTCAGAAGAATGCGGTGCCGCAGTACATCGCCGGCCACCGATTTTACGTCATGCGGTACGACATAGTCGCGTCCTTCCATCAGCGCCTCGGCTTTCGACGCCAGAGCCAGGGCGATTGCCGCGCGCGTGGAGGCGCCCGCCCGCACCATGCCGTCGACCTCAATCCCAAACCGTTTCGGTTCCCGCGTGGCGACGATCAGATCGACCACGTAGTCGCGAATCTTTGGGTCGAGGTGAATATTGTCGAGTTCAGCCCGGCTCGCCAGTATGTCCGCGGTCGTCGCAACCACGCGGGCCTGCGGGAGATGTTGCAGGCGCGTCATGTTGTCGACAATCCGGCGCTCGTGTCCGGCATCGGGGTAGCTGACGGTCAAATGAAACAGAAAACGGTCGAGCTGCGCTTCGGGCAGTGGATACGTTGCCTCGTGTTCGAGGGGATTTTGGGTGGCGAGGACGAAGAAGGGGCGTGGGAGTGGATAGCTCTCCTCGCCGATTGTCACCTGATGTTCCTGCATGGCTTCGAGCAGAGCGCTCTGCGCCTTACCTGGCGCGCGATTGATTTCGTCGGCGAGGACGATATTGGCGAAAATGGGGCCCTTGCGCGTGGTGAAGCGCCCGGACGCGGCTTCATAGATCAGCGTGCCGGTGATATCGGAAGGAAGCAGGTCCGGCGTGAATTGCAAGCGGCGGAACGAGGCATCGAGACACTTCGCCAGAGTGATGATGGATTGCGTTTTGCCAATACCCGGTACGCCTTCGAGCAATACATGGCCGCCGGCGATCAGGGCCTGAATCAGCCGCCGCAGCAGATGGTTCTGGCCAAGGATGACTTCATGAAACTGTTCTGAAACAAGCTCGATCCACTCCGCGGGCATGAGTAAGGCTCAGTGTATCGCTGGTGGCCAGGCCGGGCAGGCCAGATGCTAATCCCAGGGATTGATCAGCGTAATGCCACAACGTCCGAAATCCTTGACGTTCCGCGTACACAGGGATGCATTGCGCGATAGCGTGATGGCTGCGATTTGACAATCCATTTCGCCGATCCGGCGGCCCGCTTTCCGGTGGACTGCGGCGATCGCCGCGAATGCCCACGCCGATCTTTCATCGAATGGAAGCACGCGTCCCGCGAACTGCTGTTCGAATAGAACAGCGAAACTCTCTCGAAGTCCTGATTTCCTGCGGCCCTCCGGAAGGATCTCGATCCCGTAAAGAATTTCGGCCTGAGTAGTTGTGGTGATGCAGAGTTCTTCGGGATACTGGGATGCAAACCACGCCGTCACCCTGGCGGCTGGAGCCGGTTTCACGATTTCCGACAAGACATTCGTGTCCAGTACGATCATTTGCGGCGCGTCCGGCGCGGAGCAAAGACCTCCCGTGGCGGATTTTTGCCGCGACGGTAAGGCTCGAGCTCAACGCCGCCGAACGGTTCTACCAGCGCGCGAATCGATGCCAGGAATTCCTTCCCGGTTTCTATTCGCGAATCCAGGCCCGTTTTCAGAAGTTCCCGCGCCTCCGATTCCATGGAGCGCCCATGTGCCGCCGCGCGCAACCGCAGCCGCTGCTTCACGTGGTCTTCCAGGCCGCGGATTATGATGCTTGCCATGTTATTGATGATAGCAATGATATCAATTGTGCTGATCGAGAATCTTCCCCAGAATTTCCGGAATTTCGAATACCGCGCGGTTTTTCATCGTTGACACGTGTTCCGCGAAAGCTCCATGCTGAATCGGGTCGAGCATACGGCGGACGGCGCCTGCGATCTCTTTCGAAAAATTCCGGAGCGCGATGCCAACTCCCTTTTCCTCCACCCAAACCGCATTGAATCGCTCCTGCGGCAGCGTCCAGGCGTTCGTCTCGACAATCACCGGCAAACCCATGGCGACCGCTTCGCTGATGCTGCCGGGGCCGGGCTTGCCGATAAAGAAATCCGCCAGTTGCATGAAGCGTGGAACCTCGCTCGTGAAGCCTTCCACGTGCATGCGGAGCCGTCCGCCCATTCCGCGCAGCGCGGCTTCCAGCTTCTGGTTGCGGCCACAGATGGCGATCACCTGCAGCGAAAGCTCGCTCTCATTCAGCCGCTTCGCGATATCGAGCATCTTCGCCGATCCGGCGCCGCCGAACATCATGATGGCCGTGGGCAGATCGGGTTTGAGCCCCAGCGCGGCGCGGGCGGCGGCCTTATCGACCGGAGGGATTTCGTAATACCGCGGATTGAGAATCATGCCGGACACGAGAAACACGCGCTCCGGCGCATGACCGAATGCGAGCGCCTGGTCGCGCGCGCGTTCCGTCCCGCAGACGACGTACTGCGGGCCCTGCCTCTCCAGCCAGAAGCTCGGCGGAAAATCGGCCATATCCGTCAGGATGGTGACGAACGGAACGCCGGGCAGCGCGTGCTGTACACCCTGAAACAGCGCCCGATTGAAATTCGGCACAAGCGAAACCACCAAATCGGGTTTCGGCCCACCCGCATTCCCGCGCCAGTAACGTTCGAGCCGGTTCACCTGCTGCGAGTGAAACAGCCGGATAATCGCGTGCATCGGCGCCAGCAGTTCTTTCGAGCCGAGCGTCCACCCGCGGCGCAGCATCAGGTTGTAAACATCCTGTAACCGGAGGCCGGTGATTTTGCGGAAGACGTCGATCTCGTCGAGCAGTTCCTGCAGATTCATCATCCGCATATCCCACGGCCGCTGCTCGCGGCGAACGACTTCGCACAGGGCATTGGCCGCGCTGCGATGTCCCCCGCCGGCATCGAAGAACACGAGCTCAATCGTCTTCACTCTTCCCGATTCTGACACGAAGCAGCCGCCCTGCTGTGTTTTTGTTCCATGAAATTACGCGGGAGCAATCTCCTAAGCTACCCTTTGTGTGGGGCATGCGGAAATTCTCGAGACGCGTGATGTTGGCCGCGATCGGCGGATCGCTCGTCGCGCAGACTCAGCCGGAATCGGGATCGGCGTCGCGCGGCGTGCAGGCGCAGGCGCGTCCGAAGCCTTCCGGCATACCCTGGATTGCGCGGTTCACGGACGTGGCGGCGAAGGCCGGGCTGACGCATCCGGTCATCTTCGGCGGCACGGATCGCGCGGATTACATTCTCGAAGCCACCGGCTGCGGCGTGGCGTTCTTCGATTACGACAATGACGGCTGGCTGGATATTCTTGTGCTCAACGGCAGCCGCCTCGATACCTCAGCCATTCCTCCCGATACCACGAACCGCCTGTATAAGAACAATCGCGACGGCACGTTTACCGACGTGACGGAGAAAGCCGGCCTGATTCGCCAGGGGTGGGCGCAGGGGGTGACGATCGGCGATTACAACAATGACGGCCACGAGGACGTCTTCATCACGTATTACGGCCAGAACGTCCTCTACCGGAACAACGGGGACGGCACATTCACGGATGTCACGAAGGATGCGGGCTTGCTTCATGAAGGCACGCGATGGGGCTCCGGCTGCACGTTTATCGATTACGACCGCGATGGCAACCTGGATCTCTTCGTCGGCAACTATGTCGATTTCGACGTGAACAAAGTCGGCCGGCCGGGCGCGAATCGCGGCTGCACGTACAAGACACATCCTGTTTTCTGCGGGCCGCGCGGCCTCACCACGCCGCGCCAGTACATTTACCGGAACAACGGCGACGGCACATTTCGCGATGTGACAGCAGAAGCGTTCGGAATTCTGGAAGGCCACAACAGCTTCGCGATGAGCGCCATCGCCACAGACCTTGATAACGATGGCTGGACGGACATCTTCGTCGCCTGCGATTCCACCGCAAGCTTCTACTTTCACAATCGCCACAACGGAACGTTTCATGACGACGCGCTCGAACGCGGGATTGCGCTCGCAGAGAACGGGCAGGTGCAGGCCGGTATGGGCGTTGCTGTGGGCGACTACAATCTCGACGGCAACCTGGACCTCTTCAATACCCACTTCGCGGAAGACACAAATGACCTCTACCGGAACGACGGCACGGGCAACTTCGAAGTGGCCACACTGCATGCCGGGCTCGGCGTCGAAACACGTTATGTGAGCTGGGGCGCGGGTATTGTCGATCTGGACAACGACGGCTGGCCTGATCTCTTCTTCGTGACCGGCAGCCCGTACCCGGGCATCGAGAAGACGCTCCCGGCGATGCCGGACAAGGGACCGCGCGTGATTTTCCGCAATCTGGGCAACGGCAAGTTTGAAGAGATGATGGAGGGCGCCGGGCCGGGGATCTATGAGCATCACTCCAGCCGGGGCTGCGCATTCGGAGACTTCGACAACGACGGCGACATGGACGTGCTCATCATGAACATGAATGAGCCGCCGTCGCTGCTCCGCAACGATCTGCAAAAGACCGAGCGGCCGCGGCACTGGATCAAGGTGAAGCTGATTGGAGTGAAGTCGAACCGCAGCGCGATCGGCGCGCGCGTAACCGCGAGTTACGGCGGTAAAAAGCAGGCGCAGGAAGTTCATGCGCAGTCCAGCTATTTTTCGGTGAACGATTCACGCCTGCATTTCGGTCTCGGGGATTTCGACAAGTTGGATCTCGAAGTTCGCTGGCCGAACGGGGGCATCGAAAAATTTGCGGGTGTCGCGGCAGGCAAGCTGATCACGATCCGCGAAGGCGAAGGTATTATCCACAGCGAAGCATTTCCGCGAGCCTGAGGCCTTATAATCCAGGCATGATGCGAGCGGCATTGATTCTCGCCTTCGCGGCATTGCTTGCGGCGAAGAATCCGCCATCAGGCAGGGCGTCCGACGCCAGCGTGGAGATCTCGGCGACCTTTCTCGACGCAGCAGCTACCCAGCAGGCCGCCGGTTCCGATTTCGACAAAGCGTACACCGTCATCCAGGTGACGGTCACGCCACTCGGCGGGAAACCGCTGGTCGTGCAGCCGGACGATTTTCTGATGCGGGTGAAGTCTGACAGTGACAGCAGCGGACCGTTATCGGCGTCGCAGGTCTACGGCGCCGGCGGCGGCCTGGTGCTGCACCGTTCGGAGGAAACCATCGGTATTGTCCAGACCAATATGGGCTATAAGGGCGTGACCGCGGCGACCCAGAGGTCCCACGTTGACCCCGCAACCATCAAGGCCCTGCAGGCTAAACTGCTGCAGGCCGGGAAGACAGCGTCACCGGTCAGCGGACTGCTCTTTTTCCCTATCTCGAAAAAGAAGCCCCACGATCTGGACCTCGTCTACACGTCGCCGACGAGCAAGGTGCACGTCGATTTTCGCTGAGCTCAGAGTTCGGTAATGCGCTGAGCATCCGGCGACGGCGTCCCGCGCGGCCGCCACTCGATCGGCGTCACGGGATCGAGCTTCAGCCAGATGAAGAAACCGATGAGATAGACAGCCGCTCCCATGTAGAGCACGTAGTCCCAATTGCGGTTGGAATACTGCAGCACAAGCCCGGAGACAGTGCCATAGAGCGCGCCGCCCAGGTTCCCGACCATATTCATGGAACCCGCCACGGTTCCGGAGTAGCTCCCCGAGATATCCATCACCGCGCCCCACGCGGCAGGCATGACCAGGTCGTTGCAGAAACTGGACATCGCAATCGCGCCCACCACAAGGAATGGCTCATGCAGAAGCGTGGCAAGCACCAGGCACCCGGAAGCGCCCGCGAAGCCGGTGCACGAGGCGATGCGGCGAGCGGTCAGCACGCTGCCGGTCCAGCGCGCCAGCGGCTTCGCCAGAAGGCCGCAGGTGATGGAGCCGAAACCGCCCGCGAGGAGCGGCAGGGTCTTCAGGATCGTGCTCTTCGTCACGTCCAGATGGAACCGTTCATCCACGAACGTGGGTGCCCACGTAATCAGGAAGTACCAGGTGAAGCTGATGGCAAAGTATTGCAGGCAGAGCAGCACAACGGTCTTCGAAGCGAGCAGATCGCGCCACGGAAAGCCGTGCGGCGCCGGTTTCGGATTGTTGGCCAGCAACTCTAGCTCGCCCTCGTTCACGCCCTTCTTCTCGCGCGGATTGTCTTTATACCAGGCGGCGAAAGCGACGGTCCAGATAGCACCAAAGGCGGCGAAGACAGTGAAGGCGAGCCGCCAGTCCATGTATTCGAACAACAACGCGACCAGCAGCGGTGTGAAAGCGCCGCCCCAGCGGGAACTCATCCAGATGATGCCCTGGGCGCGCACACGCTCGCTTTGCGGCAGCCAGATGGAAAACGCTCGCGCGATGTTCGGATAACAACCCGCCTCACCCGCCCCGAACAAGAATTGCGAGATCCAGAGAGAAACAAAATTCCATGCGCGGCCGGTGACGGCGGTGAAGATGGACCACCAGATCGTGATGCGTATCAGAACATTGCGCGGCCCCAGACGATCGCCCATGAAGCCGCTGGGGATTTCGAAGAGGGCATAAGCCACCGCGAAGGCTGTGAACACAAGCCCCATCTCCGCGTCGCTCAGATGAAGCGACGTGGCCACCTGTTTGCGGGCATTCGAGAGCGCGACGCGGTCGATGTAGGTGATCATCGACAGCGCGACCGCGAAACCCACCACGCCATTTCTGACCTTGCTCGGTGGGACACTGGAAGTTTGCCGTCCCCCCTTACCCTGGGACGAAGTTGCGTTGGCTGGACCGGGTGCCATAGTCTTGCATCATATACGAACGGACGTGCTGACTGAGTTTCAGGCAATGGAGGCAAATCTTCGGCAGTCCTTCCGCGTCCTCGCGGAGGGCCGGCCAAAAGCGGACATCGCGGAACTCGATGGCGTCACTATCGCCTCGCTCGGCGCGGCGTTTCAGATGTTTAACGCGGCATTTCTCAGCCGGGAAGTGTCCGGGCCCGAAGATCTGGAAAAGCGGTTGCGCGCGGCCCGCGCGGTATTCGATCCGCGGCGGATACCCTGGTCGTTCTGGATCTGCGACGAATGGCTGGCCCGGCCAGCGCGCCGCGACCTGGTGGATACCTGCGAAAGCTTCGGCATGCGCATTGTGGCGGAGATGCCGGGCATGGTAGCCGACCCGCTGCGCGACACCGCGCGCTTCTCGCTCCGCTCCCGGCCCACGCTTCCGCTCGATATCCGCCGCGCGGAAGACGGACGCACGATGAGCGATTTCCGGGCCGTCGGCTCCCTGTGCTTCCACGTTCCACCGGCATGGTTTGGGGAGGTTTTCGACGATACGACGCCCTCTCGGGAATTCCGCTGCTGGGTGGGTTATCACGAAGGGCGCCCCGTGGCCACGGCGGCAACCGTGGTTTCGCACGGCGTGATCGGGCTTTACAATGTCGCATCCATTCCCGGGGAGCAGAGAAGGGGCTTTGGAGAAGCCATTACGCGGCATGCCGTGGGCGAGGCGGCGAAGGAGTCAGGTCTGCGGCGCGTGATCCTGCAATCCACCTCGCAGGGAGAAAGGCTCTACCGCAAGCTGGGTTTCCGCGAGGTTTCCCGTCTGGTGGTCTTCAATTCCGTGACGGCCGTGTGATGCCACTCCGTGCGGTACTCCTCGCGCTCGCCGCGAATCGCAAACTGAGAGCCTGGGCGGAGACTTCGCCGATCGCGAGAAAGGTCGCGTCGCGGTTTATTGCCGGCCACACGCTCGAAGACGCTCTTTCGGTTTGCGCGAAGCTGCGCAGGGAGGGCATCACAGCTACGCTCGATTATCTGGGCGAAAACGTGAGATCGGCGGAAGAAGCGGCCGCCTGCCGCGATGTCTTCCTCCGCGCGCTTCAGGCGCTCCACGCGGCGGGCCTCGAGCCGAATGTCTCGATCAAGCTCACGCAGTTCGGAATCGATTTCTCCGAAGCTGCCTGCGAGGGCAATGTGACAGCGCTGGTCGAGACGGCAGAGCGCCTTGGCGGATTCGTGCGCATCGATATGGAAGGCAGCGCGTACACACAGCGTACGCTCGATCTGTTGACGTGCGTTCACCGGCGGCATCCGGCGTGTGGCGCGGTGCTTCAGGCGTGCCTCTACCGCAGCGCGCAGGACGTCGACACGCTGATCCACGAAGGCATACGCGTTCGTCTCGTCAAGGGGGCGTATCTGGAGCCGCCGGAGATCGCGTTTCCCGCGAAGGCAGAGGTGGACCGGCACTACCTCGGGCTGGCGCACCACCTGCTGGCAGCGGGGCACTATCCCGCGATCGCGACGCACGATGAAAGAATCATCGACCGCATTGAGCGCTTCGCAGCGAATAATCACGTGCCGCGCGACAGCTTCGAATTCCAGATGCTCTACGGGATTCGCCGCGATCTGCAGAAGCGGCTGCACGAAGATGGCTATCCGATCCGGATTTATGTGCCCTTCGGCGAAGCGTGGTTTCCCTATTTCATGCGCCGGCTGGCGGAACGCCCCGCCAACCTGCTGTTCCTGCTGCGCAACCTGCTTTAATCGCCTCGCGCCGCGAGGTAAGACTCCACGGCTTCCGCGAGGGGCGGCATCGCCGCGACTCCCCACTCCGCCATGCGCGCATTGGCGAGGGCGGAAAACTTCGGACGTCTTGCCGCGGTGCGATACTCACGTTCGTTTGTGGGAGTGAGGTCCGCGCGGACGCCCGCCTTTTCGAATATCAGCCGTGCGAAATCAAACCACGAAATCGCCTGCCCGCCGCCGCAGTGAAAAACGCCATCGAGGTTGCGCTCGAGCATATCGATAGACCGGCTGGCAAGGAGGGGGGCGAAAGTGGGGGAAGCGACATGATCTTCCACCACGCGAATCGGTTTGCCTTCGCGGGCGAGACGGAGCATGAGCTCCGGGAAATTGCCCCGTCTGGTGTGGCGTCCCGCCGGCCCGAATACGCCGGAAGTGCGGATGATCAGCGGCCGGTCCAGATAGGCCTGCGCGTACAACTCACCAGCCAGCTTCGAAACCGCATAGGCTCCGAGTGGATGTACGGCATCTGATTCCGCGTAGGGACGGCCCAGCATTCCATCGAACACGTAGTCCGTCGAAAAATGGACCAGACGCGTGTCATTCTGGCGGCAGGCGAGCGCAATGTTGCAAACGGCGAGCGCATTGGCTTCGAAGGCCCCGGCCGGCTCCCGTTCCGCCACGTCCACCTGGTTGTACGCCGCGGCGTTGAAGACGGCCCAGGGGTCGCAGTCTGCGAGCGTGTGCTCGACCAGTTCGCGGTTGGAAATATCGAGTTTCGTCCTCGCGAATCCACGGACTTCATAACCACGGCGTTCCAGCGTGGCGCAGAGTTCCACGCCCAACTGGCCGGAAGCGCCCAATACTACTACGCGTTTCGTCATATCAGGCGTGCGAAATGTGAAACACGGACGCAATCAGCGCGGCCGCGGCCAAAAAGAGAAGGATGCCGGCCCAGGCTGTCCAGGAAAGGCCCGCGAAACCGGAAGCGGAGTGCGCAACCTCCAGGGAGGGCGGCGATATCTCGGGCGGCGTGCTCTGCGTCTGCTGCGCTTCCCGCTGGGCGACGATTTCGGTCCACTGCTCGCGTCCCGCGCGATCCGCGATCACGATCATCCCGGAGTTTTCGCTGTTCGTGGTCTCAATCAGCGTCCGCCGCAACGCCTCCGGCACTTCCTGCACGGACCGGTAGAAGCTTTGTTCATCGCCGGCGGCGATCATTACAGCGGAGGTCTTCACGATTCCTGAAACCTTGCGCAGAATACGGACGCCACACTCCGGGCAATGCGTGGCGGGTTCATCGAATTCAAACTGGCACTGAGGGCAGATCATGCAAAATCTTCCTAATCGGCCGCATTGGAACGCGGCGGCGTCTGGCCGGTCAGGCCATGGTGGTGCGATACGAAGTGCGCAAGCGTCACCTGAATGAAGCCGAGCGCCGCTTTGGAAAGGGCCTTGTCTTTACGATAAATCAAACCCAGCTTGCGAACCATCGGTTCCGGCGCCAGCGGTATCGCGCGCAGTATGCCAGCTTCCACTTCCTTCTCAAGAGTAGCGCCGGAGAGGAAGCTGATGCCCAGGCCGGCGAGCACGAAGCGCTTCATAGTCTCAGTGGAATCGAGCTCCATCGAAACCTGGAGGTCGCTCTCCACTTTCTCCAGCCACGCGTTGAGACGCGTCCTTGTCATGCCGGACTGCGGCAGCAGCAGGGGAAACGGAGCAACGTCTTCGCAGGAAATCCGCTCCATATTGCCGATGGGATGCCCGGCGGGGACAACACAGAGCACTTCGTCTTTGAAGATATCCACGACCTGTAAGCGTTTTTCAGCCACCGGAAGCTGCGTCAGCCCGAAGTCGGCGACATTTTCCATCACCGCTTCCACCACCCGTGAGCCATAAGACCGGTTGACCTGAAGCTGCACGCCGGGAAACTGAACCTTGTACTCCGCGAATACGCCCGGCAGAACGTAAATGCACGTCGCTTCGTTAGCAGCGATCACCAGCTCGCCGCGCGGCGACGATTCGAGCTCATTGAGCGCATCCTGCGCCTGCCGGCGGACATCCATCATCTGTTCGGCATATTGTGCGAATAGTTTCCCGGCGGTAGTGAGGGAGATGCGGCTGCCAAACCGCTCAAACAGCTCACACTTGAGCTCGTGTTCCAGCTGGCGGATCTGGGCGCTGATCGCAGGCTGCGTCCGGTAACACGTCTGCGCGGCCTTCGAGAAGCTCTTGAGCCGGACAATTTCGAGAAATGTATGGATCTGGTCGAAATCCATCGCGGAAAGTCACGTCGTCCGGCAGTTCGGGCTGGCCGCGTCCTGGTGCGTATCTCTGAATTTTAGCAGGGATGGGGAGTGGAGGCGGAAACTCTTATTTCCTAAAGCTTACGGAGCAGTCCCTCGGGCGGACTCCATGCGAAACCGAACGACAGCCGTATGCTGTCCTGCGAAAGGGGCGAACTGCTGAGGGTATAGCGTTCATAATTGAAGCGGAGATTCGCGCTCACGCCCCTGCCGAGTTGCCGCGAGCTTCCCACGTAGTACGTCTCGCTCTTATAAAAACCGATATTGCCTCTGGCCGTCGAGCTGACCGATGAGTACATCGCTCCTACGCTGAACGGGAGCCGCCGGCGCAGAAAGCTGCCGGTAAAGCCCGCGCTGAGAGTTTGCTGGATCGATGTGAGAAGCACGCCGTTGCCCGGCGATTGCCCGTGCGCATACGAGAGATTCGCAGTCCGCGAACGCCGGAAATCGTGAACCAGCTGCACCGAGATATCGGAAGTTCTGCGTACCGAGAAGGCATTGATGATGACGCTCGGCTGGCCGAGAATCTGCGCGAGGGGCGGTGGCAGCGGAACTGCCTCATAAGCCAGGTTTTCAATGCGCGTAATTCCGAGCCGCGTCTGCAACTGGGTGTTGCGGTTAATGGCATACGAATAAATCAGGCCGACGTTATGCGAATCCGAGGTAGAGATATTGTGCGAATACAGATAATCCGTGAATGAGTAATACGCGCCTACGGTCGCTTTGCGGGTCCACCGGTAATTGACGTCGCCGCTGTACTGCCTGCCGTGCATTCCCACGCCCTCGCTGCGGCCAATGATGAAATATGCCGTTGAAACGTTATAGGAGAGCCGCGCCGTCTGGCGGAATGTCATGCTGAGCGCGGAAGAAGACTGCAGCGTCTTGCTGTTCAGCAACTGGACATTCGGACTGGTGGCGAGATTCATGTTCGCCACCGAATTTCCGGTCTCGAGCGTAGGATTCTCGAACGAGTAGTTCTGCGAAAGATCCTGCAGGCTTTGAACGAACTGAAACGATATGCGCCGCGAGAGCACGTGGGCATAATCGAGATTCATAGTCTGATTGGCCCCGTTCAGGCCGCCCTGGCCGTACTCGGAATAGTTGCCGGTGTAAGTAAGGCCCAGTTCGTCACGCCTCCAGATATGGCGCCCGCCGAGCGACCAGTTGGCCATCATCGATTGCGTGGAGAGCGAGCGGTAGCTGGTGACGCCGTTGATCGCACTCGGCGCTTCGCCGGAGTTCCAGGCGTAGTTAAAACCCAACGCGCCCGACCACTGGATCTGGCGAGGGATCATCGGACGCGCCAGAGTGTAGCTGCGGCTCAGTACGGCGGGGCCCGTGTATTCCGCGCCATTGGCCGCCGCGCTGTCCGCATCGGGATCGATCGAAGTCCCGTTTGACTCCCGGTTCTGCGCCGCCTGCTGTTCGTTCATGGCGGCAATGGACCCGGGGACTGGTTGCGCCTTCGTCTGGTTCGGCAGCGCGCCCGGCGCCTGGCGATCCGTCAGGCGATTGGGATCGAGGGTCGGATCCACATCGCGCTTCATGGGATCGTATTTATCGATTTCCATTTCCCGCAGTTCGGCCGGCGTGTAGGGGAGACCGGTTTTCGGATTGATGGGAACGGGAGCCGGCGCGGGTTGATCCGTCTGAGGCGTCTGGACGTCACCCGCCTCGGGGGCCTGTGCCGTCCCATCCTGCTGAGCCGAAAGTACAAATGCGCCCCACAGGCAGAGCCAGACGGCGGCAGTGGCGGTACGAGTCACATATTAAAGTCTGACGGCTGGCCCGCGGCCTGTCAACCTGTCCGGGTACTGCGGCAAGCTAACAGGGCGGGCCCGGCGCAGTCTATGGTGGTGTGCCGCTTCGGCATCCGCCGGCCCTGAACGCCCGTGCGGGAATTCAGTAACGAGGAAAAAATTATGACAATGCGCTGCTGCGCGCTTCTGACCGTCTCGCTGGCGGCTCCTGTTTTCGCACAACCGCAACCCCAGCCC
>Ga0134125_10001588_pt1 | contig 27764 bp, 22 predicted proteins | sample KB31751_FD_96464 | JGI IMG/M metagenome (GOLD analysis project Ga0134125, IMG submission 96464) | Terrestrial soil microbial communities with excess Nitrogen fertilizer from Kellogg Biological Station, Michigan, USA - KB3-175-1 | ecosystem: Environmental > Terrestrial > Soil > Unclassified ... | reverse complement strand
CGTCGCGGGTAATGATCCACGCGCGGACCAGGTCGTAGGTCCAACCGAAGCGGGCCGGTTCCCAGATGTCTTTGACGTCGACGCCGGCATCTTCGCGCGGGAGGGCGCGCCACCATGGGAGGTCCGCTTCGACTTCGACTTCGTTAGGCGAGCGGTGCCAGGCGGCGGGTCCGGCGGGGAGCGGGCGCCAGACGGTGCGGTACGCCTGGTAGTCGCCGGCGAGGACGCGGTCGGCGCGGGCGAGGGCCTGGGCCGGGTTGGTGGCGTGCGTGAGCGCGGCGGCATCGACGGCGAACGGGTGGCGCATGGGCGCCGGCGCGAAATCGATGACGCGGCGGGGTTTGGCGCGGAAAGCGCCTAACGCGCGGCGGGTTTCGTGCGTGGCGCGCTGGGCGAGTCCGCGGACGCCGTAGGTGCGGGCGAGGGTCGCGGCGATGGCGGGCCAATCGCGCGGCGGCGGTTTCACGAGTGTCGCGTCCGCAGACGTGCGGTCATCGGTCGATGAGCGCGCGCAGCGCGGCGTCGAGGCGTTGGGCGAGCACGGGGCGGCCGTGTTCGCGTCCGACCCATTCTCGGCCCGCGTCACCCATGGCGCGGAGCGCATCGGGCGCCCGTTGGGCGAGGCGGAGGATGGCGTCGGCAAGGGATCGCGGCGACGAATCGGTTGTTTGTTCGCCGGCATTGGCATCGCGGAGCATGCCTGCTACCTCGCCGGGGACGTTGCAGACGACGGGCAGTCCGGCGGCGAGGTAGTCGAAGAGCTTGTTGGGGCTCACGCCGAACGCGAAGAGCGGCGCATCGCGGAGGACCATGAGTCCCGCATGAGCCGAGGCGAGGAGGTCCGGCATGGCCGTCTTGGGGACGGGGTCGCGGAACTCGACGTTAGGCAACTGCTCCCGCGCGGCTCGAGCCTGGAGCTCGGCCTTGGCCGGTCCGTCGCCGACGAGGACGATGCGGACCGGGTGGTCGCGGAGGAGCGCCGCGGCGGCGAGCACGGTATCGAGTCCGTTGGCGGGGCCGTGGGCGCCGGCGTAGACCAGCGTGAATGGCGCGCGCGGGGCCGGCCACGGATGCGTGTTCAGTGTTGGATCTGCTCCGTTAGGCACGTAGACCATCTTGCCCTCGTCGACGCCGAGGTCCACGAGGTGGTCCCCGGTGCCGCGGGCGAGGACGATGATGCGGTCGGCGCGGGCGTAGAGATGTTTGGCGAGGGCGCCGAGGACGTGGTACGCGGGCCCGCGGCGGCCGCCGGCGGCGACGAGGCTTTCGGGCCAGAGGTCGCGCACCTCGAGGACGAAGGGGACGCGGAGGCGGCGGGCCATGCGGTACGCGGCGCGGGCGGCGAAGAGGTGCGGCGACGAGCCGATGACGACGTCGGGGCGCGCTCCGTTAGGCGAAAGGCGGGCGACGGAGCGCGAGAACGAGAGCCAGTTGCGGGCGCGGCGCCAGTCGTTGCCGGTGTAGGGCGCGGCATAGAGCCAGAGGAAGTCGACGCCATCGACGCGCTCGGCGATCGCGGAGCGGGCGTCGGGCGTGGGGCGTCGAGTGTAGCCGCGGGAGTGGAGGTGGAAATCGGACGCGGCAATGGTGACGTGCCAGCCGTAGGGACGCAAGGCGTGGGCGAGCTCGAAGTGTCTCGTGCCGCCGCCATCGGAGGGCGCAACGGCGAAGTGATTGACCCAGAGCAGCCGGCGCAGCGCCGGCGCGCTCGGAGGAGCGAGCCGCGTACCGTGTATCGCTTCGGAACGAATGACGGTCATGCGGTCGGACTTTCGCGAGCGCCTAACGTATGGAAGGCGCCCACGGCCGGTGCCTTAGGCGGACTTCCGCGCGCTCTGATACGCGTCGAGATGTTCATTTGCGCGAACGCGCCAGGTCCAGGCTTCCGGTGCGGGTGTCATGCGTGGCGGCCCAGCGCCCTCCAATGCCGACCCGATGAGCCGGCTGAGATCGACGTTGTCGTGCGGGGCGAAGTGTGAACCGGCTCCGGCGCGGCGCATCAGCTCGCGGTGTGCCGGAATGTCGCTGCAAATCAGCGGCGCGCCTAGCGCCAACGCTTCGGCGACCGGTAACCCAAATGCTTCGAGCCGACTACACGATACGGCGATGCGCGACCGTGCCACGATTTCGAGAAAGGTGTCGCGGTTGAGTTGTCCGGTGATCGTGGTCGATTCTGCGACGCCGAGGGAGTTTGCGAGCTCCTCGAGCGTAAGGCGACGGGTGCCCGGTTCGACACCGATGAGATGGAGGCGAATTCCCGCGCGCGCTGTTGCTGGCAAACGCCCCCAGGCCCGGATCGCGACGCCTTCATCTTTGCGCGCGCCGATGCCTCCCATGATGACCACCTCGGGCTGATCTCCGACCCATCGGTGATCATGTACGTCCACGCCATTTGGGATGAGCACGCTATGTACGCGGACGCGGCGACGTACGTGCGAGAGTACTTCCGTCGATACGGCAACGCCCAGCAGCGCCGCTGGCGCGGCGACCGCTCGCCACGAGGCTCGCGTCGTACGTCCGACCCAGCCGCGCACGCGCTCGCCCTTGGACATGCGTGGCCGGAAGTGAAAGAGGTCTTGAAAAAACAGAACACTGCGTTCGTCGCGCGGCGGCGAGGCGTTAGGCGAAAAGATGATATCGGCCTGCACGCGGTCAGCGAGGCGCGGCAAAACCGTGCCGACGTGGCGCAGCCAGGAAGCCGACTCATGGCGGACGGGCTCGACGCCTCGCGGGACGCGAGCCGAATCGAATCCTTCCGGGATGGCGGCGAAGACGCGCGATACGCGCGAGTTGTCGCACCACGCAGTCGCCAGGCCCTGGAAAACGTACAGGCCGGAGGGCGTACGAACGGATCGGGCGTCGAAGAGAATACGCACGCTAGACCTACTTGGTCGCGACGATCAGAAAATTTTGCGTGAGGATCACAGACGGATCTAGGGAGCCCGTTTCTGCGGCGAGATAGGTACGCATTATGCCGCGCATGACCTTCCACAACACCCATCGCGCGGCGCTCTTGAGGCCGTGCACGATTGGTGTATCTTCGTAACAGGAAATCGTGCGGAATCCCGACGACAAGAGAAATTGTCCGATCGAGGTGCGCGTGAATGCCTGCTCGTGCGTGATGTCACCGTACCGAATGCGGCCGAAGAATGGTGACTCGCCGTTCACGGTGTGGACTACCCATTTACCGTCAGGGCGTAAAACGCGATGGACGTCATCGATGAGCGCCAGCAGCTCATCCCGCCGAAAGTGCTCGATCACGTCGAAGGTCAGCACTACATCGAGTGACGCATCGGATGTCGCGCTGAGCGTCTCGGCGAGGTCGCCTTCGGCGACGCCACTGATTCCCAACCGTTTGGCTTCCGCCACCTGTTCGAAAGACCGGTCTACGCCCCGACAGTTCGTGTAACCCGCCTGTTGGGCAAAGTGCAGGACGGTGCCATGTCCGCATCCGAGATCGAGAATCGCAGCGTCGCGCCGGGTTGGAAAGTGACGGCGTATCATGGCCACCAGATAGGGCCTTCGCGACGCGGTGGCATCGAGTCCCGGTTGGACTAACGGAACCGTGCGGGCGTGAACGTATTGATCGTAGACGCGGTCCCGATAAACTTTGCTGCGGGTCACGCGATTCCCAATGTTGCGCCGCCGCTCAGGCGGGCCACGGAGCATGTGATGTCGAACACCCGAGACACGAATCGGTCAAAGGACAACTCGCGGCGGGCGAAAGCTCCCGCGTTCCGAGCGCACGACAGCCATCGACCGTCGTTTGCCAGCATGACGAGCACGGCGTCGGCGATCGCGTAAGGCGTGTGCTCGGCGATCGCTCCGCCGCCGCTCGCGCGGATGATCGCTTCCGGGCCGCCGCACTTGGTCGCGACTACAGGCAGCCCCGCGTGCAACGCCTCCGCAACGACGAGACCGTATCCTTCTTGGCGCGACGACACCATCAGCACGTCGTGCGTGAGATATGCAGCGACGAGGTCGGACACGCTGAGCGCGCCGGCCAGTGTAATACCGGAGCCCGGCTGCCGCGCACCGCTCCGCTCGGCCCACTGGTCGGTGTAAGGCCCAACGATCGTGAGCGTTGCGTTAGGCTTAACAGCACGCACGAGGCGAAACGCATCGATGAGCAGCGCCGCGTTCTTGCGCGGGTCGGACACGCGGCCCACGAACAGCAATTTTGCAGGCCGAGTAAACGGAGATTCTGCCGCGGCGCGCATCCGCTCCGCTAGGGCGTCCAAGAACCCGATCGATGGCGGCGGATTGAGTACCTGCACCTGGCCTGCGCCGAGTTGATGCTGCGCCATCATCAAGTCGCGAGTGTATTCGCTCATCGCCAATAGGCGCGATGCTCCCCGGTAAATTGCTCCCTCGAGACGCGCGTCCAGAGGACCGAGCATGCGGTGCAGCGACGCCCCAAGTCCGGTGCCGGTGCCATTGCTCCGCACTCGCTTGATATCGATCGAGTCCAGCTCGTCGCGCGCGGTCGTTGCCTCCCATACCACGTATGGTACACCGCTCGCGAATAGCGAACCTGCATAACGCGACGTCGCAGCCCATGCGCACGACCATTTACGAAATCGGCGACGATGACTCCACCCGGCGGCCAGCGCCTCGCCGTGAACGGTGATCGGTTGGGTGCCGAGCTCGAAGGCACGATACGCGTGATCGGCAGTGGTTTCGCGAAGCGTAGGCCGCGCCGACATCCTATGGGACAGGACATCAACTTGTGCGAATTGACTAAGCGCGCCTAACAGAACTTCCGCGCTCACGGCGCCGCCGGCCGGCGCACCTAAGCGCTCGCCTGCGAGCAACACAGGCATGCGGCCCGTCTCTCCAACGCCGTTCGAGATGTGCGCCTTCGCTACTGGTCGAGTCACGACATCAGTCATTGTCACGCCGCCCACGAGCACAGGCCGAACGACGACAGCGCACCGACGATGCCGCGAACGGCCACGTCGTAGCTGTACTGCGCGGAGCGCTTTTGTGCAGCCCGGCCGATTCGCGCGCGAAGCTGTGGGTCTTCGACCAATCGCGTTACATACCTGGTCAGCGCATCCCAGTCGCCCGGAGCGAACGTGAAGCCGGTTTCTTCGGTCGGAATCAAGTCCCTGGACGCGCTGACATCACTCGATGCTACGGGTGCCGCGCCGGCCGCCATTGCCTCGCTGAGGACCAGCCCCCACGTCTCCCAGAGCGACGGTATCACATAAACGTCGGCCAAACCATACAATTCCGGCAACTGGCTCTGATTGACGAAACCGAGCCACGTCATGTTCGTTAGACCGCGTCGCAGGCACTCGTCCTGTAAGCTTGGTCCTTGCGGCCCCGAACCAGCGATTGCGATGTGGACTTTCGACGAAAGCTCCGGCTGAGAGGCGAGATGAAGCATAGCGGCTGGTTGCTTTTTCTCGAAGAGCTTGCCGACGAACAACACAATGACGCGATCGGCTGGAAGCCCCCATGTCGGAAGCATCTGAGCGCGCTGTTCCGCCGCCACGCGACCCGCACGCTGCAACGCGTCGACATCGGCCGCGTACGGGACGAAATGCAGCTGCTCATCGCGAGCCCCGTAGTGCAGGTAGGCTTCGCGGTTGGCTTCACCGATGTAGAGCAGCGCGTCGGCGTGCTTGATCCAGGATCGGATGATTCGGTCGCGCACTGGATCGAACCATCGCCGGGGTCGATCCATGAGGCGCAGTTCGCTGCGAACGAGAAACCGCGTATTCCGAAGAGCCGCCGCAGCAGCCGCAAACCAGTTGCTGGGATAGAGGTATCCGTTGACCCAGACCGCGTCGTATCCACGGAGAAGATGCGTGAACGCTCCTGGATTGATTGCATGCAGTGGATTGAAGGGGTCTCGAATCGGACTCGCGCTCCATAGAAACCGGTGGCGGTATCCGTCGAGCAGGTCCGTATCCCAGACGACCGACTGATTGAACTGCTTGTCGAAGCGGGCACGGACGCCAAAATCGCGACAGAAGAAAACGTCCAGCTCAATGTCAGGCAGCGCCGCGAGACGCTGGTACAACGGCGTGAAGTACTGAATCGGATGTGACGCGACGACGGCCAATCGACACGTATTGCGGCCTTTCATCCGTTAGCCGCTCGCACGACCGATGATCTCTCTGATGCGATGGTCCCAGCTATGTTCCGACTCCACACGACGGCGGCCCGATGTCGCGATTGCCATGCGTTGGGCATCGTCGGCAAGATACCGCTCGACTTGAAGGATCAATTCGTCTGGGTCAGCGAAGCACGCGACGTCGCTCGGTTCGGCCAGGACCTCGAGTAGCTCGAGTGTGCGCTCGTGCAGCATGAACCCGCCGCACGCTGGAATGTGAAACGTGCGGCTGGTTATCTGATCGCCCGATGATGAACCTGCACGGGGCTCGCTCAAGATGCACAGGTTGATCTTCGACGCGGCGATGGCTCGGACATACTCTTCGCCCTCCACTGCTCGTCCTTGGACGACGTCATCGAGGCCGCGACGGCGCTGGTGCGCATTCCACTGTTCTCCCCAAATGCGCATACGGACGTTCGGCCGGCGCGCGTGAAGTTCGCGCAGCAGGCGCTCCTTCTTGGGCGACCACGTCCCAATGAATGAGACGTCGCAGCCATATCGCTCGACGTCGGAGGGTGTGGGCACCGTCGGTCGATGGAGCTCCGGGTCAAACGCATGATGCACGAGACTCACATGCCTTACGCCCAACTGGCTTTGTAGGTCGCGAATACCGAACGACTTGGTGGTGAAGATCCAGTCGTAACGCGGCAACGCACCAGGCAAGTATGGCCCATGCGTGCGGAACGAAACGTCGGGATAGAAGCAGAACAAGCGTATCCCGCGCGCGTGCAGTTGTTCCAAGCTGTCGCCGCGCACGAAGGTCCCCTTGAACACGAGAAGCAACTCTGGGGAGGTTCGGATCGCTTGCTGGATCAGCCGGCGATTGAATTCGGCGACTGCGAAAGGTCTCAGGATGCGGCCGATCCCGCGCATCACAGTCGATTCCCACCGCACCGGCACGGATTCCCACTCGGGAACGACTTGGACGCTCCACCCTGCCCGTCGCAGGGCCTTCATGCCGGCGTAGCCGTTGCTGCCGAGCCATTGGTCGCACACGACGAGTGCGCGCCGCAGCCCGGTATCCCGACCGTCGCTGAATGGTGGTCGCTGGCGAGAGATCGGCGCAGCGTTCGTCACGCGATACCTGCTCGGACAACTCCTTGCCTAACTGGACGCAGCCGATGCGCGCCGCTGCGGCCGCCCCGTGAATTGTTGGGCAGGGCACGCACGATGACACCGACGGCCACGAAAATACAGTAGGTGGCGATCAGCGTCACGATCGTTTGTAAGTCGGCCGCTAGCGTCAAGCTGGTCCAGAACAGGTAGTAGCCAAAGGCCTGCCCGATTGCAGTGGATTGCCGCCCCCAAAACGCGGTGCGGCTCCAGAGTAAGGCGACGAACGCGCCGAACAGCGCGCAGCCGAGCAGCAAACCGAACCAGCCGAAGTTGAGATAGAGCTCGCCGGGGACCGTCATGTTGATGGCGTTCGAGTATCGACCATCGGAGCGAATCCACGCCTGGCCGATCCTCCAAGCGAACCACCCACCCTTCTGGATGATGGGTTTGTCCCGCCACAGAAATCGCGGTATGAAGACGAACCCCAAATACTCGAGCGTCTGGCCGTGCAGGTAGCCATCTTCGTCGGCGATAAGTCCAACTCGCGATAGCTGGTTGAAATTCGTCAGTCGCGCCCAGAAACCGGGATGTTGCTGCGCCGTGAACGGCGTGTTAGGCGGACCTCCCTCGGCGACGGCCTCGAGGCGATCGACACCCACAGCGGTCGTGCGCGCCCGCGCGAAGGCGGTGAAGTAGATGATGAAGAAGGCGGCGAAGATGTAGAGCGGAATGAACAGCCTGGTCTTGAGCGGCGCCAGCGATCGTGCACCCAGGAGCGCACCAAGCGCAAACGCGATGAAGGGCGACACAATATCCGTGCGGAGGTAAGCCAGGAAGAGCGCCCGAGCGCTCTCCGTGGCAGCCACGATGAACGCGAGTACAAGCGCGCCGCGAAGACGTCGCTCGGTGCCTGCACGGGCCAGCAGAAACGTGACGATGTGCGGAAGCAGATACACCGTACTCATGATCGACCCGATCAACTCGAACCCGGATCGTGCGTGGAGCGCGATGGCGGCGAACGCCACAAGGGGTCCGCCAATGAGAAGTAAGCGATCGGGGAAGCTGCCGCGGACGCGCGGTAAGGCACCGAATGCGACGCGCGCCGCAGGCAGGTTAGACACGATCTTAAAGCCAGCGATCGTAACCACCATTCCTACGGTCGACAGCTGCGACGCCAGGAGTAAGTAGTTGTCCGCAGCGTACGTGAAATAGCGATTGCTCAGGCTGGTGTTGGCTGTTAGCAGCCCCGTGGTATTTGCGAGTGCCGTGAGCGCGCTCGCGAATGCGAACACGGTAATCGGGGTCAGCGCGCCGCGGCGAGCGTCGTGAACATCGCCGAGTATCAGCCCGAGCCCGATCGGAACACCGGATAGCGCGAGAAGCCACGACGGGCCGTCGCCAAAGCTGACGGCGGCGATTAGAACGCCGAGCCATAAGCAGCAACGGGCGAGCGTGGACACTAGGTTCGCATGCCGGCGCGCGATTCGCCTAACCGCACGCGGCGTAGAGGGCGACGTGATCGCGTTGGCGGTCACGCGACGACCCCCTTCGGCGTCGCACTCGATCCAGGAAGGGACGCCCCGAACCGTTCGGCCCAAAGATGCAGCACGAACGTCCTCCATACGGATAGCGCCGACCGATCATCGCCGCCCTGCAGTGCCGAGACGTGTGCCCGGACCTGCGACGCATCGGAGACACCGAGCGAACGAATGCGGTCGTCGTTGATCGTCTCACGGATCCACGACAGCTCGCTCCGCAGCCACGATGCGAGCGGCGTGTGGAAACCGACCTTGTCGCGGCGTTGGCGAATGACATTCGGCAGAACGTCGGCGAATGCCTCGCGAAGAACGCGTTTGGTCGTCCCGTGCTTCACGAGGGCTTCGTAGTTGGCCGTGAACAGAAGGTCGACCAGACGATGGTCGAGGAACGGCATGCGCCCTTCGATCGAGAAGGCCATTGCGTTCCGATCATCGTAGTGGACGAGGTGCGGAATCGCGAAGCGGGTGAACACCTGCGCCGCGTAGTCGCCGAGCGAATCACGCCGATTGTCGATCTCAAACCGTGAAAGCGACACTTGGCGCCGCAATGTCGGCGACACGATCGCGCTGATTCCGTGCACGTAGCGCCGGCGCAGTGTGTCACGCATCCCGAGTGGTATCGCGTGCGCAACAGCCGCCGTTAGAACACCTCGTGCGCCGACGTTCGCTCCAGCCATCCACAGTTGCGCCTCGCGCCATGCGCGTAGCGCGTGTCCTCTGCCTAACAGATCGCCGAGGTAGGCGTGAACCATCGAGGGATAACCGAAGAGGAGCTCGTCGCCACCTTGTCCGGAGAGTATGACGGGTACCCCCGCTTCGCGAGCGGCACGCATCAGATGAAAGTGCGCGAGGATGGATGTGTCGCCGAACGGTTCTTCCTGGTGGTCAAGGACGCGGAGAATGTCGTGGCGCAAGTCCGAGGTTGCCGGCGTGATGCGATGGATGATCGGCCGCTTGAGCAATCCGACAGCCGCCTCGAAGTAAGGCGTCTCATCGTACCGGCTGTTCGGATAGAGGCTCGTGAAGATGTGAATCGGCTCGCCGCTCGTATGGCGGTCGACGATGCCGACGATGGTAGAAGAGTCGAGTCCGCCGGATAGCGTGGCACCGACGGGGACATCGGCACGGAGTCGGATGCGCACGGAGTCCTCGAGCAGCTCGCGGAAGCGACGCCGGAACGCATCGTCATACGGCAATCGATCCTGACGCCTAACGATCGGCAGCTCCCAATATCGGCGCACGCTCGGTTCGTCGCCGGGTCGGACCGTCATGCAATGTCCCGCAGGGAGCTGCGCGATATCGGAGAAGAATCCCTTCTCGTGCAGATGGCCGTACGTGCCTTGCGACAGGAAATCGAATGCCGCCTGCGGCTCGAGTCCAAACCGCATTCCGATGGCCGCGAACGCTTTGACTTCGCTCGCGAACCAGAGCGTGCGGTTGGCATCACGCGTGTAGTAGAACGGCTTTTTCCCGGCGCGATCGCGCGCGGCGAAGAGCTCGCGCTTCGTCGCGTCCCAGATAGCGAATGCCCACATTCCGTTGCAACGCGCGAGCGCACCGATGCCCCACTCCCGATACGCATAGAGCAGCACTTCACTATCGGTCTGCGATCGGAAGCGGCATCCGCGCGCCGTCAGTTCTCGGCGCAGTTCCTGGTAGTTGTACAGCTCGCCGTTGTACACGAGCGTGAAGCGGCCGGTGTCATCCTGCATCGGCTGTCGGCCGGCGTCTGACAGGTCGATGATGCTGAGCCGCCGATGGCCCAACGAAACGACATCAGTGGTCCATGAGCCCGAGGCATCCGGGCCGCGATGGACGAGCGATTGGGCCATGGGAGCGATGCGCGCTTCGAACCACTCGCGCTGCCGAGGGGTCGCAGAGAGAATGCCGGCTATGCCGCACATCTTATCGATTCAGCCCGTTAACGGCTCGCGAAAGTCCGAGCGATTCGAGGTGTTGCAGCACCGGGTACCACTGCACCTCCATGCTATACCAGGATCGTGCGGTTTCGAGGATGTGGTTGCGGGTGGAGGGCATCGATGCCTGCTCGATCGCAGCGGCGATCGTATCGCCTACCGACCGTGCCTCGAGTGACGATGCGAGAACAGCTGCGCCGCGTTGGGCGACCATCTGCATGTACGGCGTGTCGAGGCCGGCGATGACCAACCCGGCGTGCAAGTATTCGCCGACCTTGTTCGGCGCCGGCATACTACTCTCGAGGTTGTCGCCAGGTCTCACGAAGCACGCGCCAACGGTCGCAAGGCGCTGCAGCTCTAGCATCTGGCCGCGAGGGAGCAGCGGCAGCAAGGCGACGTCGGACACCCTCGGCGATCTCGCAACGCGGCGGCGAATCTCAGCTGCGTACGGGCTATCACCGACGTTTGTCAGCACGAGACACGCGGTGCTTGGCCAGTACACGAGGCTGTCGACGAGCTCCGCGACAGCCTGTGTACTGCTCACGTTGCCGGTGTGGATGACCATCGGACGCCGATGCCACGCCGCCGGCATCAAGTTGCCCGCCGTTCGGCGCGCCTCCTCGGTCGATTCATTCTGCGCGCGGTACGGCGCGTTGAGCACGGTCATCGGGCGTCGTCGCAAGTTGGCGCGCCGCTCGAGCCAGGCGGACCGCTCGGCCGATGGGGTACACACGATGGTCGCGGCGCGCACTGTCCGCAGGGCTCGCCAGTTCCGCAGCCGGGATGCCGGAGATCGCAGGATCCCGCCTAACGATGGATCGTAGAGTTCGAAGGCGAAGTAGACTACAGGAACACCGTGTGCAACGCGCCGGGCCTCAAGCAGGCTGAACGGGCAGCTAGCGATGATCGCGGCGGGCACATGTTCCGCCACGGATCGAGCGACGGCTTGCCGGAAGCGCCGACGCGCCGCCAGGCGTTGGGCAGCGGATCCCGCGTGCACGCCGCAATCGTGCAGGCTGATCTCCGGTGGCAGCGACACGGTTCCACCGGCCTTCGAGCTGAACGAGAAGATGTCGACGACATATCCCTCGTCACGCATCACGCGACTGACCGAGTACAGCGGCGCCAAGAAATCCGGGTGGACGAGACTCAGCACCAGAACTCGGGCCGGCTGGGCTGCTTTCAGTGCTTGCCGCGGCTGAGAGTCTATAGGAGCCACGGTGCTCACCGCATGCTGCGCGAGAGTCGCGCGCTGCGCCACGCAGCGATCGGACGTGACGCAATTGCACTGAGGTGAGCACGGATCACCCGCGATGCTTGGCCGGTATCACGGGCCGGAGGCCGGAGCCGCCTAACGAACGACGCATAGGCTCGCACGCAGCGCTCGATAGAGAACTCCGATCGTGCGAACGACAGGCTTCGCTGCTGTCGTTCAGCGCGGGGCACGCTCAACGCATCACAAACGCACTGCACGGCTGCGGCAACGTCGCCCACTGGAAAAGTCCACACGCATCGCGCCGCTCCGTCGTGCGTCGCGTAATCCTCGATGCCGCTTGTGCTGCTGGAGACGACGGCACACCCAGAGGCCAACGCCTCCATCAACGACACGGACATGCCTTCGAAGTTGGAAGGAAGTAGAAACAGATCAGCGTTCTCGAGAATGGATCGTACCGCGTCGCGATCGGACCATCCGTGCAGCGTCATGCTGAACGACAGGTCGCTGCGAGCGATGTTCTCGGCCAGCTCCGCTCGCGCTGGTCCGTCGCCGATGAGGTCGAATCGGCACGGCAGGCTGGCATCGCGCAACGCTCGCGCGATCTTCGGCAGGTCGCTGACGCGCTTGGACGACTCCTCCATGCGCCCAACCCATACGATACGCGGCTCCCCATCGGGCCGGCGATCAGGCTGAGGATGTTCGTCACTCACCGGAACCCCGCACGGGATCGTCTCGATCGGGAGCTCGGGCCGCTCGAGAGTCTGCACAACCCGGTCACGGGTTCGGCGCGAGACACACACGATCCCCGACAACTCATTTCGGTAATGCCTAACGTATCCGTAGTACGTCGCCTCGTCCGAATGTATGACGCCGACCAGCGGGTTGCGCGCGCACAACATGGCCGCGCCGGCCCACACAGCGGGGTCGTCGGATAGAATCATCGGCACGCCGAGAGGAACGTGGTGTTCGATGACCTTCGCATAGGTGAAGGCACGGTGATTCGCCGTTCCCAACTCGAACGTTGCGTCGAGCCTCCATGTTACGATCTCCGGTCTCACATTGTTCTCCGCGTCCAGCGCCAAGCCGATGACCGATGGTCTCGGTGAGGCGTGGCCGTTCCCCGGCGGGCTTGGGGCGAGGAGCCATGCGCGCCCGCCTAACTCTCGCCAGGCGACGGCGGCATCGACCATCCATCGGGTCACGCCGCCCCGATGATAGGCGTGGCATACGAACGCGACGTCAGGAAGCGACGAGGAACCCGACATCATGCGTTCGCGGTGGCAAGTGTAGGCGTTGGACGCGCGGCGGAGACCGCCGGGCCCATGAGCCAACGGCCGAAGCACAAGATGCGCCACGGCTCGAACGTGAACGGGGTCGCGCCGGCGATCATGGCGTCCATCATTGCATCAACTCGATCGCGACGCAGTAGTTGCGGCGCGACGTCCACGGCGTGCCTGACACCATCTCGGAACCACTGTGTCGCTGAATATCTGAGCCACGATTCTTCAGGTGTGACGAAGCCCATCTTGTCGCGGCGATCGAGGATGGCATCGGGCACCACAGTGCGCAGTGCATCGCGCAGCACCGCCTTCGTCACGCCGCGCCGCGTTTTCATGTGATCGGGGACGCCAGCGAGAAACTCAACGAGCCGATAGTCGAGAAATGGCACACGAGACTCGACCGACCACGCCATAGAGTTCCTGTCCTCATATCGGAGCAGGACAGGCAACGACGTCTCGAGCAACTGACGTTTCAAGTGGTGTTCGAGATCGTGCGGCTCGTCCCGTGGCGTCAACATCGAATCTGCATCCACCAACCACGAAGGCACGTTCGGGCGCGTGACGAAACGCGACGGAAGGATCGAATCGATCACTGGCACCGTCCGGCGTGCGGCAACAAGCAGTTGACCAACGGGCAGCGCACCGAATCGGCGGCGGTACGACGCCACCTCGCTGGTCAGCGTACCTAACAATCCACGGCGCATCATTCCCGCGTACAACGAGGCGTCAGCGCCGCCGTACCCAGCGAGCTGCTCGTCGCTGCCCTGCCCGTCCAGCATCACCTTTAGGCCGGCGTCGGCAGCGCCATCGAACACGCACCATTGGCTGAATTGGCTCGTCGAACCCGCCGGCTCATCCAAGTGCCAAAGCTGTAGATCGAGCTCGGCTTGCAGGCGCTCGATCGCGGGCCACACGCGCACTGCTCTTGCGCCGGCTCGTTCCACCACCTGCTCGGCGAAGCGCCATTCGTCGTAGCGCTGATCTTCGTAGCACGCCGTGACGGTGATCTGCCCCGCACCACCGTTCGATTCGCGCAGCACGTCCCGCGCGAGACACACGATTGCCGACGAGTCGATACCACCCGACAGGCACGAGCCCACGGGCACGTCGGCGCGCAGCCGCAACCGCACGCTGTCCTCGAGCGTGTCGTGAAGCACCGCTGCTAGGTCGCGCGATGCGTGGCGGCGCCGCGGCGCGAGCTCATACCAGCGGGCCACGTCCACGCCTAACGATAAATCGTCCAACCGGACGCTCGCGCGCTCGCCGCCGCGCAACTGGGAGATACCCGCGTCCAGCGTGCGCGACGTGTGGTCAATCAGGCCGTTCGCCAGATAATTGCGGGCCATTCCTTCGTCGAGGCGATGCGCGAAGCCGGGCAGTGTGCGGATCTGCTTCATTTCCGAGGCAAAAGCGACCAAACTGCCGACAGAAGCGAAGTACAGTGGCTTGACGCCGAATCGATCGCGCACGGCGTGGAGTGTGGCCGGAGCACGTGGATCGAGTAGCACGAACGCGAACATGCCGTTCAAGCGAGGTAGACAATCGACGCCCCACTGCAACCATGCACGGAGCAAAACCTCCGTGTCGGATGTGGACGCGAAGCGGTGCCCCAGTCGCTCGAGGTCGGCGCGCAACTCTACATGATTATAAATCTCGCCGTTGTAGCACAGCGCAAGCCCCGTTGGGGGATGCATCATCGGCTGGTGGCCCGCGGCGGAAAGATCGACGATGGACAGGCGCCGATGTCCAAGCGCAACGCGCCAGTCCGCCTCACGCGGGAGATCGAGCAGACCGTGTTCTCGCCGCGATGCGGCCGTCGTCTCAGACCCGGCGTACTTCCGCGGCGGCAACCCATCGGACCAGAGGAGATAGCCTTCGTCGTCCGGGCCCCGATGCCTAACGATCTCCGTTGCTCGCGCCACCACTTGAGGGGCGCATCGATCGGCGTTACGGGCGCGGGCGAGACCCAGGATGCCGCACATGGTCAGGCGTCCAGCGACATGCGGTAGGCAGCGCGGGCACGCGCGACGTAGCGTCTCCACGTGAAGTGCTCATCGCAGAGCCGCAGTGCGTTGTCACGCATTCGGGCGCCATCACGGGCGATCACGTCCAGTGCTCGTCGGGCCTCGTCGGTAATCCCCGACTCATCGCGACCGAAGATGTCCACGATGATGCCGGCGTCCGCATCGGTGATGATTTCGCCAACCGCCCCGGTGCCGCGTGCGACTACCACCGGAACGCCGGCTGCGAGGTACTCAGCGAGCTTCGTGGGTTGGCTCAATCGATTGAGGCGGCTCGGTGCACGCAAGAGCAAGCCCGCGTCAGCCGCCGAGAGATATCGCGCGACTTCATTTTGCGGCACACCGAGTACGGTCACTCGCCTTGCGTCCACGCCGCCGCTGGACAGCGCGGCTCGCATGGCGTCGACGTCGTTGGTGAGGCACAAGAAATGTGTCGTTGGCGAGAGCCTCGTCAGCGCGCGCACGAACGGTACGACGCCGTCGTGGACGTGCTGGTACCTCGTGATGGTACCGGCATAGGCGAACACGTGCTTATTCACAATGCCTAACGAGGCACGCATCGCGTCTCGGTCCACGGTCGTGTACGTAAGACGCGATACACAGCAGGGGATGTAAAAGCGCTTGGACTCTTCGACGCCCATCGCGCCGAGCCACTCCATCATGCCGGGCGACACCGAGAGCACAGCCCCAGCTCGCGCGAACGCTTCCTGGAGCGCCGCGATAGCGGCGTCGTGGTCCGCGCGAGTCTGCGGGTCCACGCCATCGATCGCATCGTATCCTCGCGCAAAGATCAGTTCTTCGGGCCAGGCCCCACGAACGTCGACGACGATTCCGGCGTTCGGCATGTGCTTTGCGATGGCCGCGGCCCACTGCGCGGCGGTCTCGCCCCGGCAGTGGAGCACGAGCGGCGCGCTGCGAGGCACTCCGAGAAGGCGCCTCACCATCCCCGCGTTGCTCGTTAGGCCGAGCCGGCTCACGTAGGGCACAAGGCGCACGGAGAGGAAGGGAGCGACGCGCCGGAGCTCCTGGACTCGGCGCCGGAGCGCGCGCCGGAGCGCGACCCGCGCCGGTTCGAGAAACAACACGAGTACGCGCGCCGGGCGATCGTCGCCCGGTGTTTCTGCCTGGGCGATCATGTGGCCGATGACCTGCGGAATGATCAGGTCTTTGGTGGTCTCGCCGACGACCACGTGCACCAGAGTGTACGGTTCGGCCCGCGCAGAAACCGGCGCAGCTCGAGTCGCGACCGACGAAACGCCGGTTGCGGGCTCCGACGATGAGAGGCTAGGCACCCTGATCGCAGAGAATATCGTCGATCACGTTCCGCAGCGTTCTCTTGGGCTCGAAGCGAATGAGCTTGCGCGCACGCGTGAGATCGGGGACGCGTCGCTCCATGTCCTCAAATCCTGGGCGATAGGCGATGTCGTAGGGCACGAAGCGGATCTCGGACGAGGATCCGACACGTTCGCGCACCTTGTTCGCGAGCTCGAGAATCGAGATCTCCTCGTCATTGCCCAGGTTCACCACCAGCCCGCGCGCGGCCTCGCAGTGCACCAGGGCGCGAATTGCCGGCACGATGTCGAGGACGTGACCGAAGCATCGACGCTGCGAGCCGTCGCCGTAAACAGTCATCGGCGCGCCCGTGCGAGCCTGTTCGATGAATCTCGGGATCACCATCCCGTAGTGCGGCACCTGGCGCGGACCGACCGTGTTGAAGAGTCGACCGATGACGCCTGGCAATCCGTGGGATTCGTGATAGGCAAGCAGCAGAAATTCGTCCACGGCTTTCGAGACGGCGTAGTTCCAACGGCGTTTGGACGTTGGGCCGTAGAGCACGTCGTCGTCCTCGGAGAAGGGGATCTTCGTTCCTTTGCCGTAGACCTCGCTCGTGGACGCGATGAAGATCTGCTTGCCGTAGCGCGCCGCTGCGTTGAGAGCGACTTCGGAGCCGACGATGTTCGTCTCGATGGTTCGTACCGGGTCGGTGACGATAAGCTGAACGCCGACCGCCGCGGCGAGATGGTAGACCACATCGACCGTCTCGACTAACGGAACAAACGCTAGATCCCGGGTGAAGTCACCGATGATGTAGCGAAACCCAGGTCGTCCCATACACCGCCGGAGGTTGGAAATGCGTCCGGTGGACAGGTCATCCCAGACGACGACTTCTTCGCCCTGGTCGAGCAGGTGCTCGGTGAGATGACTGCCAATGAACCCTGCTCCACCGGTAATCAAATTGCGCATGAATTCCGATCCGTGTGAGAGGCTAAGGTGCCGCCTAACCAATGGCATTGGGAGTCTGCCAGCGTCGGCGCGCGCCCCCCGTCGCAGCAACGATTGCCGCGATGCATTCGCCTGCGCGGCCATCGCCAAACAGCGCGCGTGCGTGCGGTATGCGATCGGGCTCATAGACGATCTGCGCCGCGTGATTGACAAGCGCGCCGAGGTCGTCGCCTAACAGTTCGTTCCAGCCATCGGCGAGGCTCTCGATCCATTCTGTGGAATCGCGCAGGGTCAGACATCGACGCCCGTGAAACAGCGCTTCCTTTTGAACTCCGCCGGAGTCGGTGATGATACCACGCGCGCGCAAGAGGAGGCCCTGCATTTCGAGGTATCCGACAGGCGGAAGTTGGCGGACGGCGCCGAAGCGCACGCCGCTGCGTTCGAGGGCGACCGCCAGACGCGGATGTACGGGCAATGCGACTGGTGCGACGTAGCGAGCTACGTCATCGAGCGCGGCAGCCACGCGTTGCAGTCGGACCTGAGCGTCAGTGTTGCTCGGCCGGTGTATCGTGGCGACGAAGTACTTGCCCTCGTCGAGGCCGGCGGGCAGCGGCAGGGCGAGCGCAGACGCACGCACGCTCATCGCCAGATCGAGCATGACGTCCCCTGAATCGTGGACGCCCTGCGTCGTTCCCTCGCGTTCCAGGTTCTCGACGGCCGTGCGCGTTGGGCAGAAAAGTTGATCGGAAAGGCGGTCCGTCAGGATGCGGTTGATCTCTTCCGGCATGTTGCGGTCGTGGGACCGCAGGCCGGCTTCAACGTGGTCGACAGGAATGGCGAGCTTGGCGGCGGCGAGTGCGCCCGCGAGCGTGGAATTAGTGTCACCGTACACCAGCACGCGGTCGGGGGCGGTGTCAAGTATCACGCGCTCGAGGGCGCCGAGCATCTGCGCGGTTTGCTCGCCGTGCGATCCGGATCCGACGCCAAGGTTGTACGCCGGCGCACGCAAGTCGAGCTCGCGGAAGAAAACGTCACTCATCTCGACATCGTAGTGTTGGCCCGTGTGCACCAGAACCTCGTGTATTCCTGCACGGGCCAGAGCGCGAGAGACAATGGCAGCCTTGATGAATTGCGGTCGCGCGCCAACGACGGTCAAGACAACCATTCAAGCCTCAGGATGCCAAGCTCGTCGGTTACAGCTTCAGCAAACGCCAGGCTCTCGATTCCGCCCAACTGCGTTAGTCCAGTGCCGACGACGGAAGTGCTTATGCACCACATTGCGACAGCGCGGTCCCCGGAGTAGCCTAACACGGATGTTGAGGAACCTGTTGAGCCACCTGCCGCGTGGACGCGGTCGCGCCGCACGCTTCGTCGGACGTCTCAAACGCGCCCCGTTTGTCGACGTAGTCGAGCCGAGCCGTCTCGATATCCGATTGTCCATCGATCCGAGGGCGTCCTTTCAAAGCGAGATGTGGGCTGGAGCCTACCAGCCGCACGTCGTCAAGTGGATCACGCACAACGTGCGGGCCGGCGACCGCGTGCTTTGCCTCGGTCTTCACATCGGCTACATAGCCGCGCTCTGCCGGAGGCTCGCCGGACCAGCTGGACGTGTTTTCTCGGCTGAAGCGGATCCGCGAGCACTCGAACTGGGGACACGCAACATGAGCCTCGGCGACGAACGCGATGCCCCAATCACCGTTTTCCCTGGAGGATTCGGCGCCGAGACCTCGACGCTGCAACTTTATCAGTCGCGAGTAGCAGGGCACTCGTCGTTCGCCGCCCCGCATCAATCTGATGGGAAGATGGAGGTGCGCGTCGAGCGCGGCGATAGGTTCCTCATGCAACACGAGTGCGACGGTATCGATGCGCTGGTACTCGATGTAGAAGGCTGGGAGTACGAAGTGCTGCGAGGGCTGGAGCAGATAGTCCAACGTTCGCCAAATCTGCGAGCCTGTATTGAGCTCGCACCCTGGGCACTCGCAGACGCGGGCACGACAGCAAGCGAGGTGCTGACCTGGCTCGCTTCACGCGGCATCGTGCTCCAACATCTGCACGCTGATGATTGGGCTACGGCTCAGGTGAGCGACGCTGATCGTTAGTCCTCGTGCATCGGCAGCGTCGACCACGCCCTTCATTTGGCCGGCTAGCCGCACGGGCAGGCCATCCAACAGTGTCACGCGGTTGCGCTCACTTGGGTTGCATCCGGCGCATGGACACCAGCGAGCATTGTTTCGTAGAGCTGAATTTCGTCCTGCAGCCGCTTCTCCCAGCTGTACAGAGTGGTGCGCGGCGCGGCAAGGAGGTCAACAGGGTAGTCGTTTAACAGTTGCACGATGGCCTCCGAAGTCCGCTCAACCATCGCTGGAAGGTGAATCGCCGGAATCTTCCCGTACCCGCCAGGTGGGTAGTCGATGACGCGAACATTTGGGAACGCACCGTAAAGACTCTGCATTTCTCCCAACTCGACGGTAATGACCGGGGTGCCGGTGGCGATGGCCTCGATGACTGTGTTATTCGCGAAGCCACTAACAAGTACTTTGGTCGTGTAGAGGTACCGGCCTATCTCGTAAGACTCTCCGGCAAACTCGACGTACGCAGCCACGCCTAACTCTTCCGCGAGCGCGCGCAGCCCCTCGCGCTCAGGGCCATCGCCGACGATCACCAAAGTGTGCGGCGCCGTCAACCGTGGCAGTGCGCTCGCGAACGAGCGAATCACATAGTCGATGTTCTTCTCCGGACTGAGACGAGAGATGCACACGATTCGATCAGTGCGGGCCACTCCGCTCTCGTTGGGAATCACCGGGAATCCGTTCAGCATCTTTTGGTATCGATGCGGTGGAATGCCGAGCTGACGCATGTATAGATCGACCGGCGTTCCGTCGGCGGTACTCATGACGACATCGGCGAAGGCCAAGCGCCTCCGAAAGCCACGTCGTGCGGCCACAAAAGCTGGAGATTCGAGAAATTGTTTGCCGCAATACACGCCGCCGAGACGAACAAGAACACGCGAGCCAGGCATGAGCGCTCGCAGAATCCGCGCATGCACGCCGTATGCACCCGTTTGACTAACGATCAAGCTGCGACGCTGAAACGCGAGGTGCGCGAGTAGTTTGAGAAAGTTGAGCGCCGTGAAGTGGATAAACTCAATGCTGCCGTAGCGCTCAGCCCGCGGCGACCAGTTGAGGAAATAGATCGGAATGTCGTCGGTCTGGTAGAGCCTAACGAGCAATCTCGAGAGCGAGTAGTTGCCCGGTGTGTTGATGCGCTCGGAGCTCGTTTCGCCGGGGTACAGGATGATGATCCGCTCGACGTTCTTCATCTTTGCCCGGAAGCGGCTCGGCGACGCATGGCAATGGCATTTCGGCCCGATTCTTTGATGTGGTAGCCATACGCCCGCAATTTCGTCAGGAATTGATCGAGCGTTGCGTCGCGGTGGACTGGGAGTTCGAACACGATATTGCCTGGGCGCACGCGCTCGAGTGGGAACGAGTCGAGAATAGCAATGTCGTGCCCTTCGACATCCGTCATCACGAAGTCGATCCTGTCCTGCGGGAGCAACTTGACGATCGTGTCGAACGTGACACAGGGCACGACATCGGCGACCAAGTAGGAGTCCGGGTCGTCAGCAACGCGCACTCCCTCGCGCTCTATATTCTCGCGAATCCACGGAGAGTTGAAGTTCGCGATGAGTCGGTCTCGATCGAAACTTGCCAAACCAGTGGCCCAACGGGAAGCGGAAAACGAGTACCGGTAGAGTGTACGCGGCTCATCGGCTATGTCGACGGCGACATTCAGCAGAGTGATCCCGCGAACGTTGCCATATGTTGCTTTGAGCTTCGTTTCGAACACCGCTTGCTGCGGCTCGATTACAAAGCCCTTCCACCCGTCTCGGCGGATGAAATAGTAGAAGGGATCCCACGTCACGCCGTCATTGGCGCCGACTTGGATGAACGTCGCGCGCCGGTGCGCCTTTGAGTACTCGTTCACTTCGAACTCGACCGACATCGGATCAAAGCGACGGACCGCGCGATCGTAGGCGCGATACGGAGCCGAGTTCCTGAGAGCCTTGAGCCGTCTGTACATCAAGCCGCGCGCGCTTTCATCGCGCGGATCGCGTCTGCGGCCATGATCACGCCGGTGACCTCGAGGTACCTGTGCCGGCTCGCATCACCGCATGCATGGGGCTGCACATCACTTCGATTGAACCTATCGACATTGGATCGCCCGTGCACCGGGGTAGTCCAGTCATGTGATCTCAGCGATCGGAAAGAAGCGGTCGACAACAAACGGATAGCATCCTGATGACTAACTATAGAGCCGGCTAGGTGAGCCAGCTAGGTTCAACCACGCCATTGATTTCTCAGACACATCGATCAAGCGTGAACGCGAATTGCCTGTCGCGTGCCGTAAGGTACGTATCGCTTGAGCGAGAGGATCGGACGCTCCAAACACACCCAGCTCAAAGCCGCAAGTGCGAGTGACGCGCTAACCGCCACACCGATTGCCGGCCAGCCGCCCTGCGGCCACCGTTGCATAAGCACACCAACAACCGGGAAGTGGATCACGTAGAGTCCGTAGCTCACGCGGCCTAACTGCGTGAGCGGGCGCCATGCGAGCCAGTGCGCACTGCTGCGCGCGCCGTAGGCGAGCAGGCCCGCAGAGGCGAGCCCCACTAGCGTATAGCTCGGCACCTGCACGACGGGATCATACGGATTTGCGGTCCCACGGAAGAGTGCTATCGCGGCGTATGCGGCGGCGGCTCCGACGCCTAACCAGACAATCCGACGCCAGGCACGAAGCCTGTTGGCCGCAAGCCAGGCGCCGATTACGAGCCCGTCCAGATGCGTTGGCGTCGAAACGAAGATGGTCTCGGGTCTCACGTGTCGCAGTACAAGTAGCAAGCGCAGAGCGAAGCTGAACGTCACCAATACCACCGCAATGCGACTTACGCCGCGACGGCCACTAAGCATCACCACGAGCGGCCAGACGAGGTAGAACTGCTCCTCTATTGCAAGACTCCAGAGGTGGCTTGTGTAGATTGGCGCGGCAAGCCAGCCCTTCAGCGCAATGAGCCAATTGACGCCGTACAACCAGTACCACAATTCGTTCGAACGAAGAGTTTCGTAACCAACTGTGCCGCGAAAATGTGTGTGTTCGAGGCCTACGAAGAGGACTAGGCACGCACCGTAATACAGCGGCAGGATTCGCAGAGCGCGGCGTGAATAAAAAACGCGAAAATAGCCAGCGAGATCGACCGTTTCGAGGAGAATGGTCGTGATGAGGTAGCCGGACAACACGAAGAAAAGGTCGACGCCCATCCAGCCGATCGAAAACGCTGGTATCGGGCGCGCCAGAAGCATGTTGCAATGGACGGCAAGCACCGCCAGTATCGCGATGCCGCGGATGCCGTCGAGTGCAGGGCAGTATTTCACGGCAGTTAGGCTACCATCGCGCACGATGGAATGCAGTAAGTGGCCAAACCCGGATGGAAGGTGCTTGATTTAAAACACTTTGGGGCCGGAGACCTGCCTCACGGAAGTGCGCTGCGTCCGCGCCCACCCTCAACAACTTTGCCCTCCCCTTCGGTACGGGGAGCGCGATGCGGCGTGCGCATAATTCATCAGGTGCATCAACACCCTGTTCCCTGGGCGTCAAGAGCAGAGTGCGTCAACACGTCGGGTAACTGAGTGCTGTCACGGTCGCTGAGCCACATACGTCGCGAGCCGATTCCCATCTCTTTCCGGAGCAGTCGCGACAGCGTGAGAATCTTGGCCCCATCTAGTTCGCCTCTTTCACGCTCGCGAAACTTTTGAACCGCGCGGCGCGGCGCGCGCGCTGCCTAGGGGCGACGATACCGTCGAGAATAGCAACTAGCTTTCGCGCGTTGTCGAGAGGTGAACCAATTCGCTCGGCGGCGCGTCGGCCATTGGTGCCGCGCTGGCGTCGTTGCTCACCGCTGGTCATCAATGATGTCAATGCGCCTGTGAGAGCACTGACGTCCTTAGGCGGAATTAGCCAGCCCTCATCCGCAGTGCGCATCACTTCCGCATGACCGCCAACGTCGGTCGTAATTGTCGGCAGGCCCGTAGCCATTGCTTCGAGCACCGACAGCGATAGGCCCTCGTTGTGGCTCGGAAGAACGAACGCATCGCTTGCACCGAGCAGATCGGGAATTCGCTCGGGCGGTTGAGGCCCGAGCCACTCAGTTCGCGAGAGTCCTCGCCGAGCAATCTCGCTCGGTATGTTCAAATCGCCGCCCGGCCCACCGGCCATCACCAACCACCAGTCGTCATGTCCCGGGCCGAGACGTGCCCACGCGTCGAGCAACTCGACGTAACCCTTTGCGACTGCTGGCTGCGCCAGGACGAGGAGAAGCTTGGCGCCCGACGGTATGCGGTCCATGAGATTGTTGGGCAGCGCGCGCGCCCGCGCCCCTGCGCGATCGCGGATGGGTCGATGCCGATCCAGGTCGACGCCGCCATAGACGACGTTCCATTCCTTTAGCGGCTCGTCCATCCAGCGCATAGCATCTCGCGCCATGCGCTCGGAGCATGCGACGAGAGCATCCGCGGACCGAATCACCTCGCGCACCTTCGCGGCCCACACAACGCTAGCGGACGGCCACGCATGCACGTCGTCGCCCCAAGCCATGGCCGCGACCGGAAGCTGCAGCTCCTCGCCTAACGCAAGTGCGTGATAGCCATCGGGCACGAGGAAATGCGCGAGTACGGCGTCAAAACCTCGACGCGCAAGGTACAAACGAGCATATCGCCGGAGCGAGTCCGCTTCTCGTTGCCACGAGTCGCCGTGGAAGAATCGGCTCGGCCGCGGTCTAACAGTGAGCGGATGATGGAGTCGAACGCCATCCAGCGTATCGTGGAATGCGCTGCTCTCTTCGTGGCTAGCCTTGAACGATGCGTCAAGGCGATACAGCGGCCAGGGCGGAGACCAGTCACCGCGCTGGACAACTTCCACATCATGACCCAGCGAAGCAACTGCTCGATGCAGACGGTGTACGAACACGCCGTGGCTCGCCGAATTGCGCCGCGGGTACGCGTGACTAACAGCTAGAATCCGCAGCGGCCGCTCCCTTCTGATTGCGCGAGGCGTCGCGTCGTGTTCTGCCCAACAACCATTGTCACTCGAGGTGCCACGACCACATCGGGGAGAGGGGGCCTTTCTTGAGTGACAGAAGCGGCGCGCCATCCGAAGACACTTCTTCTACTTGAAGGCACGCAGCGTCCGCGACTCGGTCGAGTAGCTGCGAGCCAGATATGACTGACACTTCGAGGAAATACGTACCCGGGCGAAGCCAAGGCGCGTTTACGAGAACGCGAGCACGTGTCGGCCGGCTCGCACCCTCAAACATGACTATGCAGTCAGAGCTGTGACTTGTCAGTAAGTCTTCGCCGCGCTCGTTGCGAATGCCTATCCCTACAACCACACCGGGCACGTCGCGACTCACGGAAAGCCCAATGTCCAGTCCAAAAGGCTCGCCGAATTTGACTCGCCACGGCTCACGCTCGGCGGGCACGCCAACCCGGTGGAATGCGATTTCCGACAGATGTGCAATGCCTAACCGGAACCCGCGGGTGGCCTTAGACAGATCGATGACTTGATCGGTCGAGTTGACCGCATGCAATCCAGTGCGCAGGTAGCTGCGCACGACCTCGTCGGCGGTGCCGACCTGTCGAATTTCTCCGTGATCGAGCCAAATGACACGTGTACACAGCGCTTCGATCGCCGACATGTTGTGACTCACGAGAAGCGCCGTGCGGCCCGTGCGCCCCACGTCCTCCATCACACCCAGGCATTTGCGCTGGAACTCGGCGTCTCCCACTGCCAACACTTCATCGATGATCATGATGTCGGCGCGAAGATGCGCAGCAACAGAAAACGCCAACCGAAGCTTCATGCCGCTCGAGTAACGCTTGATCGGCACATTGATGTAGTCGCCGACGGACGCGAACTCGCAGATTTGATCGTATACAAGTCCAACCTGGCGGGACGACATGCCCAACAACATCCCGTTGAGATAGATGTTCTCGCGTCCGGTCAGCTCGGGATGAAATCCGGTGCCGACTTCGAGGAGACTCGCGACGCGACCGCGCATCGTGACGCGGCCCGACGTTGGGCTCGTGATGCGCGAAAGCACTTTGAGTAGCGTGCTCTTCCCGGCACCATTCCGGCCGATGATGCCGAGGATCTCGCCTTCTTGCAGGTCGAAGGTCACGTCGCGCAGAGCACTGACGTCTTGAGTCTTCCGTGCGCGGAATGCCCAGCCGGGCCGGCGAAGGTAGTCTTTCACACGCGGCGCATCTGGCCTCGGAATCCTGTACGTCTTGGTGACGTGTTCCAGCCGGACTGCTAACGGCGCCGTCATACGACATCCACCACTGTTGCTTCGGATCGGCGAAAGAGCCACACGCCAAGGATTGTCATCAGCGCGCTGACAACGAGCGACACCTCCACCAACCACGGCGACGACAGCGGCATCCCAAGCAATGCCGAACGGAATCCTTCGATCAAACCGGCCAACGGATTGAGAGCCATCAACCATCGCCACCGCGCCGGTACGAAGCTGTTCTGATAGATCACCGGCGTCACGAACAGCCCGATCTGCAGCACGAACGGAATGGTGTGCTGCACATCCCGCCAACGGGCGTTGACTGCGGCGAGTAGCGCCGCGAAACCGAATGAAAACAGCAGCACTCCCGCGAGCACCGGGAGCGCGAGCAAAATCCTTATCGTCGGTGCGATGTGATAGGCGGCCATCAAGATCACGAGTAGCACCACTGTCACCGCTGCGTCGACCAGCGCCGATGCTCCGGACGCAAGCACAAGGTAGATGCGCGGGAAGAACAGCTTTGTGATGATTCCCTGATTGACAACGAGCGATACGGCACCATCAGAGACAACTTTGCTAAAAAGATTCCACGCCAGCAGTCCAACGAGCGCAAAGACGGGATAAGGAACGCCGCCGCTAGGCACCTTCACCATCCGACCGAACAAAACCGTGAACACCAGGACCTGAACTGCTGGCTGCACAACCGCCCAGGTCATGCCTAACGATGCCTGCTTGTATCGCGATCGGATGTTGCGCCAGGCCAGGCTCTGGAACGCGCCGCGATAGACGACGAGGTCGGCGAACCATCGTCGCCACGCAGAGCTGCCATCGATTACGATCACCGGCAAGTCCTCTGCGCCTTGCTCAAGCGCGCGAGGCGACTGGCCAGCGATTTGTTCAACGCTGGTCACGCTTTTGTCTCAGCGACTGTTGTAATGGGAGGTGCAGCCAAGAATGGACTAACGCATTGGCGTGCTTCGAGAACAGCGGCTAGCCGCCTCTCACGCCACCCGTACCCGCCACCCCGCCTCCGCAAACCTGACTAACGCCCGCACCCGCTCCCGCTCCGCCGTCCCGTACAACGACCCCGGCTTCGCCGCCGCATCCACCACCACCACGCCCCATTGATCCATCCGCTCGCGAATCTCCGTGATCACCGAGTCGGGTACGCGAGCCGGTTCCTCCCCGCACCGCACCACATACGAGACGCCACGCGTGCTCCGTAGCTCGCGCACGGAACGTGTCGCCTCGAAGCCGGCAAAAATGTATCGCGGAAACAAAGGCCGATATCCCGATCGCGCCCGCACGCGCGGCAACAACGTCGAGTAGCCCTGCCTCCGCAGATTCACCTCCACCCACTCTTCGGCGCGGGACTTCGTGTACAACAACTGCCAACACATTTCCCCACTGCTCGACATCGCGTTCTCTCGCGTACAGCGTCGGCGCGCCACCACCGGTAGCGGACACAGCTACCGCGAGATTTGCACAGGGTGCGCAAACCGGCGGTGTGTAAAAAATCGTCATCGATCGGCTCTCAACTATGACGAGACAAAGGCCTGTGGGTCAAGCGGTTGGTGCACCTGAATGCGGTGCACGCCGACCTTCCTCGCCACGTGGGGTGGACGGAACGATGCGGGGCCGCGTCGCGACGCCGACTTCCCTCGGCTCGCGACCGCCAACATGCTCGAGCAACGTGACGAGCTCATCGTTGAGCCGCTCGCCGTTGAAGTTCCGCTCCACCGCGTCGTGCGCGGCGAGCGCAATCCCCATCCACCGCTCGTGATGATCCACGAGCCACCGAAATGCGGCGGCGAGCGAGTCGGTGTCGCGCTCGGGCACGAGCAGTCCGGTTACCTTGTCTTCCACCAGCTCGGGAATCCCGCTGTGCCGGGTCGCCACTACCGGGACGCCGCTGGCCATAGCCTCCATGAGCGCGACCGGGATGCCCTCCATGTCCCCGTCCCTCGCGGTCACACTCGGCGCCGCGAACAGGTGGGCGGCTCCCATCGCGCGCGCTACCTCGTCACGCGACCGCGCTCCGAT
>Ga0134125_10001587_pt1 | contig 27767 bp, 25 predicted proteins | sample KB31751_FD_96464 | JGI IMG/M metagenome (GOLD analysis project Ga0134125, IMG submission 96464) | Terrestrial soil microbial communities with excess Nitrogen fertilizer from Kellogg Biological Station, Michigan, USA - KB3-175-1 | ecosystem: Environmental > Terrestrial > Soil > Unclassified ... | reverse complement strand
GGCGGCGATCAGCGAGGAGGAGCAGGAGCTCGAGGCGGCGATCCACCCGCGCCGGGGCGGCGCGCGCGACGTGCTGGTGGCGCTCTTCGGGACGGCGGTCGTGATCGGCGCGAGCATCGCGATGGAGCGCTCCGCCTCGACACTCGGCGCCCACCACGGCGTGCCGGCGATCGTCGTCGGCGGGATCGCCCTTGCGGCGGTGACGAGCCTGCCCAACGCCGTCGCCGGCGTCTACCTGGCCCTGCGCGGGCGCGGCCCGGCCGTGCTCAGCACGTCGCTGAACAGCAACGCGATCAACATCATCGCGGGGCTGCTCCTCCCGACCACCTTCGTGGGGATCGCCTCGGCGTCGGCGCAGACGACGTTCGTCGCCGCCTCCGCGCTCGGGATCACGTGCCTCGCGCTGCTGTTCGCCTATACCCGCCGCGGCCTCGCCCGCGCCGAGGGCTACGCGATCGTGGCCGCGTACGCGGTGTTCGTCGCCGTCCTGGTCGGGACCGCGGTCTGAGAGCCGACGCCTCGGTCTGCTCCGAGCATCTCGGTCGCTTCCCGAGCCGCCTCGGTGACGGACCGAGCGGCGCGGGGATCGAACAGCGGGCTGCGGCCCGTCGTCGACGAGCGTGATCGCGGGGCGCTCGACCCGACGGCGGAGTCGCTCCGGGACGCTGCGCTCATGCTCAGAGTCCCGCGGCGACGAGGCGGCCGTCGAGCGCGTCGCGGACGTCGCGGGCGGCCCTGGCGACGGTCCGGTCGGCGTGTCGGTTGAAGAGCGGGCCCGAGCCGTCGGTGAGCAGCTCCCGGGCGAGGACGACGCCGCGGGGGTCGACCTTGCCCGCCCGTTCCAGCTGCTCTGCGAGCTCGACGATCGCCCAGCGTCCACGCCGCACCATGCGCGCGTCGATCACGACCGATGAGATCGCCCTGCCCGAGCGGTGCGCGTCGGCGTAGGCGACCACACGTCGCAGGTCGCGCGCGATCCGCCGCTGGCTGCGCGGGTCGGTCAGCTGCGCTTCGCGAAGCGCCAGCTCGGGAGAGCTGCCGCGGGGCTCGCCCGCCGCGATCCTGCGCTCGAGGCGGCCGCGCGTCAGGCGAACCTTCAGCCGCAGACCCGGGGAAGAGCCATCCGAGCCGGCCCGAACCCGGCGTCGCGGCGCCGTGACGTCCGTCTGGGCGCGCCGTGCCGGCTCGACCGACGAGGAGTGATTGTGGGCGTGAGCACTCATGAAGAGCACCTCCGGGATGAACCGAGGGGATTGGACAGATCGAGTGTTCCACCGCCCCGATTGCGCCCATGTGACGATCGGCCCGGGGCGCATAACGATTCCGTGAAGGCCCATCGCGGCGCACCGCAGGCTAGGGTCCGAGGGGTGCCCCGCCTGTACTACCTGGGCGGCTTCGTCCCGGCGGCGGTGATCCTCGACTTGCTGGGCGTCTCCGCAACCTTCGTGTTCGTCGCCTCGGCGCTCGGAGTGATCCCGGCGGCGTCGCTGATGAGCGACGCGACCGAGCAGCTGGCCGAGCATTCCGGGCCTGGGGTCGCGGGCCTCCTGAACGTCACGTTCGGCAACGCCCCGGAGCTGATCATCGCGCTCTTCGCGCTCGCGGACGGTCTGCAGGAGGTCGTCAAGGCCTCGCTCGTCGGCTCGGTGATCGGCAACGCCCTGCTCGTGCTCGGCGCGGCGATGTTCGCGGGCGGACGTCGCCGAGAAGTGCAGCTGTTCAGCGCCCGCGCCGCACGCGCGCAGTCCGCGACGCTGCTCGCGGGGACCGCGGCGCTCGTCGTTCCCTCGCTCGTGCGGCTCGCGCAGGGCGATCCCTTGCCGGCCGTGGGCGCGGGACGCGCGGACTTCGGGCCCGGCCTGGAAGCGCTCTCGATCGTCCTCGCCGTGGGGCTGATCGCCGCCTACGCGAGGGGGGTCGTGGTCTCGCTGCGCGCCCACAGCACGGGGTTCCCCGCAGGCGCGCAGCGCCCGCGGCCGCGGTGGTCGCGACGGCGCGCGCTCGGCGTGCTCGCGATCGCCGCGGCGCTCGTCGCCGTCGCCAGCGACACGCTCGTCGGCTCAGTCGAGCACGCCTCCAGCCAGATCGGCCTCTCGCAGTTCTTCATCGGGCTGATCGTCGTCGCGATCGTCGGCAACGCGGCCGAGCACTGGGTGGCCGTCGTGGCCGCGACGAAGGACAAGCTCGATCTGACTGTCAGCATCGCGGTCGGCTCCTCCGCCCAGGTAGGGCTGCTGCTCGCCCCGCTCGTCGTGCTGGTCTCGTTCGCGATCGGCCCGTCGCCGATGGCGATGGTGTTCAACGGCTACGAGCTGGCCGCGCTCGCCCTGGCCGCGGGAGGCGCGGCCGCGCTGACCGCCCGCGGGCGCAGCACGTGGCGCTCGGGCGCAGCGCTGATCTCGCTCTACGCCGCGCTCGCGATCGTCTCCGCGCTGGCCTGAGCGGCGGCCTCAGACCTCACATCCAGCCGCGACGGCGGAAGAAGAAGAGGAGCCCCACGCAGGTCGCGAGCATGCTGCCGAGGCCGATCACGAAGAACGTCCACGTCGGCGAGATGCCCGTCCCGACGAGCCACCCGAAGTTCATCCCGAAGAACCCCGTGATGAACGAGAGCGGCAGGAAGATCGTGCCGACGATCGCGAGCTGCTTCATCACCTCGTTCTGGCGGTTGCTGACGGTCGAGAGATACAGGTCGGTCGTGCTGCTGAGGAGGTCGCGGTAGGAGTCGATCAGGTCGGAGATCCGAATCAGGTGGTCGTATACGTCGCGGAAGTAGTCCCGCTCGTCGAGCTTCAGTCCGGGCAGCTCGGCGAGCTGGTCGATCGAGCGCGCGAACAGGTCCCGCTGCGGCGTCACGACCTTGCGCATCGCGACCAGCGCCCGCTTCATCGCGAACAGCCGCTGCAGCTGCTCGTCCGTCGGGCCCGAGAGCACCGCCGCCTCCAGCTCGTCGATCTCCTCGTCCATCCGTGCGAGCGGCGGGAAGAAGCTGTCGGTCAACGCGTCGAAGACGCGGTAGAGCAGGAACTGCTCGCTGTGCAGCACCTGGCCCTGCAGCCGCGACTGCTGATCGTCGAGCGCGGGCAGCGGGTCCCGGTGGATCGTGATCAGGTATTTGCCGGAGAGGAACATCTGCACCTCCTGCAGGTTCGCCCCGCTCCCGGCGTCGCCCTCGAGCGCTCCGTAGAAGACGATGAACACGTAGTCCCCGTAGACGTCGAGCTTCGGACGCTGGCCGAAGTGGAGCGCGTCCTCGAGGGCCAGGGGATGGAAGTCGAACAGCTCGCGCAGGCGGTCGATCTCCTGCTCCCCCGGGCCCGTCAGATCCAGCCAGAAGAAGTGGTCGCGGGCGAGGTGGTCGGCGATCGCCGCCTCGTCGATCGAGTCCAGGCACGGCACCGTGAAGCTGAAGCCGCTGGCCTCGGCGCGATCGGGGTGCTCCGCTCTGGCCTTGCCGATCGTCATGCCGGGAAACATAGGCTCCGGCCCGGGCGTCACCCGGGGACCTCTCGGCGGCGTCCACCCCCGGGGGCGTCCCGGCGGGGCTTTAGAAGTGACCGCTGACCGCGCCGGCCGAGATGCGGCGGTGGTCCTCGGGCGCCGGCCGCACGATCATGATCTCCGCCGGCACCCGCTCGAGCAGCCAGCGCAGGTCCTCGTAGCTCAGGCCGCGGCGAGGATCCTCCTCGGCCGAGACGATGATGCGATCGAAGTGCTCGGCGTCCAGCAGCGAGCGCAGCGCGTCGCGGGGCGAGCGCCCGCGCCCGACGCGGGAGTCGACGGGGATGCCCTGCGAACCCGCCCGCTGCTCGATCGCCTCCAGCAGCGACATGCCGCTCGCGCACTGCACCGGGAGCGCGGAGTCGAGCGGCAGGTTCATCGGCACGCGCGCCAGGAAGGCGGGCATGATCGTCGCGTTCTCGGCCTTGGCGAGGCGCACCGCGGCCTCGAACGAGCGCCGCGAGATCGCCTGCCCCGTGAATGGGAGCAGGATCCGCCGCACCGCGCGGGGCCGGTCCCTGAAGGCGAGCCGGCCGTGGGGGGGCAGCCAGTAGCCGGCGCCGATGCCGGCGAGGGCGGCCGCGGCGGCGATCGCGAAGACCGCGTACGCGCTCACGGCTCCTCCCCGTCCGGCCGCCGCGAGCGCTCGGCGACGATGCGCACGTCGACGCCCGGGAGCAGCTCCATCAGACGCTGCGGCAGCGGCCTGCGCAGGCGCGCGAGCCCGCGCGGGGCACGCGAGCCGCCGATCAGGATGTAGGTCGTGCCGCGCCGCGCCGCCGTCTCGGCGATCGTCGCCGCGACGTCGTCGGATTCCTCGACGAGCAACCGCGCGCCGAGCACCGACGCGAGCTGGCCGAGCGCCGCGAGCGAGTTCTCCCGATCCTCCGAGAGGGTCCGCCCGGGCGGGCGCACCCACAGCAGGTCCAGGTCCGCGCCGAGCCGCTGCGCCGAGCGCCAGGCTCGCCGCACGAGCCGCTGGGCGCCCGGGTAGGGCTCGACCAGAGCGAGCAGCCGCTCGCCGACGGCCTGCGGGGCGTCCGCCGCGAGGCTCTCCTCGCGGCTGCCGAGCAGCTCGGTGGTGAGGCGCTTGGCCCCGACCTCTTCGGCGACCTGCCGCAGCGCCACCTCGCGCAGCGCGGACAGGTTCTCGATTCGGAAGAAGTTGTTGAGCGCCGCGTCGATGCGCTCGGCCGGGTAGACCTTGCCGGCGCGCAGGCGGTCGAGCAGGGCCTCCGGCGTGAGGTCGATCAGCACGACCTCATCGGCGCGGCCGAGGATCGCGTCGGGAATCGTCTCGCGCACGCGGATCCCGCTCAGCTCGGTGATGTGGTCGTTGAGCGACTCCAGGTGCTGGACGTTGAGCGTCGAGAGCACGTCGATTCCCCGCTCGAGCACCTCCTCGACGTCCTCCCAGCGCTTGGCGTGCTCGGTGCCCGGGGCGTTTGAGTGGGCGAGCTCGTCGATCAGGCACAGCTGCGGCGAGCGGGCGAGGATCGCCGGCAGGTCCATCTCTTCGAGCGCCGCGCCGCGGTAGCGCACGTACCGCCGCGGCAGCGCCTCCAGGCCGCGGCCGAGCTGAGCCGTCTCCGCGCGACCGTGCGTCTCCAGCAGCCCGATCACGACGTCGCGGCCGGCCTGCGCCTCAGCGTGGCCCTCGAGCAACATCCGGTAGGTCTTGCCGACGCCGGCGGCCATGCCGAGGAACACCTTCAGGCGCCCTCGATCGGTCGTCTCCGATGTGCTCACGGCGGCCTCGCAACGGTCGGATGAGGGCGAGCTCCCGCTCAGCCGCCGAGCAGGTTGTGCACGATCAGGTCGATCAGCTTGATGCCGACGAACGGCGCGACGATCCCCCCGAGGCCGTAGATCAGAAGGTTGCGCCGCAGCAGCGCGCTCGCTCCGATCGGCCGGTAGCGAACCCCGCGCAGCGAGAGCGGGATCAGCAGCGGGATCACGACCGCGTTGAAGATGATCGCCGAGACGATCGCGCTGCGGGGCGTGCCGAGACCCATGACGTTCAGCACGTGCAGGGGCCCTTTGTCCCCCGGCGAGACGGCGTACGTGCTGATGAACACCGCGGGCAGGATCGCGAAGTACTTGGCGATGTCGTTGGCGATCGAGAACGTCGTCAGGGCGCCGCGCGTGATCAGCAGCTGCTTGCCGACCTCGACGATCTCGATCAGCTTCGTCGGGTTGGAGTCGAGGTCGACCATGTTCCCCGCCTCGCGGGCGGCCTGGGTACCCGTGTTCATCGCCACGCCGACATCGGCCTGGGCGAGCGCGGGCGCGTCGTTGGTGCCGTCGCCGGTCATCGCCACGAGCCGCCCCTCGGCCTGCTGCTCGCGGATCAGCGCGAGCTTGCGCTCGGGGGTCGCTTCGGCGAGAAAGTCGTCGACGCCCGACTCCTCGGCGATCTTCGCCGCGGTCAGGCGGTTGTCGCCGGTCACCATCACGGTCTTGATGCCCATCGCGCGGAGCTGGTCGAAGCGAGCCTTCATGCCCTCCTTGATCGTGTCCTTCAGGTAGATCACGCCGAGCACCTGGCTGTCGCGCGCGACCGCCAGCGGAGTGCCTCCCTCGTTGCCGATCCGGTCGAGCTGGACCTGCAGCTCGGGCGGCGGGGAGCCGCCTTCGCGGATCACGAGATCGATGATCGCGTCGCCGGCGCCCTTGCGGAGCTGGTGGCCGTCGAGGTTCACCCCGCTCATGCGCGTCTGGGCCGTGAACGGGACGAACTCGGCGTTCAGCGTGTGCATGTCGTGCTCGCGGATGCCGTACTGCTTTGCCAGCACGACGATCGAGCGGCCCTCCGGTGTCTCGTCGGCCAGCGAGGCGAGCTGCGCCACCTCGGCCAGCTCGGACTCCGCCACGCCCGGCATCGGCACGAACTCCGAGGCGAGCCGGTTGCCGATCGTGATCGTGCCGGTCTTGTCGAGCAGCAGCACGTCGACGTCGCCCGAGGCCTCGACGGCACGCCCGGAGAGCGCCAGCACGTTGCGCCGCACGAGGCGGTCCATCCCGGCGATCCCGATCGCCGAGAGCAGCGCGCCGATCGTCGTCGGGATCAGCGCCACGAGCAGCGCGATCAGCGTCGTCTCGGAGATCGAGGTGCCGCTGAAGAGCCCGAACGGGCGCAGCGTCACGACGACGATCATGAAGATCAGGGTCAGCGCCGCGAGCAGGATGTTGAGCGCGATCTCGTTCGGTGTCTTGCGCCGCTCGGCGCCCTCGACCAAGGCGATCATCCGGTCCAGAAAGGACTGGCCGGGCTCCTGCGTGATTTCGACGACGATCTGATCCGATGTCACCCGCGTCCCGCCAGTCACGGCGCTGCGGTCTCCGCCGGACTCGCGGATAACCGGCGCGGACTCGCCGGTGATCGCCGACTCGTCGACCGTCGCGATCCCCTCGATGACGGTGCCGTCACCGGGGATCAGCTCGCCCGCCGGCACGACCACGACGTCGCCGCGCGTCAGCTCGGCGGCCGCCTTGGTGGATCCGTCGCGCATCCGCGCCACGGTCTCCTTGCGCATCGACCGCAGCGTGTCGGCCTGGGCGCGACCGCGACCCTCAGCGAAGGCCTCGGCCATGTTCGCGAAGACGACCGTCAGCCACAGCCAGACCGCGATCAGGAACGTGTACCAGGCCGGCTCGTTGCCGCCGCCGAGCGGCTTGCCGCCGAACGCCTGGATCAGCCACGTGACGGTCGTGATCACAGAGCCGATCTCGACCACGAACATGACCGGGTTTCGCACCTGCACCCGCGGGTCGAGCTTCTTGAAGCTGTCGATCAGCGCGCGCGCCACGATCTCCCGCTGGAACAGCGAGATCGCCTGACGCTCGTGAGCGACCGGTACCTGTGCGGACATCAGCGCGTTCCTCCGGTGAGACGGTCGAGGGCGAGATTCAGCTCGAGCACGTTCACGCCGCGCTCGCCCGTGAAGCCGAGACCGCGCGAGTCGGTGTGCCTCGCGATCAGCGCGTCGACCGCGCCCAGCGAGAGGCCGCGCTTGGCGGCGACGCGGTGCGCCTGGATCCACGCGTTGGCCTGCGAGATTTCGGGGTCGAGGTTCGAGGCGGAGGTGTTCACGGCGTCCACCGGGATCTGCGCGACGGTCAGGCTCGCGTCATAGGGCTTGTTCAGCTCAAGGTATTCCTTGGCGTTCGCTTCGTCTTCTTCCTTGGTCACCTTGTCGTTGGGGCCGCGGTTGGAGAACGTGCTGGCGGCGGCGTTGTAGGCACCGCCTTCGGTCGCCGACGGGCGCGACTGGAAGTAGCGCGGGTCGGCTTCGGTGACGAGTTCCCCTTCTTCCTCCTTGGGCTTGCCGTTCTTCTCGAGCACCGGCCGCCTGAAGCTCTGGCCGATGATCTTCGAACCGACGAGCTTTCCGTTCACGTAGACCTTCTGACCGTTGGCGTCGCCGGGGAAGGCAACCTGACTCACACCCGTGATCAGCAGCGGGTAGACGATCCCGAGCAGCACCGTGAAGAGCACGATCGCGAGGGCGGATGTGACGATGTCCCGGCGCATGTCAGTACAGGTGTCCCGTCAGGCCCTGGACGACGGGACCGAGCAGCAGGGCGGGGAAGAAGGTGAGTGCGCCGACGAGCAGCACGACTCCGATCAGCAGCACGGCGAAGGTCGTGTTGTCGGTGCGCATCGTGCCGAGGCCGACCGGGGTGACGCGCTTGCCCGCAAGGGCTCCGGCGACGGCGAGCGTGACGACGATCGGGCCGAAGCGCGCGAACAGCATCACCAGGCCGCCGAGCACGTCCGCGGAGGTCACGCCGTGGGCGCCGATGTTGCCTGCGTTGGGCTGGATGAAGCCCGTGTAGCCGGCGAACGCCGAGCCGTTGTTGTTGGCTTGGGAGAGGTATGCGTAGAGGGACTCGGAGAACCCCTGCGGTCCCTTGCCGAGCGCCGAGACGGACGCGCGGCCGGCGTGGCTCGCGACCGCCAGCGCGGTCGCGAACAGGGCCGCCAAGGGCGTGATCAGGATCGCGAGGCCGGAGAGCTTGATCTCCCTGACCTCGAGCTTCTTGCCCAGCCACTCGGGCGTGCGACCGACCATCAGGCCGCCGATGAAGACCGCGATCAGGACGTAGAGCAGCATCGAGTAGAGGCCCGTGCCGACGCCGCCGAAGATCACCTCGCTGGCCGAGAGGTTGGCGAACGGCACGGCTCCGCCGATGCCGGTGAAGGACTCGATCGCGCTGTTGACGGCCCCGCACGAGGTCACGGTCGTCACGACGTCGAACAGGGCCGAGCCCGCGATCCCGAAGCGCTGCTCCTTGCCTTCCATGTTGCCGCCGGTCGAGCCGGCGATCGCGTGCGTGTGCAGGCCCGCGGCGTGCTGCGCGGGCGAGCCGTGGGCCTCGGCGATGTAGGCGACGATCACGCCTCCGAGGAACATGAACATCATCACCCCGTAGACCGCGTAGCCCTGGCGGCGGTTGCCGACCATGCGCCCGTACATGAAGACGAGCGCCGCCGGGATGATCAGCACGAGCAGCATCTCGAAGAAGTTGGTGAAGGCCGTCGGGTTCTCGAACGGGTGCGCCGAGTTGACGTTGAAGAAGCCGCCGCCGTTCGTGCCGAGCTCCTTGATGACCTCCTGGGAGGCGACGGGGCCCATCGCGATCGATTGCGTCAATCCGGTGACGGTGTGAGCCGTCAGGTAGCTGGAGAAGTTCTGGATCACGCCCTGGGAGACGAGCACGATCGCGCCGAGCACGGAGATCGGCAGCAGCACGTAGAGGATCGTGCGCACGATGTCGCGCCAGAAGTTGCCGATGCCCTTGCCGGTCCGTGCGACGATGCCGCGCACCAGCGCGGCCGCGACGCAGATGCCGACGCCGGCGGAGAGGAAGTTCTGCACCGTCAGGCCGAGCATCTGGCTGAGGTAGGTCATCGTCGTCTCGCCGCCGTAGTACTGCCAGTTCGTGTTCGTCACGAACGACGAGGTGGTGTTGAAGGTGACGTTCCACGGCGCGGAGTGAAAGCCGAGCGGGTTCAACCCGTGGGGGACGAAGAAGGCGCTCTGCGTGCGCAGGATCGCGTACAGCAGCAGCCAGCCCGCGAGCGAGAAGATCAGCAGGCTCTTCGCGTAGGACTTCCAGTCCTGCTCCTTCGCCTCCTCGGCGCGCAGGAGGCGGTACAGCAGCCGCTCCGGGCGGCCGAGCAGCGGCGAGAGGAACACCCGCTCGCCCGTGTACACCTTCGCCATGTAGGTGCCGAGGGGCAGAGCGCCGAGCGTGAGGATCAGCGCGAACGCGGCGATCGTGAGCCAGCCGGCGAACGTCATCTAGAGCTTCTCTCCGCGGATCAGCGCGTAGAACAGGTAGGCGATCAGGATCACCGACACGACCAGGCCGAAGAAGTCGGCGCCGCTCATGTGGGCGACGAAGAAGGCTGCGGGAAGCGAGAGGGTCATACCCTGTCGACTCCCTCGATCAGCACGAGGAGAAGGGCGAAGACGCCGATCCCGACGAGGATTGCCACGATGTCCATGGCGATCACTATCGATGCCCGGCCGTCACGCTCACGTGACGATCGGACCGACCTGCATAACGATTTCGTGACGGTGGTTCACGGCCGGCCGCGAGGCCGTGAGGCGCGTTCCGTCGCTCCTGTGTCACCAGCCGGCGGCTGTCGGCGGCCACCGCTCACACAGCCTCGCGGCGCGCACCGGGCGCCGGCTTAGACTGGCGCGATCGTGGGGCGATCCTCCGACCACAGCCTCAGCGACGCTGAGTGTGCCGGTGAGCGCACGCTTGCCGGGTTGGTGCGCTATTTCCTGAAGCTCGGCGGGAGCGGGTTCGGTGGTCCGATCGCGCTCGTGGGGTACATGCAGCGCGATCTCGTCGAGGAGCGCCGCTGGTTCAGCGAGCGGGAGTTTCAGCAGGCGCTCGCGGTGGGGCAGACGATGCCCGGCCCGCTTGCCGCTCAGGCCGCGATGTGGTTCGGCTACCTGCAAGCCGGCGCGCGTGGCTCGCTGGCGGTTGCGGTGCCGTTCGTGGCCCCGCCGTTCTTGATCGTGACGGCGATTGCGGTCCTCTACGCCGAATATCAAGGGCTCGGTTGGGTCCACGCGGTCTTCCGCGGCGTTGGCCCGGCGGTGCTGGCGATCATCGCGATCGCCTCCTACAAGCTCGCACGCTCGACGAACAAGCAGGACCCGATGCTCTGGACGATCGCCGCGATCCTGTGCGCGGCGACGGTCATCTCAGGCGCCGAGATCGTTTGGCTGTTCCTGGCCGCCGGCGCGTTCGGCGCCACCTACTACGGTGGCGGCCTGCCGCGCCTCAGGGGAGCAGCCGGCCTCGCTCCCCTCGGCCCGCTCGGGGTCGTGCGCGGGCTCGCTTGGACGGGGTCGGGTGCGTCGCTCGGCTCGATGGCACTGTTCTTCGCCAAGGCGGGAGCGTTCACGTTCGGCTCGGGCCTTGCGATCGTGCCGTTCCTTCACTCTGGGCTGGTCGATCAGCACCACTGGCTCACCGAGCGGCAGTTCGTCGACGCCGTAGCGATGGGCCTCATAAGCCCCGGCCCCGTCGTCATCATGGCGACGTTCGCCGGCTACCTCGTCTACGGCCTCGCTGGAGCGATCGTCGCGACCGTCGCGGTATTCGCGCCGGTCTACTTGTTCGTCGTGGTCCCCGGCGGCTTCATCCGCCGCCACGAGCAGCACCCACGCCTGCAAGGGTTTGTCAAGGGCGCCACGGCCGCCGCCGCCGGCGCGATCGCAGGCGCTGCGATCGTGATCGCCGAACAAGTCATCGAAGACGGATGGTCCGTCGCGATCTCCTTCGCCGCCTTCGCGCTGCTGATCCAGCGACGGGTCAAGATGCCCGAGCCCGCCCTGGTCGGGCTCGCGGCGCTCATCGGCGTGGTCGCGTTCAACTAGAGCGGAACACGGCCGCGGACAAAGAAGACACACGCGTCGGCCGAGCCCAAACCCGCACGCCTGCGATGAGCGGGCGTTTCCTCTAGCCGGCGAACCTGTAGCCGACGCCGGGGTCGGTGACGATCAGCCGCGGACCTGCGTCGCCCTCCGGCTCGATCTTGCCTCGCAACCTCGCGATGTGGGTTCGCAGCGGCTGGATGTCGTCCACGTACTCCGGGCCCCACACGTCGACGAGCAGCTTGCGGTGCGTCATCAGCCGCCCCCGGTTGCGGATCAGCACGCGCAGCAGGTCGAACTCGATCGGGGTGAGGTGCACGGGCTCTCCGTCGCGGCGCACGACCCGCGCGGCGAGGTCCACTTCGAGCCCCTCGACCGAGACCACCGGCTCCTCGTCCGCGCGGCCGGCCCGGCGCAGGGCCGCCTGCAGGCGCGCGACGAGCTCGCGCGTGCCGAACGGCTTGGTGATGTAGTCGTCGGCCCCGGCCTCCAGCGCGCGCACCTTCTGCGCCTCCTCGCCGATCGCCGAGAGCACGAGGATCGGCATCTCGCTCCACTCGCGCAGCCGGCGTGTCAGCTCGACGCCGTCGAGGTCGGGCAGGACGAGGTCGACGATCGCGGCCTCCGGCGGCCGCACAGCTGCCAGGTCGAGGGCCTCGGCTGCGGTTTCCGCCGCCACCGCCTGAAAGCCGGCCTCGCGCAGCACGACTTTGAGCGCCCGGACGATCTGCGGCTCGTCGTCGACGACCAGGACGCGGGTCTGGGGTCGCTCCTCGGGAGCGTCGCCGGCCGGGCTCATGCGTCGGTGCCGCCCGCCGCCGCGGGCCTGGCGGCCTCGCCCTCGGCCCCGGCCCCGGCCCCGGCGGCTCCACCGTCGGCAGCCGCGGCGTCGACGGTGTGCCACTCCCGCTCGAGCGGGATCTCGAACACGAACGTGGCCCCCTGGCCGGGCAGCGACTCGACGTGCAGCGTCCCGCCGTTGGCCTCGGTGAAGCCGCGGGCGATCGCGAGACCGAGCCCCGAGCCGCGGTGCTCCCCGCCCGGAGTCCCGGCCCGGTAGAAGGGCTCGAACACCCGCTCCAGCTGGGCCGGAGGGATCCCGGGTCCGCGGTCGACGATGCGCACGATCAGGCGATCTCCCCCACTCCGCTGCTCGGGCCCGTCCGGGCGCGTTCTGCCGGCGAGCGAGCGGACCGCCCGCGCGCGCACCGAGACCGGATGCCCGCCGGAGTGGCGCCGCGCGTTCTCGAGCACGTTCACGAGCGCGCGCTCCATCTGCACGGCGTCGAGGCGCACCAGGGGGAGGTCGCGATCGATCGACAGCGCGAAGTCCTGCGTCGCGCCCAGCTCGAGGACGGCAGCGCGGATCAGCTCGTCGACGGAGACCCAGTCGCTGCGCGGCTCGGCCGCGCCCGCTTCCAGGCGCGAGAGGTCGAGCAGGTTGTCGACCAGGCGGGAGAGCCGGATCGCCTCCTCCTCGATGACCGTCGCCATCTCGAGCCGCTCGGAGTCGGAGATCAACGGCGATTTCAGCGCCTCGCCGGCGGTGGCGATCGCCGTCAGCGGCGAGCGGAGGTCGTGCGAGACGGCGCGCAGCAGCGAGGTCTTGATCGAGTCAGCGCGACGCAGCGCGGCCGTCTCGACCACCCCGCCGAGCAGGCTCTCGCGCTCGAGCGCGGCGCTGAGCAGCGCCTCCAGGGCGGGCACGACGCGCTCCTGCAGGCGGCGCAGGTTCGCCTCGGAGGCGCCCGCCCCGACGAGCAGCGTGCCGATCCTGCTGCTGCCCTCGCGAAGCGGGAACGCGATCCGGCGCTCGTCCCCCTCGACGGCGTCCATCGCGATCGCGGCGGAGCCGAGGTCGAGCATCTGGGAGAGGCGCGCGGCGGCCGTCGGCAGCGCCTGGTCGAGGCTCTCCCCGCGCAGCAGCAGGCGCGCCATCTCCGCCGCCAGGTCGGCCTCGCGGCGTCTTTCCAGTGCGTCGCGGGTTCGCGCCCTCGCGATCTCGGCGACCGAGCTGGCGATCCCGGCGACGACGAAGAACGTGATCAGCGCAACCCAGTTGCGGGAATCGCGGATCGTGAACTCGCCGGTCGGAGGCAGGTGGAAGAAGTTGAACGAGCCCGCGCTCAGCACGGCGGTCGCGATGCCGAGCCAGCCGCCCCAGATGATCGAGACGATCAGCACGGCGGGCAGGTACACGACGCTGAGCGCAGCCAGCGGCGCGACGTGGCGCAGCGGGAAGACGATCACCGTGCAGAGCGCGACCGCAGCGACGGCGACCAGCGCCCCGATCCGCTTCGGCGGCGGCTCGGGCGAGAGCACGAAGCCAAGTCGCTGCATCACAAGGTCAGCGTAATGGCGGGCGGGACGGGAGGTGGGTCCCGCCCCGCGCGCCGCGCTCTGCAGGCGCGGTCCGGCGGCGCTCCCTCACGGGCCGACTCGGCGCCGCGCTCGCCCGCCGCCCACAGCTGCCGCCGTCCGAGACCGATCCTCCGGCCTCGGGCCGCCACGGAGGTGACCCTCTCGTGACCACGCTGTGACGATCCCGTGACCGGTCCCGGGACCGGTCCGCACGCAGCCCGAAAGCTCAAGCAATCGCCTTGCGCGACCGAAGCATGAGTACGACCGCAGTATGCGCCGACCGCCGCGAACACTCCTCCGCCTCGCCCTCCCGGCCGCGCTGATCGCGACCGTGCCCGCCGCCGCGCGCGCGGAAACGGTCGCGCCGCTGCCGGCTTCGAACTACGCGATCCGGCCCGCGTGCTCGACGCCGCGCCCCGGCAGCGCCGCCTGCCTCGCGCTGCAGCTCGTGCCGGTCAGCCGCGAAGCCCGGCGCCACACCCACCCGATCGGCATGGTCAGGCGCGCCGCCGAAGCGCGCCCGGCGGTTCCCTCCCCGAAAACCGGCCAGCTCGGGTTGCGCCCGCAGGATCTGCACAGCGCCTACTCGCTGCCCACGACGGCGCCCTCCGAACAGACGATCGCGCTGATCGACGCCTACAACGACCCCACGGCCGAAGCCGACCTGAAGACGTACAGCGAAGAATTCGGCCTGCCCGCCTGCACGGCCGAAAACGGCTGCTTCAAACAGGTCTCGCAGAGCTCGGGCAGCCCGCTGCCGTTCCCGAAAACCTCGAAAGAACTCAAAGAAGCCCTCAAATCCGGCGTCAAAGCGACCAAAGAAGAAGCCGAAGAAGCGGTCGGCTGGGGCGTCGAGATCTCGCTCGACATCGAGTCCGCCCACGCGACCTGCCAGAGCTGCAAGATCCTGCTCGTCGAGGCGAACACCCAGGAACTCACCGACCTGACCGAAGCCGTCGCGCGAGCCGAGGAACTCGGCGCCGGGGAGATCTCGAACTCGTGGGGCGCGCCGGAGGAAGCCTTCTTGACAGCCGCCGCCGCGAACCTGCCCTACGCCGACCCGGGGACCGTCATCACCGCCTCCGCGGGCGACAGCGGCTACCGCAACTGGGACAACGAATTCGGCGAACCGGCCTGGACCTCGTTCCCGGCCTCCTCGCCGTCGATCGTCGCGGTCGGCGGCACGAGGCTCTCGCCGCTCGGCCTCGGCGGCAGCTGGACCGGCGAGTCGGTCTGGAACGGCTCGGGCGCGGGCGGCGGCGGCTGCAGCGTGCAGTTCGGCGCGCCCGCCTGGCAGCAAGCGGTCTCGGACTGGAGCTCGGTCGGATGCGGGGCGCTTCGCGCGGTCGCCGACGTGTCCGCCGACGCCGACCCGTACACGGGCGTGGTGGTCCGCGACACCGACGAAGCCGGCGAAGCCTGCGAAACCCGGTACCTGGAAGGCGAAGAAGAAAAGTCGCTGCCGAACTGGTGCACCTACGGCGGCACCTCCCTCTCCTCGCCGATCATCGCCTCCGTGTTCGCCCTCGCGGGCGGCTCGAACACCCGCTCCTACCCCGCGCAGACGCTCTACGAAACGGAGCGCAACGCGCCCGGGCTGCTGCACGACGTCACGAGCGGCTCGAACGGCGAATGCGGCCTCGGCTTCTCCGAAAAAACCGGCCTCTCGAAATGCTCGTCGGCCGAAGAGGCCGCCGCGAGCTGCGCCTCGAAGCTGATCTGCCTGGCCGCCAAAGGCTACGACGGACCGACCGGGGTGGGCACGCCCAACGGCGCCACCGGGTTCACCCCGGGGCAGAAAGAAGCCGGCTTCGGAGAACCGGAAGAAGAAGAAACTGAAGAAGAACCGGGTACGAGCGTGGGCGCCAAAGCCGTCACCGCGACGAAACCGGCGACGCCCCCTCCGCCGAGCGCCCCGCCGATCCCGGACCTGAGCGCCATCGGGCTGACGGCCGTCTCGGTGATCGCGCTCGACCACCGCCCGACCGCCGGCAAGGTCGCCTTCACGTTCAGCTCGAACGTGCCCGTGCGGGTGCTCGTGAGCCTCGCCCGGAAGGTACGGCGCCACCACCGGACCCGCTGGGTGGCGATCGGCCGTACCCTCACGATCTCAGCGACCGTCGGGCGCAACGTCAGCCGGCTGGCGGGCGCCAGGCGGCTGCCCCGGGGGACCTACCGCCTGACGCTCGCACCGAGCGGCGGCAAGGCCCGCTCGGTGTTCTTCCACATCGGCTGAGCGCTCAGCCGCCCTGCGCGCCGTATTCGACCTTCTTCGATCCGCGGGTGCAGACCTGCGGGAAGTAGCCGCGCGGCTCCTTCGCCTTGCCGATCTTGCATTTGTAGTGTTCGGGCGTGCCCGCTTTGCTGCGGTAGACGGCGTCGACGAACTTGAAGGCCGCCTTGCAGCTCAGGCCCGTCGCCTTCACGTTCTTGGCCTGGAGCTTGAGTTTCTGAGGGGCCGCGCCCGGCGATTCGATCTCGACCGTGACGCTGTGGTTGCCGCAGCTCAGCGTCCCCGCGGCGTGCGCGCGGGAGGCCGGCGCCCCGGCGGCGAACACGCCCGCCCCGGTCACCGCCAGCGTCGCCCCCGCGGTCGCCGCGAGCGCCTCCCATCTCGTTGCAAGTTCCAAGCTGCCCCCTTTCGATGCTCTCGGCGCGCCCGTCGCCGCCGCCTGGAGCGGACGATAACCGCCTGAGACGCGAGCCTTTCCGGCGGGTACGCGCTAAGCGCGTAGTTCGGCGGGAGCGCCGAATCCGAGCAGGCACTCGGGCAGCGCCACGCTGCCGTCCTCGCGCTGGCCGTTCTCGAGCAGCGCGACGATCGTGCGGCCGACCGCGACCGCGGTGCCGTTCAGCGTGTGCGGGACGCGCGTCCGTTTCTCGGCGCGCATACGGATGTTCAGGCGGCGCGCCTGGTAGTCGGTCGTGTTCGAGCACGACGTCAGCTCTCGGTAGCGGCCCTGGCTCGGCAGCCACGCCTCGCAGTCGAACTTCTTCGCGGCCGAGTTGCCGAGGTCGGTGACGGCGATGTTGACGACCCGGTAGGGCAGCCCGAGCTCCGAGAGCAGCTCCTCCTCGATCGCGAGGATCCGCTCGTGCTCGGCGGCGGACTCCTCGGGCGCGACGAAGCTGAACATCTCGACCTTGTCGAACTGGTGCACGCGGAAGATCCCCCGCGTGTCGCGCCCCGCTGCCCCCGCCTCGCGCCTGAAGCAGGGCGAGAAGCCCGCGTAGCGCAGCGGCAGCGAGTCGGCCTCGAGGATCTCCTCGTCGTGCAGCGACGCGAGCGCGACCTCCGAGGTGCCGACGAGGAACAGCTCCTCCTCGGGGAGCGCGTAGATCTGCTGCTCGGTGTCGGGCAGGAAGCCCGTCCCGTAGAGCGCTCGTTCGCGCACCAGCACGGGCGGGATCACCGGTTCGAAGCCGTGACCCTGGAGCTTCTCCAGCGCCCATCGCACGAGCGCCAGCTCGAGCATCACGAGTCCGCCCCGCAGGTAGGCGAAGCGCGAGCCCGACAGGCGGGCGCCCCGCTCGGTGTCGATCATCTCGCCGGCCAGCTCCAAGTGATCGCGGGCCTCGAAGCCGAGCTCGGGCACCGCGCCGACCTCTCGCACGAGCTCGTCGTCGGGGCCCGGCGCGGCGCTCGGGTCGGGCAGGTTCGGCAGCGGCGCGAGCGCCGCCTGCAGCTCGGCCTCGACCTGCGAGAGCTGCTGGTCGAGCTCCTTCACGCGCGCGGCCACGAGCTTCATCGCGTCGATCTCGCGTTGGCGCTCGTCCTGGCCGGCCGCCGAGCGGATGCGGTCGTTGGCGTCGTTCTGCTCGGCCCTCAGGCCCTCGATCTCGGGCAGCAGCTCACGGCGCCGGCGGTCGAGCTCGATCACGCGGTCGAGCGCCGCGGCGGTCTCGCCCCCGCGCCGCGCGAGCGCCGCGCGGACCGTGTCCGGCTGCTCGCGGATCAGCTTGATGTCGAGCAAGGCGCGCCGCCGCCCGCCGGCCTATTTGCCGGACTTGGACTTCTTGGCGGTCGTGCCCGTGCCCGTGCCGCCCGTGCCCGCGCCCGTTTCCCCGGGCGCCGCCGCGGCCGCGCCGGTCGCGGTCGTGTTCCCGGTGCCCGTCCCGGGGGCCGCGCTGCCCGCCGATTCGCTCGACGGTTCCCCCTGCGGGATGTTCGTCGCCGGCACGTTCTGTTTCTGCAGGCCCGAGTACTTGGCGAGGAAGTCCGCGACTTCCTGGGCTTCTTTGCCGACGACGATGTTCTCGGGCATGATCGCGCCGGAGAAGCCTCCGTTGCGGATCGCGTAGAGGACCTGTTCGGCGTTCTCCTTGCGGATGTTGAAGTTCGGCCCGTTCGTCTTGACGCGGTTGGCGATGCTCGTCGCCGAGCCCTGGGCGCCGACGAGGCTCAGCGTGTGGCAGCCCGAGCAGTGGTCGCGGAACAGGACCGCGCCGCGGTGGTAGGGGCTGTCCTTCGCGATCTGGACTCCCTGGGACCCGCACGCGCCCAGCACGGACGCGCAGACGAGCAGAATCAGCAGCGTGACGGCGGCCTTCATTGCGCCAGGAATATATAGGCCGGCTCAGAGCCCGGTCCCGCGGGTGGCCGCACGAGCCGCGGGCCGAAGGCCGGGACGGACCCCGCGGGCCGGCCCCAACGACGCCGCTCAGAAGCCGTGAGCGGTCGTTGCGGCCCGCAGCGCGAGGAAGACGACGACGAGCGCCGAGACGGCCATCACCGCGATCTCGCGGCGCACGATCGTCGCGACGAGCTCCTGCTGCTCGGCCTCCGGCAGGGAGGCGACGGCCGCCGAGCCCTCGAGGCCCCGCTGGTCGAGGACCGTCTGCGCGGAGGCGACGCGCAGCTGCTCGCCCATGAAGGCGATCGCGAGCGGGAGCAGCGCGTATAGGTAGAAGAGCTCTTCGCTCGAGTAGTTCCCCGCGGCGGCGAGCGAGCCGACGGCGATCGCGAGCGTCAGGGCCGACCCCTGGCCGACTCGGAGCAGGGGCCAGAACGACCGCGCGAGCCCTCCGCGGGCGTCCGCCAGCCAGACGGCCAGAAGACCGACGAGCCCCGGGATCAGGTTCAGCGTCGCGACCGCGATGCAGCCGGCGACGACCGCCTCATTCATGCGTCGATATCGAGCCGATTGCCACTATGTAACACTCTGCCACAAGGGTGATATAAAAGCGTCCGGTGCTGCGCAGTTATCTCCCCGCGATCGTCTTCCTCGTCCTCGGCGGGGCCGTCGGCGGAGCTTTCGCGGTTCTCAACTCGGTGATCGGCCCGCGCCGCGCCACCCACCAGAAGCAGGATCCCTACGAGTGCGGCCTCCCGTCGGAGATCACCCGCGGGATGCGCTTCGGGATCTCCTTCTACCTGATCGCGATGCTGTTCATCCTGTTCGACATCGAGGTCGTCTTCCTCTATCCGATCGCGGTCGAGCTGCGGGCCTACGGAACCTTCGCGCTCGTCGAGACGATCGTCTTCGTCGTGCTGCTGTTCGTCGCCTTCGTCTACGTGTGGCGGCGGGGGGCTCTCTCGTGGAAGTGAAACGGGAGCCCGTGCGCCCGGTCGACGCCGACCGCCTGCGCGTCCGCGAGCTGAACGCCCACCAGCTGCTGCGCGGCTCGGAGCTGGAGGGCCCGAACCGGCCCGCCCACCTGGAGGGCGAGGAGCTCGAGCGCTACGTCGAAGAGCGCGTCCTGACGACGACGCTCGACTCGGCCGTCGCGTGGGCTCGCTCGAACGCCTTCTTCCCGCTCGCGTTCGGGCTCGCCTGCTGCGCGATGGAGCAGTTCCACACCGCCGGCCCGCGCATGGACATCGGTCGCTTCGGGTTCGAAGCGTTCCGCGCCTCGCCGCGCCAGGCCGACCTGATCATCCTGGCGGGGCGCGTCTCGATCAAGATGGCCCCGATCATCCGCCGTCTCTACGACCAGATGCTCGAGCCGAAGTGGGCGATCTCGATGGGCGCCTGCTGCAGCTCGATGGGGGTCTTCAACAACTACGCGCTCGTGCCCGCCGACAAGTTCATGCCGATCGACGTGCACGTCCCCGGCTGCCCGCCGCGTCCCGAGGCGCTGATGCACGGGATCCTCAAGCTCCGCGACCTCGTGCAGGACAACCCCGGCCCGGGCTGGCGCGGGCGCTACGACGCCGCGGGCACCGAGGAGCAGCCCTAGATGCCCGACGCCACGGGCCTGGAGCTGCTCGCCGCCGACCTCGGCGACGCCGCCACCGACACCGTCTACTTCCGCAACCGCGCGACGCTGGAGATCGACCCCACCCGCGTGCGCGAGGTGCTCGCGGCGCTGCGCGGACGCGGCTACTCGTTCCTCGCGAGCCTCCACGGCGTCGACTACTTCCCCGAGGAGCCGCGCCTGGGCGTCCACTACGAGCTGCTCGACATGGCCCGCGTCGACCGCATCACGGTCAAGCTGCGGCTCGAGACCGCGAGCCCGGAGGTCGACTCGGTGACGCCCGAATGGCCGACCGCCGACCATCAGGAGCGCGAGGTCTACGACATGTTCGGCGTCGTCTTCAACGGGCACCCCGACCTGCGGCGGATCCTGATGCCCGAGGACTACGAGGGCCACCCGCAGCGCCGCGACTTCCCGGTCGGCGGCGAACCCGTGATCTTCACGCGCGACGAGCGCAAATGGCTCGAGGAGCCCAGTGAGCCCGTCTGAGGGGCCCGCGCTGTCGGACTACCGCCGGCGCGAGGAGAGCATCACACTCTCGCGCCTGGAGGAGCCGCCGAACGGCGGTGAGCACGAGACGAGCGAAGAGCTCCTGACGCTCAACTTCGGGCCCCACCACCCCGCCACGCACGGGGTGCTGCGGCTGCTCGTGACGCTGCAGGCCGAGGTCGTGCTCGACGTCAAACCGATCATCGGCTACGTCCACACCGGGATCGAGAAGACCGCCGAGGACAAGTCCTACTGGAAGGTGATCCCGATCGTCGAGCGGATGGACTACCTCGCCTACTACTTCAACGCGATGGCCTACTGCGGGGCCGTCGAGACGCTCGTCGAGGTCGAGGTCCCGCGGCGCGCCCAGTACCTGCGCGTGATCCACCTCGAGCTGAACCGGATCGCCTCGCACCTGATCTGGCTGGGGACGAGCGCCCTGGACCTCGGCGCGGTCTCGATCTTCCTCTACTGCCTGCGCGAGCGCGAGCTGATCCTCGACCTGTTCGAGATGTCCTCGGGCGCTCGGATGCACACGCGCTACTTCCAGGTCGGCGGGGTCGCGGAGGACATCCCGCGCGGCTTCGAGGCGAAGGTCCGCGAGTTCCTGGCGGTGATGCCGGCCCGCGCCGACGAGTACGCCGCGATCCTCAACGCGAACGAGATCATCCTGCAGCGGCTGCGAGGCACGTGCCCGCTCGACGCCGAGACGCTGCTCGCGCTCGGCGTGACCGGGCCGCTGCTGCGCGCCGCCGGCAACCCGTGGGACCTGCGCAAGGCCGCGCCGTACAGCTCCTATGAGGAGTTCGACTTCAAGATCCCGGTCGGGACGGTCGGCGACAACTACGACCGCTACGCGGTGCGCCTCGCGGAGATCTACGAGTCGGTGAAGATCATCGAGCAGGCGCTCGACGGGTTGCCCGAGGGGCCGCACATCACGACCGACCGCAAGGTCGCTCTGCCGCCCCGCCACGAGCTCGCGACCTCGATGGAGGCGCTGATCCACCACTTCAAGCTCGTCACCGAGGGCTTCCGGGTACCGCCGGGCGAGGTCTACTCACCCGTAGAGTCCCCGCGCGGCGAGCTGGCTTGCTTCGTGCGCTCGGACGGCTCCTCCAAGCCCGCCCGCGTGCACATGCGCGATCCCTCGTTCGTGAACCTCCAGGCCCTCTCGCACATGGTCCGCGGCAGCTACATCGCCGACATGATCGCGACGACCGCGATGCTCGACCCGATCCTCGGGGGGATCGACCGGTGAGCCCGCTCGGCTGGGACGCGCCCGCGGACCTCGAGAAGGAGCCCGCCGGGATCCCCGATCCCGAGACGACGGACGTTCCGGCTGCGCTGCGTGCGGAGATCGAGGCGCACACGGCCAACTACCCGGACCGGCGCTCCGCCGCGCTGCCCGCGCTCGCCGCCGCGCAGCGCGTGCACGGCTGGTGCTCCCCGGAGGCGATCGAGCAGGTGGCGTGCGTGATGCGGGTGACGCCGGCCTACCTGGAGTCGGTGGCGAGCTTCTACGACATGCTCGAGACCGAGCCCGTCCCCCGCCACAGCGTCTACGTCTGCACGAACATCTCCTGCTCGCTGCGCGGCGCGGACGAGCTCTACGAAGCCGCGCTCGCCGCCGCGGCGGGCGACGCCGACGTGCACGTCCGCTCGTTCGAGTGCCTCGGCGCCTGCGACATCGCGCCGATGGCCTCCGTCGACGGCGTCTACGTCGGGCCGCTGACGCCCGCAGACCTGCCCGCGATGCTCGAGGACATCCACGCGGGGCGGCCCGTCCTGCCCCAGCTGCAGCTCGCACGCAGACTCGTCGCCGACCCGCACGCCAACTCGCAGGCGTTCCCCGAGCACCCCGCCCAACCGGCCGCGCCGGCCCGCGGCAGCGCGAACCTGGAGCTCCCGACCGAGTCGCCGCGCACGGCGATCGGCGAGCAGGGCGGCGACCGACCGGGGCCGACCGCGCCGGTCGAGGACGCGCCCGACCACGCCGAGGAGGACGAGAGCTGATGGCCGCGCCCGCGACGGGGTCCGACCCCCACCTCCTGTTCACCGACATCGACGAGCCGGGCCTGGCGACGCTCGAGGTCTACGAACGCCGCGGTGGCTACGAGTCGCTGCGCCGGGCGCTTCAGATGAGCCCCGAGGAGGTCCTCGAGCAGCTCAAAGCCTCCGGTCTGCGCGGCCGTGGCGGCGCGGGCTTCGCGATGGGCACGAAGGTCAGCTTCCTCCCCAAGGGCGCGATGGACAAGTACCTCGTCTGCAACGCCGACGAGTCAGAGCCCGGGACCTTCAAGGACCGCGAGCTGATGCAGAAGACCCCCCACACCCTGATCGAGGGGATGGTCATCGCCGCCTACGCCGCCGGAGCGAACCGCTCCTTCATATACATCCGCGGCGAGTACGTCCACCAGGCCGACGCGCTCGACGCGGCGCTCGCCGAAGCCCGCGAGGCGGGCTTCCTCGGCGAGGACATCCTCGGCTCGGGCCACTCGCTCTCGCTCGTCGTCCACCGCGGCGCCGGCGCGTACATCTGCGGCGAGGAGACCGGCCTGCTCGACTCGCTCGAAGGAAAGCGCGGCAACCCCCGCCTGAAGCCCCCCTTCCCGGCCAACCAGGGCCTCTACCAGGGCCCGACGCTGATCAACAACGTCGAGACGCTCTCGACCGTCCCGACGATCATCCGCATGGGCGGCGAGGAGTACGCGAAGCTCGGCGTCGAGACCTCGACCGGCACGAAGCTCGTCTCGGTCTCCGGCCACGTCCAGCGTCCCGGCAACTACGAGATCGAGCTCGGGATCCCCGCGCGGGAGATCGTCTACGGCCTGGCCGGGGGGCCGGGCGAGGGACGGACCGTGAAGTGCTGGTTCCCCGGCGGCTCGTCCTCCCCGGTGCTGAAGGGCGAGGACCTCGACCTGCCCTACGACTTCGACTCGCTAGGCAAAGCCGGCTCGATGCTCGGCTCGGGAGCGATCATCGTCGCCGACGACACGACCTCGATCGTCGCCCTGGCGATGAAGACGGCGAAGTTCTACCGCCACGAGTCCTGCGGCAAGTGCACCCCCTGCCGCGAGGGGACCAACTGGACGGTGAAGATGCTCGAACGGATCGACACCGGCGAGGCGACGCCGATGGACCTCGAGATCATGGCCTCCGTTCAGGAGCACATCATCGGCAACTGCCTGTGCGTGCTCGGCGACGCGATGGCGATGCCGATCGGCTCGATGATCGCGAAGTTCCGCGAGGAGTTCGAAGAGCACATCGAGTCGGCCCGCCTGCGGCGCGGGCTCGGCGGGGCGGCCGCCTCGGACTCCGCGCTGAGCGCACAGGGGGCGCTTCACGCCGGGCCCGAGACGCTGCTCGGCCCCGACGGCGCGGGCGGGCAGGCGCCGGGCGAGCACGGCGGCGAACCCGGCACCCACAAAGGCGGCGCGTGATGCCGCGGCCCGAGCCGAACATCATCACCTTCTCGATCGACGGACGCGAGGTGCGGGCGCCCGAGAACACGATGCTGGTCGACGCGGCCAAGCTCGGCGACGTCGAGATCCCGGTCTTCTGCTACGAGCCCAAGCTCGGCAGCCCGGTCGGTGCATGCCGCATGTGCCTGGTCGAAATCGAGGGCATCCCGAAGCTCCAGACGGGCTGCTCGACCCCCGTCAAGGACGGCATGGTCGTCTTCACCGAAACACAGCGCGTCAAGACGGCCCAGCAGTCGGTCGTCGAGTTCCTGCTCATCAACCATCCGCTCGACTGCCCCGTCTGCGACAAGGGCGGGGAGTGCCCCCTGCAGGACATCACCTTTGGATGGGGCGGGGGCATCTCGCGGTTCATCGAGCCCAAGCGGCACTTCGTCAAGCCCCTGGAGCTCTCGCCGCTGATCGCGATCGACCGCGAGCGCTGCATCCTCTGCTACCGCTGCGTGCGCTTCTCCCAGGAGGTCTCCGAGGACTACCAGCTGGTGCTGCTCGAGCGCGGAGCCCACTCCTACGTCTCGACCTTCGACGGCCACCCATACGTCGCTCCGTTCAGCGGCAACATCGTCGAGCTGTGCCCCGTCGGGGCGCTCACCTCGCGCCCCTACCGCTTCCGCGCCCGGCCCTGGGACATCGAGGGGGCGGGGTCGGTCTGCACGATCTGCCCGGCCCAGTGCAACGTCACGGTGACCGTTCGCGACGAGCGGGCCCTGCGCATCCTCGCGCGCCAGAACGACGACGTCGACGACGGCTGGCTCTGCGACAAGGGCCGCTTCGGCTACCAGTCCTTCCACGTCCCCGAGCGGATCACCGAGCCGCTGCTGCGCGACGGCGGCCAGCTGCGGCCCGTCTCCTGGGAGCGCGCCCTCAGCGAGGCCGCGGCCGGCCTGCGACGGGCCGGCGAGCGCGCCGCCGCGGTGGTCGGCGGGCAGGCGACGAACGAGGAGGGCCATCTGCTCGCACGGCTGATGCGCGAGGCGCTCGGCTCGCCCCACCTGGACTCGCGCCGCGGCGGCGAGCTGCCGCTCGAGCTGCACCGGGCGCTCGCCGCTCCCGCCCTGCAGGCCCGCGTCAGCGATCTCGAGTTCGCCCACGCCGTGCTCGTGCTCGCCGCCGACCCGGTCAACGACGCGCCGATCCTCGACCTGCGCCTGCGCAAGGGGATCCGCCGCCACGGCCTTCAGCTCGCCCAGGCGATGCCGGCGGAGACCTCGCTCGAGTCCGGCGCGAAGCTCTCCCTGCGCTTCGCGCCCGGTCAGGCCGCGCCGTTCGCGGCGGCCCTCGCGCTCGCCCTCTCCGAGCAGCCCGACGCGGCGGAGCTCGACCGCCTCGCCGAGCTGGCGGGCAGCGAGGCGGACGGCCTGCGCGAGCTGGCCGAGCTGTTGCGCGGGCCCGCCGACGGCGGCCCCCGTGAGGTCGTCGTGCTGTTCGGAGAGCGCCTGCTCTCGGGACCCGACGGCGCGGCCGGCGCCACCGCGCTGCTGCAGATCGCCGAGCGGCTCGGCCTCGCCGGGATCGACGGCGCGGGCCTGCTCGAGATACCCGCGGCCGCCAACGGTCGCGGCCTGCGCGAGGCGGGCGTGCTGCCGAACGCCGGGCCCGGCTACGCCGAGGCGCCGCTCGCGGGCGGGCGTGACGCGCACGCGATCGCCGAGGGCCTCGCCGGGGGCGAGCTCAGCGCGCTCTACCTGCTGGGAAGCGACCCGCTGCGCGAGCTGCCCGACTCCGAGCTCTGGCGCGAAGCGCTCGAGAGCGCCTCGACGGTCGTCGCCCACGCCTCGTTCATGAGCGAGACCGTCGCCGAGCACGCCGACGTCGTGTTCCCCGCCGAGGCCTACCCCGAGAAGGAGGGGACGGTCGTCCACCCCGACGGGCGCCTCCAGCGCCTGCGCCCCGCGATCGCGCGGCCGGGCGAGGTGCGGGCGGGCTGGCAGGTCGTCGCCGAGCTCGCGCTACGTCTCGGCCTCGACCTCGACGTGCTGAGCGGCGCGATGGCGTCGCGCCGACTGTTCGAGGCGGTCCCGTTCTACGCCGGGCTGACGCTCGAGGAGATCTCCGGTCGCGGCGTGCGCTGGCAGGAGCGCGAGGCAGCCGCTTCGCTGCCCGCGGGCGCGGCGCCGGGCGCCGGGCCCCCGGAGCTTCAGCCGCGCGCGCAGGACGGCGCCGCGGCTCTGCGCGCGCGGGAGATCGCGGGCTTCCGCTCGGTCTGGGACGCGCCCGAGGTCGAGCACTCCCCCGCTCTGGAGTTCCTCTCCCCGAACAGGCCCGAGCAGATCGACCGGCGCCCGGCGCCGGCCGGCGGGGAGCTGGTGAGCGGATGATCGCGACCGTCGGCTACTTCGAGCCCTGGTGGATCCAGATCGTCAAGGCGCTGCTGATCTTCGCCGTCGGCCTGCAGCTCGTGCCGATCGTGCTGCTCGCCGAGCGCAAGCTGCTGGGCCGCTTCCAGAGCCGCTACGGGCCGAACCGCGTCGGCCCGTTCGGGGCGCTGCAGCCGCTCGCCGACATCCTCAAGCTGCTGACCAAGGAGCAGTTCCGCCCGACGACCTCGATCGGGCTGATGTTCGTGCTCGCCCCGATCATCTCGATCGTCACCGCCGTCGCGGCCTTCGCGATCATCCCCTTCGGCGACACCCAGGACATCTTCGGGACCAAAGTCGGCCTGTACGGGATCGACGTCTCGATCGGCCCTCTGTACGTGTTCGCGCTCGGCGGCATCGCCTTCTACGGGATCATGCTCGGTGGCTGGGCCTCGGGCTCGAAGTACTCGTTCCTCGGCGCGATGCGCGCGGCCGCGCAGCTGATCTCCTACGAGGTCTCCCAGGGGCTCGCGCTGGTCGGCGTCGTGATCACCGCCCAGACGCTCTCGCTGACGGGGATCGTCACCGCCCAGAAAGGCATGTGGTACTTCGTCCCCCAGTTCTTCGGCTTCCTGATCTTCCTCGTCGCGGGCTTCGCCGAGACCAACCGCGCGCCGTTCGACCTGACCGAGGCCGACGCGGAGCTCGTCGGCGGCTACAACACCGAGTACGGCGGGGGGCGCTTCGCCTCCTACTACTTCGCCGAGTACCTGAACGTGATCGTCGTCTCGGGGATCGTCACGACCGTCTTCCTCGGCGGCTGGCTGCTGCCGTTCGGGATCCACCCGCCCGGATGGGTCGACCCGTTCGTCGTGCTCTTCAAGATGTCGCTGATCGTCTTCCTGTTCATCTGGGTCCGCGCGACGCTGCCCCGGCTGCGCTACGACCAGCTGATGAGCTTCGGCTGGAAGGTCCTGCTGCCGCTGGCGACCCTCAACACCCTCGTGACGGCGATCCTCGTGGTGGCGACCCACTGATGAGCCCCGTCGATCCGAACGCGACAGCGACGCTGAACGTCGCCGCCTGGAGCCCCGGCGAGGACGTGATCGAGGTCAAGCGGACCCCGCCGCCCGGCCCCGCGCGCTCGACCTGGCGGATCTTCGTCGAGACCCTGCGCGGCCTCGGCACTACCTTCGGGCGCTTCCATGAAAAGCCGATCACGGTCCAGTATCCCGAGGAGAAGACCCCCGTCTACCCGCGCTTCCGCGGCCGGCACAAGCTCCACCGCTTCGAGGACACCGGCCTTGAGAAGTGCGTCGGCTGCTCGCTCTGCGCGGCCGCCTGCCCCTCGGACTGCATCCGCGTCGTCGCGGCCGAGAACACGCCCGAGCACCGCGTCAGCGCCGGCGAGCGCTACGCGGCGGTGTATGAGATCAACCTCTCGCGCTGCATCTTCTGCGGCTACTGCGAGATCGCGTGCCCGTTCGACGCGATCACGATGGGCCACGACTACGAGCTCTCCGACTACGACCGGACCG
>Ga0134125_10001586_pt1 | contig 27782 bp, 27 predicted proteins | sample KB31751_FD_96464 | JGI IMG/M metagenome (GOLD analysis project Ga0134125, IMG submission 96464) | Terrestrial soil microbial communities with excess Nitrogen fertilizer from Kellogg Biological Station, Michigan, USA - KB3-175-1 | ecosystem: Environmental > Terrestrial > Soil > Unclassified ... | reverse complement strand
CGATTCGTCGGTAAAAGGGGCGCGGTTCGTGCGATTCTGCGATGCGTTCAATATTCCGATTGTCACGTTCGAGGACGTGCCCGGGTTTCTGCCAGGAACCGCGCAGGAGTTTGGCGGGATCATCCGGCATGGGGCGAAGCTGCTGTTCGCTTATGCCGAGGCGACTGTCCCGAAGATCACGGTGATTACGCGGAAGGCGTATGGCGGGGCGTACTGCGTGATGGGGTCGAAGCATCTGCGGACGGATGTAAATCTGGCGTGGCCGAGCGCGGAGATCGCGGTGATGGGGGCGGAGGGCGCGGTCAATATCGTTTACCGTCGGGAACTGGCGAACGGCGAGGCCGGGCTACGGGATCAGAAGATCGCGGAGTTCAAAGAGCGGTTCGCCAGCCCCTTTGTGGCGGCGGAGCGCGGGTTTATCGATGACGTGATCGAGCCCCGGGAGACGCGCGGCCGGGTGATTCGGGCGTTGCGGATGCTGGAGACGAAGGTGGATACGATGCCGCGGAAGAAGCATGGGAATATTCCGCTGTAGCTTGCCGCTGGTTCAGTTTGAGCTGGCTTTCTGGTTTTTCACCTGGAGTTCGTTGACGACCTGGCGCTGGTAGGGTACGGATGCCGCGATCTGCGCGACCTGCGTACGAACAGCCGGTGAGTTGACATCTCCGGTCAACGTAATCACGCCGTTTTTCACCGAGTAGTGGACCTGCTTGTTGAGCGATGCCGAGATCAGAGCGGCATCCAGATTCTTCTCAATCCCCTTATCGATATCGGAGTTCATGTTGTCTGAAGCGCGCTCGGCGCCGGGCGTGACGAGGGCGAGTTCGTTGGCGACGACCTGACCCTGGGCCATGGCGGAAGCGATGGCGGTCGCCCGCTGGCGGGAATTTTCATCAGCGACATGGCCGGTCAGCGTGATCACGCCTTTGTCGCGGTCCTGACTGACCGAGATGTCTTTGAAGCCTGCGCTCGAGAGCGATTGGCGAATTCCGGGAGCGACATCGGGCGACTTGGGAGTAGAAGAACAGGCCCAGGTTGCGAGGGCCAATATCGGGATACACAATCCGGGAGATCTCATACAAAGTGCGGGAGCAATTCATCTGCCAACAGCGATTTCAAGAAAGTGAAAACTCTATTTGCTTTGTTTTCGGGCGCTTGCAAAAACAGGCGTGTTTTCGCGGAGGCGGCGGCTGCTAGATTTCTCGACATGAGAAGCGTAGCTGAGCAGGACGCGCAGCTGCTGGACGTAGTGGAGAAGGCGATTGGAGCCATCAGCCAGCATCTCAGCACGAAGACGGAGGAGAAGGGGTCGATCACGGATTTGATCCGGCTGCTGCAACTGCGGCGGGAACTGGAAGACGAGAAGCCGCGTTCGGTATCGGCGCGATGGGTTGAGGACGAATGCAGCGAATCGATCGATTAGTGCGGCATACGCCGCTGCCGAGCCAGCAGCGGTTTCATGATTCGGAGGCGCGCTTCAAGGGATTTTCGGGGCCGATTGGATCGGGGAAAAGCCAGGCGCTGTGCCAGGAGGCGATCCGGCTGTCGTATCAGAATCCAGGGCGAACGGGTTTGCTGGGAGCGCCGACGTTTCCGATGCTGCGGGATTCGACGCTGACGTCGCTGACGGAGATCCTCGAGAGGAACGAGATTCCCTTCGAGTGGAACAAGGGCGACAACATTCTGACGATGAAGGACAGCGGGTCGCGCATTCTGCTGAGGCCGGTGGATGATTTCGACCGGCTGCGCGGGACAAATCTGGCCTGGTTCGGGCTGGATGAATTGACGTACACGCAGGAGGGGGCGTGGCTGCGGCTGGAGGGCAGGCTGCGCGATCCGAAAGCCACGCGGCGGTGCGGTTTCGCGGTGTGGACGCCGAAGGGATTCGACTGGGTGTACCGGAAGTTTATTGCGCATCCGGTGGAAGGGTACGAAGCGATTCTGGCGCAGCCGTTCGAGAACCGGTTTTTGCTGGATGAAGTGCCGGACTTTTACGACCGGCTGCGCTCGAGTTATGACGAAAACTTCTTCCGCCAGGAAGTAATGGGCGATTACCTGAACGTGCGCGGCGGGCTGGTGTATTCGTCGTTCGACCGCCGGCGGAATGTGAAAGAACTGGAGCCGGTTTATGGGCTGCCGTTGTTATGGGCGCTCGATTTCAATGTGGACCCGCTGTGCTCGCTCGTCGCGCAGAAGGTGAAGGATGAGGTTCGGGTGCTCGACGAGATCGTATTGCGGCGGGCGACGACGGAGCAACTCTGCGAGGAGTTTGCGCAGAGGTTCGGGAATCCGGCGGCCGGGGTGGATGTGTACGGCGATGCGAGCGGCTCGGCGATGCATACGAACTCGGATTCGACCGATTACGGAGTGATTCGGGACTTCTTCCGCGCGCGGGGCGTGCGGGTGCGGTTCCGTGTGCCGAAGTCGAATCCGAGCGTGCGGGACCGCGTGGTGACGATGAACGGGAAGCTGCGGAGCGCGGCCGATGAGGTGTCGCTGTTCGTTTCGGCGAAGTGCAGGGAGCTGATCGACGACTTCGAGCAGGTCTCTTATGAAGAGGACTCGACGCAGATCGATAAGACGAAGGACCGGCGGAGGACGCATGCGTCGGATGCGCTGGGGTATCTGGTCTGGCAAGAGTGCCAGGACCGCGGGACGGTGGGCGAGCGAGGGCAAAGGCTGATATGAGCATGAACGAACAAATCGCGCGGGAGCATCCGGATTATGCGCGCAGCGCCGGGATGTGGCGGCGGTATCGCGATCTCTATGTGGGCGGCGAGCAGTTCCGTCTGAACGCGGCGGAGTATCTGGTGCGGCGGCATCGCGAGCCGCCGGAAGTGTATCAGGAAAGGATGGCGCGGGTTTTCTACGAAAACTACGTCGGCTCGATTGTGGACTGGTATGCGGCCACGCTGATGCGCGAAGAGCCGGTGATCGAGCTCATTGAGGGAAGCGGCCGATCCCGGGAGTTCTTCGCGGAGTTCGTCGAGAACTGCGACAGGCGCGGCACCACGCTCACACAGTTTTTCCGGCAGCAACTGACGGAAGCGCTGGTTTGCGGGAAGTCGTACATCGCGGTGGATTTTCCGCGGCCGGGCGGGGAGGCTCGGTCGCGCGCGGAGGAGGATGCGGCGGGAGTGAGCCGCGCTTATCTGATCGCGTACGCGGCGGACGAGGTCATCAACTGGAGCTATGACGATTGCGGCGCGCTCGAATGGGCGGTAGTCCGGACGTCCTGGCTCAAGCACGACGATGGCAACGCGCACGGCTGGGAGAGAGTGACGCGGTGGATCCATTACGACCGCGAAAATTACAGGATCTACGAGCGCGACGGACAGATCGAGCTGGTGGAGGAGGGAAGGCACGGGTTCGCGCGCATCGGACGCGTGCCTCTCTTTGAAGTGCGGGTGAGTGAAGGTCTGTGGCTGACAAACAAGACGGCCACGCTGCAGCTCGAGCACTTCAACAAGTCGAACGCGCTCGGATGGGCGCTGACGATGGGGCTGTTCGCGATGCCGGTGATTCACTCACGGCGCGACTGGAACCAGATTGTGGGGGAGAGCTATTACATCCAGCTCGATCCGGAAGACAGCTTCGGGTGGACGGAGCCGGACGGCAAGGTTTATCAGATCGCCGCCGACAATCTGAATCGGCTCAAGGACGAGATCTATCGGGTGTGCTTCCTGATGCAGCAGGCGGGGGAGAGCGGCGGCGCGATGCAATCCGGCCTGAGCAAGCAGTGGGATTTCGCGGTGACGCAGGAAGTACTGAGCGCATACGGCGACGTGGTGAAGGACGCGATGCGGAATGTGCTGAACGGCGTTGCCGCGGCCCGGCTGGACGAGACGCGGATTGATGTCACCGGTCTCGATTCGTTCGACATTACGAGCTTCGCGACGGAGACGGCGGACGCCGCGGGGTTGCTGGCGCTGGGGATTCCTTCGCCGACCCTGAAGAAGCAGGTGCAGAAACGCGTGGCTTTGAAGTATCTGTGCGATGCGCGGCAGGAAATTAAGGACCGGATTGCGGTGGAAATCGAATCGGCCACAGATTAACGCCGATGCACACCAGATAAAGCAATAAAGAAAGGACGTCAATGGATCAACCGGATGTGCAGGGGATCGTTCAGCAGGCGATCGAAGAATTCATGAAGCAGGATTCGGCGCGGCGGGAGCCGGCCTATAAGACCGAACTGCTTGAGGAGCGGCGGCGTCGCGAGCAGCTCGAGAAACGGCTCAACGAGATGGGAGAAGAGAATGCCCGTGCGCGTGCGGCGGCGGAGGAGGCGCAGCGGGCTTCGGCGATCCGCGCGGAGTTGCAGCGGCTCGGCGTGGTGAAAGTCGATCTCGCTTACAAGGCCGTGCAGGACGGGATTGTGCGCGGCGAGGACGGCCGGATGGTAGCGGGCGAGAAGCCGATGAACGAGTTTCTGGCGGGATTTGTGGAAGAGAATCCGGAGTTTCTACCGGCGCGTATTGCCGGAGGGACGGGGATGACGGGAGCGCAGAAGACCGCACCGGCGGGCGCCGCGGCGGTCGATTTCGACAGGATCGGCCCGTCGATGAGTAAAGAGGAACTGGAGCGGGCGCGGCAGGAGATTCTGCGGGTCGCGTCGCAAACGCTGCGGTAGCGTGCCGGACGAGCGTCCGGCGGAAAACAAGTCTGGTGAACCAGGGATGGCTTCGGCCATCCCTTTTTGTTTTGAAAAAGGAGAAGAATGCCTTCAATTACTTCAGCAAATGTTGCGAACGCGATTGTGAAGCTGGTGGCGGCGGATGCGCTGCCGGCCCTGGTCGGAAATCTGGTGATGGGAAATCTGGTCAATCGGGACTATGAGCCCGTACTGGCGCAGGCGGGCGACACGGTGAATGTGCCGATCGCGCCGCAGCTCGTGGCGAATAACATCGCCGAGGGCGGGAGCGTGCAGGCGCAGAATCCGAACCTCACAAATGCGCAGATCGTTCTGAATTCGCATGTGGAAGCGACGTTCCAGATTCCGGACGTCACAAAAGTGCTGGCGGTGCCGGATCTGCTGCGTGTTTACATGCAGCCGGCGGTGGCGGCTATCGCGGAGAGGATCGAATCGGATCTGCTCGGCCTCTATGCGGGATTCACGGCGAACACGCCGCTCGGCACGGCGGGAACGCCGATCACCGAGGCGGTGATCGACCAGGCGGAGACGGCGCTGTTCCAGGCGAAGGTGCCCTCGAACCGGCCGAAGTATCTGGTGGTCGACAGCAACACGTATTCGCAGATGCGGCAGATTCCGCGCTTCAGCGAATTCCAGACGGCGGGCGACGCGGGTCTGCGGACGATGGTGGATGGAACGATCGGAAAGATCAAAGACTTCTACGTATTCCGTTCGCAGTTCGTACCGGCGACCGGGAGTTCGCCGGTGAACACGCACAACCTGGCGTTCGAGCGCGACGCGATCGGTCTGGTAGTGCGGCGCCTGCCGCAGCCGCTGCCGGGAACGGGTGCGATTGCGGAGTATGCGGAGCTGGGGAACTTCGGGATGCGGGTGACGATGAGCTACCAGCCGAATACTCTTTCGCAGCAGTTCACGGTGGATGTGCTGTATGGGTGCGCCGCGCTGCGGAATAACCATGCGGTGCAGGTGAACAGCTAAGCGAGGGCCGGGGGCCCGCCCCCACGTGGCAGACCGGACCTTCCGGTCTGCCACGGCTCTTTTCAAAACCAGGAGACAAGCGATGGACGTTCGGTCTTATTACAGGAAAGTCAAAGACACGGAAGCGGGACTCAACGGCAGCGAGGTTGTGCTGGTGAGCCTGGAGACGCCGGAGGGCGGGAAAGAAGGCGTTCGCACCGAAGCGCCGCGCAGCGTGGCGGCGAGGATGATCGCCGAGGGCCGCGCGCGCGCGGCGACGGAGGCGGAGGCCGCTGAGTTCCGCGAAGGGCTGCGGGCGGCGCGGCAGAAGCACGAGCGCGAGGAAGCGGCGCGGCGTGTCCAGATTGTGGTGATGCCGCAGGCGGAAGAGAAGCCAAAGGAGCGGAGCTAGCCATGGCGCTTTTCACGGATGGACCGGCATGCACGATCGACGATCTGGTGGATGAAGACTCCGGGTTGCTCGATACGGCGCAAACGGTGGGAATCAACGTCACTTCCAAGCTGAAGCTGGCGATGAGCGAAGTGCAATCGGAGCTCGCCACGCTGCTCGCGCGGCTGCAGCCGGCTCCCCCAATCAATCAGGTGGTGGTGACGTCGGACCTTTCGCGCTGGGAAAAGATGCAGGCACTGGCGATGGTGTATCGCGATGCGTCGTATACGCAGCTCATCGATCGCTACAAGGCGAAATGGGACATGTTTGTGAAGCTGGGGTGCGCGGCGAAGGACCGGTTTGTCGCGAACGGCGTGGGGCTGGTCAATGATCCCCTGCCGAAGGCAGGCCTGCCGGTGCTGGGGACGATTTCGGGCGAATCGCAAAGCGGCGGGACCTTGTACGCCTGCGTTGCCTGGGTGAACGCGACGGGGCAGGAAGGCGCGCCTTCAGATCCAGGCTCGATCACGGTTCCGGCCGAGAATCTGATGACGGTGATGGCCGCGGGTGCGCCGGCGAATGCGGTGGGCTTCAACGTCTACGCGGGAACGGTTCTGGCGATGATGACGCTGCAGAATACGTCGCCGGTGGGACCGGGGGGATCGTTCACCTACGTACCGGGCGCTTCTTCCAGCTCGAAAACACCGGGAACGGGACAGGCGCCGGACCTCTTTAAGCCTCTGCCGGCAACGATCAACTGAGCTTCGGAGAGAACACGATGGCTGGATTCACCGGAACTCTGACTGAGTATGTGCTGGGGCTGCTGACCGCGGAAACCACCGGCATCAATGCGCGCATCACGACGATGCAGGCGAACAATCCCACGCTAAAAAGTTCGGGGGTTCGATCCATCACGGCGAGAAACGTGAGCTACGAGATTGCAGAAGCGTCCGGGCAGGCGCGATATCCGGCGCTGCTGGTTTACTGCGATCGCGTGGAGAATCTGCTGCGGGAGAAATTCCGCGCGTTTTCCGGAAGAGTACAAATGACGATCGAGGTCCGGCAGACGCAGGAAACGCTGGCGGACGCGGAGACCAACACCGAGATGTATGTGGACGCCGTCTGCGCGCTGCTGGGCGAGGCGCGCGGCGACTGGGGCGATGGGGCGTCTTATGCGGGCGGCTACCGGGTGGCCTATGAGCCGGTGGCGATGGGCGGAAAAAACTTCTTACAGCGAGCGAAGGTGAGCTTCGTGGTGGAACTGAGCGAATAACTTATGTCTTATATTTTGTCGAACGCGAACCGGTGGTACTGCGCGCAGGAGACCGGCTATGGACAGGTGGGAGCAATCACCGCGGCGAACCGGATTCCGGCCGTCAGTCTGAAGGTGCAGAATCAGCGGGAGCGCAGCGTCCGCCGGGATAAGACCGGCACGCGGACGTGGGCGGGGCTGCCCGCGGGAGTGCGGCAGCACACCAGCTTCGAAGCGACTTCGTATATGCGGGACTGGGCGGACACGCTGAATCCGCCGCCGCACGGGCCGATGCTCGAAGCCGCGATGGGCGCGCCCGGACTGCTGTGGCCGGGGGCGACGACGAGCACGGGATCGACGCAGTCGACGATTTACTTCGTCTCGGAGCATGGGCTCTCGGTGGGGCAGGCGATCGTTTATAACGGCGAGATCCGCTTCGTGGCGGCGGTGCTGACGCCGCAGGTGGTGATTGTGAATGCGCCGTTCGCAACCGCGCCGGCGGCCGGCGTGCCGCTGAGCGCGACCGCGACTTACCAGCTTTCGACACAGCTGCCGAGCGTCAGCCTGTTCGATTATCGCGATCCCGCCGATGCGGTGCAGCGTGTGCTGGCCGGCGTTGGCGTGGACCGGTTCACGATTTCGATGAACGGCGACTTCCATCAGATGATCTTTCGCGGGATGGCGCAGGATGTGGTGGACAGCGCGGCGTTCCAGAGCGGACAGGGCGGGATGACGGTATTTCCGCAGGAGCCTGCGCCCGAGGCTGTGGATTACGGTCTGATCCCGGGAAATCTGGGGCAGGTGTGGATGGGGGCCATTCCGAATCAGATGTTCACGGTGACGCAGGCCTCGGCCGAGATTCGCAATCATCTGGCGCTGCGCGAGAAGGAGTACGGCTCGATTCTTCCGCTTGCGCTCGCGCCTGGTGAGAGAGAAGTGCTGATGTCGCTCGAGTTCTTCGCGCAGGACGATTTCGCCACGACGGCACTTTATCAGGCGGCGCGGCAGCAATCGCCGCTGGGTGTGATGTTTCAGATGGGGCAGATCGCCGGCCAGTTGATGGGGGTTTACTTCCGCAGCGTGATTCCGGATGTGCCGCAGTTCGAGGATTCCGAAACGCGGTTGAAGTGGCAGTTCAACAGCACGCGCGCGCAGGGAATTCAGGACGACGAAATGGTGGTGGCGTTTGGATAGCGTGGCGGAGTGGGACAGCCGGAAGACGGTCGCTTCGGAGAGCATGCCCGGCGTTGAGCTCGTGATCGCCCGTATGAGCTTCGCGCGGCGTCTGGAGCTGATGACGCGCGTACGGGATCTGGCTGCGCGGCTCGAATACTTCGACGCGGCGCACGACGGAAAGAATCGCATGGAAGCCAGCCTGCTGGGCGCGCAGATGGATGGCGTGTATCTTGTGTGGGGCCTCGAAGGCGTCGTGGGGCTCTCCATCGACGGCGAAGCGGCGACACCCGAATCGTTGATAGAGCGCGGGCCGGAGCCGCTGGTGCGGGAAGCGCTGGCGGCGATTCGCGGCGAGTGCGGTCTGAGCGAAGCAGAAATAAAAAACTGATTGTCGCGTTCCACTTCCAGTTTGCGAACCGGGCCGGGTGGAATTGCGACGCATGCAGAAAGATCGGCCTGGAGAAGAAGAGGCGTTGCGGGTTTCTGCCGGAAGAGGAACGCGGGGCCCCGGGCCTCGTGTGGGCGCGGAAACGCGCGCAGGCGGAGGAGTGTCCGAAATCCCTGGTAACGGGCGAGAGCCTGGCGCTGGTGGAGGAATTTTTCGTGCGCCGCCAGTTGCGGATGGCGGACACGCTGGAGATGGCTGCGCGGAAGGTGGATGCATTCGTGATTTTGCGCGGCGAGATGGAGCGCGAGGAAAGAGATGCCACGTCAACGGAACATTGAGGAAGAGTTTCAGGCAATCGCGCCGCAGGGGTGGCAGGGCATCCCTGTAGCGGCTCCCATTGTGGTTGGGATGAGCGGAGGGGCGGATTCAGGAGGATCGTGGTCACAAGCTTCGCAGGAGATTGCGCTGCTCGAAGCACAATTTCGACAACAGACGGCGCTGCTCCAAAGCAATCTGCAATCCGTTGCGGGGAATACGCCAGGCAACGGAAGTTCCGTGGCCGAGAGCGTGGCTGACCATTTCAATGGCGGGTTGGGTGTGTTGGGTGTGCTGTCGCCCGCTATTTCGGGATTGCTGAGTTTGTTCGGCGCAGGGGGAGGCAAGAGTGAGCCGGATCCGCTGCCGGTCTACACGCCGCCGCCAAGTGTCCAGGTCAGCGACACGCTGCGCGACGCCGTCACGCCTCAGGCGGCTAATGCCGCACCGCAGATTACGGTTCAGGTGAGCGCGATGGACAGCCAGTCCTTTATGGACCGGAGCACGGATATCGCGAATGCGGTGCGGGACGCGATGCTCAACCTGCATCCGATTAATGACGTGGTGGCGAGTCTGTAGGGGCGGCGATGGCGACATTCCCTCTATTGCTGAAGACGGGCGCGGCAGCGCAATTTCCGTTGGCGCGCGCGAAGACATTCGCCACGCAGTCGGTACGGTTTCTGGATGGCAGCCGGCAGACTTATTCGCTGAATGGCGCGGGGCTACGGCGATGGGAGCTCCGTCTGGACCGGCTGGATGAAGCGGAACTGGCGGCTGTCATGGCGTTCGCGGAGGAGATCGGAACGGGGACGTTTTCGTTCACGGATCCGGTCACGGGTGAGACGGCGGCGAAGTGCGTGATTTCGGGGTGGGTAGGGACATCACTCGCGGGCGATCTGGATGGGGCGGCGACGCTCGGAATCGAGGAGATGAAATGAACTGGTTTCCGCAACTGGGGTCAGGTGCGATGGCGCAATACCCGCTGCAGCGCAACCGTCAATGGCGCGCGATCACGAACACGCTTGAGAGCGGGGAAACGATCAGGCTGGGCGATGTTCCGGGCGGGTGGATCGAGTGGCGGCTCCGCTATGAGGAACTGAGCGATGCCGAGGTGGCGAAGCTGACCGGTCTGTTCGAGGCATCGCGCGGTGAGGCAGGTTCGTTTGGGTTCGTGGATCCCTTCGCGAACCTGCTGGGGTGGAGCGAGGATCTTTCGAAGCCAGACTGGCAGAAAGGACTGCTGTCGGCCGGCGGAGGTTTCAGCGATCCTCTGGGAACGCAGCGCGGGTGGAATGTGCAGAACGGAAATGAAGCGGAGCAGACGCTTTCGCAAACGCTCTCCCTGCCGGGCGAATATACGGCTTGCTTCAGCGCTTACGTGCGGAGCGATTCGGCGGGTACCGTGGGGATTGCGCGGGACTCGAACCGCGTGAATGTTCCGGTAGGGCCGCAGTGGAAGCGGATTCAGGTCAGCGGCGGGGCAGCAGCGGGCGCGACAGCGTCCACGTTTTCGGTGATCTTTTCGGCCGGCAGCACCGTCCGTGTCTTCGGCCTGCAGGTGGAAGCGCAGCCGTGGCCCTCGCTTTACCGGCCCACCGGAGCGGCGGCGGGAATTCTGGAAGAAACGCGTTTCGATGGCGGGGAACTGAAAGTGGTCCACACGGCGCCGGGATTATCCGCGTGCCAGGTCAACCTGATTTCGCGGGTGTAGGAAAGAGAGCTTCGATGCAGAGTCCGTTTGTGGCCAAAGAGTCCGCGCAGGCCGATACGCCCGTTTTTCTGTTCGACTGTACGCTCGCGGATGGCAGCGTACAGCGGTGGAGCAGCCAGAGCATTGAGAACGCCGGCCACACGTACGAGGGCCGCGTGCTGAAGCACAATTTGTTTGAAGCGCAGGTGTCGTCAGATACGCAGGTTGGCGGCTCGCCGCGGCTCTCTTTCGAACTGGCGAATGCGGACTCCCATTTTTCCGAGATCGAACAACAGATCGGATTCAAGGGCGCGCGGCTCGCGGTGAGCTCACTTTTTGTGGATACGGCCACCGGTCAGGCGACGACGGATGGGATTGTTGTGTTCCGCGGTCTGGTGAATCCGCCCGAGCAGATTACCGAGAATAGTTTCCGGCTGAGCGCGATGAACCGCATGTCCATGCAGCGCACGCAGCTTCCGGAAGTGAGCGTGCAGCGGCTCTGTCCGTGGCGCTTTCCGGCAAGCGCGGAACAGCGCGCCAATGCGGCGGATGGTTCGGCGGAAAATAAGTATTCGTTTTTTTACCGCTGCGGATATTCGGCGGATCAGCCGGGCGGGGTGGGGAATATGAACGGCGGCGCGCCGTTCACGTCGTGCGCGCTGACGCGCTCGGACTGCACGCAGCGCGGCATGTTTTCAACGGATTCGGGCACGCGGGTGACTGGCCGATTCGGCGGTCTGGAGTACGTGCCGGCGTCAATTCTGGTGCGGGGCGTGGGACAGAAAAACTATCAGGTCTCGAATGTTCAGGACAACCAGACCTTATATAACGATCCCGTTCCCCTGATTTACGGAACGCAGTGGCATCGGGCCGCGGTGGTATTTTCGCGCAACGATGGCAATCTCACGCGGATGGAAGTGCTGTTGTCGATGGGCGAGATTGACAGAGTCCTCACGGTGCTGGTGGATGACGCGGTGATTCCGCAGGGCGTCAGCGGTCAGAATATGACGTCCACCGGTTGGTGGAATCTGATCTCGGCTGGCGGGCGTAACGGGCAGCAGGATCCCAATTTCGGTGATGGCGGCGCGGGACCGGTGGGCGATCCGTTTGGCAGTATGGCGTACCTGTCGGTTGTGGTGCCGAACCGGATCAACGATGGGTCGAGCATCCCGGCCGTGCAGGTGCTGGTGCGCGGCATGAAGCTGCTGACGTTCGATGTGAACGGCAATTCGCAGGGTGAGCAGTTTTCGGCGAATCCGGCGTGGGTGCTGCTGGATATTTTGCGGCGATCGGCGTACGGACTCGACGAGATCGATGTGAAAAGTTTCGCGCGTGCGGCGGCCTACTGCGACGAGGCGATTTCGGTCACCGATCCGATTATCGGCGCGGTTTCGGTGCCGAGGTTCCAATGCAATTTCGCCCTGATTTCGCAGCGGAGCGCAGGGGAGATCATTCGGGCGCTGCGGAACTCGTCACGAATTTATCTGGTGCTGAGTACCAGCGGGCTGCTGGAAGCGCGGATCGAGAATACGTTTGCGCTGCAACAGCCAACGCTGCCCGCGGGGAGCAATGCGACGGAGACGTTTGCCAATGGCTGGCCGGCGTATGAGTTCGATGAGACGTCGATCGCGCGGAATTCGGATGGCAGCGCGAATTTTCGGATTACCGGGCGTGGAGCCCAGGATACGCCGAATCGGCTGACGGTCGAATTTCAGGATGAGTTCAATCAGTATCAGCAGGACAGCCTTTCGCTGACCGATGGCGACGATTCGGATCTGTGCGGCCAGATTATCGCCGCGCAGTGGGATGCGATGGGGATCAGCAATTTCAGCCAGGCGTCACGGATGCTGCTGCTGGGTTTGAATCGTGGCGTGCAAGGCAATCAGTTCGTGGAATTCGAGACCAGCGTGAAAGCGCTGGGGCTCGTGCCGGGCGATCTGATTACGGTGACTTATCTGAAGGAAAATCTGCAGCGGACGGCGTTCCGCGTGCAGAAGATCCGGCCGGGTGCGTCGTTTCGTACGGCGATCATTTCCGCGCAACTCCATAATGACCTCTGGTATTCGGATACGGTTTCGTCGATCATCGGCGGCCGCGGGTGGCAGGCAGGGCAGCGCGGTGGACTTCCGGCGCCCGTCGCCGGAACGGTGCTCGATGCGAACGGCATTTTGCAGCTCGGAATCACCGAAGCCGAAATCACCGGCAGCGATAACGTGAAAGATCTCGAACTGACGGTGGCGTTCACCGCGCCTGCCGGACAGGCGGGCACGCTGGCTGGGCCGCTGGTAGATCTTTCGGCGACTGTCAATACGTCCGGAGGGACACTCGCGGGCGGCACCACCTGGTTTTACGCACTCAGCGCGGCGGACGCGAACGGCGGCGAGAGTACGCTCTCGTTTGTGGTGCAGGCCAGCACGAGCGCCGCGGGCGATACGAATTCCGTGACACTCGCGGGAATCGGGATGCCCGCCGGCGCGGTTGCCTTTCATGTGTATCGAGGGCCGGCGCCGGAACAGTTGTTACGTATTGCGTCGAATGTTGCGCCGGCGGCTTCGTTCACCGACACGGGTTTGGCGCCGCAGGCAATTCTGCCACCCGATCCGCAGTTCGATCACGTGGAGCTTTCCTGGAGATGGGAACTGCTGCCGGAGGCGCCGGTCACGGTGCATTCGGCGACGACGGCCGGGAACAGTGTGCTGGCGCTGCCGGTGGATGGTTACAAATCGCAGGTGGTCCGGATCACACGCGGGCGCGGGGTGGGGCAGGAGCGGCAGATCACGGGAAATTCCGGCACGGTGGTGACGATCGATCGCGCCTGGGTGACGGAGCCGGACGCGACCAGTTTCTTTGCGATTGTCGAGAATTCGTGGCGCGTGGGGAACAGCGGGAAGTCGAGCCCGCTCACGGTGACAGTGCCGGAGCGGATCGGGAACGGCATCGAAATTTCCGCGCGAGCCACCAATGCGAGCGGTGCGCTGGCGTCGTTCGATCTTTCACCGCTCACGCGGTGGGTGCTGGGCCAATCGGGCGATCTGGCTGCGGATTTCGCGCCTCCGCCCGCGCCATTCTTTGCAATCGACGCCGTTGATGGAGCGATCCAGCTAAGTGGCATTGCGTTCACGTCACTCACGAATACGACCAGCATCGTGGCCGGTACGTATACGTTCCATTACTTCGATGAGCTGAACGGCTTGCCGGTGAGTCTGAGCGCCGCGATGGGGGCGGGCGATACATCGGCGTCATTCGCCGCGCCGGTGGCGGAAGGCGAGCTGCTGCAGATTGGGCGGGAGATTCTGCAGGCGGGCGCCACAACCGGCGGCGTCACGGCGGTGACGAGGGGCCTGCAGTCGACGACGGCGGCCGATCATGCTCTCACGGAATCCGCGTATCCGCTGCTCGACAAGGTGGTGATTGTGCCGTTCATCCGGAACTTTTTCGGCACGCCGGCGAGCGGCCGATGGAGCGGCACTGTCAATCTGCCGAATATTCGGATCGCGAGCGCGGAGTTGTATATGACGAATTCCTTCGGCGCGGGTCCGGCGACGGTGGCGCCGTTTACGGTGACCATCGATTCGGGTTTGCGCACGCTTTCGGGAGGGCAGTTCTCGTTTCAGATCACCGGATATCTCGCGGTGCTGAGCGGAGCGGCGCCGGACATTATCGTTGATGCGGCGCGCACGGTTCGGGATATTTACGCTGTCCTGCGAGATCCGTCAACAGGGTCAGGCGTCACGCTCGAGTTGAATCGTAACGGGCAACCCTGGACAAGCATCCAATTCGATCCGGGCGCCACAATCTCCTATGTGGTTCCCGGGTTCGGATTACCGGTTCTGAATGCGGGAGATCGGCTCAGTCTCGATGTCACCGGCGTGGGGACGTCGAATCCCGGAAGTGACCTGACGGTGATGATCAGGCTTTAGGGCGGCTAAACTGAGATTTGCTGCTCGTTCAGAATGTATCCAAGGTATATCCGCTTTACCGGACGCCGTGGGACCGGATCCGCGAGCTGAATCCGCTGCATTCGCACGGTCTGCACACGGATTTCTGGGCTCTGCGCGATGTGAGCTTTCGCGTGGAGAAGGGCGAGGTAGTCAGTCTCGTGGGGCCGAACGGCTGCGGGAAGAGTACGCTGCTCCAGATTGTGAGCGGGATTCTGCAGCCGACACAGGGGCGCGTGGTGACGCGCGGCCGGATCGCGGCGCTCCTCGAACTGGGCGCGGGATTCAATCCCGAATTCAGCGGGCGGGAGAACATCTTCATTAACGGCGAGATCATGGGGATCGGCCGCGCGGAGATGGAGCGCAATCTGCCGGCGATCGAGGCGTTCGCCGAGATCGGAGAATTCATTCACCGGCCGGTGAAGGAGTATTCGAGCGGGATGTATGTGCGGCTGGCTTTTTCGGCGGCCATTCATGTGAACCCCGACATTCTGATTGTGGACGAGGCGCTATCGGTAGGGGATGCCGTTTTCGCCAACCGCTGCATTCGCAGGTTCGAGGAGCTGCGGGAAAAGAAGACGACGATTCTCTTCGTCTCGCATGATCTCGGGCTGGTGAAACAGCTTTCGAACCGCGTGATTTTTCTGCTCAATGGGCAGATTCAGGCGGAAGGCGAACCGAAGCACGTGATCAATCAGTACATCGGCGTGGTGCTCGAAAGGCAGAAAGCGTACGAGAAGCAGGACGAGCGTCCGGGACTGACCGCCAGCTTCCGGCATGGTGACGGCAGCAGCGAAGTGGCGGAAGCATTGCTGCTCGGCAGCAACGGGCGGCCGTGCATGGTGGTGGAGAGCGGTGAAACGGTCACGGTGCGGATTCGGGCTGTTTTTCGTGAGCGGCGCGTGCAGCCGATGGTGGGGATTCTGATCCGCAATCGTATCGGAATGGATGTGTACGGGACGAACACGCGGATCGAGCAGGTGGCGTCCGGCATTTTCGACGCGGGCGAGGAGATGGAGATCGACTTCACGTTCGAGTGCTGGCTGACGCCGCAACAATATACGGTGACGGTGGCGACGCAGCATCCGGATGGTTCGAGCCATGACTGGCTCGACGACGTGATTACGTTCGATGTGGTCTCGCCGCGAGTCGCCGCGGGTGTGGTGGATCTGCGCGCGAAAATCGAGTGCCGCAAGCTGGCGGCGAAGATTTAAGACGAGCCGATCACGACGCCGGCCGCGAAGACCAGCAATCCGCCGAGGCCAACCTGAACGGCCGCGTAGAGCAGCGGCGACTCCATATATTTATGACGAATCCAGGAGATCGAGGCCAGTTCTGCAACGACCACCAGAATCGCAGCGGTGAGGGCGACGTGGAAATCGGCGAGCAAAAAGGGCAGCGTGTGGCCAATGCCGCCCAACGCGGTCATTGCGCCCGAGGCGGTTCCGCGCACCCAGGGGTGGCCGCGGCCGGTGAGGCTGCCGTCGTCTGAGAGCGCTTCGGCAAAGCCCATGCTGATGCCCGCGCCGATGGAGGCGGCGAGGCCGACTCGAAATGCGTCCCAGGTGCTGTGTGTTGCGAGAGCGGCCGCGAAGACCGGAGCGAGAGTGGAGACGGAGCCGTCCATCAGTCCCGCAAGGCCGGGCTGCACGATCTGCAGCAGAAACAGTTTCCTGTTGGCGGCTTCTTCGCTGAGGCGAGTCTCAGGCTTCAGCGTTTCTCTTTCGAGGGCGTCGGCTTTTTGCTCATGCGAACGTTCCTCCTGAATCAGATCATCGAGCAGTTGGCGAATGTTCGCATCCCGCGTGCGCCGTGCGGCCTTTTCGTAGAATTGGCGCGTTTCGGCTTCCATGGTGATCACCTGATTGCGAATCGCATCGAGATTGAGCGGCTGGGTGAGCCAGAGAGCGTTGCGCTGCACAAATCCCCGGACGTGCTGCCGGCGGATCAGCGGAATATGGTTGCCGAAGTTTTTCCGGTAAAGCTCAATCAGCCGGCGGCGGTGTTCGGACTCTTCATCGCGCATGGCATCAAACATGGAGGCCGAGGCTGGAAAATCGCGGCGAAGGCCCTGGGCATAGTCTGCGTAAATGCGCTCGTCTTCCTCTTCCAGTGAGATGGCGAGGGCGAGAATTTCAGCTTCCGAAAGGCTTTCGAATGAGCGCATATCATTTACTGTATGATGCAGCGCGCACGAACGCGATTGACGCTGAAGATTCGCGCCGGCGCGAAAAAGACGGCGTTCGCGGGGCGAATGGGAGATGTGTGGAAGCTACGGGTGGCGGCTCCGCCCGTCGACGGGAAGGCCAACGAGGCGGTGGTGCGATTTCTGGCGAAGCTGACGGACAGGCCTGTGAACGCGGTCCGGATCGTTAAGGGATTCACCTCGACGCTGAAGACCGTCGAGATCGAAGGAGTGGAAGCGCGGGAGCTGGATCGCGCTATTCTCGAATCGCATGGACCTGAAACGCATACAGGAAGCGCTGAAACGGAATCAGCTTGACGGGTGGCTGTTTTTCGATCATCACGTGCGCGATGAGCTGGCTTATCGAGTGCTGGGGGTGGCGCCGGCCGGGCATGTATCGCGCCGCTGGTATTACTTCATTCCGGCCGAAGGCGAGCCGCGCGGGCTGGTGCATCGGATCGAATCGCGTATGCTCGATGCCGCGCCGGGAGAGAAGCTCCAGTATTCGAGCTGGCGCGAGCAGCAGGATGGGTTGGCGACTCTGCTGCGAGGGGCGCGGCGCGTGGCCATGCAGTATTCGCCGCGATGCGCGATTCCGTATGTCGCGATGGTGGATGCCGGAACGATTGAGCTGGTGCGCGAATGCGGGGTGGAAGTCGCAAGTTCGGCCGAACTGATTCAGGAGTTCGAAGCCTGCCTCCATGACGCGCAGCGGGAAATGCATTTCGAGGCTGGAAAGCGTGTCGATCGGATTCGCGCGGGGGCATTCCGGTTGATTGGGGAACGGCTCGATTCCGGTATAGATGAAATGGCTGTGCACGAGTGGATTCTCGCCGAATTCGCGAAGGCGGGGCTGGTGACGGATAGCGGGCCGATCGTGGGAGTGAACGCGCACGCGGGCGATCCGCACTATGAGCCTTCACGGGAGACGAGCATGCGCATTCGCCGCGGGGATTTCGTGTTGCTGGATATGTGGGCGAAGCTGGACCAGCCGGCCGCGGTGTTCTACGACATTACGTGGACGGGCAACTGCGGGGCGGCATCGGATCGCGTGCAGCGGGTCTTCGAGATTGTGCGCGATGCGCGCGATCGGGCGATCGAAGCCGTTGTACAGGCAGTTACCGCGCGCCGGGAGATTCGTGGATACGAGGTGGATGACGCCGCGCGCGGCCACATTCAGGCGGCGGGATATGGCGAGCGATTCGTGCATCGGACCGGGCATTCGATTGGGGAATCCGTCCACGGCTCGGGCGCGAATATGGATAATTTCGAGACGCACGATGAGCGGCGCATTGTACCGGGCGCTTTGTTCTCGATAGAGCCCGGTATCTATCTGGAAGATTTCGGTGTTCGCTCGGAGGTCAACGTGTTCGTGGGGAAAGACGGAGCTTCGGTGACCGGCGAGATCCAGCGCGAGTTAGTGCGGATCGTCTGATATCAGGCGCGCGGCGAGAAGAAAAACGTCATCAAGCATCTGCTGTGTGAGCTTGCCCGTGGAAGTGTTCTGCTGGCTCGGATGATACGAGCAGAGGAGCTTCGGGCAGACGTTCTCATGCAACACGCCGTGACCGAACGCGAACTGGGAACGCCGCAGCTTCATCACTGACAAACACGTATCGAACGCAATTCGACCCAGCGCCACAACGACACGGGCTGTGCCGCTGCCGGGCCTGGTGAAGATTTCGAATTCCTGTTCCAGAAACGGACGGCAGTTGTGCAGCTCCTCGATGGTCGGCTTGTTATCGGGCGGGGCGCAGTGGCAGGGCGCTGTGATCCAGGCGTCCTTCAGAGTGAGGCCATCGTCAACGGAGTTGCTTGCCGGCTGGGAGGCAAAGCCGGCGCGATGGAGTGCGCGATACAGGAATTCGCCGGAGCGATCGCCGGTGAACATGCGACCCGTTCGGTTGGCCCCATGGGCGCCGGGCGCGAGGCCTACGATCAGCAGGCGAGCCTTCGGATCTCCGAACGACGGCACAGGTTTACCCCAGTATTCCCAGTCGTTCCATGCGCGCCGTTTGGTGGCGGCGATAACGGAGCAATGCTCGATGAGGCGCGGGCAGCGGCGGCAGGCGACGATCTCGCGGTTGAGAGATGAAAGGCGCATAAGGGAATGATTCGGGGTTGGTTCGCTCTAACTTGATTTTCGCAGTCCAAATATTGAAGAAAAATGACCTTAGAGCAATTGACCCCGACGGAAGAAGGGTGGAAAATAAAAAGTATCCGGTTGCTCCCCGGGTATAGGTTGTGATTTTCCGTGCTCAAGCAATAGTATGCCGATACACTCCTCGCGGATAGCCTGTGTTGCGCTGGCGTTTGCCGTTGGACTGGCAAGCGCGGGAGCGGCCACCCCCAGTAAAAAGAAAGCCGCCGTGCGGAAGCACGTGGTGACCAGGAAGGCGGTTGTCTCCACGACGAAGAAGGTCGTGGTGAGAACCCCCGCCAGGAAACTCACTCCCGAAGAAGCGCTGGCTGCGGCGAACAAGCGCGAGCGAATCGCGCGGGGCAGAGGATGGGTACAGACCTGGGACGAACCCACCTACAAGAATTCCACCTCGGGTGATGAGACCACGGGCGAAGATCCAGTAGTGCGCGCCGCGGCGGTGGAAGCGCTGGGCAGCCTCAATGGGTCGGTTGTTGTGGTGGATCCGGAAACGGGCCGGGTCCTGACAATCGTGAATCAACAACTAGCGCTGAGCGGCGGGTATCAGCCGTGTTCCACCGTGAAGGTGTCGGTCGCGCTGGCCGGGCTCCACGAGAATATGGTGAATCGCGTCAGCCCGATTCGGTTCAACAGCAGAAGCTCCTTCGATCTCACCGATGCGCTGGCGTATTCGAACAATGCCTATTTCGCCAATCTCGGGATCAAGCTGGGCTATGACCGCTACAGCTACTGGGCGAAGCTGTTCGGCTACGGCGAAAAGGCCGGCATGAATATTGAGGGCGAGCATCCGGGTTACTTCCCGCCGCAACCGCCGAAGAATGGCGGTATGGGGATGCTGACGAGCTTCGGGGAAGAGATTTCGCAGACCCCCCTGGAACTCGCGGCGCTCATGTCGGCGGTCGCGAACGGCGGCACACTCTATTGGCTGCAGTATCCACAATCGCAGGAAGAGATTCGTAATTTCCAGCCGGAGGTTAAGCGGCGGCTGGATATCGCAAATCTGATCCCGACGATGAAGCCGGGACTGCGGGGCGCGGTGGCATTTGGAACCGCGCGGCGGGCGAGCCAGGAAGCCGAAATCCTTGGCAAGACCGGTACCTGCAGCGAAGGCCGCACGCATCTGGGCTGGTTCGGATCTTTCAACGAGAGCGGCGGCCGCAAGCTTGTGGTGGTAGTTCTGCTGACGGGCGGACGGCCATCGATCGGGCCGCTGGCGTCGGGCGTAGCCGGCGACGTTTACCGCGCTCTGGATAAGAAGAACTTCTTCCGTATGCAGGCGCCTCTGACGCCGGCATCGATCATGCCAACGCAGATCTGCTGCTCTCGCTAGAGTTTCGCTCAGTCGACGCGCAAACGCATGCGGCGATCCGCGCGATTGCCGATCAGTTCCGCTACATGGGCCAGGAAATTGGAAACATCCTCATTCGTGACGCTGACCACGTGGTCGGCGTCAAGCCATGTGGAAGGGCCGGTCATATCGGACGTGATCAGGGCGGTAGCGGGTCGGTAAACCTTCTGGCGGGCAAAGGCCAGCAGGGCCGGCCCCGCGGTCATCGATTCGGCGCGCAGATCGGCGAGCACCAACTGGAACTCGTTAGCGTCCAGCCGGGACATTGCTTCCGCGGCGCTCGCGGCGCCCTCGACGCTGTAACCGGCTTTGATCAGCAGGGTTTTCAGGGTGAGCCGGGAGGCGAGGTCCGAGCCAGCGAGGAGCACCTTGGCGAGTTTCCGGGGGGCGGGGGTGGAGATTTCGAGGAGTGCCTCTGTCGGCATGTCTATCCTTAATCTATAGGAAAACCCTGCGGATTAATATAGAAAAATCGTAGGTGATTGATGCGCACCTGAAGTTATTTCTTTAGAAGCGGCGCTAAGTACTTCATTACATTGCCTGAAACGATTTCGCAACCTTCTGCCGTCGGGTGGATTCCGTCGGCTTGTGTAAGATCCTGGTGCCCTCCGACTCCTTCGAGGAGGAAGGGGATCTCGGGCAAGCGGAACTGGGTTGCGAGAGCGGCGAAAACCTGTTCAAAAGAATGGATATAGGCTGAGCCGTAATTACGCGGCAGGGTCATTCCGGCGAGCAGGATCCGGATTTTGGTCTTCTGGAGCGTTCGGATCATCTGGGTCAGATTGGACTGGGTAGTGGTCACAGGGAGGCCGCGGAGACCATCGTTGCCGCCGAACTCCAGGATGACCAGCTCTGGCTTTGCGGCAAGGACATCCGGGAGGCGCTGGATGCCATCCGTTGTCGTATCGCCGCTAACGCCGAGATTGACGACGTGGTATTTGTATCCGGCGGCATCCAGACGGCGCTGGAGGAAATCCGGATAGCTCTTGCCGGGCTCGACGCCGTAACCGGCGGTCAGGCTGTCGCCGAACGCGACGATCACCGGACGCGTATCAACTGATGCGGGTGTGGCCGGCGCGGGAGCGGCGTCGGATTCGACTGGTTTCGCCGGTTGCTGCCGTCCGCCACAACCCCAAAACGTAAGGCTCAGTAAAGCCGCGACAACACATTTCGCCCTCACTGCCATAATCATGACAGACGTCCCCAGGAGCTCTGAGATTCCGCGACCGATCATCGAAGTCATCGACCTGACGCGCTCGATTGCGACGCCGACCCACAAGGTCGAGATCCTGCGCGGCATCAATCTGACCATTCCCGAGGGCGAGTTCGCGGCGATCATGGGACCTTCGGGCAGCGGGAAGAGCACCCTGCTCGGATTGCTCGCGGGGCTGGACAGCGCGACGAGCGGCCAGATTATTCTGGATGGCGAGGACATCACAGGGCTTTCGGAAGACCGGATGTCCGAAGTCCGGGGCCGGAAGATCGGTTTCGTATTTCAGTCATTCCAGTTGATCCCGACGCTGACTGCCGAGGAGAACGTGCTGCTGCCGGCAGAGCTGGCCGGCGCGGGTTCGGATGTGGTGGAGCGGGCGAGGCAATTGCTCCGCCGTGTTGGCCTGACGGACCGCATGGATCATTACCCGGTACAGCTTTCAGGCGGCGAACAGCAGCGGGTGGCGCTGGCCCGCGCGTTTATCACGAAGCCGCCGATTCTGCTGGCGGATGAGCCGACGGGAAATCTCGATGGCAAGACCGGCACGCAGGTGCTCGAGATGCTGCTGGAACTGAACCGGCAGGAAGGCGCCACGCTCGTGATGGTGACCCACGATCCGGCTCTCGCGCAGCATGCCGACCGCGTGATCACGCTGCGGGATGGCGTAGTGGTGAGCGATGAACGCGTGAGGAGCGAAGTGGGCCGGCCGTGAGCACGGCGATTCGCAAACCGAGTCCGTTTCGCACAGCGGCGAAGATCGCCTGGCGGGAGACGCGGGCATCCACGGGCAGATTTGTTTTCGTGATCCTGGCGGTGGCGGCCGGGGTGGCGGCACTGAGCGGAGTGCGGGGCTTCTCGCAGGCTTTCCATACCATGCTGCAGCGTGATGCGCGCACCTTCATGGCGGCGGACCTCACGGTGCGCACGTTTGAACTGGAAACGCCGAAGGAGAAAGCAGCCATCGATTCACTTCTCGCGCGGGGCGTCGAGCGTACGCAGATCACCGAGACCGTGACGATGGCAATGCCGCCCAACGCGAATCCGGAGACCGCGGTGCCGGTGCTGATTTCCGTGAAGGCGGTAGATCCGCGGTTTTATCCCTTCTATGGAACCGTGACGCTCGATCCGGCGCAGAGCCTCCGCACCGCCTTGACCCCGGATGCCGTGGTGGTTTCCGACGGCGTGTTGCTGCGGCTGGGAGCGAAGATCGGCGATTCCATTACGATCGGCGGAAAGCCGTTTCGCATCGTTGGTCAGGTGACGAATGAGCCGGACCGGATGACGGGCAGCATCAACGTGGGCCCGCGCGTGATGATCTCGCGCGAAGGGCTGGAGCGGACCGGCCTGATCATGCCGGGCAGCCGCGCTTCGGAGCGCTTTCTGTTCAAAGTGCCTGCGACGATGCAGATCGGCGAGGTTCGCGCGGAACTGGCGAAGGCATTCGAGGCCAACAGTCGCGGGCGGGGCGGAAACCTGATCACGGACTATACGGAGGCGCATCCGTTGATCGAGCAGGGGCTGCGGCAGTCGACGATTTTTCTTTCGCTCGTCAGTCTGGTGGCGTTGGTGATCGGGGCGTTGGGCGTTGCGACGGCGATTCAGGCGCACCTGCAGCAGAAGATGGATTCGATCGCGATCATGAAGTGTCTGGGGGCGAAATCGTCGCAGATACTGCGGATCTATCTGATACAAACGATCGGTCTCGGCCTGGTTGGAAGCGCGGTGGGGATTGCCTTTGGCACGTTTGTGCAGTCGGTGTTTCCGATTTTTCTTGCGGGCTATTTTCATCTGACGTCGTTGCCGCGGTTCAGTCCGCTTGCCGCGCTGCAGGGCCTGCTGGTGGGCGTGCTGACGGTGCTGCTGTTTACAGTGCCGCCGCTGCTGGGGATCCGGACCATTCGTCCCGCGCTGATTTTCCGCCGTGAAATGGCGGCGCCCGGACAATCGCTCGGTGAGTGGTGGAGGCGCGCGGCGGTTTCCGTGCTGTCGGCGCTGATGATTCTGTTTTTCGTCGGCTTGTTAGCGGCGTGGCTCAGCGACAGCGCGCAGACCGGACGCTATTTTGCGATGGGGATTGCGGGCGGCCTCGTAGTGCTGGGCGCGATTGCGTGGCTGCTGTTGCGGGGATTGCGTTGGGTGAGCCGTCACCTGCCGCGCGCCGCGGGGCCGGTGGTGCGGCAGGGAATTGCAAATCTCTACAGGCCGGGCAATCACGCGGGCGCGGCGGTGATCGCGCTCGGCGTGGGCGTGATGTTTACGGTTTCGGTCTGGATTATTCAGCGTGGCGTGCTGCACGACATGATGCGGACCGCGCCGCCGGGGCTGCCGAATGTCTATCTGATCGACGTGACGGCTGCGAATCGTGACGGCGTGATGGAAATTATCCGGCATCAGCAGGGTGTGCTGGGAGCGCCTGAGATGACCGGGTCGGTCTCGGCGCGGATTCAGTCGATTGACGGTGTGCAGATGCGGCGCGAGAACCAACAAGGGATGGCGCGCCGTTATGCGGGCAATGTTTCGCTGTCGCCGGAGAGCGCGATTCCGCAGTTTACGCAGGTCCTGGAGGGCAAGTGGTGGGATGAGCATGCTCGTCCGGCGACGCCGGAGGTTTCGGTTGCCGAGCAGGCGGCGAAAGTGCTGAATGTGCATCCAGGCTCGAAGATCGTGTGGACAACGCCGACGCGCACGTTTGAATCGACGGTGGTGGCGATCCACAAGACGCAGAATGAACGGCTGACGGCGAGGATCGAATTCTTTTTTGCGCCCGGTGCGCTCGATGGATTGCCGGCGATTTATTACGGCGGCGTGCGGATGAAGCCGGCGAGCGTGGGGGCGCTGCAGAAGGCGATTTACGATAAGTATCCGACGATCACGGTGATCAATATGGCCGATGTGCTGGAGATCATTCAGTCGGTTGTGGATCAGATTTCGCTTGTGGTGCGGTTCATCTCCTGGTTCTCGATGCTGGCGGGCGCGGTGATTCTGGCGTCGAGCGTGGCGGGAACGCGGTTTCGGCGGCTTCGGGAGGTCGTGATCCTGAAGACGCTCGGCGCAACGCGGGGGCGGATTGCGAAGATCTTCTCGGTGGAATTTTTCGTGATTGGGACGGTGGCGGGACTAATGGGTGGGATGCTTGCGGGCGGATTCGGGTGGTTGCTACTGAATCGGTTGCTGAAGGCGGATAGTGGCGTGGACGTTGTACCGGTACTGACGGCAATCGGGGGGACGGCGCTGCTGGCCGTTGCGACGGGATGGCTGGCGAGCTATCGGACACTGGGACAGAAGCCGCTGGAGATTTTGCGGGACGAGTGATCAGGGCAGCGGCCGTAGCGGCCGAACGCGGATTCGATCGCGGGTTACGACGCAAACCAGGCCCGGCTTCAGAATTTCGCGATCAACGAGAGATTGAATCAGCGCAGTGATTGCGTCCGGATCCGGCTCGATCCGTAGCGGAACGAGCAACCCGCCGGCACATCCGCGAAGAGCAATGATTGACGGCACGGGAAAATTCTCATCCGCAAGAAATTTCACGCGCTTACCAATGGGTAGACTCGCTCCGGTCACTGTGCAGCAGTTCGGGGTCGTTTTGGATACAGTGGGTGGCGATTACGGTAGCGATGGTCTTGCGGACCGTGAGGCCCGGACCACGCAGTCCGGGGGTTCGTGGCGACCTTAACCGCAATTGCGAAGTCAGCAACTTCCCTGCGTTTGAAGTCGCGTTCCTCGGTGAATCCCTGAAGGACTTTAGCCGAGGAACCAGTCGAGCTCTTCAGTCTGGACAGAAGCAACGCCGTTGAAGTAGTCGATCCAGAGGCTGGAATCGACCAGAATCAACGATCGGTCCTCATAGCGTCGAGATCGTCCTGCCATCAGCTTGCCGCGAAATTTCCGGATTTTCGCTTACCTATTCAGTCGAAGCAGCGTTTCAGGGCTTTGTTCTACAGGCTACCGCTTAATGCGGGTACCGGTGGCTTTAGGGATTTGGTTCACGAGCTTGTATCGGGGTGAATCCAAAGGCCGATTACGCCATCCATATAGAATAGAAAAGCGTGACTTACGACCTGATTGTGATTGGAAGCGGGCCTGGCGGGTATTCGGCGGCGATCCGCGCGGGACAGTATGGGCTGAAAACGGCCATTATTGAGAAAGATGCGAAGCTGGGCGGGACGTGCCTGCATGTGGGTTGCATCCCCACCAAGGCGCTGCTCCATACCGCCGATATGTGGCACTTCGCCACGAATTCGGGCGAAGAAGGCATCACCATCGACAAGCCGATGCTCAATTTCCCGAAGGTCATCGAGCGCAAGAACGGCATCGTTCAGAAACATGCCAAGGGCATCGAATTTCTGATGAAGAAGAACAAGGTGGAATGGATTAAGGGCTTCGGGTCGATCCAGGGACCGGGCAAGGTCGAGGTTAAGACCGATAAAGGGACGCAGGTTCTCGAAACGAAGAACATCCTGATCGCGACGGGTTCGACGGCGCGCATGCTGCCGGGGCTGACTCCCGATGCGAAGACTATTCTGACCAACATCGAAATCCTGGATCTGCAGGCGGTGCCGAAATCGCTGATGATCATCGGGGCGGGCGCCGTCGGCGTGGAGTTTGCCTCGATGTTTCGCCGGTTCGGGACTGAAGTCAGCATTTTCGAAGCGCTGCCGCGGATTGTGCCTGTTGAAGACGAAGAAGTTTCGAAGGAACTGGAGCGTGTCTTCAAAAAGCAGAAAATTCGTGTGGAAACGGGCGCGAAATGCGACAACGTCCAGAAGACCGCGGACGGCGTGAAGATGAAGGTCACGCTTTCGAACGGCAAGACGGAAGATGTGGAAGCGGAGAAACTGCTGGTGGCGGTTGGCCGCGCGCCGAACACGGCGGGCATTGGCCTGGAAAAGACGAAAGTCCGGACGGAGCGGGGATTCATCTTCGTTAACGAATTCCAGCAGACGGATGAGCCGAATGTCTACGCGATCGGTGACGTCATCGCCGGGACACCGCAACTGGCGCACGTGGCAACGGCGCAGGGAATGGTAGCGGTCGCGAAGATCGCGGGCAAGCCGGCGAATCCCATCCGGCGCAACCGGATTCCGGGCGCAACCTACACGGATCCCGGCATCGGCAGCGTGGGCCTGACGGAAGCGCAGGCCAAGGCGCAGGGATACAAGGTCAAGATCGGCAAGTTTCCGTTCATGGCGAACAGCAAGGCCACGATTCTCGGCGCGCACGACGGCTTCGTGAAAATCGTATCCGAGGAGAAGTACGGCGAGATTCTCGGCGTCCACATCATTGGGCCGGAGGCGTTTGAGCTGATTTCGGAAGCCGTAACCGCCATGGAAGCCGAGGCGACGGTGGACACGATGATGAATACGATCCACGCGCATCCGACCATTTATGAAGCGGTGGGCGAGGCGTTCAATAACGTTTACGGCCTCGCAATCAACGTTTAAAAGGTGGCGCTTCGACCCTGCATTGTCCGCGACCTGGGCCGCATGCGTTATGCGGAGGCGCTTTCCATTCAGGAGAGGCTGGCCGCGGAGCGCAAGAGCGGGCAGGGAACGGACCATCTTCTCTTCGTCGAGCATCCGCATGTCGTGACCATTGGCCGCAATGGCCAGGAGGGCAACGTGCTCGCTTCGCCTGCGCTACGGGAGGAAAAGGGGATCGAACTCTTCGAATGTGACCGTGGCGGCGACGTGACTTATCACGGGCCGGGACAGGTGGTCGCTTATCCCATCATGGATCTGAAGGAGTGGAGGCGCGATGTGGGCGCGTTCGTCCGGACGGTGGAACAGACGGTCATTGATACGCTGGAAGAGTTTGGCATCCGGTCGTATCGCGTGCCCGGTCTGGCTGGTGTGTGGACCGATCAGGGCGGCGCGGAGTCGAAGATCGCGGCAATTGGCGTTCATCTGAGCCGCTGGGTTTCGACGCATGGCTGGGCGCTGAATGTGACAACGGATTTGCGCTACTTCGACTACATAGTTCCGTGCGGCTTGACGAAGCCGGTGACGTCGATGGAGCGGCTTGGAGTGCCGGCTGACGCGGAGGATGTGAAGCGCGCGCTTTCGCGCCACTTCGGGCGGCTGTTCGAATTTGAGATGCGGGCCGAGATGCCCGAAT
>Ga0134125_10001580_pt1 | contig 27824 bp, 21 predicted proteins | sample KB31751_FD_96464 | JGI IMG/M metagenome (GOLD analysis project Ga0134125, IMG submission 96464) | Terrestrial soil microbial communities with excess Nitrogen fertilizer from Kellogg Biological Station, Michigan, USA - KB3-175-1 | ecosystem: Environmental > Terrestrial > Soil > Unclassified ... | reverse complement strand
GAGAAGAGGCAGGTGCGCAGGCGGCCGTCGGCGGTGATGCGGATGCGGTCGCAGTCGCCGCAGAACGGCTCGCTGACGGGGTTGACGAAGCCGATCCGGCCGCGCCCGTCGGCGAAGCGGTAGACGTGCGCGGTCGCGTGCGGCTCGCGCGGCTCGGGCTCGAGCGGATGCAGCGCGTGGATCGCCGCGCGGATCTCCTCGCCCGTCAGCACGCGCTCCGGTCTCCACGCGTGGTCGGCGTCGAGCGGCATGAACTCGATGAAGCGCAGCTCGTACGGGTGCTCGCGCGCGAAGCGCGCGAAGGCGGGCAGCTCGTCCTCGGTGAAGCCGCGCAGCGCGACGGCGTTGACCTTGATCGGGTGCGCCTTAGGGAAGGCCGCGAGCGCTTCCAGCCCGCGCAGCACCTGCGGCAGCGCGTCGCGGCGCGTCATCGCGAAGAAGCGGTCGCGCTGGAGCGAGTCGATCGAGACGTTGAAGCGGTTCGCGCCGGCGGCCACGAGCGCGGCGGCGTCGCGTTCGAGCAGGTAGCCGTTCGTCGTGATCGAGAGCTCGCGCACGTCCTCGATCCCCGCGAGCATGGCCACGAGCCGCGGGAAGTCGCGCCGCACGAGCGGCTCCCCGCCGGTCAAGCGCACGTCGCGCACGCCCATCGAGGCAAGCAGCCCGACGAGCCGCGCGAGCTCCTCGAAGCGCAGGATCCCGTCGCGCTCCAGCCACGGCAGCCCCTCCGCCGGCATGCAGTACTGGCAGCGGAAGTTGCAGCGGTCGGTGACGGAGACGCGCACGTCGCCGATCGTCCGCCCGTGGCCGTCGCGCAGCGGTTCCCGCATCCGGCCAGCGTACCCCGCCGGCCGCCGCTGAAGCTCTGCTAGGAGGGTTTGGCGAAACCCGCGTGAGTGGCTGGCGGATGCTGGTGCCTTCCCCGCGAGCGTGCGAGTGGTGAGGACGCAGGGAGGCGGCAATAGCAGCGCTATTGCGCCGAGCGAGGACGCAGCATCCGCGCAGCGTCGCCCGCCGCCAGACGCCGCGCGGGTTTCGCCAAACCCTCCTAGGCGAAGGGCTTCAGCACGATGTCGGCGACGACGAGCAGCAGGAACAGCAGCTCGACGCGCGAGACGAGGAAGATCCGCTTGATTCGCATCTGCGCTTCGGCGCTGTCGACTCCGTGGCGCTCGATCGCTCCGCTGATGCGCTTGGACTCGGGTCCGAGGAAGGCCGCGCCGGTGACGAACGACAGCGCCCATATCACGATCGGGAAGACGAGCCCGCGGTGTGTCGGGAATGAAAGGGGCGTGGCGGTATCCCTGACATGCGAGGACCCGCTGTGCGCATCCCTCCGCTCGACACCAGCCGCCGCCGCTCCCGCCGCCTGCTCGGCGTCGGCGCGACGGCGCTGGCGCTCGCGGCGGCGGGCGTCGCCGCGGGGCCGGGGCTTGCGGACTCCGGCCCGGCCGCTCCGGGTTCGACTGCCACGTCGACGTCGCCCGCTCCGCCCGCGTCCCCGCCGGCCGCGGTCGTCACGTCGCCGCCGCCGCCCACCCCGCCCGCGACCACCGCCGCGCCGCCGCCGGCCACGACACCGACCGTCACCGCGGCCCCACCCGCCACGACCGTCGCTCCGGCCCCGCCGGCGTCGTCCCCGCCGCCGGCCGCCGGCCACGTCGCCGGCGCGGCGGTCGCCGTCGCGCCGCACGCCGCCGCGGCCCGCCGGGCGCCGCGCGCCCACGCGGCCGGCGCAAGCGCCGTGACGATCCGCGACTTCAGCTTCGGACCGAGCGCGATCACCGTGCACGTGGGCGACACGGTCACGTGGTCGAACGATGGTCCGAGCGCGCACACCGCGACCGGCTCCGGCTTCGACACCGGCGTCCTCGCCAAGGGCCGGAGCGGCTCGCACACGTTCACGAGCGCCGGCACGTTCTCATACCACTGCACGATCCACCCGTTCATGAAGGGGACGGTCGTCGTGGCGGCGGCCGCGGGCGGCGGTGGGACGAGCGGCGGCTCGGCCACCCCCGGCGCCGGCGCGGCGCCCACGACCTCCGGCGGCGCGACCGGCAGCGCCGCTCCATCCGCGTCCAGCACCGGCACCTCCTCGGCCGGCACGCTCCCGCACACCGGCCTGAACGCGCTCGCGCTCGCCGCCCTCGGCGTGGTGCTCCTCGCATGCGGCGTCGCCCTGCGCGCCGTCACGCGGGCGCGCTGAGCGATCAGCCCGCTGCGGGCGCCGCGCGCCGCGCCGCGAAGTCGGCGAACCAGTCGAGCGCGGCGGGATTTCTGAGCGAGTCGCGGCTCGCCACGCGTCCCGCGTCGGCGCCCTCGAGGATCCGCTTGACGGGGACCTCCAGGACCTTGCCCGAGAGCGTGCGGGGGATCTCGGCGACGGCGTGGACCTCGTTCGGGACATGGCGCGGGGAGCAGTCCTCGCGCACGCGCTGGGCGATCCGCTTCGTGAGGTCGTCGTCCAGCGCGGCTTCGTCCCGCAGCACGACGAACAGCGGCATCCAGCCGTCGACGTCGACGACGAGCGCGTCGAGCACCTCGTCGACGCTGAGAACGGCGCGGTAGATCTCGGCGGTGCCCATGCGGACGCCCCCGCGGTTGATCGTCGCGTCGGAGCGGCCGCTGATGATCGCGGTCCCGCGCTCGGTCAGCTCGATCCAGTCGCCGTGGCGCCAGACGCCGGGGTACATGTCGAAGTAGCTGTCGCGGTACCGCTCGCCGGCCGGGTCGTTCCACAGGTACACGGGCATCGACGGCAGCGGCTCCGTGATCACCAGCTCGCCGACCTCGCCGATCAGCGGTCTGCCGTCCGGGTCCCACGCCTCGACCTTGCAGCCGAGCGACGCGGCCTGCAGCTCGCCGCGGTAGACCGGCAGCGTCGGCACGCCGCCGACGAACGCGGTGCAGACGTCGGTGCCGCCGGAGGTGGAGAACAGCCAGGTGTCGGCGCCGAGCTGGTCGGAGACCCACTGGAAGCCCTCGGGCGAGAGCGGCGAGCCGGTCGCGCCGACGGCGTGCAGCGCGGAGAGGTCGCGGCCGCCCGCGCGCGGCTCGACGCCGTCCTTCATGCACTGCGCGATGTAGGCGGCGCCCGTGCCGAAGATCGTGATTCCCGCCTGCGCCGCCAGCTCCCACAGCGCACTCATGTCCGGGTGGCCCGGGTTGCCGTCGTAGAGCACGATCGAGGCCGGCGTCACCAGCACGCCGAGCAGGAAGTTCCACATCATCCAGCCGGTCGTCGTGAACCAGAAGACGCGGTCCTCGGCGTGCGCGTCGAGGTGCAGGTGGCCCTTCTTGAGCTGCTCCAGCAGGATCCCGCCGTGGCCCTGAACGATCGCCTTCGGCAGTCCGGTCGTGCCGGAGGAGTAGAGCACCCACAGCGGGTGGTCGAACGGGACGCGGTCGAAGCTCAGCTCCGCGTCGCCGTCGCCGAGAAAGCCGTCCTCGAAGCCGCTGCCTCGAAGGTACCCGAACCTGACGAGCCGGCCGCCGACGGCCTCCGCGATCTCCGCCACCTGCGCGGAGCGGTCGAAGTCGCGGCCGTTGTAGCGGTAGCCGTCGACCGCCAGCAGCACGGTCGGCTCGATCTGCGCGAAGCGGTCGATCACGCTGCGCGCGCCGAACTCCGGCGCGGCGCTCGACCACGTCGCGCCGATCGACGCGGTCGCGAGCATCGCGGCGATCGCCTCGGGGATGTTGGGCAGGTACGCCACCACGCGGTCGCCGCGCGCGACGCCCTGCGCGCGCAGGCCGGCGGCGATGCGCGCCGTCAGCGTGCGCAGCTCGCCCCACGTCATCTCTGCGAGCGGCCGCAGCTCGGACGCGTGCCGGATCGCGACGTCCCCGTCGGCCTTGCCGCGGAAGACGTGCTCGGCGTAGTTGAGCGCGACGTCGGGGAACCACTCCGCGCCGGGCATCTCGCGGCGGCCGAGCACGCGCTCCGGCGAGCCGTCGGCCTGCACGTCGAAGAAGTCCCAGATCGAGCGCCAGAAGGCGTCGACGTCGTCGACCGACCAGCGCCACAGCTCCGCATAGGAGCCGAACGTGCGGCCGAGCCGCTCGCCCACCCAGCGCTGGTAGCGCGTGAGCCAGGCGTGCTCGATCCGCTCTGCGGTGGGCGTCCACAGGATCGGCGGAGCGGCCGCGGTCATCGCGGCGCGCCCGCCTTCAGGATCAGCTCGCAGTAGCCGTCGGCGATCTGCTCGGCGGACAGGCGCCCGCGTCGGTTCGGGCGCAGCCAGGTGGCGGCATGGTTGACCATGCCGAGCAGCGCCAGCAGCGTCAGCCCGCGGTCGGCGAACGTCATCGTCCCGTCCTGCTCTCCTCGTGCGAGCACGTCGTCGAGGATCTTCTCGAACGCCTTGCGCTGGCGGCGCACCTCCCGCCACTGCGGCTCGCGCTCGATCACGTGGCGCTCCTGCGCGAAGACGAGCATGTGGTCGCGGTGGGTGGCGACGTGCGCGAGCCATGCGCGCACCAGCTCGTGCAGGTGGTCGGCGGCGGGCGCGTCGGTGGCGACGATCGCGCGCGCCCGTTCGAGCAGCGGCTCCAGCAGCTCGTCGCAGATGCGGAACAGCAGCTGCTCCTTGGAGCCGATGTAGTGGTAGAGGCCGCCGGCCGCCAGTCCGGTTGCCTGCGTGAGGTCGGCCATCGAGGTCGCCTGGTAGCCGCGCTCGGCGAACAGCCGCGCGGCGGTCGCGACGACCTCCTGCTGGCGGCGGTCGTAGCGGGCGCGCAGCGCGGGGCGGGTGGGCGGCGAGGCGGCGGGCATCGGAGCACACCGTACCGCACACCGAACGCTCATTCGAAATTCGAGCGCTCGTTCGGTATCGTCCGCGACATGGACTTCGACCTCTCTGACGACCACCGCCTGATCCAGCGCACCGTCCGCGACTTCGCGACCAACGAGGTCGCGCCCGTCGCGGAGGAGCTCGACCGCGAGAAGCGCTTCCCGTACGAGATCGTGCGCAAGCTGGGCGAGCTGAACCTGATGGGCATCCCGTTTCCGCAGGAGGTCGGCGGGGGCGGCGGCGACACGCTCGCCTACGCGCTCGCGGTCGAGGAGCTGACGCGCGTCGACTCCTCGGTCGCGATCACGCTGTGCGCGCACACGTCGCTCGGCACGCAGCCGATCTACCTCTTCGGCACGCCGGAGCAGAGAGCCGAGTGGCTGCCGCGCCTCTGCGCCGGCGAGATCCTCGGCGCGTTCGGGCTCACCGAGCCGGAGGCCGGCTCCGACGCCGGCAACGTCAAGACGCGCGCGCGGCTCGACGGCGGCGAGTGGGTCGTGAACGGCGCGAAGCAGTTCATCACGAACGCGGGGACGGACATCAGCGGCGTCGTGTGCATCACGGCGAAGACCGGCGACGACGAGATCTCGAACCTGATCGTCGCGAACGGCACGCCCGGCTACGAGCAGGGCGAGCCGTACCGCAAGATGGGCTGGAACGCGTCGGACACGCGCCCGCTCACGTTCACGGATTGCCGCGTGCCGGAGGCGAACCTGCTCGGTCCGCGCGGCGGCGGCTTCAAGCAGTTCCTGCACGTGCTTGACATCGGCCGCATCGGCGTCGCCGCGATGGGGCTCGGGCTCGCGCAGGGCGCGCTCGACCAGGCGCTCTCCTACGCGAAGGAGCGCAAGGCGTTCGGCCAGTCGATCTCGAAGTTCCAGGCGATCCAGGGCAAGCTCGCCGACATGGCGACCGAGATCGAGGCCGCCCGGCTGCTCGTCTACAAGGCGGCGCGGCTGAAGGATCAGAGAGCGTCGTTCACGCTCACGGCCGCGCAGGCGAAGCTGAAGACCGGCCGGCTGGCGGTGCGCTGCACCGAGGAGGCGGTGCAGATCCACGGCGGCTACGGCTACATCGAGGAGTACCCCGTCTGCCGCTTCTACCGCGACGCGAAGATCCTCACGATCGGCGAGGGGACCGACGAGATCCAGCAGATGGTGATCGCGCGGGCGCTGGGGGCGTAGACGTGCCCGGCGGGTTCCCACAGTCGGTGCGCATCCGCGAGGTCGGTCCGCGCGATGGCTTCCAGAACGAGCCGGAGGTGATCGCGACCGCCGACAAGGTGCGGCTGGTCGACCAGCTCGGCCGCACCGGCCTGACGCGCATCGAGGTCACCAGCTTCGTGCGCCCCGACGTGATCCCGCAGCTCGCCGACGCCGCCGCGGTGCTGGAGGCGATCGACCTGCCCGGCGACGTCAGCGTGAGCGTGCTCGTCCCGAACGAGCGCGGGCTCGACCGCGCGCTCGATCACCGCGACCGCATCGACGAGGTCAACGTCTTCCTGAGCGCGTCGGAGACGCACAACCGCAAGAACGTCAACCGCTCGATCGCCGAGTCGCTGGCGGGCGTCACGCGCGTGCTCGCGCGGGCGCGGGCGGAGGGGCTGCGCTGCGAGGGCGTCATCTCGACGTCGTTCGGCTGCCCCTACGAGGGCCACGTGCCGCCGGAGCGTGTCGCCGAGATCGCCCGGGCGCTCGCCGACGCCGGCGCGCAGGAGGTCGGCTTCGGCGACACGACCGGGATGGCGAACCCGCGACAGGTCGCGGAGCTGTTCCCCCGCTGGCGCGCGGCGGTCGGCGACGCGGTCGAGCTGACCGCCCACTTCCACAACACGCGCGGGCAGGGGCTCGCCAACGTGGTCGCGGCGCTCGGCGCCGGCGTCGACTCGTTCGAGTCGAGCTTCGGCGAGCTGGGCGGCTGCCCGGTCCCCCCGGGCGCGACCGGCAACATCGCGACCGAGGACCTCGTCTCGATGCTGGAGGAGATGGGTGTCGCGACCGGGATCGACCTGCCGGCGCTGATCGTCGCCTCCGGGATGGCGGCCGACGTGCTCGGCCGCCCGCTCGGATCGCACACGCTCGTGGCGGGGCCGGTCGACTGGCATCCCCGCGCGCCCGGCCCCGACGCTGCGCCCGCGGGGTGAGCGTGTTCTCGCGCGTCCTTATCGCCAACCGGGGGGAGATCGCCGTGCGCGTGATGCGGACGCTGCGGCGGCTGGGCGTCGAGTCGGTCGCCGTGTATAGCGATGCCGACGCGGACGCGCTGCATGCGCGTTCGGCGGATCGCGCGGTGCGCGTGGGCTCGTACCTGGACATCGAGGAGATGATCGCGGCGGCGCTCGCCGCCGGCGCCGATGCCATTCACCCCGGCTATGGGTTCCTGTCGGAGCGCCCGGCGTTCGTCCGCGCCTGCGCCGATGTCGGCATCGCGTTCGTCGGCCCGGGCGCGGAGGCGATGGCGCTGCTGGGCGACAAGGTCGCCGCGAAGGCGGTCGCCGAGCGTGCCGGGGTGCCGGTCGTGCCGGGGCTCAGCGCCGGCGCGGGCGGTGCGCTGACCGACGCCGAGATCGTCGCGTGGGTCGGCGGCCAGCGGCTTCCCGTCCTGCTGAAGGCGGCCGCGGGCGGCGGCGGCAAGGGCATGCGCGTCGTGCATTCCCTCGGTGACCTCGGTGACGCGATCGGCGCCGCCCGCCGCGAGGCGGCCGCCGCGTTCGGGGACGACCGCCTGCTCGTCGAGCGCTACGTCGAGCGCTCGCGGCACATCGAGGTGCAGGTGATCGCCGACGGGCACGGCAGCGTGCTGCACCTCGGCGAGCGCGAGTGCTCGCTCCAGCGCCGCCACCAGAAGGTGATCGAGGAGGCGCCGTCGCCGGTGGTCTCTGCCGAGCTGCGCGCGCGGATGGGGGAGGCGGCGTGCGCGTTGATCCGCGCCGCCGGCTACGAGGGCGCGGCGACGGTCGAGCTGATCGCCGAGCGCGACGACCCGTCGTCGTTCTGGTTCCTCGAGGTCAACGCGCGGTTGCAGGTCGAGCATCCGGTGACGGAGCTGGTGACGGGGCTGGACCTCGTGGAGCTGCAGTTGCGGGTGGCGGCCGGTGAGCCGCTGGGGCTCGCGCAGGACGACGTGCGGCTGGCGGGGTGTGCGATCGAGGCGCGCGTGTACGCGGAGGACCCGGCGCATGGGTTCCTGCCCTCGACCGGGCGGGTGGTGGCTTGGCGCCCGCCGCGCGGGGTGCGCGTCGATTCGGGCATCGAGGAGGGGAGCGATGTGGGCTCGCAGTACGACCCCCTCCTCACCAAGGTGATCGCGTCGGGCGCGGACCGCGCGGAGGCGCTGGGCCGCTTGGATCGCGCGCTTGCCGAGCTGCGGGTCGTCGGGCCGACTACGAACGCCGCCTGGCTGCGCGCGCTGCTGGCGCGGCCGGAGGTGCGCGCGGGCGAGCTGGACACGACGCTGATCGAGCGGCTCCCCGTCGCGCCGCCCGCGCCGGCGGACGACCTCGCGGGGCTGGCGGTGCTGGCGCTGCTCGGCGAGCCCGCCTCCGACGATCCCTGGGACTCGCTCGACGGGTGGCGGCTCGGCGGCGTGCGGGCGGCGGCGCGGATGCGTTTGGACGGGCCGGACGGTGAGGTCTCGGCCGTCGCTTCCTCCGACGGCGTTCGCTGGGGCCGCGACGGTTTGATCATCGAGGGGGAGGGCGGTGTTGCTCGGGTCGTGGAGGTCTATCCCGACGGGGATGGCGTCTGGTTGGTGGACGCCGGGGTCCCGACGCGGTGGGCGCCGTTGGTCGAACGCGCCGGCGCGCGCGTTGGGGCCGGCTCGCTCGATGCCCCGATGCCCGGCACCGTGATCGACGTGCGCACCGAGCCGGGCGCCGCCGTCGCGGAAGGCGACACGCTCGTGATCCTGGAGTCGATGAAGATGGAGCTGGCGATCCAGGCCCCGGCCGACGGCGTCGTCGCCGACGTCTTCGTCGCCACCGGCGACCGCGTCGCCCAGGCACAGCCGCTCGTCGCCCTCGACGGAACTGTGGTCATCCATGCCTCTCAGGGAGGCACAGATGACCAGAGTTCGGAGGAGGAGGCGGCGTGACGGTGCTCGGTACCCACGCGCGGGCGGGGACGCCGGAGTTCGCCGCCAACGCCGAGGCCCACGCCGCCCTCGTGGCCGATCTGCGCGCGCAACAGGCCAACGCGGCGCTCGGAGGGGGCGCGCGAGCGCGCGAGCGCCACACGTCGCGCGGCAAGCTCCTCCCACGCGAGCGCATCGACCGCCTGAGCGACCCCGGCAGCCCCTTCCTGGAGCTGAGCGCGCTCGCCGCCCACGACATGTACGACGGCGCCGCCCCCGGCGCCGGCATCGTCACGGGCATCGCGCGCATCGGCGGTCGCGAGGTCCTCGTCGTCGCCAACGACGCCACGGTGAAGGGCGGCACGTACTACCCGATGACGGTCAAGAAGCACCTGCGCGCGCAGCGCGCGGCGCTTGAGAACCGGCTGCCGTGCGTCTATCTCGTCGACAGCGGCGGCGCGTTCCTGCCGCTCCAGGACGAGGTCTTCCCCGACCGCGAGCACTTCGGCCGCATCTTCTTCAACCAGGCGAACATGTCCGCCCAGGGCATCCCGCAGATCGCCGCGGTCATGGGCTCCTGCACCGCCGGCGGCGCGTACGTCCCCGCGATGAGCGACGAGACCGTGATCGTCAAGCAGCAGGGGACGATCTTCCTCGGCGGCCCGCCGCTCGTGAAGGCCGCGACCGGCGAGGAGGTCACCGCGGAGGAGCTGGGCGGGGGCGAGCTGCACGCGCGCACCAGCGGCGTCGTCGACCACCTCGCCGACGACGACGAGCACGCCATCAGGATCGTCCGCAGCATCGTCGGAACCCTTCCCTCGAAGCCCGACGCCCCATGGGAACGCACAACGGTCGAGGCTCCGGCGGTGGACGAGAACACCCTCTACGGCGCCGTCCCCCCGGACAGCCGCACCCCGTACGACCCGCGCGAGGTGATCGCGCGCATCGCCGACGGATCGCGCTTCCACGAGTTCAAGGCCGAGTACGGGACCACGGTCGTCACGGGCTTCGCCCACGTCCACGGCCACCGGGTCGGCATCGTCGCCAACCAGGGGATCCTCTTCTCCGAGTCGAGCCTCAAGGCCGCGCACTTCGTCGAGCTGTGCGACCAGCGCGGCACGCCCCTGCTGTTCCTGCAGAACATCACCGGCTTCATGGTCGGCCGCGAGTACGAGGCCGGCGGGATCGCGAAGGACGGCGCGAAGCTGGTCGCGGCGGTCAGCACGACGCGCGTCCCGCGGCTTACCGTCATCGTCGGCGGCTCCTTCGGCGCCGGCAACTACGGCATGTGCGGCCGCGCGTACGACCCGCGCTTCCTGTGGACGTGGCCGAACGCGCGCATCTCCGTGATGGGCGGCGAGCAGGCGGCGACCGTGATGACGGAGGTCGGCGAGCCGGAGGTCGGCGCCCAGCTGAAGGACCAGTACGAGCGGCAGGGCCATCCCTACTACGCCACCGCGCGCCTGTGGGACGACGGCGTGATCGACCCGCTCGACACCCGCCGCGTGCTCGGCCTCGCGCTCGGCGCCTGCGCGAACGCGCCGCTCGCCCCGCGGGCCGCGCCGGTCTTCCGCATGTAGGGGTGGCGGAGCCGGCCATGTGGCCGGCGGAGGCGGGCCCCCCGCCGCGATATTCAGGGTGCGCTTCAGGGTGGGTAGCTGCGCGCGCGCATCCGCGCCACAGGTATAAGCCATGGAGTGACGGCGGAGGCGTACGCGTGAGGAGGATCGGACGCTTCGCGGCCCGTCGCCCCTGGTGGATGCTGGGCGCGTGGGCGCTGCTGTTCGCGATTGCGCTGCTGACGGCCTCCAGCGCGCGCAAGCAGATCCACGAGACCGACCTGCAGATCCCCGGCACGCCCTCCGCGCGCGCTGCGCAGCTCACGAAGCAGCAGTTCGGCAGCACGATCGCGTTCGCGATCCTGCTGGTCGGCAGACAGCCCGTGGTCGAAGCGCAGGGGCCGCGGATCGTCCATCAGCTCGAGCGGATCCCCGAGGTCGAGGTGCTGGCGCCGTGGGACCGCAACGGCAGACGCGTGGTCACTGAGCCGCACGGCCAGGCGCTGCTCACGATCCAGGTCCGCAACAAGTCCTTCCGTCAGATCTCCGACACGACGACGCCGGCCGTCGAGCACGTGCTCGCCCCCTACAGAGGCAGAGACGGCCTGAGAGTCGAGCTGACCGGCCTGGCGCCGCTGATGCGCGCGATCAACAACGCCGCGCTCAACGCGCTCGACAAGGGCGAGCTGATCGCGCTGCCGATCCTGCTGGTCATGCTGCTGGCGATCTTCCGCAGCCCGCTGGCCGCGCTCGTGCCGGCGATCAGCGGATTGCTGGTGACGAGAGTCGGCACCGCGCTGATGGGGCTGATCGGGCGCGGCGTCGAGGTCGACGCGCTCGCGCTGAACCTGGTTGCGATGATCGGGCTCGCGCTCGGCGTCGACTACTCGCTGCTCGTCGTCTCGCGCTTCCGCGAGGAGCTCGCGAACGGGCGCAGCGTGCCCGAAGCGGTCGAGGAGACCGCGGCGCGCGCGGGCAGAACCGTGCTGTTCGCCGGCACGGCGCTCGCGATCGGGATGCTGACCGCGCTGCTGCTCGCGCCCGGCGCGCTGCTTGTCTCCGCCGCGCTGGGGCTCTTCGTCGCGACGATCGTCGCCGTGCTCGTCGCGCTGTTCCTGATGCCGGCGCTGCTGATGGTGCTCGGTCCGAACGTGAACCGCTGGCAGTTCGGGGGTGCGCGCGACGCGAGCCCGTGGGTGGCGATCGCCGAGCGAGCTTTGCGCAGGCCCGGCGCGGCGGCTTTCTTCGTGCTGCTGCCGCTGCTGCTGCTCGCCGCGCCGGCGCTCGGCCTGGGGACCGGGCCGCCGAGCATCAAGAACCTGCCGTCGAACGACTCTGCGCGCGTGAGCTTCGAACGCTTCCAGCAGCTGCGCGGGGCCGGCTGGGCGGCGCCGTTCGAGGTCGACTTCCAGACCCCGGGACCGATCACGGACACCGATCGCCTGCAGGCGCTCAACGACTTCGAGCAGCGCGTCAGCCGCCTGCCGGGCGTCGCGTCGGTGTTCGGGCCCGCGGTGCTGTTGAGAAGCACCCAGCAGCTGCGCAGAGTGACGACCCAGGCGCTCAGCGTCGGCAACCTGCTCGGCCAGCTCGAACAGGGCCTGCAGCGCGCGACGGGCGGGACGTCGCAGCTGCGCGACGGGCTCGACGCGGGCGCCGGCGGAGCGGGCCAGCTCGCCGCCGGGATCGGCCAGCTCGCGAGCGGCTCGGGCCAGCTCGCCGCCGGCGCGCGCCAGGCGGCGCCGCAGACGCAAAAGCTTGCGAACGGGATCGCGCTGACGGGCAGCGGCGCGCAACGGATCCACGACGCGCTCGTGAGAGCGCAGCCGAACCTCAGAAAGCTCGTCCAGAACATCGACGTCCTGCGCGACGGGCTCGACCAGGCGAACCGCACGGCCAACCGCGACCTCGTCAACCCGCTCGAGGAGGCTTCCTCGCAGGTGCAGGTGGCGCTGCGCGACCTCGGCACGGCGAGGAGCGCCAATCCCGCCGTCGCCGCCGATCCGCACGTGCAGGATGCGCTCAACGAGACCGCCAGAGCGCTCCAAGGGCTCGGCGACGTCCAGGGCAGCCTCTCGCTCGCGTTGACCAACCAGGAGGCGAACGCGCTCGCCGCCGACGGGCTCGCGAAGGGGACCGTGCGCCTGACGAGAGCGATCGGCCAGCTCACGAACGGCACCGGCAGACTCGCCGACGGAATCGGGCTGACGACCAGAGGCGCGCGCCTGCTCGCCAACGGCACCGGCCAGCTCAGCGCCGGGCTCGGCCAGCTCGACAGCGGTCTCCACACCGCGCTGAACGGGCCGAACGGCGACGACGGCGCGCGGGCGCTCGCGACCGGTCTGCAGACGGCGGCCGGTGCGACGAACCAGCTCGGCCAGGGCATGCAGCGGATCCTCGGCGGCGTCGTCAGCGTGCGCAGCCAGTCGAACGCGCAGCAGGCGCAGCTCCGCAGCAGCGGCACCGACCTCAGCAGCGTGCTCGGCTCCGGCTACTTCGTGCTGGCGGCGATCGAAGGCGCCGACCCGCAGGCGCGGGCGAACACCGGCTTCGTCACGAACGTCGCCGGCGGCGGCGGGACCGCGCGCATGATCGTGATCGCGAAGACCGGCCCGTTCGACCGCTCGAGCGTCGCGCTGGCGCGCCAGCTCCACACCGAGACCGTCCGCACGGCGCAGACGCTCGGCGCCACGACGGCCGTCGTCGGCGGGCCGGCGGTGCTGCTGCACGACTTCGACGCGGCCACGAGCGCGCGCTTCCCGTACCTCGTGATCGCGCTCGTGCTGATCACGTTCATCGTGCTGCTGGCGCTGTTCCGCTCGCCCGTGCTCGCGCTCTGCGCGGTGCTGCTGAACCTCGTGACGGTCGGCGCAGCGGTCGGCGCGCTCGTGATCTGCTTCCAGGGCAGCTCGCCGCTGCTCGGCGGCCCGGGCTACCTCGACGCGATCGCGCTGTCGGGCATCTTCGCGATCATCTTCGGCCTCTCGATCGACTACGAGGTGTTCCTCATCTCACGCCTGCTCGAGGGCCGCGCGCGCACCGGCACGACCGAGGGCGCGATCCACTACGGGCTCGAGAAGACCGGCACGATCATCACCGGCGCGGCGTTCATCATGGCCGCCGTGTTCCTGTCGTTCGCGGCCTCGCCGGTCACGAACACGCGCCAGTTCGGCGTCGGCCTGTCGGTCGCCGTGCTGCTCGACGCGACGATCGTGCGGCTGATCCTGCTGCCCGCGCTGATCCGCCTCTTCGGCGAGCGCACATGGCACTCGCCGAAGTGGCTGGGTCGTCCTCCTACTGGATGAACCGCGGGCAGGCGACTCTGACGGTGTTGTCGCTGTTCGCCGTCGGCGCGTCGTAGCCGAAGAACTCCTCGAAGCTGAAGAAGCCCGACGACGGGCACGGCGGGATCGTGAACCAGAAGAGCGTTCTCTTCTGGCGCGAGACGCACTTGCCCTTGCGGTTCTGCTTCAGGCAGGTGCCCTTCGTCAAGCTGAGGCCGGCCGACGTGAAGTCGATCTGCGCGAGGCTGACTCTGAAGCCGTTCACGGTGCCCGGCGGCAGGTCGAGGCGGTAGCCGTAGACGCCGTCCGGCGTCGGATTGTTGACGAAGTTCGCGTTCAGCGCCGCGTGCAGGCCGGTGAGGACCTCGAACGTTCTGCGCTTGACGATGTCCTGATCCTCGTCGGCGGCGCCGAGCACGGTGAAGCCGGCGACGCCGCCCTTCTCGGTCGAGCGGCTGAAGAAGGCGACGAACGTGATGTTGATCAGCTCGTCGAGCTTCGGCGAGACGTTGCGCGCGTCGACCTTGCCCGTGCCCTGACCGATCTTCCCGCGCACACACGACTGCGCGTTCGCGAGCGCCTTTCTCGCCGCCTTGCCCTTCGTGTGCTGCAGCGTGCGGATGAACGGGCCGAGGTTCTGGATGCGCTTCGTGAACGGGACGCCGCTGAAGTCCATCGTGTCGATGTCCGTGCGCAGCTCCGGGCCGTTGCAGAAGTATCTGGCGGTGAGGAACTGCTTGCGCAGCGTCGCGCCCTTCGGGATGCGCAGGTAGTTCGTCACCGGCGTCGGCGGCACGCCGCCGGTCGTGTCGAACGTCTGCGAGTGGAAGATGAGGGTGAAGCGGCCGCCAGGCTTGATGTTCGTGACCTGGAAGCTGAACTGGTTGACTGGCTCGGCCTGCGCGACGGCGGGCGCTCCGAGCGCCAGGCCGGCGAGGGCGAGCAGGAGGAGTTTGACCGTCCGCTCGATGCGCATTCCACCAGATTAGACGAGCGCGTTTCTGATTCGCGCCGGGTCTTCGCGCCTGGTCGTCCGTATGACGACATGCGTCGTCGTTCCGCGGGACGAACGTGCCGATCTACTAGCCTGCTGCCGACCGTCGCCGGAGATCTGCTCGTGCCCTATCGCCGTCCTGCCCGCATCGTCCGCGCCGCCGCCGCACTGCTCGCCGCAGCCGTGCTCGCCGTGCTCGCCTCGCCCGCGCTCGCGGGCCCGCGCGCGCCCGAGCGGCCGCTGCGGCTCGGCCCGCCGAGAACGCCGGCCGGCGGCGGCGCGGTCCCCGACCGCGTCGTCGTCGTGTGGCGCGATGGCGTGAGGCGCCCCCAGCGCGCGGCCGCGCGCGACGACGCGAACGCCGGCTTCGTGCGCACGCTCGGCGACGAGCGCTTCCAGGTGCTGCGGCCGCAGCCGGGCCAGAGCGTCGCCGAGACGGTCGCCGCGCTGCGCCGCGACCCCGCCGTGCAGACGGCGAGCGCCGACCTCTACGACGTGCCGCAGGCGACCACGAACGATCCGCTGCTGCCCGACCAATGGGGCCTCCAGAACCTCGGCCTCGGGATCGAGGGCTTCACGGGCGCGCTGCCCGGCGCCGACGTCGACGCGCTCGCCGCGTGGGACCGCACGCGCGGCACGCCGACCACGGTCGTCGCCGACATCGACTCGGGCTACCGCTTCGAGCACCCCGACCTCGCGCCGGTCGTGTGGACGAACCCGGCCGACGGCACGCACGGCGCCGACTTCGTCGGCAGCGACGCGGACGCGCCGAGCACCGACGGCGACCCGACCGACGACGATCTCGTCGACGGCGGCCACGGCGTCCACACCGCCGGCATCATCGGGGCGGCCGGCGACAACGGCATCGGCATCAGCGGCGTCGCGCAGGACGTGCGCATCATGCCGCTGCGCGTGTGCGCCTACTCCCCCTCGCTGGACCAGACCGCCTGTCCGCTCTCGTCCGAGATCGAGGCAATCAACTATGCCGGCGCGCACGGCGCGCGCGCGGCGAACATGTCGCTCGGCCGCGAGGGGCCCAGCGACCCGGCCGAGCTGGCGGCGTTCGCCCACAACCCGCAGACGCTGTTCGTCATCTCCGCCGGCAACGACGGCGTCAGCAACGACGCGACGCCGCACTACCCGTGCGACTACGACCCCGCGACGAGCGGCGTGGCCGGCGCGGTCGACAACATCGTCTGCGTCGCCGCGCTCGACCAGGCGGACCGGCTCGCGAGCTTCTCGGACTGGGGCCCGACGACCGTGGACGTCGGCGCGCCCGGCACCGAGATCCTCAGCACCTACCCGTACGACACGGCGATCGACGAGACGTTCGCGGTTAACGACTTCGCCTCGAAGTGGAGCGCGACCGGCCTGAGCGGCGGCTTCGCGCGCACGAACGAGGCGCCGCTGACGTCGTGGGGGATGAGCGACTCGCCCGGCGCCGCGCCGGTCCTGCTCAGCACGCGCGCGTCGACCTCGGCGCCGGTGACGCTGCCCGCCGGACTCAGATCGTGCGAGCTGGACCAGACGCGCTGGGTGTCGCTGGGAAGAACCGGGACGTACACGTACAGAGTGGTGCTGAACGGGGTCACGATCGCGTCGGCCTCGCCCTCCAGCTCGGGGAGCTACTTCCTGCCGCTCGACGACGCGGACGTCGCCGCCGGCGGCAGACTCCAGCTCTCCTTCAGCTACTCGGCCGGGCTGCTCCCGAGCGCGAGCGACGGCGTCTGGCTCACCGACATCGTCTTCAGATGCATCGAGCCGGTCGGGCAGGGGACGAGCTACGGCTACCTCGACGGCACCTCGATGGCGGCGCCGTTCGTGACCGGCTCCGCCGCACTGCTGTACTCGCTCGATCCGTCGGCGTCGGTGACGCAGGTGCGCGAGGCGCTGCTCGACACGGTCCACCCGGTCGCCTCGCTCGCGGGGCGGACGACGAGCGGCGGACGGATCGACGCGGCCGCCGCGCTCGACGAGATCCGCCAGCCGGACACGCGCATCGTGAGCGGCGCGCACGGCTCGACCCGCTCGAGACGCGCGACGTTCGCGTTCGCGCGCGCCGACGCACCGCTGCCGGCGCCCTTCCAGTGCCAGCTCGACGGCGGCGCCTTCAACGCGTGCGCGAGCCCGGCGACGTACACGGTCAACGGCGGGCACCACACGTTCGCGGTGCGCGCGCTGTCGCCGCACGGGATCGTCGCCGACCCCTCGCCGGCGACGGCGACGTGGACGGTGCTCGTGTGCAAGGTCCCGAAGCTGAAGGGCCTCACGCTGACGAAGGCGAAGCGCGCGCTGGGCAAGGCGCACTGCAAGCTCGGCAGGGTCGCCAAGCCGCGCCGGCCCAAGCACGGGCGTCCGCCCGCGCTCGTCGTCCGCTCCTCGAACCCGAGGACCGGCGCGACCCGCGTCTACGGCACGAAGGTCAAGCTCACGCTCGGCCTGAAGCCGAAGCGCCGGCCAAAGCACGTGGCGAGACGCCGCTGAGCGGTCCCAAACCAATATAGATGTAGCTAATATAGATCGATCTATAATGTTATGGTAGGATCGGCGGCGTGGAGTTCTTCAACCGCACCGACGAGCTGGCGGCGCTCGAGGACCTCTGGCGGGCGCCCGATGCGCGCTTCTTCGTCCTGTGGGGGCGCCGCCGCGTCGGCAAGACCGAGCTGCTGACGCGCTTCGCCGAGGGACGGCGTGCCCTCTACTTCGAGGCGACCGATACGACCGAGCCGGTGCAGCTGCGCAGCCTCTCGCAGGAGCTGGCGCTCGCGAGCGGCGACGACCTGCTCGCACAGCAGCCGCTCACAAGTTGGCGCGCTGCGCTCGCCGCGATCGCACGCTTCGCGTCGGCGGGGGAGCGCACGCTCGTGGTGCTCGACGAGTTCCAGTTCCTCGCGGGGCGCCAACGTGAGTTGCCGACGCTGCTGAACACGTGGTGGCGGAGAACCGGCCGGCGGCTCCCGCTCGTACTCGTGATCGCCGGCAGCGAAGTCTCGTTCTTCCGCGACGACGTCCTCGCCGGCGCCATGTACGGACGGCGCGACGGCCAGCTCCAGCTCACGCCGTTCGACCACCGCGCGGCCGCGCTGTTCACGCCCGGTTACTCGCCCGAGGACCGCGTTCGGACGTTCGCCGTCTGCGGCGGCATGCCGTACTACCTCGCGCGCTTCACGGACGCGCGCGCACTGGAGGACAACATCCTCGACAACGTGCTTCGCCATGACGGCTTCCTGCACGAGGAGGCGGACCTGCTGCTGCGCCAGGAGCTGCGCGACCCGGGCCAGTATTTCTCGGTGCTCGAGGCGATTGCGCAGGGCGCCACGCGCAACAGTCAGATCGCGGCGCTCACGGGTCTCGACACGGCGCAGACGCATCAGCATCTCGCCGTGCTCGAGCGCCTCCAGCTCGTGGAGCAGCGCCGACCGGCGACCGCGAGCCCGAGATCGAAGCGCACGAGCTACGCGATCCGCGACGGCTTCCTCGACTTCGCGTTTCGCTTCGTCGAGCCGTATCGCTCTCGGCTGCGCACACGGGCGGACGCCGAGCGCCACCTGCGCACGACGGTGCTGCCGCAGCTCGACGCGTTCGTCTCGCAGCCGTGCTGGGAGCGCATCTGCCGCGAGCACGTGCTCGCGCACGAGCACGACGCGCACGACGTCGGCGCGTGGTGGGGCAAGCTGCGCGTCTCCTCGCGCCGCACGGAGGAGCGCGAGCTCGACATCGTCGCGGTCGGCGCCGGCGGCGATGTGATCGCGACCGGGAGCTGCAAGTGGACGAACGCTCCGGCCGACTACGGCGAAGAGGAGCTGCTCACGCAGCTCGAGGCGGCGATCCCCGGCGCCGGTGCCGTGCGCCGCCATTGGTTCTTCTCGCGCAGCGGCTTCAGCGACCGTCTCCAGCGCCTCGCCGACGCGGAGCCCGAGCGCATCCGACTCGTCACGCCGGCCGACGTCTACGCATGAGGCGCGGGATCGCCCCGCGGCTCACGCCGCCCGCGCTGCGGGCTCGCGCAGCGGAGCGGACGCCACCGCCGTCCGCTCCGACACCGCCCCCGCAGCGTCGAACCGGCTGAGCGTGCGGCGGCCCCAGTCGGCCGCGTGCGCGAAGTCGACGAGCCGCTCGAAGTAGTCGCACAGCGGCGGCGGGGCGATCCCCGCGTGCGCCAGCGCCGCCTGCGCGCGCGTCGTGTCGTGGCGCACGCGCAGCGCGAAGTAGGGGAAGAAGACCGGCGCCTGCTCGAGCCAGCGCCGCGCGCCGCCGCGAGCCCGCCGCACCAGCAGCGGATGAAGCGTGCGCGCGTAGACCTCCGGCGGCACCGTCACCGCGCGTCGGCGCCCGAACGCGTCGGCGGACAGCGCGATCAGCTCGCCGACCGTGCTCGCCCGCGGGCCGGCGGCGAGGCTGTAGGTGCGGCCGGCGCCCTCCGGCCGGCTCGCCAGCGCGACGATCGCGTCGGCCACGTAGTCGACCGGCACGACGTCGACCGGCGCGCTCGCGCGGCCCGGAACGAGCGGCACCGCGTCGCCCTTCGCGTATGCGCGCAGCGGCCCGTAGATGACGTTGAAGGCCGCGGTCCAGCCGGTCGTCTGCTCGCCGACGACGATGCTCGGACGGAAGATCTGCACGGGCAGCCGCTCCCCGTAGACGCGCACGAGCCGCTCGGCCTCCCACTTCGTGCGCTCGTAGCTGTTGCGGAAGTCCTGCCCGACGTCGTGGTCGTCCTCGTCGAAGACGCCGGTCGCCGTGCCGGCGACGTACGCGGTCGAGACGTGCGCGAAGCGCCGCAGCTCGCCGTGCGCCGCGCACAGCTCCGCCAGCTCCAGCAGCCGCCGCGTGCCGTCGACGTTGACCGCGCGCGCCTCCGCCAGCGGCAGCGTGAACGACACCGACGCGGCCGCGTGCACGATCTCCGCGACCGAGTCCGCGAGCGCGAGCCGGCGGTTGCGCGAGAGCCCCAGCCCCGGCAGCGCGACGTCGCCGCGCACCGCCAGCAGCCGGTGGTCGAAGCGCTCCGGCGCCTCCACGACACGCTCCACGGCCGCCCGCAGCCGCGCCTGCGCCTCGGCGTCGTCGCGAGCGCGCACGAGCGCGAAGACGGTGCGATCGGTCCGTTCGAGATAGCGCGCGAGCAGCTCCATCCCGAGGAACCCGGTCGCGCCCGTCAGCAGCAGCGGGCTGGTGGGAGTGGATGGCCGCCCGTCCAAGAATCGGGGTGATACCCCGGAACGGCTCGGGCTCAGCTCAACGCGCGCGCGAGTGTCAGCGCGGCGGTCGCGGCGAGCGCGATCGACGTCGTCCACGCGATGCTCGCGGAGGTGAGGCGCAGATCCAGCCCGGTCACGTGCCCGACGAGCACGGTGTTGACGCCGACCGGCATCGCCGCCATCACGTAGAACGGCGCCGGCACGTCGAGCGCGAGCCCGGCGAGCAGCAGCACGAGCGGCACGAACGCCATCTTCAGGACCGCCACGGCGGCGACCGGCGGCGTCAGCGGCGGCGGGACGCGCAGCGTGCCGTCCTGCGCCTCGTCGCCGAGCGTGACGCCGACGACGAAGAAGCCGAGCGGCAGCAGCGCCAGCACCGCGAGGTGCGCCGGCTCGACGAGCACCGACGGCGCCCACGCCCGCGGCACGAGCAGCGCCGCGATCACGGCGAGCAGGACCGGATTGCGGAAGATGGCGGTGCGAAGCTGCTCGCGGATGCCGGCATCACCGGCGCGGCCGAAGCGCGCGCCGACGCTGTAGCTGATGAGCACGAACACCGGCAGCGAGACGAGCCCGTCGTACGCGACCGCCTGCGAGAACTGCGCGCGCGAGAACAGCGCGGCGACCAGCGGGAAGCCGAAGTACGACGTGTTGCCCTGGATCGAGCAGACGATCGCCGCGCCCACGCCCGGTTCGCGCAGGCGCAGCGGCCCGCGGCCCAGCAGCCGCATGATCGCGCCGGCGGTCATCACGGAGCCGAACGCGATCGCGAGCGCGAGGATCGCGTCGAGCGACAGGTGCGCCCGCGCGATGTTCACGTACGCGACGAACGGGACGAGCACCCACAGCATCGCGCGCATCAGCACGTGGCGCAGGCGCTGCGCACCGCCGTCGCCGCGCCGCTCGGCGAGGACGCCGACGGCCGTGGCGACGATGACCGTCAGGACGATGCCGAGCACGGAGGGCATGCTGCCATGCCGGCGCGCCCTCCCGCTTCCCGCTACGCTCGCGCTCGTGAGCTGGGACGAGCGCAAGCGCGAGCTGGGGGCGGAGCTGATCCGCCGCCTCTACGGCGCCGGCGTGATCCGCACGTGGCTGCGCGACAAGCCGGACGGCTGGGAGCTGATGTCGGGCGCGTGGAGCCCGTTCTACGTGAACTTCCGCGACGCTCCCGGCGACCCGGAGCTGTTCCGCTTCCTGATCGACGCGGGGGCGGAGCTGGTGCGCGAGGAGCTGCCGCAGGCGACGCAGCTCGTCGGCCTGGCGGCCGCCGGCGTCCCGTTCGCCGCCGGCCTGGCGTACGCGCTCGGCCTGCCGATGGGCTACACGCGCAAGCTGCCGGGCGTGCGGCGGGCGGCCGACCTCGACGGCGCCGCGGCGGCCGAGTCCTACGGCAGCCACCGGCTCGTCGAGGGCGCCTTTCGCCCCGGCGACCGCGTCGCGCTCGTCGACGACCTCGTGACCGGCTTCGACTCGAAGGAGATCGCGCTGCGCCAACTGGAGCTGGAGCTGGAGCGGCGCGGGCTCGCTGACGTGCGCGCCGAGGCGGTCGTCGTGTTCCTGGAGCGCGGAGCCGAGGCGCGCCGGCGCGCGGCTGCCGCCGGGGTGCGGCTCGTGTCGCTCGCGGTGCTGGACGCCGACAGCGTCGAGGGGCTGCGCGGCGCCGCGAGCGACCGCGAGCTGGAGACGATCGCCGCCTACCTGCGCGACCCGGCGCCGTTCCAGGATCCCGAGGGTCGCGCCGAGCTGGCGGCCGAAGCCGCGACGCCCGCCCGCCCATGATCTGGCTGCTGCGGCACGCGGAGGCGGAGGACGCGAACGGGCGCCCGGACGCCGAGCGGCCGCTGACCGAGCGCGGGCGCGCGCAGGCGCGCAACGCCGGCGAGGCGCTGGCTGCGCTGGAGGTGAGGCTCGACGCCTGCCTGTCGAGTCCGCGCGTGCGCGCGCGGGAGACGGCGGCGCTCGCCTGCGCGCCGCTCGGGCTCGCGGTGCAGATCGCGCAGGAGCTCGACGGCGGCGCGTTCGACCCCGAGCGGGTCGCGGCCGGCTTCGGGACGCAGGTGCTGCTCGTCGGCCACAACCCCGACATGGCGCAGGCGATCGTCGACGCCACCGGCGCGCGCGTGCGCATGAAGAAGGGTGCGCTCGCGGGGATCGCGGACGGCGAGCTGCACGTCTTTCTGCGGCCGAAGGAGTTGGCCGCGATCGCCGCGGCCCGCTAGCGCCGCCCCGCCGGCACGCCGAACAGCACCGTGTCGACGTGCGTCATCGTCGAGCACTGCAGGTACCAGCGGTAGGCGAGCCCGAGCGAGTCGACCAGCTCGGGGAGGCGGACGAGGTCGTCGGGCTTGTGGTAGCAGGCGAGCGCGAGCCGCGGGCGGTGCTCGGCGAGCGTCTGCACGGCGCCTTCGAGCACGCCGACGTCGGCGCCCTCGACGTCGACCTTGAGGAAGTCCACGCGCGGCAGCGCGCCGCGGGCGACGAGCGCGTCGATCGTCTCGGTGCGCAGCTCGACCGTCTCGACCCCGTCGGCCGCGGGCACCGCCGCTGCCTCCGCCTGCGGCTGCGCGCCGGCGGCGACGGCGTCGCGCACCCACAGCGGCTCGCCGGCGACCGGGCCGAGTGGGTCGCCCCACACGGTGATCCGCTCGGACAGCTCAGGATTGAGGTCGAGGTTCCGCTGCAGCAGCGCGCGGTTGCGCGGCGTCGGCTCGAACGTGTGGACGGCCCCCTGGGGCCCGACGTGGTGCGCGAGCCACAGCGCCGTGTCGCCCCAGCAGCCGCCGACGTCGAGCGCGACGTCGCCCGGGCGCGGATGCGCGCCGGCCGCCAGCTCGCGATAGGCGTACTGCGAGAGCACGAACGTCGAGGCGAGCGGGAGCTGCTGGCCGAGCAGCCGGATCGGGTAGCCGCCGACGGACAGGTCGTAGAGGTGGAACTGCCATTCGAGCGGCAGCCCGAGCGCGCCGAGCGGGCCCGGCTGCGCGATCGCCTTCGCGGACAGCTCGATCACCGCGCGGCGGTATCTGGCGGGGTCGAACTGCAGGCGGACGTGCGCGGGGCCGAGCGCCTTGTAGGCGAGGAAGCGCAGGAACAGCTCGCGGCTGGGCTCGTCGCCGAGGCGCCGCCACAGCGTGGTGCAGCGGTCGAGGATCGCGAGCTGCTCGGCGAGTCGTCTGCCGGCCTGCGCCGGGTCGGGCAGCGCGTGTCCCCACGGGAAGAAGAGCGGGTCGAGGTTGTCCGGCAGGACCGTCTGCCGCGCGTCCAGCGCGAGCTGCAGGAAGCGCGCCCGCACGCCCTCGCGCTCGGCCGCGAGCGCCGCGGCCATCAGGTCGCTTGGCGGAGCGGAGGTCGGCGGATCGGCAACGAGAGTGGACACGCTCCTCCCGGTGATCGGCCCGCCGGGCCGCCGCTTGAGCGGCATTTGAGCATGCATGCATGTGCGGTAGAATCCATCTCATGCGTACCACCGTCGAGCTGTCCGATCCGCTCTATCGCCGTGTGCGCGCGCTCGCGGCTGCGCGCGGCGTGCGCGGGTTCTCGCCGATCGTCGAGGAGGCGGTGCGCGAGTATCTTGAACGCGGCGAGGCCCCGGCTGCCCTCGCCGATGAGGTCTTCGCGGCGGCCCGCGGCGCCTGGGGCGCCGCCGACGCCAAGCGTTTCGAGGCCGAGCTGAGAGGCGCCTGGGCGACATGGCCGACGCCCCGGTCGTAGACACCGACGTCCTGATCGACTACCTGCGTGGCCGCGGACCGGGCGCCGAGCTGCTCGCGCGGCTCGGGCGCGACGGCTATCGCGTGACGGCGGTGAGCGCGTTCGAACTCGCGCTCGGCTCCGCCCACATCGCCGACCCGCGGCCCGTCCAGGCGCTGCTCGACACGCCGACGCTCGCGCTCACGCCACGCGGCGGCCTGCTCGGCGGCGAGGCGCTCGCGCGGCTGCGCGGCGAGGGCCGCGGCATCGACGTGCGCGACGCGCTTCAGGCCGGCGTCTGCCTCGACGCCGAGCTGCCGCTCGTGACGCGCAACCTGCGCCACTTCGCGCGCGTGGCCGGCCTGCGCGTCGTGCGACCGCAGGACTGGCCGTGAGCGCTCATGCGACCCGCTGCAGGAACCCGCTCGGGTGGCAGCTCACGCCGTAGACCTCGAGGTCGCGGCGGACGCGGAAGGCGGAGCCCTGCGGCGTCGCGAGCCACTCGTTGAGTGCGGGCAGGACGCCGTCGGGCCAGTCGGGCTTGATGCGCATCCACGGCACGTCGACGCAGCCGTCCTCGACGACGAAGAAGCCGCCGGGGGCGACGAGATCGCTGTACAGCTCCAGCGCCGCCTTCGTCGTCGCGTAGACGTGCGCGGAGTCCTCGATCACCATGCAGACGGCGCCGCGCGGGATGCATGCGCCGACCGCCTCGCGCACGGCCGGGTCGCAGACGTCGCCTTCGACGAAGGAGATCGAGTCCTCCCAGGCGGGGTCGCGGTGGGCGATGTTGTAGCGCGCGGCGTCGAGGTCGACGTCGACCGCGATCACGCGCGGCGGCGCTGCGAGCGCGCCGTAGGTCTGCAAGGTCCGCAGGCGGTCGCGCAGCCACAGCGTGCTCGCGCCCGACTGCGCGCCCAGCTCGACGATCGCGTCCGGCGCGGCGACCCACATGAGGTGCTCGTAGACCCGCAGGTCCTCGGGGAACTTCGACAGCTTGATGCCCAGGTAGCGGTCCTGCGTGTGCTGGTGCGCGCGCGCCGCCCAGTAGTCGCGCAGCGGCGTGTCCGGCCCGACGGAGATCGCGCGCGGGACGCTGTTCTCGACCGTGACGACGGCCGGGTCCTGGACCGGGATCGCGGTCGGGTTGCTCATGCGGCGACGCCGCGCGCGTGCACGACCCAGTAGGACGACTCGGGATCGCGGCCCGGTGTCAGCAGCGGGCTTCTGAGCGCCTGGTGGTGGTGCGTCAGCTCGACGCCGGCGAAGCGGCCGGACGCGACCGCCGCGCGCTCCAGCTCGCGCTCGAACTGCTCCAGCGGCCAGTCGTTGACGTGATACTGGTTCATCCACGAGCCGTGGTAGACGGGGTTCGGGAACGAGCCGACGATCTCCCCGACCGCGCCGAAGGCGATCGTGAGCGCGCGCGGCGCGTCGGGCAGGTGCTCGATCACCTCGAACATCACGGCGATCTCGGCACGCGGCAGCGGCTGCGTGCAGAGATCGTGGCCGTAGTTCAGCTCGGACACGCCGGGCCAGCTCGGATGCTCGCCGGCGCCGGGCTGCCACAGGTCGAAGCCGCGCACGGAGGCGGCCGACCACGACAGCATCTCCGAGCCGTACCCGGTCCCGCAGCCGAGGTCGAGCACGTGCCGGCCGCCGACGAGCGAGAGCGCGTAGGCGTAGCGCGAGGTGTGCTCGCTGATGATGTCCGGGCGCGGCATGCCCGGGAAGGCGCGCTCGTACATGCCGGGGTCGGGGCCGCCGAGCGTGCGGGAGCCGCGCCAGCGCGCGTCGGCCGGCGCCGCCTCGGCGAGCGCCGCGAGGTTCTCGGCCGCGTCATCGCGCGCGGGGTCGATCGCAAGCGCGGCGCGCAGCAGCGCGTCCGCGTCTCCCGCTCTGTCGAGCTGATGGGAGAGGACGGCAAGATCGTTGAGCCACTCCAGCTCGGTCGTCTCCGCGAGCGCCTGGCGCAGCCACTCGTGCGCCTCGGCGATGCGGCCCTCCTCCAGCGCGGCGAGCGCCTGCGCGCGCCAGCCGGCGGCGAGCGTGGACGACGGGGCGGCGGGGGAGGGTGCGGCCGCGCGCGCGGCCGGCTCGCTGAGAGCGCTCATGCCCACTGGATCGGACGCGCGGGCGCGGTCTTGAGCGCGGCGATGGACGCCAGCAGCGCGTCCACGCGATGGCGGAAGGTGTGGCCGGCGAGCACCGCCGCGCGGCCGCGCGCCGCGCGCTCGGCGCGCTGCGCCGGGTCGGCGAGCAGCGCGTCGATCTGCGCGCGCAGGTCCTCGGGCGTGCGGTAGGTGACGACCGCGTCGCTGAAGCGCTCCTCCAGCTCCGCCAGGTGGTCGGAGACGACGAGCGCGCCGCAGGCGAGCGCGTCGTAGACGCGGTTGGAGACGATCCCCTGCTCGCGCATGTCGTCCCAGTGGTCGTTCAGCACGATCGCGGCGGACGCGTAGGCGCGCCGCACCTGCTCGTTCGGCAGGTGCTCGCCGGCGAGCAGCCCGTCCGGCAGCAGGCCGCCCCAGCCCTGGCCCCACACAGCGAGGTCGCGGCGCGGCGGGCGGCCGTCGAGCAGGTCGCGCAGGATCGGACGGAAGATGCCGCGCGAGTTGCCGACGAAGACCAGCTCGCGCACATGCGCGGGGTCGGTCTCGGGGAAGAATACGATCGGATCGGTCGCCTGCTCCAGCACCTCCACCGGGGTGCAGGTCGCGGCGGCGAGCTGCTCGGCGTGGCGGGCCGAGGGCGTGAGCACGAGGTCGAACGCGTCGCACTCGGCGGTCGTCAGCAGGTCCGGGTGGCTGATGTTCCAGAGCACGTTGAGCTCGTCCCCGGCGTGCCGCGGCACGTACGGCCACAGCCCGCGCAGGTGGATCGTCACGTGGGTCGGTGGGCGCTCGGGCGCGTCCCACTCGGCGAGCACCTCCAGCCGTGCGCGGTGGCCGCGGCGTCCCAGCTCGTCGGCGAGCGCGCGCGCGAAGTGCGTGTCGCCCCAGCGCTCGGCGCCGTCCCAGCGCTGCGGGCAGATCTCGATCGCGACGTCGAGCGGCGCGCCGAAGCCGTCGTGCGTCCAGCGCCGCTCGGCGAGCGCGCGCAGCGCGCCGGGGTCGGCGGCGCCGGTGCGCGGGTGGCCCGCGAGCGCGCGGTCGGGCGGCTGCGCGGTCAGCACCGCGTGCGCCTCGCGCGCGAGCGCCGTCTCCGCTGCGCTGCCCGCGCGCGCGAGCACGAGCGCGAGGTCGTGGCCGCCGTCGGGGTCGAGCCCGGCCGCGTCCAGCGCTTGCGCGAGCCGTGCGTGCACGCTGGCCAGGTCCTCCTGGGCGGTGACGATCGCCAGCGTCGCGTCGTCGTCGGGCGTGAAGGCCGTCGTCCACGCGCGCAGCAGCTCGGGCGCGCGCGTCAGCTCGTCCGCCGCCGCGACCGCGACGAAGGAGCGCGCGCCGTCGAGCGCGGCGCCCGCGTTTGCGTGAAACAGCGCGCGCTGTTCGCGGTCGCGCACAGTCGGCGGGGCGGTGCGCTCCGGCTCGCAGAGGGCGCGGGCGTGGTCGTCGCGCGGATCGAGCACGAGCGCGCGCGCGGCGTGGCGCCCGCGGCGCTCCGGATCGTCAGCCGCCACCGCCGCGCGCAGCTCCGCGAACGCGCGCTCGCGCTCGTGGGGCGTCGGCGCGCGGTCGGCGCCGGGCCGGCGGGCGGCCTCGAACAGCGCGGCGCTGGAGGGGTCGAACGGGTCGGCGGCCATCGCCTTGACCGCGAGCCGGCCCGCCGCGCCGGGGTCGGTCTGCAGCAGTGCGGTCGCGTCGGCGCGCAGCCCGGCGGCCAGCTCGCGGTCGGCGTCGGTCACGCCGACGACGGCCGCCTGCGCACTCCCGCGCGCCTGCGCGACGCGCTGGAGGAAGCCGGCGAAGCGCGCCCATGCGAGCGCCAGCTCGTCGAGCGTCGCGTTCCCCAGGGGGAGCGTCCGCAGCAGGATCCGCCGGACTCTCAGGTCGCGCTCCCACAGGCGCAGCGCTCGCTCGCTGTGCGCGTCCTGCGCGCTGACGTTGTCGCCGTGGATGCGGTACTGCGCGACCGCCCCAGGGACCGCGTCGATCTCATGCGTCGCCGCGACGTGCGCGGCCAGCCACCAGTCGCGGCACCACGCCCACGCGGGCGTCGGCGGGATCGCGTGCGCCAGCTCGGTGCGCAGCGTGATCGCCGAGGTCGTCGCCTCGTTGACCGCGAGCAGG
>Ga0134125_10001579_pt1 | contig 27837 bp, 43 predicted proteins | sample KB31751_FD_96464 | JGI IMG/M metagenome (GOLD analysis project Ga0134125, IMG submission 96464) | Terrestrial soil microbial communities with excess Nitrogen fertilizer from Kellogg Biological Station, Michigan, USA - KB3-175-1 | ecosystem: Environmental > Terrestrial > Soil > Unclassified ... | reverse complement strand
CCGCCGAGCGGCTGCATGCCGCGTGGGAGAAGCTCGTCGTCACGACAGGCGACCGCCTCGAGCCTATGCTGGAGAAGCTCGCCGACAAGATCCCCGATCTCGCCGACAAGTTCTCGAGCCTCGTGGAGGCCGGCGGCAAGCTGGCGGAGTTTTTCCTCGACAACCCGTTCGCTGGCATCGGAGCAGTCATTGCCGCGTCGACGGCAAAGGAGATCGCGAGCGCAGCGCTCGGCAGCACGATCGAGAAGGCCCTGGCGTCCAGCCTTGGTCAGTCGATCTCTTCTGGCGGCATGAAGCTCGCGGTTGCAGGTGGCGCGGTGGCGATCGCCGCGGGCGTCGTGAACATGCAGATGCAACAGCTCGAGCACGCGCAAGCGCAGCGCGAGGAGGCTGGATCAGAGCTGGGGCACACGTTCGACGTGGCGCGCGAGCAGATCGCCGCGCGCATGAAGACGGGCAAGCTGTCGTCCGCCGACATTGCGAACTACACCAAGCTCATTCACGTAGGCAGTCAGGGCATCCGGCAACAGATCAATGACACGCCGGGCCTCACGGAGATCGCCGGCCAGACGATCGGCGGGTTCGCGCGCGGTGACTTCACGGGTCAGGGCGCTCAGGAGGCGATCCGCAAGCACGCTGACGTCGTGGCCGAGAACCAGAAGAAGCTCCAGGCGCTGTCCGCCGCCCTCAACGCTGCGACCGAGGCCGTGCACCGGTTCGCGACGGCCGATCCTGCGCGCTCGGTGCCCATCGACCATCGGACCGTCGGAGGTTCCTGATGCCCGGCTTCCCTGGAGTGACTGTTCCGGCGGGGATGACGCCCGGCAGCGCGCAAGCGCCGACGGTGCCGACCAATCTGCCGCCCGGGGCGCTCGCCGACTACAGCCAGCTCTTCGCCGCGCTGCTTGAAGTACGGTGGAAGGATGTATCGATCCCGTTCGTCAGCAGCCGGCTGCGGCTCCGGCAAGACCTGGCGATCCACCGCCTGACCGACCGAGACGGGGCGCACATCGAGGGCACGGGGCGGGCGCCGATCGAGTTCACCTACCGGATCCCGCTGCTCAACGGGCTCAACGAGGCACCAAACGAGCACTGGCAACGGCCGCTCTACCCGTTCACGTGGCGCAAGCTGTTCGCTGCATGCGCCGATAAATCGACCGGCACGCTCCAGCATCACGAACTGGGCAATGTGACGTGCAAGGTCGAGTCGATGGAAACCGTGTGGGACGGCGGTGTGCAGAGCGGCGTCTGGGTCGATCTGGCGCTGCTCGAGACCGACGACCAGAGCCAGTGGATCGAGAACGCAATCGGCTCCGCGTCACCGCTGGCAAGCGTTGCAGCGTTCGCTGGTGACCTCGACTCGGCGCAGGCAAGCATCAACCCGGACGTCTTTCCACATCCATACGAGCCGCCGACAGACTTCTCGCAACTGGCCAACCAGATCGTCGCCGTGAGCGACATCCCTACGCTGCTCTCGAAGCAGTACCAGGGTCAGATTGCGAACGTCATCTATGAGGCGCAGCGCGTGATTCAGAGCGCGCAGCAGGCGGACAGCTCGGCGCTCAACTGGCCACTCTTCCTGTCGTCCTACGGGATCATCTCTGCCGCGTACGACGCAGCGAGTACAAACCTCAACTCGGGTCGTCCGATCGGCACATACGTCACGCAGAAGGACGCGACGCTGGCACAGATCGCCAGCATGATCCCGGCGCCGCTCGACCAAGTGATCCAGCTCAACTCCAACTACGCCCAGCTCTTGATCGTGCCGTCGGGGTCGACGGTCCGCTACTACGCGCAGAGCGTGCCGGCTGCGGCGTGACCGTAAGCGATGGCCGAGCCGTACGCGACCGACAGCCCAGAGCTCGACACGGTCGAGATTTCGGTCACCTCGCCACCACCTGGACAGCCATTAGGGCAACCATCGACGACCGTCTTCTCCCACTTCCTCGCGTACTCCTATAGGCAGTCGTTTCTACAGCCGGCCGACGCCTGGACCTTCGCGATCGATGCGGACGAGCTGAGCGAAGCGCAGCGCAACGCGCTCCTGCCGGGAGGCATCGTCGATATCCGCATCTCGGGCAACCGGCAGACGATCGGATACATTGACGAGGTCAGGAGCTCGGGCAGCAGGTCAACGGGAAACATCATCACGGTATCGGGCCGCGACTGGATGTCCCCGGCGGTCGACTGCCACGTAGACCCGAACACGCGCTTCAAGGAGTCGATGACGCTCGAGGACCTGATGAACCAGGTCTTCGCATTCATCGCGCAGGGCAAGGTCAAGTTCGCGACCGACAGCGTCGCGAATCTCAACGTCATCACGGGCGGCGCGTACGGACCGAAGACAAGCAAGCGTGGCGCGCCTCTCAAGAGGTACGTCCTGCACCAGATCAAGCCATATCCTCAGGAGGGCGCGTGGGCGTTCGCCTCGCGCGTCAGCCAACGATTCGGCCTATGGCCCTGGGCCGCTCAGGACGGCGAGACCATCGTCGTTGACAAGCCGGACTTTACGAGCGCGCCGCTCTACCAGATCCGCAACTCGCGCGATCCGAGTTGGGCTACGCACAACAACGTGCTCGAGTGGGACGCCTGCGCGAGTCGAAAGAACCAGCCGACGGCGATCTTCGCTTCCGGTTACGGCGGCGGCGGGTACAACGAGAAATCGAACCTCAAGGCGGGGATCCTCAACCCCGTCACGTCGATCCTGCTCTCTCTCCAGTCGCAGATTGCGGCGCTGCCAGGCCCGAGCGATCCATCGTCCGCCGACGTGCAGGGCATCCAGGCGGCCTATCCCACCGTCGACTTCACGCAGCTCGCGACGCCTCCAACCGGCGACGGTCTGGCGATCCTTCCTCTCTTTGACCCCGTCCCGCGGCCGCTCTACGTCGAGGACCGGGACGCGCACGACCAGGCGGAGCTGAGCGCGTTCGTTCTGCGGGAGCTATCGCTACGGATGCGCGAGAGCCTCCACTACGCCGTCAAGATCCCGGGGCATCGTCTCGGCGGCGTTCCGATCGCGGTCAACACGCAGATCGACGTTCAGGACGACCTCGCGGGGATTCACCAGACGCTTTGGATCATGGAGCGCGAGATGCGCAAGGACCGCGGCGGCACTAGCACGCACTTCTCGTGCATCCGTCCAGGGACGCTGGTGTTCTGATGGCGGCTCGCGGAGCGCACGACACGTGGAGCCAGTTCTTCGACGTCGGCAAGGACATCCTCGAAGCGAGCGCCAATTCGACGACGGGACAGATCACATGCCAGACGGGCAACTCGGTCGACTCGACGCCCAGCGGAGAGGACGACGAGATCTGGGCGCCAGCCGGCTACTACGCGGTTCCAGCGGCGCCCACGCCGGGTAAGCCAAGCTGCCAGTCCTTCAAGATCAAGGGCAGCGACTATGACATCTGCGTCGGCACGCGCGACCCGCGCGACGCGAAGGTCATCGGCAACCTGAAGGCTGGAGATCGCGTCATTGCGGGCGGGTACCCTTCGCAGTCGAGGTGCTTCGTACGAGCCGACGGAAGTGTGTCGCTCGTCACCACCGACGACAACACGTCTGATGGCAACGCGGTATTCTACCGCGTCTCGCCGACCGAAGGGCGCTTCTGGTCTCCGTGGGGCTCGCAGGTGCACGATCACACGGGCCTGCACCTGCGGACGTGGCACGGGGCAAAGCTGGACCTCTTCGGCCTGTCCCTGCCGGCGCCGTTCAACGCCTACGGATCGATGATTGGTCTGCAAGCCGACATCGTGACCATCAACGCGGCGACCCTCTCGCTGGGACGCGACCAGGGACTGTCGAGCGGAGCCGTGCTCGCGACGCAGTTTCAGGCGGTCGTAGCAACCCCCATGGCGTCCGCGATCACCGCGCTCGCGGCGCAACTCGGAGCCGCCGGCAGCGCTCTATCCAGCGGCAATACGGGCGCCGCCGGTGCCGCGCTCACGAGTGCGTCGGGGACGCTTGCGGCAATCATCGTGGCGTTGGGCACCGTCTCCACCGCCTGCGCGAGCAAGACGAGCATCTCGTGAGCATCGAGCAGCACTACAAGTGCGACGCCTGCGGCAAGGACGTCCCGAACGTCGGCCGCGCCATCGAGTTCTCCGGATCGTGGCATGCGCAAGCCGCCGTCGCGATGGGGTCCCATGTCTGGCACTCGTGCGGCGCTGCATGTGCGGCCAAGCTGCTTCGCGATGCGGCCGACAAGATCGTTGGGCACGATACGAAGCTGGATTCGCGTCGGCACGCGCTGCTCGACGACATGACGAAGAAGTAACAGGATGCCCTGCCTCGTCCCTCCGCCGCTGCCCGGGCTTCCGTCGCTACCGGGCGGCGTTAGCCTCGCTGTGTTCCCGGGCCTGTCGCTGCCGAGCTTGGGATTGTGCTGCAAGATCCGCCTGCCCGCATTTGCGATTCCGGGCGTGGCGCTGACGATCCCGTTTCCAGCGGCTGTCATCGCGGCGCTCAACGGCTACATGGCCGCGGCGCAATCGCTCTACGACCAACTGGAGGTCCCATGTCCGGCCTCGTGATCGATACGCTCGCCGAACACGAGCGGCATGCGCGGGCGACTGCCGAGGACAAGGCGCGATCGGAGAGCGACTACCTCGCGAAGGCGTATGCCGAGGCGGATGCCGTCGACAAGCGCGCGCTGCTCGCCCTGTCGCAGATCGAAGGATGCCACAAGCGACACTGGCGGCGGATCGCCGATGCCTGCGCACTTGCCATCAAGGACTCGGAATAGATGCCCCTCGGAGCAGGCGTGTGCCCTGCCGGAACGTCGGCGGCCGGCTATGGCGTGCCCGATGCGGGCACGAGCCCAAACAGCGCGATCTTCCCCGATCCGCTGACTGGGCTCCCGCAGACGGGGCGCAGCGTCAACTCGGCGACGGGCGACTACACGTTCACGGCCGACGGCCGGACGCAGGGGATGGCGACGGTCCCGCAGCTCGTCTACCTCGCCGTCAAGACTGTCTTCGGATCCGCCGCTCTCTCTCCGGGCGCGATCCAGCCTCTAGGCGTCGACATCTCGAATGTGCAGGAGCAAGGGCCGAATTTCGAGCGACAGATCTCCTCGGCCCTCGCGACTGCGCTCTCGCCGCTCGTTCGCCAAGGGCTCGTGACGATCCTCGGCCTGAAGCTTCTCCCGGTCGACAATCCCGATGGCGTCGCGCCGTACCTCACTTGGCGCGACAACACGACGGGTCGGACCTTCAACCTCGCCGTGACGCAGGGTCCCTGAGACGATGGCCGCGCTCTACACGTTCACGACCAAGAGCCCGAAGGAAGTCCACGACGACATCATTCGGACGATCAAGGCGATTCTCCAGTCGATCGGGATCGCGACTCCGAACGTCGCGCCGAACTCCGACTTCGACATCGTCGCCACCGCAGTCGCCAACGAGATCGCCGTCGGCCTGGCCAACCAGACGATCATGGCCGACATGCTCATGCCCGACACCGCGGGCGGGAGCAATCTCGATCGTTGGCTCGCGCTCTTCGGGCTATCGCGGCGGCCCGCCATTTCCGCATCGGGCATCGTGACGATCTCCTGCACGGCCCCTACGCTCATCCCAGGCGGACCAACACCCACCGGCTCGACGCAGCTCCTCGATTCGTCCGGCCAGCTCTACTACGTGACGATCGGCGGCACGTACTCGAACGGCTCGCAGGTGCCGGTGCGGGCGGTGAACGGGGGAGCTTCAACGAACCACGCCAACGGCGACACGCTGACGTGGGTCACGCGGCCACCCTACTGCTCGAGCACCGTGTCGGTCGGCACGACGGGCGGCACGGACGGCCTATCGGGCGGCGCTGATAGTGAGGTCGGCGTCGACGAGCCGCCCAGGGCGCGTCTCTACCAGCTTCTCCAGAGCCCTCCCCGCGGTGGCAACAGTCAGGACATCGCGATCTATGCATCGCAATCGACGCCCAACGTCCAGGGCTGCGGCGTATATCCGGCGCTGATGGGCCCTGGCACGGCGTTCTTTGCCGCGTGGGCTGCGCCCCAGACGACCGGCCCCTTCACGTCGTCGAGCAAGAGCCGGCAGCTTCTCTCGAGCATCATCTCGGGCCTGGTGGTCCCGTACGTCCAGGCGTCGCTGCCGGAGTACGTCTATCTCGTCGGCACGAGCACGGTCGACCAGCCGACCGACGTATCGGTCATCCTGGCGCTGCCCAGTGCCCCCACGGCTTCGCCGCCGGGTCCGGGCGGAGGATGGATCGACGGAACGCCGTGGCCCTCGAGCGTCAATGGTACCGATCCTTGCATCGTGAGGGGCGTCACCAACAGCGTGACCTTCACGGTCAACGCGACGGCGGCTCCCACGATCGGCGCCTCGCACGTCGCATATCTGTCGCCGTCGAACTGGCAGCTGTATACGGGCAACGTTGTCGCATGGAGCGGGTCGAGCGGATCGTACACGGTCACGATTGACACGCCGTGGCCCTTGCTGTCGACAGACTTCGCGAGCGGCTACCCGCCGGTCATCTTCCCGCAGAGCGCGCAGCAGGCGAACTACGTGGCGGCGATGCTCCAAGGGTTCGCGAACCTCGGAGCGGGGGAGTGGACGAGCAGCGCCGCGGTCAAGGCCCGAGCCTTCCGGCACCCGCCTCCGAGCCTCGCGTGGCCGTCGACCCTCAACGCGCTCTTCCTCAGGCAGCTCGAGAACGCTGGACCCGAGGTCGAGACGGCGCAGTTCCTCTACACGAGCGGCTCTGCGCCCGTCGTACCCGCTAGCGTGACGGTCAACGCCTCGGGCGTTCTCACGAGCACTCCGCCGGCGATCCTGACCCCGCGCAACCTCGGCATCTACGCCGCGTGACAACGATCGGGGCACATGCCCCGATGGCGAGGAATAACCGTGACCGCACCCGACGTCGATTCGCTGGCCACCTATGGCGGCGGGCTGAACGACTACTCGCCCGTCATTGACGCGACGACCGACCGCCCCGCCGCCGGAGCTAACGCCTCCTACGCGTCGACAGCGATGATGAGCCACGTGGCGCCTCGGTGCGCGGTGCGATTCTCCCCTCAGGGCTCCGGAACGCCCATCCTCGCGGCTGCGGGGGCTCAATGGGACGCGCAGTGGGGACTCGCCACGCCGACCCCTCCGGTGCTGGCGCGCACGGGCACGGGAGTCTACACGATCACGTATCCCGCCACGGTGGCCGACGAGATCCCGGTCGGCGCTGCGGGCTACAACGCGAGCGGACACTCCACCAGCCTTAGGTTCTGCTGGATCAACCTGGAATATGGCGCGACGACTCCGTACATCCTCAAGGCGGTCGTGACGGCGCCCAACGTCATCACGGTAAGCATCTACAACACGTCCTTCGTGGCCACCGATCCGAACGATGGCACGGTTATCGGGATCTTCGCGATCTAGCCCTACGCGCTAGAGAGGCACGAAAAGGCTCGCCAAGAGATGCCCTTCACCGGAGGCGCAACGCCATCTCCCGAACGCTACGGAGGAGGCGAAAACAACACCGACGTGCCGGCGCTCCAGCGCGTCTACGAGAGCATCGCAGGCGCTCGCGGGAGCGCATACGACCAATCGTGGCCACCGTCGACCGCCGTAGGCGCCGAGAACTTCGCTCTCGCGCGAGCCATCACGTTCGACCTGCACGGCGGAAACATACGGCTCGCCAACGAATTCAACCCGGGGAAGGCGACCGCCCGTGGCCTGCTGCCGCGCTGGGAGGCCATCCTCGGTACACCTCCGCTGCCTGGCGACACGGAGCCTGTACGGCGAGCTCGCGTCGCAGCGGCCTTCGCGCGCGTGGGCGCGAGCAACGGCATTCAGGCCGTCGTAGACCAGATCCAGGTGGCACTTGGAACGTCGCTCTACGGGGGCCTGACGACCTTTGCGCCGCCCGACTCGGCGATCTGGCCTGGGCTCTCGGGGAGCATCTTCGCAGGCAACCCAGCGTCGATCGTCGCGTTCTCGAACAACCTCGCGAACGTCACGGGTCTGGTCAACGTTCCCAGCAACGTCGGCGGCGCGTCGCTCGTCCTGGGCAACTGCGCGAACGCGGGGAACGACGGAACGTTCCTCATCCATGACTGGGTCTTCTCAAGCAGCGTGAAGGTCGCCAACCCAAGCGGCGTGGCACCGGACTACGGCATCGGTGGCACCAGCGGCGCGCCGACGATCACGTGGTCCGTACTCGATCCGTCGGCGCCGTGGACGTCGATGGTGAACCAGATCGACATTCTCGCGAATATACCGACGGGCTACTACACGCTCAACGGCAGCGGCCAAAAGGTGCCGAACGCGAAGTGGTACGCGGCGGTGGCGGCTCTCAACCCGATACTCGACGCGATGCTGCCCGCGTGGATGTCGTGGCAAGTCTACGTCAACAACAGCGGCGGCACATCGGGCTTCCTGCTCGACGAGCCTGACCTCGACCTGGAGATCTTCAGCTCGTGAGCTTCACTCGCGTCAACAGCGGAGGCTGGTCGGTCGGCGCGACTCTCACGAGCGCGCAGATGAATCAACTCGACACCAACGTGTCGAACGCGCTCGACAAGTCCGCCGCCGGCGATCAGATTTCCGGCGTTATCACTTTCAACTCTGGTGGTCAGCTCAACGCCAATAGGGCCGCATCGATCGTTGTCAGCGCGTCGAACGCTATGCAGATCACCTCCGGTGGAGGCATAGAGGTAAACGCGGGGGCCGGCATACAGGCGGCTGTCAGCAATGCGATCGAGTCCGCCGCATCGAGCGGCATTCTATCGGTGGTCGCCGGTGGGATCGCCACATCCGTAGCTGGCGGCATCAGCGACGGTCATGTCGTCGGCGGGATTGCGGCGACGATCGCTGGCGGTATCGCGCCCACCGTCGCCGGGGGCATTGGTGACGGGGCGATCGCGGGAGGCATCGCGACGACGACCGCCGGGGGCCTTGTGCTCGGCGGCGGGTCGGGGGATTGGCCGACATTCAGCGCGACGCGGACGCGGAACAACACGTTCCGATTTCCCAACCCGCGCTACATGCCGTCGGGGTGGCAGTGGCAGACCAATGGTCTGAATCTCATCGGACCTGCCACGTCGACATCGATCACGTTTCCGCTCGAGATGCTGCACCACGGCGCGACGCTTGCCGGGCTATACATCATCTTCAATGTGTTCGGCAGCCATTCCGGCGGAGTCCCGGCGAACCTGCCGCAGCTCGGCGTATTCGGGATCCATACGCAGGCCGGGTACTCGATCGGCTCACAGATCCAGCTCTATGCCGGCTCGTCGACGGCCGGTGCCGGTTACCAGCAATTCGGAACATCGCCCGCGTCGCCGTCGTCGCCGCCGGCAACCGGATCTGCGTGGTACGACTCCGGCAGCAACCAGGCGTTTGGATTCATACCGAACCAGAACAACGTGATCGACACGTACAACTATCAGTACTACGCGGTCCTCGTGGACGAGTACGGGGCCAACTCGGCGTCTGGTAACGTTTGGTATTCGATCGCGCCGCTCTACTCCAACATCGCGAACATGCAGTTCGCGTGATGCAGGCCCTCAAGGAGGGCACGCGGCGCCGTTGGCGGCCGGCGTGACGCAGTGGATTTGCTCGCACGTGCCGCCGTACATGAGAGGCTGTGCGCAGACCTGGCCCCATTCGCCGGGCGGCGTCTGATAGCAACAGCACGGGATCGAGTCCCCGTAGCAGCACGTCGCCGACTTGGGGAAGCAGTTACCCGAAGGAGCGTCGGACCCGGCATCCGGAGACGCGGCGTCCATGGCCGCCACGCCGGAGTCCACCTCCGTGACGACGTCGGGCGAAGCGTCGCGCTCCGCGCCTGTGTCGTGGGTCACGTCCGAATCGGATGCGGCGCCCGCGTCGGCGTCTGCATCGCCGTGGACAGGGGCATCTGCGAGCGCTGACGAGTCGATTGCCGCCGAGTCGGTCCCCGACGATCCAGAGTCGATCACGGTCAGTCCCGATTCCGGCTGTGGAGCGTCGCCCACGCCATCGGCGTCGACACCCGCTTCGACGCCGGAGTCCACGGCCTGCCGCGCCGTCGTCGATTGCGGGGCCCCGGCGCCTCCGCACCCCACGCACGCCATCGCGACCGCCGCCCACCAGATCCGCCTCATGACCTCACCCTCCACGGCGCAACGTAACCCCGGGTGCGGCAGAGTCCAGCCTCTTCCGTCCTGACTGTTATCGACCACCTGTCAGAACGCGTCGCCCCTTGCCGGCGAATCGGCCGACGATGACGAGCGACTGTGTCGCGCCACCGACCGCGTTCGGGTACGTGTAGCGCTGCACAACGAGTCCCTCGATCGTCGCTTGCTTGCCCTCGTCCACGCCATCGGCGTCGAGCGGCGTGATCGCGTACACGATGGCGCCTGAGTCGCCGGTCATGGTCGACCAGAACGCGTTCCCGTCACGCTGGATCTGAAGCACGTTTCCGGAGAACGCCGCAAACTTGCCGCGCTCCGAGACGATGTGTGGGGCGCTTGGCTGGCGGCGAGGTCTGGGTCGAAGCGATAGTCGTCCGAGACGCTCGCAACGGCCGGCGACAAGTCGGTCCCATCCTCCGCGGATTTCGCGGCATCGACAGCGATACGTGCGGCGCCGAGGTGCTTGAGCGTCGCGATCTCGTCGTCGGACCCCGCGGCAGCCACGATGTCGCTGATCTCGTTCTCCTTGCAAGGAACCGCGAGGCAATGGCGCACCCATGCGATTCGCTGGGCGGGCGTCCAGGCGCGGATGCTCTCGACGCGCTTCGCGCGTGCGGAGGCTAACGGATCGGCGCTCGGGCCAGGTTCCGGCGCGATGACCGGCGACGCGTCGGCCGCACCCGATGCTGCTTCGTGATGGCCGCACGCGCCCACGGCGACGACCAAACAGACCGACCACCCGCGCATACCCGCACCCTCCGTGGGACGAGCGTAGCTAAACCTTGGCCACCTACCTCCTGCAATACGCGACCTCGCTGGCGACCTTCGCCAGCGTGACCATCGCGGAGCCCAGTCTCGCGGTGGCCCAGGCGATGGCGCAGTCGGCTGCCACCATCACCCGCTCGGCCATCACGCTCTCGTCGACGACTTATGCTGGGCAATCATGGACCTACCAGCCTGGTGCCGCGCCGGTCGGCTATTGGATCGGCACCTACAACGAGGTCTGGTCGACCCTCGGCAGTTCCTCGACGCTGGACGCTCAGGAGAGCGCCGTCGGACAGTCTCTCGCGGCGGCCCTCCAGACGGCGGGCAACGCCTACGACTTGGCGAGCACCCAGGGCGTCAAGAACGCCAGCGTCTATGCCCTGCAGCGAGGGGCATGGGCGGACGTGCTCGCGGAGCCGGCATGGCTGGAGCTCGATCGCCTCTGCCGGTTCGCGTACACGACGATCGCGAGCAACGCGGCGCTGACGCAGGCGGCGTTCGCGGGTGTCGCTCTGTCGTGGCAGCCGAGCACCTCGTACGGCTCGTCAGGCCCGAGCTTCATCGTCCCGTCGCCCGCGAATGGCTTCGTCTACTCGACGACGGACTACGTGGCGAACGTCAACGATGCGCTGACGAGCGGCACGCGGCAGCCCACATGGCCGACCACGATCGGCGCCAAGGTCGCGGACCAATACGGCGAGATCGTGGTCGGTGGATCGCCCAAGTGGACGTGCATTGCCGCGGTGCCGTCATCGGCCGGCGCTGCGCTCCCATTCGACCAGACGCTCGCGGCCGAGCAAACACTGCTCGCTCGCTACCGGGCGTCGACCGCCATCGCCTCGGGCAACGCGCCCATACTCGCGATGCTCTCCGCAGCCTACTCCGCGTGGCAAACCGCCGCGGCAGCGATGCCCGCAGCCGATGCGGGGCAGGACGCGGCCAGCGCCACGGCGACCGCGAACCTGAACGCGGCACTTGCCAACGCGCAGACGTGGATTTCCGCAGCGTCGTTCCAGTGACCCATCGACCGGGGCCTCGCGTCCCGTGGCGAAAGAGCTAGATGCCCTCTCCGACCTGCACGGTCAACAGCGCCAGTCCGCCGCAGGACGTGACTGCGAGCAGCACCGTCACCGTCGCTCTCGCGGCGCCGGCGGGCGCCGTCTACTGGTTTCTCACGTGCGTTGACGCCGATGACACGACGAGCGTCGCGACGATCAACGCGAGCATCTCGATCAATCTGACGAACAAGACGGCGACGCTCACGGCGCCAGGTTCGGCGGGCAGCGCGATCATCCTCCAGTCTACGGTGGGCGTCGCCGCCGGGAGCAGCGCCGGCGCAGGCCTGGACGCCAACTACCAAGTCCAACCATCGTACACGACGACCCTCAAGGTCAACGTCCCGACCACGGGCGGCTACCACGTACTCTGCACGAACGAGGAACTCGAGCAGAGTAGCCAGTACGGATGGATCGTGGAGATCAACGCGGCCATCCGCGCGTTCTCTGGGGCCGCCGCCGTCGTGCCGGCGTTCCAGCGACTCAACGCGAACACGACACTCGCTACGGGCAGCCGCGGACAGGTGGTGCTCGCCGACACGAGCGCTGGGAGCTGGACACTGAAGCTGCCCACCGGGTCTAGCGCCAGTGATGCGGACGAATGGACTATCGTCGATAGCAAGGGCGATTGGAGCACCAACGCGCTCACCCTCACGACGGACGTGGGCACTGTGCCGATCGTAGACCCGCTGGGCGTGGGCTCCTCCGGGGACACGGCCAATTCGCTCACGCTCTCCTCGAAGCGCGCATCTGTGCGCGTGAAATACGACAAGACGCAGGGGCTCTACCTCATATGCTGAAGCGCCTTCTCTTCGCCGTCCTCGCGTTCGCGATCTGCGCCCTCTGCCTCTCCGTGGCCTGTGGCCCGGCGGAGGTCGGGCAGGACGCCTCCGTGCTGGACGCCTCGATGGACCGCTGGGCGGCCCCGCTGGCGCCAGTCGCGGTCGTGCCACCGCCGGCCCCCGTGTGGACGGGCCGCAAGGTCGGCACCGACTACCCGCCGTTTCCGCCGCCGGGGGACGCGGGTCTCGGGCTTACGTCGGCGGGACCCGGCTCGCAGGTCTACTGGGGCAGTCCAAGCACGGGCGGCGCCGCCGGCGGCGCCCTGACCGGCACCTACCCGAACCCCGGCCTCTCCTCGAGCGCGGTCAACGCCGCCATCACCTCCCTCGACGGCGGTGTGCTGCAACCGGGGACGGTGGCGCCGGGGGCGATGGCGCCTGGCACGGCGGGGCAGGTGATGCAGACGAACGCCACGCCGGCAGCGACGTGGGTCACGCCCACTGGCGACGTTGCGTTCTCGGCATCGGGCGGCACGACAGTGGGCGCGATCAGCGGCAGCTCGCCCATCGCGATCACGCCAAACAACATGCAATGGGTGTCAACAGCGACTGCGCCCGAGCTCTCGCAGACGGGGACGGGGCCGGCGGGTGGCGGAGCGCCATCGATCGAATTCGCTCCGCAGGGAGCCAACGCGACGAATGGGACCCCCGGCGGGGTGACGATGGCGTTCGGATCGCCCACGGGCACTGGCACCGAGGCGGCGCTACAGTTCACTCGAGGCGGTACGTTGCAGGCGCTGATGGCACCCTATCCAGGTGCCGCGACGCAATATTACGCCATGTGGGGCGGCCTGAACGGTACGGCGCCACTTGGCAGCAACAGCGCGTTTTACTTCAAGCCGAACGTACTCGTCGTAAATGGCACGATCTTCCCCAGTGTCGATGCCACATATAGCAGCGGCATCGCCGGCGAACGATGGTTGACGGTCTATGCCGAAAATTGGAGCGCTGGCAGCGCCGCATCCGCATCGACGTCCACGTTTACCGCGATGACTGCGACCGGCGCCAGCAACGTCGGAGGCGGCTTCGAGTTTGTCGGCGGAGCTGGCGGCTCCGGCGCGAACGGCGGCTATGGCGTCTACGCAGTCGGCGGTACCGGCACGCACAACGGAACGCCGCTTGAGGCGGGCCAGAACGGTAACCCACCCAACTTCTATGTCGATCCGACGGGCGGCGTGCAGGCCGGCATCTACGTCTATCCGATCGCGGGCAACGGTAGCCCCGTCTCCGGCGACGTCGCCGTCTACACGGACGGCAGCAACAACACGTGCTTCAATTCGCCGTCGGGTCGTAATCTGAATCTGCAGATCGGCCAGACGACCGAGCAAAGCTACACGACGACGTCCGCCAGCTGGTCGCCGGCAGCGGCCTTCGGCTCCAAGAACACGCAGGCCCTTGGGTTCGCGCGACAGGTGGCGGTGGTCACGACCACGGGAGTGGCTCCTGCCACGCTCGCAACGGTCCCCATCGGCAGCTCGTCGAACGTCATGGTGCGTATCGAATGCGCGGGTCGCCTCACATCGTCGCCGTACACGCCATATACGATGGCGGAGGTCTGCTCGGCGTCCAATAGCGCAGGGACGATCTCCGCGGTCCTCTCGTCGTCGCTCTGGACGCTCGGCGGCAGTGGGCCTTCGCTGACCTGCGCAGCAACAGCAGCCGACGCGGGTACGCCGGGGATGGTCATCTCGGTGACGGCCGCCGTGTCGACGTCCACCGACTGGCAGTGCGACATCAGGCAGCAGACCAACTGAGAAAAGTCGCGACATGCCGTCCATCCAGTTCGATCTCTACGTCGACGCCTACGCCGACTTCGCCGAGTGCCCCATTTGGTACGCGGGCGGCGTGACGTTCGCGGCCAGCTCGCCGGTCAGCTTCACCGGGTGCAGCGCGGAGCTGGAGATCTGGGCGACTGGCGCGCAGTCGCCGTTTCTGACCATCAGCACCACGCCCTCGGGTAGCGGTTCGATCGTGCTGGGTCCCGCAACTGGATCGACGGGCACGGTGCCAGAGGGCGGGATCCAGATCAACCTATCGCGCTCCGTCACCGGCACGTTCGCGCCGAAGACGCAGTATCAGTATGCGCTGACGGTCACGTTCCCGGGCGGGTTCGTTCAGCAGGTGGCCGATGGCAACGTGTACGTGAACCCTCTCGGGGTGCACTGACATGACGCAGCCCGCGGGGCCGTGGTTCTTCGGCATTGGAATGCAGGGACCTCCGGGGCCCGTATCGGGCAGCGTATCGGCATTGTCGTCGCTCGCGAGCATGCCGGCGACAGGTGTCGCGTACCCGTCGGGCACTCTCGTCGCGTACACGCCCGTATCGGGGGGCGCGAGTGTCTACTACCAGTGGGCTCCAGGCAGTTCGGCAACGCCCGACGGCCTGACGGTCGTCGCTGGGCTATCGGGCGGCAACTGGTTGCTTGTTCGCGGCGCTGGTGGCAACCCGATCGCCGTCCACTCCTCGAGTTACGCGATGTCGCAATTCGACCTCGGCGCCGACTTCTCCTCTTCGGGCCTTACGTGCACGATGCCGACGAGTCCCGTCGTCGGCTGGCCCTACTTCGTGAGCGTGGGATCGTCTGGCAATCTCACGATCGGCGGTAACGGAAAGACGATCAACGGGCAGACAGCGCAGTCGCTCGCCGCGCCATATGAGAGCGTGGTGATCGTCTACAACGGCACCGAATACCGGATGTTCTGATGAGCAAGCTCAAAGCCTTCGCGATCCTCACGATCACTTGCGCGCTCGTTGCGTGCAGCAAGCGCGCGCCCGCGCCAGAGCCGGATCACAAGGTCGGCGCCTTCCCGGGACTCGGCACCGCCGGGCAGGTCCCGATGATGAACTCGAGCGGCACGTCGTCGACATGGTCGAATCCGGAGAGCGTTTCGGTGACCGCCGCGTTTGGGGCGAAGTGCGACGGGTCGACGGACGACGCGGCAGCCTTCCAGGCCGCGGCGACGTCACTAAACGGCACAGGCGCTACCCTGCTCGTGCCCAACGCCACGTGCCTAATTTCTCAGTTTTCGGTCACGGGCTCGCTCACGATCCAGATCGTCGCGGGTGGCACTCTGCGGCAATATCCCGGCTCGTCGGGCAGCATGATCGCGTTCACGGGAACGCTGCTTCGACTCCTGGGACCGGGCACGATCGACGGGAACTACTCGGCGCAGACGCCTCCGTTCTACACCATCCAGGCGGCCATCCCGTCAGGTGCGTACGTGGACATCGAGGGCGTCACGTTTGCCAACTCGCCGCAGGCATCATTGTACGTCACGAACTTCGGCGGCAACCTCGACGTGCTCCACAACGTGTGGCCGTCGATGGAGCAGAGCGACTGCGTCTCCGGCCACTACACGACGGCGATCAACGTTCAGAGCGGGCAACTGAACCAGCACGGACTCTTTCGATTCAACGAGAACAGGCTCATCGGCACGACGACGCCGACATTTACCGGCGGCTCTCCTGGCGGCGTGTTCTTCGCGCCGACAACGAACCTCAGCACCGGTGCCGGCAACGGCAGCTCGCTCGAGGCGATCGGCAACTACTTCTATGGTCTGGGCCTCGATTGCGGCGGCGCCGACGTGGCGGGCCTGCACATGTACCCGCGCACCGATGGCAGCCGAATCATCGGCAATCGGTTCGAGGGCATGGGCTTCGCGGCGATTGCGGCCAAGTCTGTGCGTGACTTCGATTGCGAAGACAACGTGGTGCTCAACGGGCAGTCCGGCACTGAAGCGTCGGCGACGTCGGGCGCCATCTACTACACGCAGGACCACGCGGCTTCGGTCCAAAACCCGCGAGCCGTCATCAGCGGCAACGTCATCGACTCGCCGGGTAGTCAGGCGACGAACGACGCTGGTGCGGTGCAGAACGTGAACGGAATTACGCTCATCGGAATCAGCACTTCGCGAGTCCAAGACGCCGTCGTCGCCAACAACACGATCGGCGGCGCCGGGATCGGGATCTACGTCGACTACGCCAGCGACTTTGTCCTTGCGAGCAACAAGATCGTCACGGCCACCACCGGGGTCTCGCTAGGAGAGCCGGGGATCTCGATCAACGACACGAACGGCACCGCGGTACTCACGGGCAACGAGCTGACCGTGGGCAACGGTCACGGGATCCAGGCCATCAGTGGCGATGGATCGGCGACCATCAAGGCGACCGGAAACATCGTGAACGACACGGCGTCTGGCGAGTACGCAGGCGCCTTTCTTGGAGTCTCGGGGCTGTACCTGTCTGGCAACACGTGGAACGCCACCGGCGGCGCCGCGGCCCTCGACGTGGGAACGGACGGCACCAACAGCGTGGGCACGTTCTCATGGGACGCATCCAACTCCGTCGTAGCCGGCACAGTCACGATCGACTATTCGCATATCACGACGACTCTGTCGGCCCTATTTGCTGGCTCTGTGGGAGGACAAAACACCGCCTTTCACTGGTGTGAATCGTCGCAAGCCATCGCCTCGGGCACCGTGTCGCTCGCGTCTAGCGTGTACAAGTGCCCACACATCACGTACACGGGAACTCTGACGGCGAACGTGGCTGTGGTATTCCCGGCTATCACGGGCGCTTGCTGGGACAACGATTTCACGCAAATCGCGTATGCGGGGCATAACATCCAGCTCTACGTGGGAGCCGCGGAGTGGGGCACCGTCACTACGGCGGCGGCCGTGCAGCACGTCTGCTACGTCGATACTGCAGCCAAGCTTTATGGAAACACGATGACGCCATGACTCTCTCTGGTCAAACGACCGCACTGTGCGAGATACATCAATGACCGAGGCGCGAGATCGAGGCAACGGCAACGGAGAGGTTCTGTCTCTCCCGGCGCGCTCGCCGGAGGCGCTGTATCTCACCTTGCAGCGCATGGCGGAGGGTCAGCTCGAACTGTCCGAGCGCCAAGGGCACATGATGCGCGAACTGGTAGGCGTGCGCGAAGACGTGCGCGAGATCAAGGCGGACGTGGCCGATCTCAAGCGCGACCAGCACGAGGCACGGCGCAAGCTCGAATCGATCCCGGAGATCGTCGAAGGCGTCGCCGAGAGGACCGGGCAGCACCAGATCGCGGAGCTGCGCGCGGATCTCGCGCGTGAAGACGCGCAGGAAGCCAAGGGCAAGCTCGCGAAAGCCGATGACCGCAAGTGGGCGATCATTGCGCCGATCCTCGTGGGCGCTGTCATGGCAGTCCTGGGAATGCTCCTCGGGCACCTCGCCTGGCGGTAGTCGCCACCTCGTAATCCACCTTTCGCCCGCGTTCCCGTCAAGGAGAACGCGAGTCGCAGACCACCCGCGCTCCACCCGGGGCGCAGAAGAAGGAACACCCATGCTCTCGAATCTGAAGCTCCCGCACTGGGCGCAGCTCGCAATTGCGCTCGCCGTCATCGTCGTCACGTGGGTCATGAACGAGCAGGCCAGTGGCGCCCTCGTGCTGCCTGCCGCCGTCGTGAGCGTGCTCACGGTGGTCAAGACGGTCCTCGGGCTGTTCTCGGGCTCCGCGTCGGGCAAGGCGCCAGCTGCTTCGTCGCAGCGCGGCTTCGCACGGGTGAAGCTCCTCGGCGCCCTCTCGATCGTTGGCTTCGTCGGCGCCGCTGGCTGCGGCTGGTGGCAGAACGGCGGCGCGCAGACCGTCGTGACCCAGGGCGCGCAGACCCTCGCGTGCGAACTGGCGCAGGCCGAGAGCACGGGCAGCGTGTCGCTCCAGACGTTGCTCGCGTGCGTCGGCGGCGTGGCGAGCGACCTTGTCGCCGACCTGACCTCGATCCTCGGCTACTACACGCAGCCGGCGCCTGGCGTCGTCGACGGAGGCGCGAGCGCGGCGATGCTCTGCGGCGACACCGCGAAGCCGCCGCCGTACCCCGGCGCGCCGGCGTGCATGTCGGTCTCGCAGCTCTCGATGCTGCGCGACCAGTACGAGCAGGCGCGCGTCGCGGCGGGTGGACGGTGAGGGGTCTCGGCGCTCGCCGGAGCCACCCGGCGAAGCTCGCGCGGCGCGTGGGGGTGGAGCTCCACCCCGCGGTGCGCGCCGTGCTGGCGGCGCCGCTCCCGGCGTCGTTCGACCTGCACCAGTTCGAGCCGAATGTGTTCGACCAGGGCGCCTCCGGCTCATGCACCGCGAACGCCACGTCGGCCGGTGTCGCCGTGGGCTTCGCCGCCGCAGGCAAGCCGCTCGCGTTCATCCCGTCGCAACGCGCGATGTACGCCACGACGCGTGCCTACGAGCGCGCGCTCACGACGGCGCCGGGACAGCCCCTGCCTACGCTCACCGACTCCGGCGCGGAACTGGCGGACGTCTACGCGACGATCGCCCGCTACGGCGTCTGCCCGATGCTGGAGGCGACGACGTCCGACGGCCGGTTCTCCGACGTCGAGATGTCGACGCTCAACGCGGAGCCCGCGGCGCAGGACCTCATGTCCGCTGCGAACACGATCGTCCTCGGGCCGTACGGCGTGGATCCGACGTCGAGCAACGCGAGCGACGTCCTCGCCGCGGCGATCGTCGCGGGCATTCCGGTCGGCGTGGCTACGTGGGTCGGCCAGGCCTTCATGAGCCTCGGTGCGAACGATGTCGCCCAACCCGAGCAGGATGGAGTCGGTGATGGTGGCGGCCACGCCCTTCTCGTCACCGGGTGGCGCACGGTCAACGGGGCGCGCCAGTGGCGCGTGCGCAACTCGTGGGGCGCCTCGTGGTGCGACAGCGGCTACTGCTGGGCGTCCGAGGCGTGGACCCAGGCGTGCTGGGAACTACACCCGCTCGCCGTCGTTCTGGGTGTTTCATGAGTTGGTCGATTCAGCTCGTCGGCACTCATGATGCCGTCCTCGCGAGCGTCGAGAGCAAACTCGGGGCGCTCCTGGATGACAAGGCGCAAGCCCCGCTCGAGTCGTCGGCAGCCACGTTCGCGCTGACGGCGATCCGCGAAGCCATGAAGTTCAAGGTCCCAGACGACTACTTCGGCATCGGGACGACCGCTGGTTGGTCTGTGGGTGCGTCGGCCGCGTTCTCCGCGGAGGGCATGCTGACCGTCACGGTTTCTGTCGACCGCAGCGTGCTGACTCTCGGAGGTCATTCATGATGCGCTGTAACCTGCTCTGGGCTCTCCTCGTCCTCGGCGCGTGCACCCCGACGCCGCCGGCTCCGCAGCCACCGCCCGCGCCCCCTGACGCGAGCGACGCGGCGACGGGCATCCCCGGCCCGTACTCCGTCGACTGCGCGCGCGCGTGCGCGCAGATGGCGGCCATCGGGTGCCGCGAGGGGCGCGTCGCAACGTGCCCCAAGGCCATGACCGAGTCGGATGCCGATCGCCTGATTCGCCTCCCTTCGGGTCAGTCGATGACGTGCGGGGGCTGCGCGGGCGCGCGAACGCCGGCGGACGTCGTGGCCCTCTGCGCCTCGAGCTGCACGCCATGACGCGGCTCATGATGGCCGCGAGCCTCATCGCCAGCGGCTGCGCCACGTCACTGGGTCCGCCGCCGCCGCCCGCGCCAGCGCCGGCGCTGGTGCAGGACGATCCGGACTGGCGCGAGCACACCACCGACGAATGGTGGCTCGGGCAGTGCTGGGAGGACATCACGTATCGATGCGTCGCTGCGACCGCGAGCCAGGAGGCGGTCGACCGATGCCTAACGTGGGATGGCGGCGCGCCGGCGCCGGTCGATGCGGGGTGCGCGTGGTGACCCGCGGTCTCGTTGCCATCTTCGCAGTGGCGTGGACGCTCGCAGGCTGCGCGACTACTACGACCACGCACGGCGTCCCGAATCTGCGACAGGTCGAGGGGACCGTGTGGCGCTCCGGTCAGCCCACGACGCCGGAGGCGTGGCGCTATCTGCGCTCGCTCGGCATCACGACGATCGTGAAGCTCAATCGCGAGAGCGAGGGCAGCGACGCTGGCGCCGTCGCCGCGGGGATGACGGTCATCCCGATCCCCATGCCGCCGTCGAACGCCTGGGAGACGCTCACGCAGCCTGCGCAATCGGACATCCGGCGCGCCGTCGCCGCGATGCGCGCTGGCCACGCGCTCGTGCATTGCACCCACGGGCAAGACCGCACGGGGCTCGCCGTCGGTGCTTATCGCATGTGGGTCGACCGCTGGACGAAGTCGGCGGCCCGGCGCGAGATGGATGCCGACGGCTTCCACCCGGAGCTCCTGGGGCTCGAGGAGGCGTGGGAGGCGCTCGCGCCATGAGAGCCGTCACAGTGGGGGTGGCGATCTCGCCGCTGCTGCTCGCCGGCTGCGGCGGCGGGTGGTCCTCGGCCGACGTCTCGACGGCGACGGACGCGGTGCACGCGCAACTCGCGATCGAGCGCCTCTGCGCGCCCGACGCCGGGATCTGCAACGCGGCGCAGGTGCGCGCGCTCGAGCGCATGGCGCTCTGCGCGGACTCGAGCCGCCTGGCGGCTCACGGGTCGCCGGTACCCGATGCCGGGATCGCATGCGAGGCGCCATGACGACTTTGACGTACCGATCGTTTGTGGATGTCGACTCGCTCGCGGTCGACGAGTGCACGATCCACCGCTGCTCCGGTGTGGCGGGCCGGTGGTGGATCCTCTGGGCCAGGGTGCTCCGCGAGACGAGCGGCCCGCGGGGGTCAGCCGGAGAGCCGATGGTCTTCGGCGTGGCCGTCACTCCGAACGGACCGCCCGGCCAAGGCCCTGGCGGCAAGACGTGGGCACTCGCGCCCGCAGGCCCTGGGCGCTGGCAAGCGAACCCATCGATCAACGTGTTGGTCGGCGGAGACATTCACCAAGGCGAGCATCCCGAAGCCTCGCAATGGCATCAGACGCCCGCCATCGTTGGCGTACCGACAGGCGAGACTTGGGCGATCGGAGAGGCGCCATGAGCTGCGAACACGAATGGGAATTCTGGTTCTCGACTGGCGAAGATGCGCCAGGTCACTCGAAGGACATTGTCGAAACGTGCAACCGTTGCGGCGCGACAAAACACGACTACCGCCACGGTGGCGGGCAAAGATCGCCGAACTACCCCATGTTTCGCCGGTTGGACGAGCGCTCGCACGCGCAACGCATCTTTGACGTCGCTAACGCGCGCTTGCGAGACGTGAGTCTCGACGCAAACGTGCGACACGATCTGTACGAGATCTCGCGACTTGCGAGTTTACTGCTTTGGAAGCCGCAGCCATGATCGGCCGTCGCGTCACCTGCTTCTGGTGCGAGCACGCCGGCGAAGGGCACCCGCACAACGTGTTTCGCCGAGTCGACACCGGAGAGACCTTCGTGCTCGGCCAGGCGCCAGTAGGCGCGATGTACTACGCCGACTGGCTCGTCGATCTTGGTGATCGCGGGCCCGACGGCCACTGCCTGATCGTCATCACGCCCTACGGCCCGTGGAACGTCGACGGCGGCTACCAGATCCCGGCGCCAGGGCGGTGGACGCGTACCGGCGCTCCGCCGCGTGTGACCGCGCGCCCGTCAATCGGACAAGGCGGCAAGGGCGAAAACGGCGGAGCGCCGTGGACGTATCACGCGTGGCTCAACGACGGCGTGCTCGAGGACTGCGAATGACCCCCGAAGAAGCCCTCGCCCGGCTCTCGACCCTCACCGGCCTGTCCGCGCAGGAGTGGAGCGACGTCCTCTCGCTCCCGCCCGACGACCAGGCGCTCGTGATCCAGGGCTACCGCGATCAGGACTGGGCGCGGAGACCGGACACTCTCGCCGAGGTGCTCGCGGTCCTCGGCGTGATCGGGACCGTCGCCGGGGTCGTGAGCGGCGTTGCTGGCGCCGCGACGGCCGCTGCGGCGCTTCGGAGTCTCTGATGGCGTGGGCGTCGGGCGTCCTGCTGCGGATCATCGGAGCGCTGCTGCTCGCGAGTGCTGCGGTGCTGTTCATTGCGTGGCTTCTGGGGCTGCCGTCGTGACGTCTCTCGCCCTGGCCCTCGCGCTGGCAGCGAGCGATCCGCAGCCGCCACCGCCGCCCGCGTGGTGGGGCGGTCGCGTGCTGACGACGGCGGACGTCCATCTCGGCGTCCGGCCGGCAGCGTATCTCGACGCCGTCGACGGGCATGTCGGCGAGGCGGCGATCGGCTGCACGGTGCGTCTCGCGTTGCGGACGCCATGGTGACTGGAGGAGCGCATGGACGTCACGCTGCGGCACCGTACGGCCAGCGGAGGCTCGCTCACCAACGTCTGGGAACTCGACGCCGACGGCTCCGTGCTGGCCTGCATCCAGGTTGGCGCAGCGCAGCCGGTCGTCGTGGCGATCCGAGTTGCGTCGGTGCGCGCGCGCCGCCGGGAGCGCGACGAGTTCGCGATCTCTCAGGTGGGCGAAGAGCAGTTTCGCATCGAGCATGGGACGTACGATGCCCACCTGCCGGCGCCGCACCCTCTGCTCCCCGACGTCGCCCTGGTGCTCACGCACGCGCCGGCGTCCGCCGCCGCCCGTCTCTCGCGCATCGTGAACGCAGGCTGACCATGGGCGAGAAGCGCACGAGCAGCCAGGACACGGTCCCTATCGACCAGGAAGAACTTCGGGCCCGACTGCGCGAAGTCTACGGCCCAGAGGTCGGCGCAGAGTACGCGCCGGTGCCCGACGAGCGCCCCACAGAACCGGACCTCGAGTCGCCGTGCAAGCGATGCCGCGGCACCGGGCGGTGTGTGGTCGCGACATCGCGAACGTCGTTTGCGGGGCCGCGTCCATGCCCGCGGTGCGGCGGGTCGAGGATCGACCCGGGCACGCGATTCGATCCGGAGGATCCGTTCGCGGGCGACGTGCCCGACGAAGCGTGAAGACGCGCCGAGAGTCGGGCGTCTCGCGACGCCGTCGCGATCGAGCGCGAGATCTCCCTCTCGAGACGCTCGAGCGCGTGGCTCACGGCTTCGGGATCTTCGAGTGGCGCGATCGCGCGGAGCTCGAAGCCCTTGTCGAGGCGTGGCCGTTTTGCCTGAACCGTGACTGAACCGCGGAGGTCTCGCGTGAGCAAGCCAGGGTCCGACTCCGAGCGGCCGCTGACGGCGCGACTCACGCGCCGCAACAGCCGCCTATGGTGCGAGATCGTCGTGGGCAGCTTGACGGTGCGCGCCTACCTGGCCGACCGAAGCGACAAGATGCTCCCGGAGTTGCAAGGCGGACGGGTCGGATGGTTCGACAGCGACACGGGCACGATCTTGGTCGGATGGGACGTCGCACACGATCTGGCTGAGGCCACCGTGCTGCACGAGTTGGTGCACTCCGTGGTCTTCGCATACGGCTGCCGGCTGCACCCCGAGCACGACGTCGACGACGAGGAGGAGGAGGCGATTGTCAACCCGCTGGCCGCGGGCCTGTATGACGCCATGAAGCGCAGCGGGTGGCTGCGCATTCCTCCGCGCCCTGCGCTGCCCAAGAAGGCGCGCCCGGAGGTGACGTCGTGAATGGGTCTTGGTCTCCGCAGGAGGACAAAGAACTGCTCGCATGTCTCCAACGCGGCATGACGCAAGCGCAGGCGGCCGCGCGTCTGTCGCGGATGTTCCGGCGACACATCACGCCAAGGGCAGTCGAGGGCCGAGCGTCTCGTCTCCGCAAGGCCGCCAGTGCGCCGAGTCATCGTCCCGAGTGGGATTCGTTCGATGTCGACCTGAGCGATCTGGAATCGTCGTCCGGCACGCCGTCGAGCGCGTTCGATGAGGACGAGCCGCCGACCAACCCGCGCTACAGCGAGCAGGGATACATCCCACATCCGCCGCGCGGGCCGGCCGAGTCGCCGCACTACATCCCCGCGGGTCACGAGCTACACGGCGTCTCGACGCTGACGGGCCCCGACGGCGAGCCGCGCGGCCAGTGGAGCAAGACGCGCACGGCCGGCGCCGACGAGCCGCCGCAGCCCGTGCCGGAGTCGTTCCTGCTCGATCGCGCGAGCATCATGCAGCGCGGCGACGGCTCCACGACGGTCCAGTGGCTGTCCTACAAGCGCGACGCCGTCGCGCGGTGGGAGGACATCAAGGCCGCGGTGGCCGAGCACGTGGCTGCGTACGTCCGCCCGTCGCCACCGATCGAGGAGCCCGGAGCAACCGACACCGATGCACCGTGCGCACGCATCGGACGCTCGCCGGCCGTGACGCGTGGCACCATCTTTCTGGATATCGGTCCGGTCGTTCTCTCGACGCGCTGACGTACCACCAAGAATGGGGACTCGATTCAATCGTCCGCGTCGGGATTGAGCGCGTCCGCGCCGCACTGGCACTGGGTGCACCGGGCGCGAATGTTGCTGCGAGTGGTAGCCAATGACTCGAGTCATCGTCGAGAGTCCGTACGCGGGCAACGTCGATCGGAACCTTCGATACCTGCGCGCAGCGATGCGCGACTGCATCCTCCGAGGAGAGACTCCATACGCGAGTCACGCCCTGCTCACACAGGAAGGCGTCCTTCTCGATGAGGTGCCGGAGGAGCGCGCGCGCGGCATCGAGGCTGGCTTTGCGTGGCGCGCGGTGGCGCACAAGACGGTGGTCTACACGGATCTCGGTTACAGCCGCGGAATGCTCGCGGGCATCGCGCACGCGGAGTCGATTGGACACGCCATCGAAGAGCGCCAGCTCGGCGGCGAGTGGGCCTCGATGTGAGGGTGCTTGGCGTGACGGGGCTCGCCGGATCCGGAAAGGACGCAATCGCAGAGCACCTGGTGCATGCGCACGGGTGGCAGCGCGTGGCGCTCGCGGATCCGATGAAGCGTTTCGCCTCCGAGATCTTCGACTGGGACAGGGAGACGCTCTGGGGCCCCAGCGACAAGCGCAACGCTCCGGACCTGCGGTATCCGCGAGAAGGTGGGGGCTGGCTCACGCCCAGGCACGCGCTTCAGCAGCTCGGGACCGAGTACGGGCGCGCGTGCTACCCAGACGTATGGATCGACGCGGGACTGCGCTCCGCCGCACGTCTCCTCCGGGGCGGGTGGAGATACGAGCCGTGGCGCGGAGACCAGCACGACCCGGACGCTCGCGCGCCCGCCGGCGTCGTGATCTCCGACATTCGATTCGCCAACGAGGACTCCGCGATCCTCGCGGCTGGCGGTCGCGTTCTTCGCGTGATTCGCCGCGGCGCCGGACTGCGTGGCGCTGCGGGCGAGCACACGAGCGAGCGCGGCATCGACGACCGTTACGTCGACCACGAGATCCTCAACGACGGCACGCTCGACGATCTGCATCGCGCCGTCTCGAGCCTGTTGCCCACGCTGTTCACCGCCGGAGGCTCCGATGAGCGACGAGAAGATCTTGCGTCTCGCCCCGGCCCCGAAGCCGAGCCCCGATGAGGACGTGCTCACGCTCTGCCGGGCGCTCCTCGAACTGGCGGAACGCGGTGAAGTCGCATCGGTTGCCGTCGCGCTCCATGGCCCCGACGGCTCAACGTCCACCGCGATCGCCTACGTGGACGGCATCAACCCATCGGCTCTCATCGGCGCCGTGGAAACCGTCAAGGCGAGAGTCGTGAAGCTGGCGCTTGGCGAGGAGTAGGAGACCATGCGAACCATCGAAGATATCGAGCGAGTCGCGCCGACGGTGGTGCAGTGAGCGGACCGCGCGGATCGCGCGTCGCGGCGGTGGCCCTCGCGCACGTCGGCTGCTCGTCGGTCCTGCGCCCCGATGTCTACCAGGAGATCGTGCGTAGGCCCGCCGACGCAGGCCCGATGTTCGACGCGTTCTACATGCACAATCGCGCGATGTCGTCCTGCGCATTGGCGGCCCTTGGCGCGCTTCGTCTTTCTGGCGTCGATGCCCCCGAGACAACGGCCTCCTACTTTCCGAATGGCGGCCCGGAGCGCGACGCCGTGGCCGACGTGCAGGCCCTCGCGAGGCGATGCGGCGGATGGGTGACCGGCTCGGCGCCGGTGCCGCCGTTCCGGCAGGGCGACGTATGGATAGTCACTGACGGCGACGGCGCCGACGCACATGTTGGGTTGTGCGTCGAGGACACCATCGTGCAGCCGGACGGATCGTGGAGCGTGAAGACGGTGGAGGGCGGGCAGTACTCGGGCTCCGACTCCTCGGCCATCGAGGCCTTCGTGCGCACGTGGCGGTTCGTTGGCGGACGGTGGATGCTCGGGCAGCGGTTCCTGCTCGGCTACGCGTCAGCCGAGAAGCTCCCGATCCCATTCCTCGCAGCACCCGAGGACGTGCAGCCGCACGTAGATCCTCCGGCGGAGCCGCACGCGTAGCTGACCAACCTGGCCCCCGGCGCCGGACCTCTCTGGTGGGAGAGGCAGCGCCGGGGGCACTTTCTCCAGAGGCCTCGGCCGTCCCGTTCGAGGGGCGCCGGGGCCTTTTTCTATTGGCGAGCGCTTGAGAATCAATAGGGTCCGGCGGTGAACGCCGCCATAACCGCACTCTGCCTTTTGATCTGGTCACTCCTGTCGCCGGGTCTCGAGCGATCCGGCAACGCCCGCGAGGTCTCGAACGCCATCGCCTCCGCGGTAGTCGCCGATGCCGCGAACGCGCCGGCCCTCACGTCGCACGACGAGGACGCGGCGGCGCTCGCGTATCTGGCCGCGCGAGAGAGCGCCCTGCGGGTCCGCGCGGTCGGCGACGGCGGTCGAGCGCACGGCGTCTTTCAGCTACACGGACCGTGTGGCCGACGATCGCTCGCTGAGCAAGCTCGGTGCGAGCTATCGATGCTCCACGAGGGCGCCAAGCGCTGCCCAGGCAACGCCCTCGCGATCCTCTGGGGATCATGTCACATGCCCGACCCGCTCACGGGGCGCGACGTGTCCGAGCTGGCGGCCATGCGCGAGTCGCGCACGCGGCGGCTCCTCGAGCGGGCGATCGCGCAAGGCGTGGCCGAGGCGCAGGCGCCATAAAAAAGGCCCCGACGGCTTCCGCCACCTGGGCCCTCGTCCTTCCAAGGACAGACATGAGTCTGCGTCCGTAGCGACACCAGCGCAAGTGCGCTACGAAAGATCGCGGCCAGAGAACGACGCGAACAGGTCGGGCGCCATGCGACGAGCCATGCTTATCCGGTTGACACACCGGAACCCGGTGCTAGGTTGAGGGGTGAAAGAGCCCGGCGGCGCTGATAACGCCCCGGGCCTGGCACGGTCCTGAAAGGAGGCCCGTACGATGAAGATCGT
>Ga0134125_10001578_pt1 | contig 27848 bp, 27 predicted proteins | sample KB31751_FD_96464 | JGI IMG/M metagenome (GOLD analysis project Ga0134125, IMG submission 96464) | Terrestrial soil microbial communities with excess Nitrogen fertilizer from Kellogg Biological Station, Michigan, USA - KB3-175-1 | ecosystem: Environmental > Terrestrial > Soil > Unclassified ... | reverse complement strand
GGGGTCTTCGGCAATTCCACGGCCTGCATCCACCGCTTGAGGTGCTCGAGATCGTTCATCATCAACGACTATATGCGCAGCTCCGGCGCGATCGCGGACAGCGCAGATAAAAATCGCCGCCGGGGTCCGCACAGCCGATCCGGCCGCGTATTACATTGTGCAGATGTACGTGTCGATCGGCGGTATCGAGCAGTGGATTCAGATGAGGGGAGCGCCGGACACCCCGGTGCTGTTCTATCTGCATGGCGGACCGGGCGGAACGTCCGTGCCGGTCTCGGAGGCCTGGAAGCCCTGGGAAGAATACTTCACCGTCGTGCATTGGGACCAGCGGGGCGCGGGGCGCACGTTTGCGAAGAATGGCGAGGCCGGATGCGGCCGTCTGACGATCGGCCGCATGGTGGACGATGCCGTCGCCGTCGTCGAGTATCTGACCGCCACGCTCGGCCGGACAAAAGTCGTGGCGATCGGTCACTCCTGGGGCGGAGTGCTCGGCATCCATCTGATCAAACGGCGGCCGGAGCTCTTTTCCGCTTATGTGGGAACGGGACAGCTCGTCAACAAGCGGCGCAACGAGGAGCTCAACTATCAACGGCAGATGAGACAGGCGGAAAGCACCGGCAACGCGCAGGCGCTCGCCGCTCTGCGCGCAATCGGCCCACCGCCCTTCCCCGATCGGGAGGCGCTGAAAGTACTGCGGGAATGGGCGGACGTGCTCGCCGATGGGGATGGGGATTCCGTGGGCCCGCGTCCGACTCCGCTCGCGGCTGACTACAATTTGGCTGAATACCCGACGCTGATGAAGGGCGTGGAGTTCTCGCGGCGCGAGCTCTACGACGAGCTGGAGACGGTCGATCTGCCTGCTCTCGGGCTCGCCTTCGACGTGCCATTCTTTCTCTTTCACGGCACCTGTGACCAGGCGACGCCCATCGAGCTCGTGGAGGAGTATTTCACTGCCATCCGCGCCCCGCACAAGGAGCTCGTGCGCTTCGAGGGCTGTCATCATTTCTTCGTGATGAATCGGCCGCGGGAGTTTCTGCGCGAGCTCGTGGCGCGCGTGCTTCCCTGTCTCCAGTCGGCCGAGAGATAGATCAGCTCCGAGCTCGAGGGCTCGCGCAGGACGACCCTCACGCCCGAGGTCATCAGCTCCTTCCCCGACATCCTGCTGTCCGGCGAGGTTCCGTCCTGGAAATGCAGGTGATAGACCGCTCGCGCACTCAATCCTGCCAGCACGAACCGATGCTCCGGCTCCGCGGCGTCCGTGCCATGAAAAGCGAAGACCACGCCCTGTCCGCGCGGCGGATCCCAGTACTCCATTCCATCCCAATGCACGCCATCCGGACGCGCTGAGATGTGAAAGAGTCGAGCGTCACGAATCAGAGGGCGAAGGCGCTGCTTGTAAAGCGCGATGGCCTTGCGCGCGGCAGCGTGCTCATCCGCCGTCCACTCGGTGGTGTTCTGCATCACCGTGAGCCAGCCCATCATTCCGCTGCGCAGCATGTAGAGGAAGGCCGTGGGGGTCGGCGTCGGCCCCTGCTGCTCATAGGATTCGAGCATCGCCGGCGGCAGCACGAAGCTCGCATCATAGAAGGCGCGGCGGTTGGCAAGCGGGGTGTAGGTATCGGTGATCGAGAAGTAATCCCCGTGCGCGGCACTGCCGAAGTCGACCATCCGCCCGCCGTCGTTGCAGATTTCCAGGAGCAGCCCCGGATGTCGCCGTCGCAGTTGCTCGTAGATGTCGTAGTAGGCGCGCACCGCGTGATAACTCACGTCGGTTGAGTTCTGACTGGTGACGATGTCCTCGCCGTCGTAGTGCACGACGCTCATCCGCTGTGTGTCTGGTGGTGCATGCGGATGATCTTTGCGCGCACACCCCTGTGCGACGAGATAGCCATCATGCTCCAGCATGTCGAGGTGATAATCCCTGACGATGCGGTTGACCTCCCCCAGCGCATACTTCCTGGCGCCGGGCGCTCCGATATCGATCGTCTGACCTTTGAAGGGCTGAGGCTTCCAGTCGGGCGGGACATCGGCCACCAGCCAGTCGCTTACCTTGGGATCCCGCGCATCGAGCGCGCCGGGCTCCCTGTCGAGTCCCGCCTGCGCCCAGTCCACCCACAGCCCGAATTTCATGCCGTGCGCGTGCGCGGCGTCGGCCAATGGCGTGAGCCCATCTGGAAATTTGCGCGGATCGGGATACCAGTCGCCGACGCCGCGGAACCAGCCGGCATCGAGGTGGTACATCTCGAAACCCAGGGCGGCGGCATCGGCGATCATTTTTTTCGCGACCGATTCGCTGATCTCCATGCCGGCGCCCCAGCTGTTGTTCACCGTGAGCGGATAGTCGGGATTGCTCCAGGTGCGCGCTGAGCCGAGCACCGTGCGCACCCACGGCCGCAGCTGATTCCCCGCACCGTCCGGGCCGCCCGAGAAGCCGCCGAGAAACACGGTTGGTGTCTCGAAGCCACCGAGGGGCGCGAGGCGCGTCATCACCGGCCCGGGCTGCGGATCGAGCCCGAGAAGGCTGCTCAGCCGTCCGCCCGTGCGCCGCAGCGTCGCGCGGGCGCGGCCACTGAATTCGATGCCGGCATACCAACCGCGCCCGCCATCTGCCGGCCGAAACACCGCTTCATAAGGAATGATCTCGCGCGGCCTTCCCGGCACCGGATGCGAGAAGGTGCTCGACCATCCCGTCCAGCGGTACCCCGGCGAGATCCTGACTTCGTGCGTACCCGCCTCTGTTGGCTTGCCGCCGCCCTTGTCGATGTAGAGGTGCGTGAGCTGCTCGCGAGCGGGCACGCGCCACTTCAGATGCAGACTTTCCATTGGCGTGAGCCAGTACTCATCGCCGCTGAGGTTGGCGATGTGGATGCGGTGCTCGAGCGGGCCGAACCTGGCGGGCGCTCGCCATTCCCAGGTGAGCCGCAGATGGGGTCGTTGCGATTCATAGACGTAGGCGATCCGTTCTCCCTGCACTGAGGAGAGGCTGGGCACCAGCCGCCAGGTAAGCGGCAGCCGTTTCCCATCGCGCTCGATCGAAGACGGCAGCTCCTCGGCTACGGCATTGACCCACTGAGGCCCGTTGGTCGGACGCAGCCGCAGCAACCGGGGCGCTGTTGCGCCGGCCTCGAGGTCGACGGCGACATCCGAGGTTGCAACCGTGCCCCGCAGCTCGGCATGGGCAACGGAAAGACCCAGGCCGAGCGCGAGAAGCGATACGAGACTCGAGGCGGCCGGTCGGATCATGGTGCCCGCATCCGGGATTTCCCGCGCGAAGACCGGCTCGTCTCATCCGGCCCGCGACCTCAGCGCCTCCACTTCAGTCCGAAGCTGCCGCACCTCGTCTTCGAGTCTCGCCACCCGGCTCGCAAGGGTCTCGGCCTCGGGGCTCTCCGGCGCGTCATCCGCGGCGGCGGTCGAAGCGAGCGCCTGGGGCGAGGGCTCGCCGCTGAAGAGCTGCATGAAGCGGGATTCGCGCCGTCCCGGCTCGCGGGCCAGCCGGGCTACGAGTGGCCCCGACTCGCGCTCGAGCAGGTTTTGCAGCACGGCCTCGATCTCCCCGACGTCGGTGAAGGTGGCCATGCGGCTCGCGCGGGAGCGCAATTCTCCCGGCGTCTGGGGGCCGCGCAGCAGCAGCTCGCAGACGACGGCGAGCTCCTGCGGGGAGAACTTGAGGGTGCCGTATTCGGTATTGCAGAAGAGCTGCTGATACTTCGGCACCCGGCTGCCGAAGCCCGAGCGCTCGAGCACCAGGTGCTTGCGCGAGAGCGCATCGATCGTGCGCTGCAGGGTCGGCTCATCCACGCTCATCACCGGGTCGCGATTGCTTTTCTGGTTGCAGGCGTTGACCAGGGTATTGAGCGACAGCGGATACTGATCGGGCGTCGTCACCTGTTTCTCGATGAGGCAACCGATCACGCGCGCTTCCAGGGAATCGAGCTCGATACGCATCTTCACCTTCCGGTCTGTACCATCCAGGCAAGCTTACCTCGGCGGGGGTTCACCATGGGCAAAGGCAGACTCGAAGCGTTCAGCGACGGCGTCATTGCCATCCTCATCACCATCATGGTGCTGGATCTGCGAGTGCCGGCCGGCGGCGCCTGGTCGGCGCTGTCACCGCTCGCGCCGGTGTTGCTGACATACGTCCTGAGCTTCGTGTATCTCGGCATCTACTGGAGCAACCATCATCACATGCTCCACGCCAGCTCGCGGGTGACCGGCTCCATTCTCTGGGGGAACCTGCACCTGCTCTTCTGGCTCTCGCTCATCCCCTGGAGCACCGCCTGGATGGATGAGACCCATTTCGGGCCGACGCCCGTCGCGGCATACGGGGTCATTCTCCTCATGGCCGCCGTTGCATATTGGGTCCTGCAACAGCTCATCATCCGCTCGCAGGGCGCCGATTCACTCCTGCGGCGCGCGGTAGGTCGCGACTGGAAAGGTAAGATCTCGCCCTTTTTCTACCTGCTCGCCATCGGGCTATCCGGACGATGGCCGTACCTCTCGGTCGCAACTTACGCTCTCGTCGCGATGATCTGGCTGGTGCCCGACCGGCGGATCGAGCGTGCCCTGGGCGCTGTCTCTCACTAGTCCGCAAGGGTGCACGCGCGCTCGCATGATATTGCACCCGCTGCGCTCGTGGATCGGGCAGCGTTCTTGCAGTCACGACCGTGTGGTCGGCTGACACGCGTTGACGGAAGCGGGTGCGCGGCCGCAGCGCGAGCAGTCACGGCGAAGGGGCGACAGGTGGATAGACAGGATCGGATTCTGGACCCGGGTGTCATCGGACGAGCCGGCGGGCCGGCACTTTGCGCGGACGATATGCTCGCGGCAGCGCTCAAGCGCTCAGGCCGGGATCATTTCGATGACCGCTCGTTCTTTCCGGCCCTCGAGCGGCTGATTGCCTCCTGTAACCGAGAGAGCGATCTCAACTCCCTCGGACGGCAGGCGGTCAAGTTCGAGATCCGTAGGAGTCTCCACAACCTGCTCGAGTTCGAGCGCCGCGAGCGCTCGAACCCCGCATTGCTCAGACGGCCCATCGAGCGGCCGATCTTCATCACCGGCATGCCACGCAGCGGCTCGACTTTCCTCCACCGGCTGCTGGTGCGCGATCCGTTGGTCGCCGCGCCCCTCTCCTGGCGCCTGGTCCATCCCCACCCTTCGGCAGCCGGGCGATTGGGGGAAGGCCTCAACCGGGCGCGGGTGCAGGCTCAGTTCTATCTCATGCGCATCCTCGCACCCGAGCTCAACACGCTGCACGAAGTGGCCGCGGGTGAGCCTGAGGAATGCACCGACATCACCGCGCAGGTGTTTCAGAGCCTGCGCTATGACAGTGTGTATCGCGTGCCGAGCTACCAGAGCTGGCTGCAGCGTCATGGCCACGTGGAGGCGTACCGGTTCCACAAGCGCTTCCTGCAGCATCTGGATGCCCAAGCACCGGGGCGTCGGTGGATCCTCAAGTCCCCCGACCACGTCTTTGCGTTGGAGGCGATCCACGTCGTCTATCCGGATGCGCAGTGGGTCTTCATTCATCGCGATCCGGTCGCAGTGCTGGCTTCCGTCGCCCGTCTGACGGAGGTGTTGCGGCGTCCGTTCTCGCATCGCGTGGACCGTGCGGAGATCGGGCAGCAGGTCTGCGCTTCCTGGCTCGACGGCGCGCAGCGGATGATGCGCATGGCCGCGGCCTCGCCTTCCATTCTGCACCTGCACTACCGGGAGATCGTGGCGGACCCGCAGAAAGTGGCGGATCGGCTCTTCCGGCACGGCGCACATGCCTCGAGCGACGAGGCTGCACGGCGCATGCGCAAGTGGCTCGGCAACCGCTCCAACCGCAGACACCGGCAGCGCCATTACGACCTCGAAAGCTTCGGACTCGATCCCAACACACTGCGCGCGCAGTTCAAGCCCTACACCGATGCGTTCGCAATCGAGCTCGAGTGGCCGCCCGCGGCTCGTGCAGCGCGCAACGCCAGGTACTGATGCCGTGAAGTGGCGCCCGGCCGTCGGGCTGATCCTTGGGGCGGGGGTCCTCGCGGCCACGCTGGTCTATGCCGGTGCGGACGCTGTGGGACGCACGCTGGAGGGCCTGCACCTCACCGGGCTCCTCCTCATCGTGCTGGCGCACCTGCCGATCATTGCGCTCATGGGGCTCGCCTGGTACCTCGCCTCGGGCACCCCACGTACGGCGTCCGCGCGCAGGTTCATGTGGGCGCGCCAGGTACGCGATGCCGCGGCGGAAACGCTACCCTTCTCGCAGATCGGCGGCTTCGTGTTCGGCGTGCGCGCACTGCGCGTGAGCGGCCCTGCGGCCCTGCGCGGCGTGCTGTCGATGAGTGTCGATCTGGTCATTGAGCTCGGCGCGAAGCTTCCCTATGTGCTCGCGGGAGGCCTGACCCTCTTTGCGCTGGCGCCGCACTCCGGGCTCATGCGGCCGCTCGCGCTCGGCCTCATCGTGACCGCCCTTGCGGTGATCGCCCCGATACTGGCGCGGCGCCGCCTCGGCAACGCCCTCGAGCGCCTCATCCGCAGGGTCTCGCAACGATTGCCGGTGCTGGCCTCGCTTCGGCAGCTGAATCTCGACGGTGACGTCAACGCCGTTCTCGATGACATCCTGCGGCACCGGGGGCGGCTGGCATCGGGGCTCTCGCTCCATGTGTTGTGTTGGTTCCTCGGCGCATTGGAGGTGTGGCTGATCTTCGAGCTCCTGGGTAAGCCGGTGAGCCTTCCTCAGGCGCTCGTGGTCGACAGCGTCGTGGCCGGGCTCAGGACCTTCGTCTTCATGGTGCCGGCCGCCGCCGGTGTGCAGGAGGCGAGCTACGTGCTCGCCTGTGCGGTGTTCGGCATTGCGCCTGCCGCTGCCGTTGCCGCCTCCCTCGCCCGCAGAGCGCGCGACCTGACGCTCGGTGCGGCGACCCTCGCCATCGCTTTCGGCACGGACCGCGCCCTCACTCGCGGCCCGAGAGAGACCTCCTGCCGGTCGTGATCTGCCACCAGAGCACCCAGTCACCGGCGAGACTGAACCAGGGCTGGCGGAAGGTGGCGGGCGTATTGCGCTCGAAGAAGAAATGCCCGACCCAGGCGAATCCGTAGCCGATGACCGGGGCTGCAACCAGCACGAGCGGCCGCCTCGTCAGGATCGCAGTCAGCACCACGAGGATGACGAGCCAGCTGCCGATGAAATGCAGCAGTCGGCAGATCGGATGCCGATGCTCGCCGAGATAGTGCTCGTAGAAGAGCGCGAAGGGATGGATCCGTGTCGCCGGCATTCGCCCGCCTCGATGCCGGTCAGGATTTCGAGTGAAAATTCGCGCGTACCACAGCGTGCGCGCTGCGGTCATTTCGAGCCACGGTCATCCCCTCCACGCTCCAGGGTCTTCAGATAGTCATCGAGCCGGTCCAGGCGGCCTTCCCATTCGCGGCGCCTGGCGCTGATCCATTGCTCTGCCCGGCTCATCGCCTGCGGCTCGATCGCGCAGGCGCGGGTGCGGCCGGCCTTGCGGGTGCGGATGAGTCCGGCCGCCTCGAGCACGCCGAGATGCTGCATCGCTGCGGGCAGCGACATCGGCAGGGGTTTGGCCAGCTCACTCACCGGGGCGGGTCCACGCCCCAGCCGTTCGAGAATGGCGCGGCGGGCCGGATCGGCGAGAGCGTGGAACAGGCGGTCCAGATCCTGAGAACGGTTAAGCACGGGGATGAGTATGAGTCCGCCTGACACTGAAGTACATACATAACTATCAGCGCGGTTGCGAGATAAAGAACATTAGTATTAGTATGTAAGTTGCTAATTTATATGGTATTGCATGAAGCGTGACCGCATCGGTACAATTTGGCGCATTCCGGCCCGTCAATTCGGTACAGCCACAAGAACGAGGGCCCTGACATGCCGACTCTGATCGCTGCGTGCGTCTATTTCCTGCTGATTCATTTCGGCATCTCCGGAACCCGTCTGCGCGATGCTCTCACCGCTAAGCTCGGCGAGGGCGCGTACCGGGGCCTCTTCTCGCTCGCCTCGCTGATCGGCATTGCGTGGATGATCTACGCCTACCGCCGCGCTCCCCTCATCCCCACCTGGGGACTGGAATTGGGATTGCGGCCGGCGGCCTACGTGTTGGTCTTCATCGCGTTCTTCTTTGCGGTGATCGGGATTCTGACGCCGAGCCCGACCAGGGTCGGGATGGAGTCGCGGCTCGACCCGCAGGGCGCCCGCGGAATGGTGCGCATCACGCGCCATCCGTTCCTCTGGGGGGTGGCTCTCTGGGCCGCCATCCACCTCGCGCTCAACGGCGATGTGGCCTCGCTCATTCTCTTCGGCACGCTGCTCGTACTCGCCCTCGGCGGCCCGGCCTCGATCGATGCGAAGCGGCGCCGTAAGTTTCCCGAAGGGTGGCAGAAGTTCGCGCAGGTCACCTCCAGCGTGCCGTTCGCTGCCATTGCGCGCGGTAGCAACCGCCTGGGACCTGCGCTGGCGGAGATCGGAGCCTGGCGGCTGCTCGCCGTCCTTGCGCTCTACGCGCTCGCGTTCTACCTGCACGGACGGGCGGGGCCGCCGCTCGTCTGATCGCTCGAACCGCAATTTTTCCCAAGCGGGGGGATCCTCATCGGGACTATGGTCAGCTCATGAGCTCCAACACTGCCTTCCCCCTCGAAGGGGGCTGCGACTGCGGCTCGATCCGTTATCGAATGGAGACCGCGCCGCTCATCGTGCACTGCTGCCACTGCCGCTGGTGTCAGCGCGAGACCGGCACCGCTTTCGCGCTCAATGCGCTTATCGAGGCGGAGCGCCTGATCCACCTGAAAGCAGAGCCCGAGGTCATCGACACCCCTTCACAGAGCGGTAACGGACAGAGGATCGCCCGCTGCCCGAATTGCCGCATTGCCGTGTGGAGTCACTACGCCCCTGCGGGGCCGATCATCCGCTTCGTCCGCGTCGGGACGCTCGACACTCCGGACGTCCTCAGTCCGGACGTTCATATCTTCACGGCCTCGAAGCAGCCCTGGGTGATCCTGCCGCAGGACGTGCCGGCGGTTCCGGCGTTCTATGAGATCGAGCGCCAATGGTCGGCGGAAAGCCTGACGCGGCGTCTCGCCTACCTGCCGCAAGTGAAGGCCTACCGGGCGGCGCAACGCGGTTGATCGGCCTTGCGGCCGCAGCCGCTCGCAAGGCGCCCGTGACCGGGCATGGCGTTTGCTCCGTGGGCGGAACCGTGGCCATCCGCATCGCCCAGGTCTATCCGCACGCCGATATCCCGCTACCGCATGCGCGGCTCTACGACGCGCTCGCGATCGTCAACTACGAGCTCGGCCGGCGTCTGGCGCGGCGCAATGAGGTCATAACCTATCCGAAATGGCTGCCCGGTGAGCGCCAGATCGAGCGCCACGAGGGCGTAACTTACCGGCGCATTCCCGAGGGCATCGATCGAGCGCTGAACGGCCTCAAGATTCTCGATGCCACCGGGCTCCTCAACCGCCGCCGGCCCTTCAGGCTGGGCCCCTTCTACTACGCGCACTACGCGCGTGAGGTGGCCCGCGACATCCGCGAGCGTGGCTGCGACCTCGTTCATCTGCACACCATCTCCAACTTCATCGGGCCGATCCGCCGCGCCAATCCGCACGCGCGGATCGTCCTGCACATGCACGATCACTCACTCGCCGACTTCGATCCCGAGGTGATCGCACCGCGGCTCGAAGAGGTGGCGCTGGTCCTCGCCTGCAGTCAGTACGTTGCAGAGGAGATCCGGCGACGCTACCCTGCCGCCGCCGGCCGCTGTCATGCGCTCTACAACGGAGTCGATCACCGCTTCCTCGAAGTCACCCCGGATCCGGCCGCCTCGCGCACCGTGCTCTTCGTGGGCCGCCTCTGCCCCGAGAAAGGCGTGCATGTGCTGCTTTCGGCGATGGACGAAGTGTCGCGGTCGCATCCACATGCGAGCCTGAGCCTGGTGGGTCCGCTCGATGTGGCGCCCAAGGACTTCGTGGATCCACATGACTGCGATCCGATCTTCAGCGGCCTGGAGCGCTACTACCGTCACCCGGGGTCCTACTACGACCTCATCTGCCGCCAGGTGAGCGCGCTCGGTGGCCGTGCATTCCTCCACGGCCGCACGCCGAACTCAGAGATCAGCTCGCACTACGCGCGGGCTGGCATCTTCGTCTTCCCCTCGCTCTGGCACGAGCCGTTCGGCATCCCCGTCGTCGAGGCGATGGCCGCCGGCCTGCCGGTGGTTGCAACACGGGCCGGTGCCCTGCCCGAGGTGGTGGTGGACGGCGAGACGGGCATCCTGGTGGAACGCGGCGACAGCGAGGGACTGGCGGCAGCTATCTCCAGATTGCTTTCGGACGGGCATCTGCGCGAGCGAATGGGTGCCGCCGGTCGGGAGCGCGTGCGCCAGCTCTTCACCTGGGAGCGCAGCGTCGCCCGGCTCGAAGAACTTTACGAGAGCTGCCTCCAGGGCACTGCCCCCGCTGTCCCCGGGCCCGCCGTTGGCGCGCGACACATCGCCCAGACGGCATAGGCTGGCTGGAACGCGCCGGCGGTTCGCCGGTCGAACTCGGTACCGAGCCGAGCTCGAGCCTTTACCGAGGACGCATCGTGGATTACCAGACTGCCGAGAACCAGGCCATCCAGCTGCAGCAGCAGGCCGATCAGGTCGGCCAGAGCGTCAAGGCGCTCGCCGAGAAGCTGCAGTCCAAAGTGCCCGATGCGGCGCTTGCGCGCGAGCTGATGCTCGATCTGCGCGAGACGGCGCTCGCCATTCAGCGGCAGAACCAGTCGGCGCTCATGCTCATCCAGCAGATGGCGGAGTACATCCACTCGCTCGAGACTCACGTGAGCTCGCTGCCGCAGGCCTATCCGAATTATCCGGCCTATCAGACCCGGGGCTGGGCGGCCCAGCCCTACGCGGGCAGCGGCGGCGGATTCATGAGCAATGTCGTGTCCGGGCTCGGCCTCGGCGCCGGGTTCGGGCTCGCGAGTGATCTCGTGGGCAGCATCTTCAACCGCTGGTGAGCCCCGCCTAGAACGAGTATTTCAGCTGCGCCTGCACCTCGCGGCCGAAGATCGGCCGGGCCATCTCGACGCCGGTTGAGATGCCGGAGGTGAGGCTACGGGAGTTGCCCTCGGTCAGTCCCACCTCATTGGTGAGGTTGGTGCCCTGAAGTCGCGCTTCGAGGTGCGGTCCGATGTCGCCCACCAGGCCGGCATCGAGCGTGGTGTAGGACGGGAGCACCTGCGTGTTCTCCGGATCGGAGTAGCGCAGATCGACGTAGCTCACGGTCGCGAACGCCTTGAGCTCGCCCCACGGCATGGGCATGGTGTACTCCGGCGTGAATCTCACCTGCAGGCTCGGCTGGCGCTGCAGGATGTTGCCGTCGTTGTCGAATCCGCCCTCGCCGAGCCCGGCGAAAGAGCTGAAGTGGGTGTAGACGGAATGCTGCCAGTCACCCGTGAGCCCGACGCTCAGGCGCTCCATCGGAAACCAGTCCGCCTGGAAGTCCATTCCCCAGGAGCGCGCGCCAAAGTTGGCGGTGACCTGCGTACCGTTGCCGAGAAACGCCTGGAACGGGACTCCGCGGAAGAGCCGATGGAAGGCGTCTATCGATACATAGAGGAATTCGGTCTGCACCTTGTAGCCGAGCTGGTAGTTCTCGATCTCCTGGGACGCGGGTGCGCCGTCGCGCAGGTCATCGAAGCTCGGGAAGTGGATGCCGCCGTTGATACGCCCGTAAACGCTCATGTGCCGGTTGATCTCGTAGTTCACCCCCGCACTCCATGACCCCAGTGTGTGGTCGTATGCGGCCGGCTGCCACTCGCCGTTCGCTACGTCAGTGTCGTTGTTGTAGAGGGTGAGCGGGTTGGCGTCGAGGTCCATCATCGAGGTGCCTTCGACGATGCCGTCGATGACCTCATTCTCGGCTCGATACTCGGCGTCGAGCTGCCAGCGTCCGATGCGCCACTGGTCGGAAAAGAAGATCGCGGCGTTGCGGCCATCGAAGCGGTCGACGAGGGCATAGAACGCGCCGCTCAGGATCCCGTTCTGAGTCACCTGGGCCACAGGTCCCCTCGAGCCCGCGGCGGTGTAGAGCGACACGTCGATGAGCCGCGCATTCGGCGCAGCGGTCATCAGCTCGTCGTTGCCGAGGTACCAGGTATCGTCCGAGGAGTAGCTTGCGAAGTACCCGCCGAGCGTCGCGCTGTTGCCGGGGAAGAGCGTCCGGCTGAAGCGCAGATCATCGGTGAACGCGCGGATCGTCTTGTCCACGATCCAGAAGCCGAGCGATACCACCTCGGTAGCCGGCCCTGTCGCGGGACCCGCCCCCACGAGTGTCGCGCTCCCGCTGGTAAACGGAGCTGCGCCCGTCGCCGCCATCGCCTGAGGATCGGCATTGGTGCTCGCGATCTCATCTGCGATGAAGCTGCCCAGCGTCTGCGGCGAGAAGTTGTTGAAAAGTGCCCGCGTCGGCATGTGCCCTGCCGTGTAGCTCATCACGTTGCTGACTCTCCAGGAGCCGAGTGTCAGATCGAGATCGCTGCCGAAGAAGCGGACATCGGAGCCACGTCCGTTGGCCAGATCCGCGCTGATCGTGCCTGGCGTGCACCCGGGGACGCCGCACGGAAACTCCTCGACGCTGATGCCGCGCGTTGCATTGCCTGCAAAAGTGCCGGTGAGCGGATCGAATCCCGGGAAGGCCGATATCGTGCGGCCATCGTCGCTCACCGCGACCGGCACGTCGGTGATGAAGAGATTCTTGTCATGGAGCTGGCGCGCCCAGAGAAGGAGGCTCCCGGCCGCCATCGGATGGAACAGCGTCTCGGTGAGCTGTCCGCCCTCATCCGCGGGAAACTGTGGCTTACGGATGCCGTCCGACACGCGATAGAAGCCACCGATGCTGGCGAGCCAGTCCGGCGTCAGCGGCCCGCCGAAGTATCCATCCAGCCGGTAGAGTCCCTCATCTCCCAGGGTCAACGCGACATCACCGTGCGGTGTCGCCGTGCCGTGACGCAGGATCATGTTGATGGTGGCGCCGATCTGCCCATTGGAATAGACGACGGACGGACCGCCCTGGACGACCTCCATCCTCTCGATGGTGTCATCGAGGCGCAGGAGCGAGGAGTTGTCCATGAACGACAGGGTCGCGGCCGGATACACCGGCGACCCCTCGATCTGATAGGTGACGAACGGCGCATCGCCGCCGCTCGGAAAGCCTGCGACTTCGATGTTGGCGCCGGTCTCACCGCCGCTCGATTCCGCCCAGAGGCCCGGCACGATCTTGAGAAGGTCGGCCGCACTCGAGGGCAGCGCCAGGTGAATCTGCTGCAGGCTGGCGGAGCTCACCGGAAAGCTGGCATTGAGGAGCCTCACACCCCGGACCTCGGCCGTTCCGGTCACGACCACCTCCTGCAGGCTCTGGTAGCTCGGGGCGCTCTGCGCCTGGGCGGGCGCCGCGCCGCGCCGCCCGTTGCCGCCAAAGACCTTGCCTGCGCGTGCGAGGAGCCCGGCGATCCGATTCAACATCCCGGGCGGTCCGCCCGCAGGGCCGGCCGCGGCTACGGCGCCGGAACCGGCGCCCTGCGATGAGCGCTCCGGGGAGACGGGCTGGCCCCCTGCTCCGGCCACCTGGCTCGGCGACTCGACGATCGCGATGGCCGAGGGGCTCACCTGCCTGAAGCTGAGGCCGGTGCCGCCGAGAAGCGCACCCAGTGCCGAGGTGACTGTGAGATTGCCGTGTACGCCGGGCGTGCGGACCGAGGCGACCAGGGTCGATGAGAAAAGCAGCGTCACGTCGGCCTGGCGCGCAAATTCGTTCAGCGCCACGTCGACCGGCTCCGCCGGAATGTCGAATCGCCTTGGAGCCTCGGCAGCCTGCGCCCGGGGACAAGCAACCCCGAGGAGCAGGCTACCGAGCAGAAGGATCGCCGCAGGCCAGCCGCGCACGACCGTGCTGAGGGTACCCATGAGAGTGGACAAAAATACGCTACTCCACGCGAGGATGTGAGGCTCGTGAGTCCTGCACTCGCGTAGGATGGGTCTGAGGCGATCGGACCTGTGGTGCGACCGCCACGGCTGCAGCCCGTGGGAGCAGAGGCGAGCAGCGAGAGCGCCTAGCGCGGCGCGATGTACACGGTCTCTGGACTCGCCCGGCTCACCCGCACCGGCAGAGCCGCCTGCAGCGCCTGGAAGAATCCTGGCACGTCACCCGTTCGGAAGCGACCGCTGATGCGCAGCGAGCCCACCCTGGGCCCGCTGAGCACAATGCGCTCGCTCGTGTAACGCCCGACCTCGGCCACCGCCTCGGAGAGCGGCTCGCCCTCGAAGACCAGCGCCCCGTCGCGCCACGCGAGCTCGTCGGCCACCCGGTGCGGGCTCACCGTCATGACCTTGAGGTCAGGACCAGCGATCGAGAGCTGCTGTCCCGCACTCAGCGCCCTCACCCAGCCGGTGTCGCTGCCGCGCGCGTCTGCGGTTTCTGCCTGGGGTGCAGCCCCGGGCCCGTGTACTTCCACCCGTCCTTCGTTGACGAGGACATCGACGTCCCGGTCCGAATGCACGCGCACCTCGAACTGCGTTCCGACGTCACGGATGAGCGCATCGCCCGCATGCACGAAGAACGGCCTCGTCGCCTGATGAACGACGTCGAAGTGCGCCTCACCCCTGCGCAGATAGATATCGCGACGCCCGGCGGTAAACCTGACCGCGAGCAGTGTGTTGGTGTTGAGTGTGACCTGGGAGCCGTCCGCCAGCCTCGCGTGGCGCTGCTGACCGACCGCCGTCGACATGACCTCGATGCCGGGGCGGCGTGCCATCCAGAGTGCTGCCCCGAGGGCCGCCACGAGCACCGCGGCCGCAGCCGCTCTCCAGTACCCATGCCATCTTCGCGGGGCCGGCGCCGGAGGTTGCAGCATGGCACTGCGAGCGGCCTGGCTCGCGAGCGCGGCGATGCTCTCATCCTGGTCCCGCTCCGCCAGCCGGTCGAGCGCACTCCAGGTCCTGCTCAGCTCCTCGAAGGCGCGCCGATGCCGCGGATCATCGCGCAGCCATGCATCGAGCTGCGCGCGCTCGTCGGCACCGAGGCTGCCGGAGTCGATTCGCCAGGTCCAAACCGCCGCCTCGTTCTCGATCTGCGTGCGTGTCTTCAGTCTCACGATCTCGCTCATCTGGATTCTCCGTCCCTGGCCTGTCGCCGCTGCAGGAGCTCATGGGAATCAACTTCCAACCCCTCGAGCAGTCCCAGGCTGCGCAGCCGGTCACGGCAGCGCAGCAGCCCTTTGGCTACGTGCTTCTCGATCGTGCTGTGGGAGAGTCCGAGCACCTCGGCAATCTCGGCGTGGGAGAGCTGATACACCTTGCGCAGTACGAACACCCGGCGGCACAGCGGCGGCAGGCTGTCGACCACCGCACAGAACGACTCGAATCGCCGCCGCAGGTCGGCCTGCTCATCCGGCTCGGCCTCTTGAGAAAAGACGTTCAGCGGCTCGAAATCCGCTACGTCATCGGTGGCATGACTGACTCTCTGGCGCGCGCGATCGACGGCCAGATTGTGGGCGATGCGAAAGAGCAACGCCCGCGGCGAGTCCACGACCTGACCGCTCGGCAGGGCGCATACACGCACGTACGCCTCCTGCACCAGATCATCGATGTCATCGGTGGCCCCGACGAATTTTCGCAGGTATTGCCGTAGCGCAGCCCGGTGGCTGAATACCTGGTCCAACAGCCGTTTGCGACGTTCATCGGCCATTGTCGTTCGTCCCCTTTCGCGCGTCATTGGAGAAACGCCGGACGCTCGTAGTGTACGCGCAACGCCGGGGGCGCGTCCCGGGATAGCGGAGGCCGTGGCCTCGACGGCATCGCCAGCGCGGCTATAGTGGTCATCCCATGCCCATCTACACGATCATCGCCGCGGTCATCACTGTCGTCGCGCTGAGCGGCTACGCGAACTACAAGCTGGTGCACCTGCCGGATACCGTGGGCATCACGGCCGTGGCCCTGCTCATCTCGGCAGCGACGGTGGCCGTCGGGCAGGTGGTGCCGCAGGTCAGCGCGTGGGGGCAGCTCGCCGTGCGCGGCCTCGATTTCCCGAACCTGGTATTTCATGGGCTGCTCGGCCTCCTGCTCTTCGCCGCAAGCCTGCACGTCGATGTCGTTGCCCTCGCCCGCGCCCGCTGGCTTCTCATCCTGCTCGCCACCGTGGGGGTCATCGTCTCGACCGTGCTGGTCGGACTCGCGTTCTTCTATGTGGCGGGCTGGCTGGGCACGCCCCTCTCGCTCCTCGAGAGCTTCATCTTCGGCGCCCTCATCTCGCCGACCGATCCGATCGCCACCCTGGGCCTTCTGCGCAAGGCGGGCGTTCCGCCCTCGCTCCTCACCAAGATCACCGGCGAGGCGCTGTTCAACGATGGCACGGGCGTCGTGCTGTTCGTGCTGCTGCTGGGCATCGCAGGGAGCATGCATGGCGGAGGGCCCGTTGCGCCTGCCCCGGGAGCGGGCCGCGTGGCCGTGATGTTCTTCCAACAGGTGCTGGGCGGTGGCTTGTTCGGGCTCGCGGTCGGCTACGTCGGCATTCTCATGCTGCGCGGTGTCGATAGTTACACGGTGGAGACGCTGATTACTCTGGCCATGGCGATGGGCGGGTATGCCGCAGCAGAACGCCTGGGAGTCTCCGCGCCCATCGCCGCGGTCGTGATGGGCCTGGTGGTAGGCAGCGGACGCCAGTACGCGATGTCGGAGCTGACCCGGGAGCGGCTCTTCATGTTCTGGGATCTCGCGGACGATCTCCTGAACCTGATTCTTTTCGGCCTGGTAGGCCTCGAGCTGACCGCGCTCGCCGGTACGATCAGAGACTATCTCATCCCCGCCGCGGCAGCCTTGCCGATCGTGCTGATCGCGCGTTATGTCAGTGTGGGCGTGCCGATCGCGCTGCTGCGCCGCTTCCAGCGCTTCGAGCCGCACACCGTGAAACTCATGACCTGGGCGGGCCTGCGCGGTGCGCTGTCGATCGCGCTCGCCCTGTCACTCGCCGAGAGTCGGGCCAAGGCGCTGATCGTCACCGCGACCTATGTGATCGCGATCTTCAGCATCCTCGTTCAGGCCACGACGGTCTAGCCACTGGCACGAAAATGGATCGGACAGAAGAGCCCTGCCTAGGTCCAACCGCCCCCATCGCCGCCGCCACCCCCATCGTCCCAACCGCCACCCCCGCCGGTGCCGTCGTCCCATGAGCCGGGGTCGTTGAGGCCGAAGTCCTGTCCACCCATGTCAGCGTTGGGATCGGGCGCCTGTGCGGCCTGTGCCGGTGGGACGAAGCCGCCGCTTGCGGCGCTTCTGCCGCCGCCCATCATGTGCTCCACCAGCTCTTCACCCGCGGCGACGCCGGCGCCCAGAGCGAGACCCGAGGCGACACTGCCCATGATTCCGGGGCCGCCGCCGGGCATGTAGCCGCCCGGATAGCCGGCCGGGCCGCCATAGCCGCCGGGGGGTACGCCGGGAGGAAGGCTACCGGGGTAGTTGGGATATCCCATGGCCGCCGCGCGCCGCCGCAGCACGAGCCAGAGCACCACCGCCGCGCCGATGAGGAAGAGGAAGAGGCCGAAGCGCGATGAATGGCCGATGACGCGTACCGGCGGCATCTGCGTGAAGGTCGTGATCGGGGACTCTCCGAGCTGCTGCTGCAGCTCCTCGACCGCGCGGGGATCCTTCGAGGCGAGATTGGGGTCGAGCGATTCGGCGGTCTTGAGCTCCGTGCGCGCGGCCCCGTAGTTGCCGGCGCGGGCATCGATCTCCGCAGCCACGAAATGCGCCCGTCCGCTCTGCGGGTGGTCGCGCAGTACCTGCGCAATCATCTGCTGGGCTTCGGCCAGATTGCCGCTGCGGGCCGCCTGATAGACCTGGTCCGGGGTCGGGTCGGCCGCGAGGGCGGGCAGGAGGCAGGCGACCATCAGCAGGCCGCCGAGCGCCAGGGTGAATCGCTTTCGCATGGCAGTAAGCTCCCGGTTCGGGACCCTGCGCAGGGTCCGAGCCATTTGGGCAGCCGGCTCCAGCCGGGGTTCCGGTCCTCATTCTGGGGATGTACGGCCGGCCCTACAAGCCTTGTCCGCCGGATTATTGAGCCCCTGCGGAGTCACCGCTCCCGGCTGGACCCGACCGCCCGCAAGGGCGCGGGAGAGGCGCCATCGCGCGTGACAGGGGCGCTCTGCGCCCCGCGCTCGCGCGGGGGAATCGCCCCACGGAGCCTGCGGCCACCCTTTTGGCCCGGCCGCGCCAGCGGGAGCGCGCGTGGAAAGGGGTCAGACTTCGGCAGGTAGATCCGTACCGTCGTCCCCCTCCCCGGCTCGCTCGAGATCCGCACGTGTCCGCCCGACTGCTGGGCAAAGCCGGCCACCTGCGAGAGGCCGAGGCCCGTGCCATGACCCGGCTCCTTGGTGGTGAAGAAGGGCTCGCACGCCCGGGCAGCGACCTCGGGCCCCATGCCCGTTCCGGTATCGGAGACGGCGATCATGACGTACTGACCTGCAGCGCGCGGGCCTCTGGCGTTGGTGGAGAACTCATCGAGCATGGCGTTCGCCGTCTCGATGGTGAGCAGGCCCGCCTGCGACATCGCATCGCGGGCGTTGATCGCGAGATTGAGCAGCGCAGTTTCGAGCTGCCCGGCATCGGCCGCCACGTCCCAGATGCCAGCGCCCAGCACGGTCTCGATCGTGATCCGCTCACCGAGGGAGTGACGCAGGAGCTCGGTCACCTGCACCACGAGTCCGTTGGGATCGATCGGCCGCAGGTCGAGCGGCTGACGGCGCGAGAACGCCAGCAGCTGGCGCGTGAGTGCGGTGGCCTGGTCGGCGCTGCGGCGGATCATGTCGAGAGAGCGGCGCGTATCGGCCTCAGGCCCCTCGCGCTGCACGATGTCGAGGGAATTGCGGATCACGTGCAGCAGGTTGTTGAAATCGTGTGCGACGCCGCCGGCGAGGATGCCCAGCGCCTCCATCTTCTGAGCATGGGCGAGCGCCGCGGCCTCTTCCCCGCTGCGCGGCCGTCGCGCCACGCTCTGGCGGTGCGCCAGCTCATTGATCGAGGCCTGCTCGCGCTCGTGCAGCACCGAGGCGCCGAGCAGCACCGCGCCGATGAGGCAGACCAGCGAGCCCAATGCGATCAGATCGCCGGTGAGATGGGAGCTGGGATCGAGCGCCAGCCGCAGTCCTGCGCCTTCCAGGGCGAGCGATGCGGGCACTGTCAGCGCCAAACCAACACACAACCACAGGCCTGGGCTGCGAACGTTGCCGCTCATCGTCATCATGACGCCTCCTCCTCAGACCCTCCGGAAAATGCCGGATGACATATCTCATCCCAATTGTGATCCAGGTCGCAAGCTGTCGTTCTTTAGAGTCAGTGGCGACTGGTGGCTGTGTCCGCTTGGCAACACCCGGCATTGGGTATGCATCAGCACGCTTGACTTGCGCGTCTCGACATGGAGCAGAATGCAGTGCGAGCCGCGCCGCAGGAGGCGGAAATGCCGGGGGTGCTCGAGCGCTCGGCCGTTCAGTGGAATCCCGCGGGCATCGCGTGCCTGTGCACGCCCGATGACCAACAGACTGTCACGGGTCAACGCATCGTCGGCAAGTCTGACGGGCTTGCCGCCGAACGCCTCGGACACGGCCCGCTCGAGGTCCGCGCGGCTCGCCGCGCTGGCGTGAACGATCACGGCCGGATGCCCCGGCGCCGCCGGCCACGCGCGGCAAGCCGGTAACGCTATCAGCGCGAACACCAACAGCGTGCCGGGCCGCCGCACGGCCCGCTTTCGCGGGTGGCGGTGGTCCGGGAAGTGCTTCATGCGGGGCTACCTGCGCAGGATGCGCATCTGTCTCAAAGGTGAGCGGACGAAGATCCGCTCGAGCAGCTGGTGCTGTGTCAGGGTCGCAGGCGGTGCAGTGCCGGTCGGCGGCGACGGACAGGTGGCGGCTGCGGGGTTGGCGAGATACGCCAGCGCCACGTGCAGCCGGTCCTCCGCAGGGTCGCCGAGCGCATGGTCGAAATCATCCGCCACCGAGCAGCCCGGCACGGATACGCCGGCCGCAGGGCTGGTATTCGCGGGCGAGAAGCCATCGCCGTAGTCGCCGAATCCCTTGGCATTGACGCCCTGGAACTCGATCGAGAAGTACGTCGTGCCGCAGTTGTCCTGCGGATAGAAGCCATAGGGCTTGCCGCAGGTCTTCGAGCCGATCTGATAAACGGTGACCCCGACTCCCTCGAGGCTGTTGATGATGGACTCGCTCGCCGAGCAGGTGTCGGTACCGGTGATCACCGCCACGCGCATGAGGTTCAAGGTGGGCAGCGGCTGGCCGGCGGTCGTGGAAAAGCCCTGTGTCGTATTGTGGAACAGCGTCGGAGTGAGCGGCTGCTTGGTCACCGGATTGGTGGTGCTGTACTGATTGTTGAACTGCTGCAGCTCGAAGGTCTGGCCGGCAGTCTGCGCGCCGCCGATCATGTAGCCGAGCTCGCTCGCGATATCGAGGAGGCCGCCGCCGTCGTAGCGCAGATCGAGCACGAGGTCCGAGATTCCTTTGGCCTTGAGATCATTGATTGCGGCGATCAGCTCCGATTCCGCGGTGGCGATCTGATCGTTGTAGAGGATGTAGCCCACGGTGTTGCCGAGAGGACCGGTGACGGTCTTCTCCACGAGAACCGGCGTCGTGGTCTCGTTGACCGATGTCAGCGTGACCGTGCGGATGGCGCCCGAGCCCGGATCCTGCACCGTGAAGGTATGGGTCTCATTGGCACTCGCCGGCTCGAGGCCGGCATTGATGGTGTTGAGGCTCGTCTGGTCCGTCGCATTGACGACATCGGCGCCATCCACGGTAAGTACCGTGTCACCACGCATCAGGTTCTGCGAGGCCGTCGTGCTCGGGAGATTGGCCTCGAGATAAGCGAGCCGGACGCTTCTCGGCGGGGTGGCCGCAATGATCTCCCACTGCAGGCCGTAGCTGGCCTCCACGCCCTGCTGCGACAGCGCATCCCAAACCGATGTCGGGTAGGTGAAGTGGAACCGGTCCTTGGGGGCGCCCGATGCCGTGGTCTGCATCGTCTTCATGAGTTGGAAGTACTGCGCAGTGGTGCTGGTGAGCGAAGGATCGGCGTCCGTCACCTCGTCGTACCAGAAGTAGAGCTCGTGGGTCCAGGAGCGCAGCCAGTTGTTCTCATCGAGAGTCGAGCCCGGGCGGTCCGAGGTTCCCGAGCGCGGTGCGGCGCATAGCGCCTGGAATTTCGACGACGGCTGAAAAACGCCCGGAGTGAACCCGGTCCCGCCGTTGCCGGAGCCCCCGCCCCCTCCGCAGCCGTATAGGGCGGTGAGCGCCGCCAACGGCAGGACCCAGCGGGCAGTGCGCGATCGTGCGAGCTTCGACATCCGTGACTTCCTCCGGGACTGGATCATATTGCCGTCACCCTTGGGTAGGCGTGCGGCATATCTCGGTTCTATTGGGCGCTGCGGAAATATAGCCTAACCCTACAGCAACGCAATTGCCGCCGGGTCAGTTGACAAGGTTGGAGGCTGTCGCGGAAGGCAGAGTGACGACGGTCGTCGAGTTGGCAGTCACCGAGACGCTTCCCTGCACCATCCAATGAAGAGCCTGATACCCGCTTTGTCCGCGTACCGCGGCCGGATCGTAGAGATCGTAATTGCAGGTGGCGGCGAGCGTGTAGCTGCCCGCCGCCACGAAAGGCATCGAGACCGAGGACTGCGAGGGCGCGGCCGGCTGGAAGTCGACGAGGTCCGCTCCGCCGCCGTTCTGCGGGGTCGCCGAGTCCCCTGAGAAGAGGAAAACGCCCGGATTGCACTCACTTGCCGGTATTGTGGCACCGAGCTGCTGCGCGGCGATGGCCCCAAAATCGACGATTGCTGTGAGCGTGCCCACCTGCGACTGATTCTCCAGGCGCAGCGCCGGGACGAGGAGGTAGTTCTGCCCGTCAGTGGTCCCGGTGACCGACTGGCGAAGGTCGAACTCGATGATGAGCTGCAGCGGCTGGCCCCTGACCACAGTGAAGGGCGTGAGGAGCTTCAGTCCCGTCTCCGCGCCGGTCGGGATGTAGAGCGGATACTGCGCGCCGGTATTGAGCGTGATGAACGACTCTCCCTGGGTATCCTTGTCGGCGAGCACATCGAGCTGCATCCAGTCGTAATTGCCCGCCGGCACGGCCTCACTCTGCAACAGCGCTCCGGTCAGCCCGTTCTGCAGCGTCAGGAGATCGATCGGCCGCGGACTCGGGAACTTGATGCTGACGGTGCTGCCCTTGGTGTTGTGCAGGTCGACGCCGGTGAAGTCGATCACTACCGAGGTGGCGTTGTCGACGGGCGTGTCGGTCAGATTGACGCTCACCGGAGCCGAGCAGGCCCCCAGGGCCGCGGTCGTGAGAAGGAGCGCAGCGAACCTCGTGTCGTACGCCATCGGACGGGCCTCGATGACAGATGCTTTCCCGTGGTGACGGCTCAACTATAAGGAACGATGTGCCAAATGGCGAGCGTCACCCGGGGGTGCCGGATCATGCACCCAGCATGGACAGCACATATTGCTTGGCGGCGCGGCACGCTGCCTCCACGGAGGCGCCCCCTGCGAGGCCTGCAGCGATAGCTGATGCCAGAGCGCATCCGGTGCCGCGGCATTGACCCTCCATGCGGGGCGAGGAAAGCCAGATGGGCGCCCCTTCAGAGGCGAGCAGCAAGTCCACCGCTTGGGGGCCCGCGCCATGTCCACCTTTGAGCAGCACCGAGCGGGCGCCTGTTGACAGGAGCGTCCGAGCCTGCGCCATCAGCGCCTCCGGGCTCGCCGCGGGCGATGCTCCGCAGAGACTCGCAGCCTCGGGGACGTTGGGTGTCAGCACGGCTGCGCGCGGCGCGAGCCGCGCGAGCATCTCAGCCCGCCCCGCCTCATCGAGCAGCACTCCACCGGATGAGGAGAGCAATACCGGGTCGAGCACGATGGGTATCGAGCCGTTTCGGGGTAGGGCGTCGGCAACGGCTCTCACGGTCGCGGCAGTGCCCAACATTCCGATCTTGATGGCGCCGAGACTCGTGGTATCGAGCGCCGTGAGGATCTGAGCGCGCACGAGATCGGGCGGAATATGGTGAATGCCTACTACCTCGCCGTGCGTCTGCGCAGTCACCGCGGTGATGGCGCAGAGCGCGTGCGCCTCCAAATCCGCCAGCACGCGCAGATCGCGCACGATGCCGGCGCCGCCGCTCGAGTCGGACCCCGCGATCACGAGGACTGCGGGTCGTCTGCCCATCGGCTCAATCCCCCAGGGCGATCAGCGCCAGATCGGCGCAGCCCACTCGCTGCAGTGCCTGGGCAGCGCGCCATGCCCGAATCCCCGAGCGGCAACAGAGTACGACGCGCGAGGCCGGTGTTGCCGGCAGCCCTGCTCTCTCGATGTCATCCACATTGACGCGCAATGCCCCGGGAAACGGTGACACCGGGGCCTCGGTGAGGCTGCGCAGGTCGATCACGAGATCGGCGCCGCGCACCTCCTCGGGTGCAATGAACCGCAGCGTCGGTGCGGAGGGCTCCCTCGCCGAGGCGAACGAGAAGCCGCTGAAGCGCAGCGTGCGAAAGTCCACGCTGACCAACTGACCGAGAACGCTCGGTGAAAGCTGCAGCAGGATCGAGAGTGTCAGGTGTGCCTGCAGGGTTCCCATGACGCCGACGGCGGTGCCGAGGACGCCCGACTGCGCACAGGATCCGGCCTGGCGCGGCATTTCCGGAAACACCGCACGATAGCTCGGCGCTCCGCCACAGAAAACGCCGACGTAGCCGGAAAGGCCCAGCACCGAGGCGCTGACGAGCGGCTTGCCCTGACGGAAACACTCATCGCTCAGGATGTATGTCAATGCGAGGCTGTCTGCGGCATCGACGATGATGTCGGCGCGCGAGACCCAGGCGGCGGCGTTGGCTGGCGTCAGTCGCTCGATGGCATCTTCGATTTGCACGTGCGGATTCAGCGACCTCATGGCGACGGCTGCCGCGCGCGCCTTCGGCTCGCCGAGATCGCTCATCCGATAGAGCGGCTGGCGGTGCAGGTTGGATTCATCGACGCGGTCGTGATCGAGGATGATCAGGCGCCCTACGCCTGCGGCGCAGAGGTACTGCAGTATGGCGCAGCCGAGCCCGCCGGCGCCGGCCACGAGGACCGTGGCGGCACCGAGGCGCTCCTGGCCTTGGGCGCCGACTTCCGGCAACACCATCTGGCGGGCGTAGCGATCGATCATGCGGGCGCGCCCTGGCTGACCCAAGCGGCCATGTGCCCTTGCGGATCGGGATTCCTCATGATGTCGGTCACGACGGCCGCCGAGTCCGCGCCCGCCGCGAGCACGCCGGGTAAGCGCTCGAGGGTGATGCCGCCGATGGCGATGAGCGGAATGGCGCCGATCCGACGCTTCCACTCGCCGATGCGTCCGAGCCCCTGCGGCGCGAAGGCCATGACCTTGAGCAGTGTCGGGTAGATGGGTCCGAGCGCGACGTAGTCCGGCTCGAGCCCGAGGGCGCGTGTGAGCTCGGCCTCATCGTGCGTGCTGATGCCGATCCGGATACCCGCTCGCCGCAGCGCCGGCACATCCGCAGTATCGAGATCGCCCTGACCCAGGTGAACGAAGTCGCAGCCCTCCTCGAGCGCGAGCTGCCAGTGATCGTTGAGCACGAGCTGGGCGCCCGCACGCGCACAGAGGTCCTGGGACTCGCGGATCTCGGCTCGCAGCGCTTCGCTCGGGCGATCCTTGATTCTGAGCTGTATCAGGCGCACGCCCGCGGGCAGCAGGCGGCGTATCCACGCCGCGCTATCGACGATCGGATAGACACGCGGCAGGCTCATCCGAGGAACGCCTTGCCAATGAGCGGCGTGGAGGGCACCGCCAGATCGCGCGGCTCCATGGGCCCGGCCGCGTAGGCCGCCCTGCCCGCCTCCACGGCCAGCGCGAACGCGCCGGCCATGCCGACCGGATCGCGTGCCTGAGAGACGGCCGTGTTGATGAGGACGGCGTCGAACCCGAGCTCCAACGCCTGCGCGGCATGCGAGGGCACGCCGATTCCGGCATCGACGACCAGGGGTACCTCGGGAAAGCGAGCGCGAAGGGCTGTGAGGCCGAATAGATTGTTGAGCCCGCGTCCGGAGCCAATGGGTGAGGCCCAGGGCATGAGCACACGGCAGCCGGCCTCGAGCAGCCGCTCCGCAACGATGAGATCCTCGGTGGTGTAGGGGAAAACCTCGAACCCCTCGCTGCACAGGATGCGTGCGGCCTCGACGAGACCAAAAACGTCCGGTTGTAGCGTCTCGTCCTCTCCGATCACCTCGAGCTTCACCCAGGAAGTGCCGAAGACTTCGCGCCCCATGTGCGCCGTGGTCACGGCCTCCTTGACGGAGTGGCAGCCCGCGGTGTTGGGTAACACGCGCACGCCGAGATCGCGGACGATCGACCAGAATCCCTGGCCCGCGCGCTCGCCGCCCGACTCCCGCCGCAGCGACACGGTGACGACCTGCGCCCCACTCGCCTTCACGGCCTCTGTCAGGATCGACGGCGATGGGTAGCGCGCCGTGCCGAGGAGGAGGCGCGAGCGCAGCTCCGTGTCGTAGAGTCGCAGCATGGCGTTTTCCTAACCGCCCTGCATCGGCGCCAGGACCTCGATGCGGTCGCCTTCGGCGAGCCGGGAGGCCGGGCGGTCGGCGGCCGGCACGAATTCGCCGTTCACCGCGGTGGCGATCACGGCGCCCCCGTAGCCGAGCTCATCGAGCGCCGCGCCGAGGTCCGCCGCCCCGATCTCACGCGAGGCGCCGTTGACGAGAATCCTCATGTGTCACCTCAGAATGACCTGTCCCGAGCACTTCCTGCGCGGCATGGCGCGCGAGCGCCGGAGCGAGGAGGAAGCCGTGGCGATAAAGACCGTTCACATAGACCGTGCCGCCCACCCGGCAGACGCGCGGCAGATTGTCTGGAAAGGCGGGCCGCACTCCCGTTCCGATCTCCACGATCTCCGCCTCACCGAACGCCGGGTGCAGAGCGTAGGCCGCCCCCAGGAGCTCCAGCATCGAGCGCGCAGTGATGCGGGTCGGCTGATCGCTCTCGATCATGGTTGCACCGATCATGTAGTGCCCGTCACCGCGGGGAACGACGTACACGGGCACGCGCGGATGCAGCACGCGCACCGGTCGTGAGAGGTTGAGCTCGGGGAGCCTGACGACCAACATCTCGCCTTTGACACCGCGTAGATCAGTCAGGGCGTCGCGCGCTGCGAGGCCGCGGCAATCGACGACGGCTGATCCTTCGGCCTCAGCCGTGAGCGCCTGCTCGCGGGCGCGCTCCACGCCGACTGCGAAGCGGATCGGGGCATCCAGCTCGGCGAGTCTGCCGGCGAGCGCGGCCAGCGCTGCGCGCGGATCGAGATGCCCTTCCTCCGGAAAATAGAGCGCCTGGCTGAAGCGGCCGGCGAGATCGGGCTCGAGCGATCCGATCGCCTCCGCCTCGAGCCACTGATGGTGCTCGGTGCGCCGCGCGAACTGCCGCAGCTCGCCGGCATCCCGTCCGTGGGCCACGACCAGGCTCCCATGCCTCACCGTGCCCGGAAATCTCGCGGGCCACCACTCCAGGCTCTCCCGACCGAGGGCGGCGATCAGGGGCTCGGCGCTCTCGCGCTCGCACCAGGGCGCGAGCATGCCGCCCGCGTACCAGGAGCAGCAGGTACTCCCTAAGCGCTCTCCCCGCTCCAACACCTCGACCGCGACGCCGCGCTCGGCGAGCTCCACCGCGCAGGCGAGCCCTGCCACGCCGGCGCCGAGGACGATGGCGCGCATTTCAGGCCGCCGAGTCGCCGGAGGGCACGTAGATCTCACCGCCCGAGGCGCGGAATTTGTCGGCCATCTCCTGCATGCCCTGTTGCTTCGCCTCCGCACGCACCTCGTGCGAGATGCGCATGGAGCAGAACTTCGGGCCGCACATGGAGCAGAAGTGCGCGACCTTGTGCGCTTCCTTCGGCATCGTCTGGTCGTGGAAGGCGCAGGCGGTGTCAGGATCGAGGGACAGGTTGAACTGATCGCCCCAGCGGAAATCGAACCGCGCCCGCGACAGCGCATCGTCCCGATCGCGCGCGCCGGGATGGCCCTTGGCGAGATCCGCCGCGTGCGCTGCAATCTTGTAGGTGATGACGCCCGTCTTGACGTCGTTGCGGTCGGGCAGTCCCAAGTGCTCCTTCGGGGTGACGTAGCAGAGCATTGCGGTGCCGTACCATCCGATCATCGCTGCGCCGATCGCAGAGGTGATGTGGTCGTAGCCCGGAGCGATATCGGTCGTGAGAGGACCTAAGGTGTAGAACGGCGCCTCACCGCAGGTGGCGAGCTGCTTGTCCATGTTCTCCTTGATCTTGTGCATCGGCACGTGGCCGGGACCCTCGATCATCACCTGACAGTCGCGCTGCCAGGCGATGCGCGTGAGCTCGCCCAGGGTCTCGAGCTCCGCGAACTGCGCGGCATCGTTGGCATCGGCGATCGAGCCCGGACGCAGGCCGTCGCCGAGCGAGAAGCTGACGTCGTAGGCCCGGCAGATCTCGCAGATCTCCTCGAAATGCCGGTAGAGAAAGCTCTCACGATGATGCGCGAGGCACCACTTCGCCATGATCGAGCCGCCGCGGGAGACGATGCCGGTGACGCGATTGACGGTGAGCGGCACGTAGTGCAGGCGTACGCCCGCATGGATGGTGAAGTAGTCGACGCCCTGCTCCGCCTGCTCGATGAGCGTGTCGCGGAACACCTCCCAGGTCAGCTCCTCGGCGATGCCGCCCACCTTCTCGAGCGCCTGATAGATCGGCACGGTGCCGATGGGCACCGGAGAGT